>Ga0310691_10000532_pt1 | contig 69674 bp, 56 predicted proteins | sample 176DNAGHGlowgp2_FD_203887 | JGI IMG/M metagenome (GOLD analysis project Ga0310691, IMG submission 203887) | Sheep rumen microbial communities from Palmerston North, Manawatu-Wanganui, New Zealand - 1766 DNA GHGlow gp2 (v2) (version 2) | ecosystem: Host-associated > Mammals > Digestive system >...
TTTCACAAAATTATTCTAACAATAAATGGGCCCTTCGGGACCCATTTTCTTTTGCAAATAGATAGGGGCTGTCTCATTGACTTTTGAGACAGCCCCATCGCGGGTTCTTTTACGCTAATTCGGCCAAAAGAACACCCCGGAGACCCTTCCGGATCATTCCTCAAATCGTGTGAATAACCAAACCGATAATTCTGACCGTCACTCCATATCCTCAAAAGCATCAAGGCCTCTCTTGACGCTTCCTCTGATATCGCCGTGTCTCACCTGTAACATTGTTACAAAGCTGGCAAATGCAAACACTGTGGCATATATGAACAGTATGCGGTAATTAAGGTTACGCATCAGGGTTCCGGCGAGAACGGGGGTTAACACCTGACCTGCCATTGATGCCGTGTAGTAATATCCGGTGAACTTGCCGCTGTCAGAACCTCGGCACATCTCTACTACCATCGGCAGGGAATTGATGCTGATGGCAGCCCATGCCACACCGACAAGCGCGAAGATAAAGTAAGTGAATATCCCTATGGAATCAAATAAAGTCGTCATGAAGAAGCACGCAAGGAAGCTTCCTGCGAGAAGGAGCGTTCCGAACAGGATAGACTTCTTGCGGCCGATCTTCGACTGAACGAATCCGAGCGGAATGTAGGATACTATGGCACCTGCCGAAGCTACCATGAAGCACGTTGATGCTCCTCCGATTCCTTCTCCCATGATCGCGCTGATATATGTGGTAAACCATGTTGTCACCGCATTATATGAGATATACCAGAGCATGATAGAGACCAGGAGGAAGATCATAGATCTGAGGACAGGACGCGGGAGCTTTGCTGCGCCATTTGATGTGGTCTCGGTTAGATCCCATTCGGGATGACGACGCTCAATATCGTTATTCTCTTCTGATAATTTCGGCTCGTTAACGGTGTAGAACATTACAATTGCCGATATTGCCATGATTATTGAAATGACGATGAATAAAGGTCTGTAGTTCACGTGATCGGCACCGTCGGTCTGCTTCTTAGAATACAACAGCGAAGCAAAGAGCAGGTACATGATGCCTCCGACGGCTCCCATAAGATTGATGACGGCATTGCCTTTGGATCTGAGAGGCTTAGGCGTTATATCCGACATCAGCGCGACAGCGGGTGATCTCCAGACTGACATGACAAACAGGAGAACTCCGATACAGACGATAAAGCCGGATGCTGTGTACAGTATGCCTTCCCGGCCCTCGTAATAGGCATTGTCGATTATGGGCAGGATGTTAAGGAACAGGATGCTTCCTGCAGTGCCCAGCAGGATGTAAGGCATCCTCTTGCCGATCCTGGTCCTTGTCTTGTCCGACATCCTGCCGAAAAACGGCAGAAGGAAGAGAGCCAGTATATTATCCGCTGCCATGACCAGACCCGAATAGGTCTCATTCATGTGAAATGTCCTTGTAAGGATAAGGGGTATGACATTATCATACATCTGCCAGAAGGCACAGATGCTCAGGAAAGCAAGCCCTGCAAGAAATGTCTGTCTGTAGTTAAGCCTCATAAAATGATTGTAGCACAATTACCGAATTATCAGCGTTTTCTTAAATAAAATTATTATATAAAACGCTATGCAGTTGGTGTATAATACTTCGGTATTTTAAACTCGAGGTGATATTATGCACAAGAAATTGTACATTCCGGGTCCTGTTGAAGTCAGACAGGATGTACTGGATAAGATGGCCACACCGATGATCGGCCACAGAACAAAGGAAGCGTCTGATCTTCAGCAGTCCATTTCCGAGAAGATGCAGAAGGTAATGGGAACAAAGAACAGGATCGTTCTCTCAACTTCTTCAGGAAGCGGACTCATGGAGGGTGCGGTTCGATGTTTTACCGCTAAGAAGGCGGCTGTGTTCTCGATCGGTGCTTTCGGCGAGAGATGGTACAAGATGTGCACGGCTAACGGCGTTCCCGCCGATATATTCAGATCCGAACTCGGACATATCACTACTCCTGAGATGATCGACGAGGTCCTTAAGACAGGTGAGTACGATCTCATCACGATCACACAGAACGAGACATCTACGGGTATCCACAATCCCATGGCAAGACTTGCTGAGGTGTATAAGAAGTATCCGGATGTCATCGTATGCGTAGATACCGTATCTTCAATGGCTGGAGATTACATCCCCGTTGATGAGCTCGGCATTGATGTATGTATCACATCAACACAGAAGTGCCTCGGACTTCCTCCGGGAATGGCGATTGCATCAGTTACGGACAGAGCCATCGAGAAGGCGAAGACCATACCTAACAGAGGTCTGTATTTCGATTATGTTGAGCTTGTCAAGTTCGTTGACGAGAAGCCTTATCAGTATCCTTCGACACCTTCCGAGTCACACATGTTCGCTCTTGATTATCAGCTCGACAGGATTCTGGAAGAGGGTGTTAAGAACAGATGTGACAGACATGCTCACTTGGCGGAGATCGTAAGGAAGTGGGCAAGGGAGAACTGTGAACTCTATTCGGATCCGGATAACCTGTCCAATACGGTTACATGCATTACGAACACGACGGGTATTCCTTTCGCGGAGCTTAACAAGGCAATGCAGGCCAAGGGATATCTCATCAGCAACGGCTACGGCGCATTGAAAGACAAGACTTTCAGGATCGCACACATGGCCGACACAACAGAAGAAGAGATCAATGAACTGCTCAAGGTTCTCGGTGAGACCATCGCGGAACTGAAGGCTAGATGAGGGGGATTTTGCAATGAAGATTCTTATTACAGAGAGTATCGCCGAAGAGTTTGTTACTGACCTGAGAAATCAGGGATTCGAGGTTGAAGAATACCTCGGTCATACGCAGGAGGAGATAGAGGGACACATCAAGGGATGTGATGCGCTCATCGTAAGATCCGCGACGAAGGTCAACGAGGAACTGCTGAACAATGCAGATTGTCTCAAGGTCGTGGGACGTGCCGGTACGGGTATCGACAATATCAACGTTCCCGCATGTACTGAGCACGGCGTTATCGCGCTCAATACTCCTACGGCAAACAATATGGCTGCAGGCGAGCTTGCTGTGGCTCATGCTTTCGCGATCTTCCGTAACCTTTGTGATGCCAACAACGGCGTTCACACGGGTGACTTCAGAAGAGGCAATTGGATCGGCGTCGAGCTCGAGGGCAAGACGGCAGGTGTTATCGGTCTCGGAAGGATCGGTTCCATCGTATCCAGGAAGCTCAAGGGAATCGGCATGAACGTTGTTGCATACGACCCCTATGTACCTTCTGAGAAGTTCGAGAAGCTCGGTGTCACAAGATGTGAGACTCTTGACGATCTCCTCAAGGTCGTTGACCTCATTACAATGCATACGCCTAAGACAAAAGAGACATATAACATGATTGCCAAAGAGCAGCTTTATAAGTGCAAGAGAGGCGTCAGAATCGTTAATGCCGCAAGAGGCGGACTTGTCAACGAGCAGGATCTTGCAGATGCTCTGGCGGAAGGCCAGGTTGCTGCTGCAGCCATCGACGTATTCGATGTGGAGCCTTCCTACAACAAGAAGCCGGGTGAGCAGGAATTCGATAACGTACTCATTCACGCACCTCACTGCTACATCACTCCTCACCTTGGAGCATCGACTGTCGAGGCAACATATAACGTAGGTTCGCAGGTGGCAGACCTCGTGGCAAGAGCTCTCAAGGGTGAGATGGTCGCTGCACTGAACATGCCTGCCATCGAGGGTGACATCAATGCCATCAGACCTTACTGCAACCTCGCAGAGAAGATGGGCAAGATGTATTATCAGACAGAGAAGTCTCCCGTCAAGAGGATGGAGATCTGCTATGCCGGCGGCATCGCTAACCAGAATATGGAGATCGTTACGATGAGCCTTCTTGTAGGCATACTGAAGGGTATGGGTGTCGACAGCGTATCTTATGTTAACGTTAAGGAATGCGTTGAGGAGTTCGGAATCAAGGTAAGTGAGAAGTATGAGCAGGATGCCAAGAAATACAGCAATCTCGTTACCGTTACATTCCACAACGACGACGGCAAGGATCTTGTTCTTGCAGGTACTGTATTTGAACCTGACACGGAAGTACTCGTATCGTTTTACGGATATGAGATGAACTGCATTCTGTCCAACACGGTTCTTGCGATCAAGAACGATGATGTTCCCGGTGTCATCGGCCGCATCGCCACGACACTCGGACGCCGCAATATCAATATTTCAAGCCTCCACTGGGGTCGTAAGGACACAGGTAAGGCGACTGCTTATGCTCAGGCTTTCGTTGCGGTTGAGCAGCCTGTTACGGACAAGATCATCAAGGAGATCGAGGCCTGCGAGGGCGTTCGCAAGGTATCTCTGATCGACTTCACATAATATCCGTCAGATATCATGAAGTGCCACTACCGCGTAAGCAAAGGCTGGATGAGTGCCCCTTGCGGCATCTCGTTCTTCAAAGGTAAATATCATGTTTTCTATCAGCATAACCCTGACGCACCGCGTTGGGGTTATATGCATTGGGGGCACTGTGTAACGTCTGATTTTATAACCTATGAGGAGCTGCCTGTGGCATTGACGCCGTATGACGGCGGTTCATATCTCGGAGGATCATCGATAGTTGCCGGCGGCAGGTTATATCTGTTCTATACATCAGGCAATGAGGTGCTGTCTGCCGTGTCGGAGGACGGGATACATTTTGCCGATACCGAATTCGGGGCATTGACCGGCGACTGTGAGTACTTCATGGATCCGCACGTGATAAAGTACGAGGAACGGTACCTTATGCTCGTAGGGACCGGCCGTCACCACGTTGCCGGGATATCATTGTACGAGTCATCTGATCTTGTGTCGTGGCACTTCGTATCGGAGATTCTGTCCGATCTCCGGTTCGGTTCTCACATCGAATCCCCGAACCTGTTTAAGGTCGATGATAAATGGTGTCTGATGTTCACTTCATCGAGACAGCTGCCGTCACGCAACATATGCTGTCTGGGACAGTTCGACGGTGTATCATTTGAGGCTGAAGGCGATTACTTCTCACTTGAATCCGGTCCTGATCTCTATAATCCTTATGTGCTGCAGGAGAGCGGCCGCAACGTCATGCTGGGGTGGTACTATGACCGCAAGACAGCTTCCGGCATCTCGAAAGGGATGCTCACATGTCCACGCGAGGTGCGCCTTGACAAAGCCGGAAGACTTGTTATCGTGCCTTCATCCGAACTGTATGATAACCGTCTCGTAAAAAATGAGAGCAGCTATGTCTCCTACGACAACGGCAGACTCCGCGTAGTCTTCGAGAAGAGGACGATATTCGATAAGGCGTATGCAGCGCTTCCGGATATCGAGACGGTGGAAGAGGCAGAGTGCTGCGAAGCGTTCATTAACGGCGGTTTGGATAATATAACAATAGCATTCTGAAAAATGATGTATAATCATGATATGAAGACGAAGATAGCTTGTATTTTTCTTATTATAACTATTCTTGTTCAGCTCACGGGCTGCGGTAAGACCGGGCCTTCATCTCAGATTGGGCCGGATACCAACTGTGATATGAGTTCCGCGGATTATGTATGCGGCAACGGGGATGTTGAGGACCTGTATTTTAAGTCTGCTGTGTGCTCAATCAAGGAAGATGGTCTGTCAAACTATCATGCAGCCTGCTTCAGGTCCGGAGACTGTCTTTGTGCGGTGTTGCCTTGTTTCAACGAAGAGACGTTTGATTCGACTGTTAAGGTGTATCTGATCGATTTTGACGGTAATATCAGATCTTCTTTTGAGCTGGAAGATGCGGGAATAACAGTTGATGCTAATGCCCCCAAATCTGCCGACTGGAACGGTGAGAGGATAATATGTGCAGGACATGAAGCGAATTATATGGTTCACGATTACAGCGGCAAGCTGATAGCTCGTGCCGGCGGCAACGATCCTGAACTTGGAGAGACCAGAGCGATCGCCGGGTGGGGCGATACATTCGTGATCGTTACGGATAAGGGAGCAATCAGGTACGACCGGGATTGCAAAGAGATCGGAAGGATAGTATTCGATTTTCAGGCGTTCGATTCATGGACTGATCCGGGCATTGTAGTGCAGCGGAACAAGGTGTATATGAGCGGCGTGGCAGGGATGGTATATGAACTTGATTTCGATGCGGGGCAAGCTGTGTATAAGGGTATTCTGAATAATGCGGAAGGACTGCCCAAAACTTATCAAGACTTTACGAGATCAACTAACGAATGCTTTTCTATCTCCACATATTTTGATCCTTCATATTACTGGGAGGCAGACCTGGAGAACATGACTGTTCACAAGACGGCAAAAGCATCCAATATCATGTTCAAACCGCCGAGATACGAGTGTGACTATCTTACAAACAATGTCCGTTATACTGATCCTCTGGATAAACTGCATTATGTTCATGTGTATAATTATGATCCTGCGGATAACATGGATATTGATATTGAGATAATCTCCCCTGATAACGATTCAAATTATGCTTCAAGAGAGAAGATAACCTGCAGGGGGTTCGGTGTCTTTGAGGATAGTCTGATAAGGCGGGCACAATACATGTTCAACTCCTCTCAGGATCAGTATTATCTGGAACTGCAGGACTGGGGAGGCGGGTATGACCTGTCAGTCCCTGATCAGGCAGACAAGTTCAGGCTGGAAGTGATGAGCGATATTCAGAACGGCAATGCGCCGGATATATTTTATGGCAATGACTTTGATTATCTCTATTGGGGAGATAACGGGACAGTGCTTGATATGAAGCCGTATCTGGAGGCTAACGGCGGGTTCGATGCAGATTCGATATCACCCAATATGTTAGACCTTATGACAGGTAATGACGGCGCCGTATACCAGGTTTTCCCCAAATACATTTTGTGGGGATACTGGGGACGGCAGAAAGACTACGGAGATATGGATCTGTCTATTGAGACTCTGGCTTCGGGAAAGATACCTGACGGATATAATAAGCCGGTGGCATTAGAGCTCCTGTACGGAGCATTCTCAAACAACCTGCTCGATCTCTATCAGAAGGGTGAACTTACCGAAGAGAATGTCAGGATGGCTTTGGCCTTTGCGGTTGACCTAGGGACAGAACAGCAGTCTTACGGTGAGTATGACAGGAAGGATATTGAGGACAACACTGACGCATCCTCATTTGTTGATGAGGAGGTCAGTTCCTTAAGTGATTACTACTATCTGTCCAGGACCCTGGGAGACTATCCTGTCTATATCGGAGCTCCGTCGATTGGGTGTACTGTACGTACTGTAATGCCGGAATCGCTTGTTGCCGTGTATTCCGGGACCAAACATCCTGAGGCAGCCTGCAAGGTTGTATCATACCTTCTCGATACTGATTTTCAACGCGCAATTTCTATGTGCAATTATTCCGGAATACCTGTCAACAGGAATGTCCTTGATGAGCTGATAGGTTATATGGAGGATCCGGATTCTATACCCGACGACATTAGGCGGGATTATGGCCAAACATTATGCCTGGATACATATATCGACAACGGTAAGGAGAAGACCAGGATCGTTCCGCTGGATAAAGATGTTGCTGATTCATTCCTCAGGCAGACAGGAGCTTGTAATACGATATCCAAGTATGACTGGGGGATAAAGTCGATCATATCAGAGGAGCTGGATTCATATTATTCCCAGGGCAAGAGCATTGATGAGGTCGCGAAGTCTTTGTGCTCGAGACTGAAGCTTTATATAAGCGAATGACGGTCATTCACCGGGCTCTGTGAGTATTGCCGGATCCACCTTGAAGATATTGAGGTTCTCGGAGTTAAATACAACCTCGCCGATTTCCATCAGTGTATAAGTGTTGTCGTAATCATATAAGGCGTACTCGAGGTTGCCGAGGACGATGTATTCGATGTTGTATTTCCTGATCATGCTCTTAATTGCATCGAGGTCGTTGCTTGAGTAGATGATATCGACGTCGTTGTAGCGGGGTGTCAGGTAGATATCCCACACGTTGTAGTTGGGATCCGGTATGAGCAGGTCTTGCTCTTTGTCGACTATGCCGTGGAAACGCCAGAGCCACTCGTGGGTCTGCCAGCCAATTACAGTGGGCATTCCGGTGTAGGCGGAGACGATGTTGTAATCCGTGTAGCTGTCGCCATACGCTTCGAGTAAGACGTGGCTTCCCTGTACGTTCTCGTTCAGCCAGTTGATCGCCTGAAGATATGAGACAAGATTGCCATCGTAGTCGAGGTATGAATCTTCGCTGTTATATGTATTCAGGTAGTCTATACCGTCGAGTCCCTTGTAATTTGATTTGATCGACAGGTCGCCGCAGCGCTGCTCGAGACCGAGGATCATATAGTGGCCGGGGATGAGGATTATAAGACAGAAGGCCACGAGCCCGGATATGAGGGTGGATGTGGATCTTGTATTCTTTGAGGTGGTTATCCACAGCATTCTCATAGTTGCATATGATATTGCCAGGCTTAGCATAATAAACGCTGCGAAGGTGAATTTGAACATGGTGTTCGCGCGCAGATATCCGCCGGTGTAAATATCTCTCACATAGAATACCTCGGGAGCTATGAGGAGCATGATGCCGACTACGATCATTCCGCAGACGAAGACGTCTACGATGTTGCGCCTGCCGATGAACTCGGCGATGGGATTGGTGAATCCCTCCGGCGGCGTGTCGAAAGTGGAAGGATTGCCGTCTTTGTCATCCTTTCGAGGTGCCCGGCGGGATCTGATCCTCTCAAGGTTGTAATTCTTGAACAGTATTGTGAACAGAATAAATGCCAGTGCGACGAGTATATGTGTGCCCCACAATATCGCAAGCTGGAACGGCGAGGATGTGTGTGTCGTCTTGCCGAGCTTGTTCGAGATCATGTCGAAGTTTGCATTGAAGGGAAGAGCCACTATAAATGCTGCCGTGAACATGAAGCTCATGCCGAACGATGTTCTCGTAAGTGCGGATGGCTCGAAACACACGAGAAGATATGAGAATCCCAGGAGAAGCAGCTGGAGAAATACATGGAGGAACGGCGAGCCGCTCGTCGTGACGTAGATGACAAGAATGCACGCGACGTTAATGGCGAAGCATATGAAAGATGATATGTCCGTGAAGACTTTGGAGCTTCGCGTGTTGACCAGCAGGAGCGTCATCGAACCGAATACAAAATAGATGAGGAAGTCCCAGAAATTAGTCTGCTGCGCTACTCCGAGAAGTACGGATATCGCCACGAGTTCAAAGGTGATATTGCGCTTATATTCCGTCTTGAAGATCTCCAGTTTGACATTTTGTGCGATGCGTTTGGGAACGACATTTAATTCATAATGATCCGGGTGCTTTGTCCTCGTCACCAAGGCAAGTGAGATGCCGATGATAAGGAGCACGACCATGACTGATATGACATGTGCGTGAAGGTCTGATACCAGGTACGAATAGAAAGGAAATTCCTCGATCGTATAATCGCCCTCGTCAATGAGGTTGCCGAGGCTGTCGAACACCTGTGAATCCGGATTGTGGCCGATGAATCTGGTGCTGTCCGGATAATAGAAACCGGTGGTCGATCCGACGTTCACGCCGTGGTCACCCAGGAAGTTAAGTATCTTGTTGCCGACCGAGCTGTTCTCATCGTAGAAGAAAGAGTGTGAATTGCCGAACAGCATTACGGTGAATCCGGCAAATATACCGGTTATATATCTGAAGACGGAACTCCAGAAGCCTTTGACATGGTTACAGTTGTCTGCCATATGGTCGAACAGCATCGTGCCGATGGAGAAGCACATTGCGAAGGGAAGAGCGATGGCAGACACCATGGCGATGTTGTAACCGATCTGAGGTGCAACGCCCGATCCCTTGATGACGAGGGACCACATGAACTGCCCGAAATAATAGTAATTAATGCTGTATCCTGACAGCCACATATCGCTTGCCGGAAGCTTAGGATTCCTTAGCATGGACATGATGAAGCCGTAGTCCATGAACTTCTCCTGACCGTTGATCATGGGGGTGAATCCCTTGTAGTAGCAGAGGATGGTCAGAACCGTCATGAATACTGTCAGCTCGAGAGTGACTTTCTCAATGTAGAAGGGCTTGCTTATCTCCTTGATGAAGTTCTGCCTCAGCGGTTTGACATAGTAACAGATAAAGCCGATCACCAGCATTGCAAAATATACCAGGATCGTCGTAAATCTGTATATTTGGATGTAAGAGAAAGTCCACACAAAAAGGCTTACGGCAACGATGCCCAGCGTGGTCGTGAGTATGAAGCCGCAGCTGCCGGTGCCCCGGAAAAGATATGTTCCGACAGGCAGCACGACGATCGTGCAGAGGAAAAGGAACGCACCCCATATGAGCACTGACTTGACATCTTCGATCCCGAGCAACCACCAGCCGAGAAACAGTGTAATGATGAAGGGGAGCGTTAAGAGTATTGTCTTGATCGGAGCTTCAATGATGCTCTTCTCTGACAGAGTCTTATCATCTTTGCTCATATGACTCACCTTCGGAATAGTTCATTGACGATACAAGTGGCGTGACAACCTCGCTCCGTACACTGGCCGTGACAGCACTTGCCTGTTCGATCTCGCTGCAGATCCTGTTGGCCAGTTCAATGAGCCTGTCCATTCTGTTGAGAGGCGTCTCCGTCGTGCCGTATCTGGCAATTCCCGAAGCGCATACAAAGAGATTCCTGCAGGGGTTGTGAAGATCCGTTCCGGGATACTTCTCGGATTGCGCATATCTCGTCTTCGTAAGGCGCCAGCTCTTGATGTCTGACTTGCGGATACCGGGGTAGAGCTTCCGGAACGCGCCGAAATACTCGTCCATTATCTTAGAGTCACTGGCGATCCACAGCGGGTCGGTAACATCTGTATATCCCACAAGATAAACGATATTGCCGCCATAGTTCCTCTGCCCGAAGGCATTGCTGTGGTTGACGATCCTCGCGAAAGGCTGGTCTTCAAAATCCTGATAGTATACTTCAGACATCACGCGCTTAAGGTTCATCATTATAGTCAGCTGCGACCTGTATGTAACGTTCATCAGCTGATCCCTGTCGTCGATCGGGATAGGAAGATTGTGTGAAATATTGACAAATGTCCTGCATGATCCGGTGAAGATGACATAGTCGCTGATCTCCTCGTATCTGGAGGAGTTGCTCAGCACGCATTCCGTCTTGTAAGCGACGGAGCCGTCCTCGCGCCTGATCTGCGTTATGTCGGAGGCCGTGGTGGACAGGTAGATCCTGCCGCCGTTATCTGTGATCTCCTGCATCAGACCGTTGATCAGCCTTGCAAATCCGCCTCTGAAATACCCGACCTTCTTGTGTGCGGCCTTGCCGTGCCATCTGGAATCGCTCCATTCGACGCTTGAATCGAGTCCCAGGTTCTTCACGAGTGACAGCAGGTTCTTATCGGTCTTGCGGAGATGGTGAGGCAGGAGTTCCAGTGATTCGTTGCCAATTCTCGTGGTAGCAAGAAGTCCGCCCGCGTAGGTCATCTCCTCGATCACGGTGACATTGTAGCCTCTCTTGGCAAGCTTCATGGCGCATGTGAGCCCCGACAGCCCCGCACCTATTATGCACACTGATCCAGCCATTATATATCCACAAACCTTCCTGTCTCTAAGCGAAAATAGTGCAAATATTCTAACACACCGCCCCTTATTATTAAAGTTAAATTTGATACGAAATGATACGGTTTTTTCCGATTTTCGTATCAATTCGGAGGTTTCCTTAAGTCAGTTTCTGTTATGCTCCGTGTAGCGACGTTGCACATTAAGATTTTGGAGGAAATACAAATGAGTACAGTAAGAGAAATGTCTGAAGAATACCTGAAGACTGCATATGAATTGTGTGTATTCCTTCGCCTTCACAGCCACCCGGCCCTGGGCGAGAGGATAATGACAACGGCCGTGGATCTGTCTACCCTGAGCCACACCACCTGGGCCTACTACGGTTCGGACGGCTTCATCGGCAACCTGGTCAAGACATATGAAACGGCAGACAAGCTGATGCACCTCATCAGCGTTGTCGAGTACCTGGAGCTTGATTATTCCGGCTTCGACAAGGTTAAGCAGGACACCGAGGCCATCTACAAGATGAGCCGTTCGTCGATCAACACGCTGCATTCCAAGTCGAACGGTGGCAAAAAGGATGAGAGGAAATCAGGTACTGACAGCGCGAAAAGGCCTACTCAGGAGCTGAAGGACATGCATGGTCAGGGCGAACAGATGCAGACAGCATCCGCATCGTCTGAAGCGCCTGCGGAACTGCCGGTGATCTCTGACGAAGGTGAGGGTAATACAACCTGCAGTTCCGGTCTGCCGTTCGAGATCGAAGAATGCAGCGGCGGCGGAAAAGCCGCGGAGGATGAGCCCGAGGCGGTTGAAGAATCTGCATGAATGTGTTGCAGGCACATGTTCAATATCGTATCTGCAACCGGACCGGGGTTCCCCGGCCCGGTTGTTTATGAGAGCGGCAACAGAAAGCCTGCGGAAGTCCGTCCGCAAGCAGTTGCGGGCATCACTGATGGTGACGTGAACGACCTAATTGACCTGATCGACTCTGCGGGCGCAGACAAAGTGTTCCACTAAAGCAACTTAGATGCACAAATAGTCTGCGTACGCAGCAAACATGTTCCGGTAAACCCTTTTTTGTTCACAAAGTTACTGCGTACGCAGCAAACATGTTCCGGTAAACCCGGTTTTATTCACAAAGTTACTGCGAGCGCAGCAGATATGCGGTATTACATGGACAGATAGTCTGACTATTCAGACTGATGGTACAGGTTCTCCGCATTACACTGACAGGAAGTCTGACTATTCAGACTTACGGTACAGGTTCTCGGCATTACACTGACAGATAGTCTGACTATTCAGACTTACGGTACAGGTTCTCTGCATTACACTGACAGGTAGTCTGACTGCATCCATAACCGGCAAAGAACAGGTCGACGAGACTGTGTATGTCATTATTGGGACAGTTTTGGTAAAATAATACCGGCGAATATATTCGTAATCTTTGTGAAAGGCTGGTGTTGACATGGCTAATTCCCCTTTGTCCAAACTTAAGATACTATATATGTACGACTACTTTATCCACGAGGTTGATCCGTCTGACGGAGACGGGGTGACCGTTGCGGAGATCATTGATATGCTGAAGGAGAAGACGGGTGAGATTTTCGAGAGGAAATCGATCTATTCGGACATATCGAAGATCAACGAGTATGTGACGGCGTCGAAGGGGTTCGGCAAGGGTGACTTCATCTACCATGACGGCAAGAGGTACTTCAGAGGGGAGCTTGCGGATGAGATCCTCCTGGATGAGGCGCGCCTTATATCCGATTCACTGAGGACGACGGAGTTCGTTCCCGAGCAGCTGTACAGCAAGTTTGAGAAGATGTTTCCGGCATTCTTCAATGTTGAGAAGAACAGCAGCGCGGTTAGGCTTTATTCGAGGTATCAGACGACCAACAAGTCGGCGAACAACCATATCAGGGATATACTTACTTTCTTCAGGGCGAGCATTGAGGACAAGGAGCCGCTGAGGTTCACATACGGGTATAAGGTGACGAATACCGTTGTGGGAAGCGAGTTTGTCGTGTCGCCGCTTGTGCTTGACTGGACGAACCGTCATTACTATCTGATCGCTATAGATAATCTGGAGCTTTACAGGAAGTTCGGGCTCGGCGCGGGTGTCAAAGACGATGATCTGAGCACGTGTATCAAGAGGTTCAGGCTCGACAGGATAGGCTCGTACACGGGCGTCGTGTACGGCAGGGATGCTGCGGGATACATGGAGAAGAATCTTCCCAGGCAGTATGAGATGATCTTTGCAGGTGAGAAGGACCTCAGGAAGCCTCAGAAGAATGAGGTGGCAGCTGAGTACCTCAGTTATCACGGATTCAGAAGCGATGCGTCGCAGAAGAAGCATGTTTCCTCATATATCAGCAATTCTTTCGAAGGATACAGCTCAGTGATCAACCTCAAGACTATCAGGATGTCGATAGAGGCAGCTGACAAGGAGAGCAGCAATGCGTGGAAGAACGTGCTTCAGGCTTTCTCGGTGCTCAAGGACGAGTTCCCGATAGCGAGCGGATCGATCGTGGAGCAGGAGGCTGACAAGAGAATGACTTTCGCGGTGGAAGCACCTGACGTGCCGCCGCTGTACAAATTCCTGTTCAGCATCTATACATTTGAATCCGTGAAGTTCACGATCGAGAATGAGGAGATACGTGACAAATTCAGGAAATACATCGCAAGGGCGCTTGAGTCGTTGCAATAAAGCCGATTGTGATTTATAATTTTGGGGTTATTTATTTGTTTTAATAAAGGAGTAATTATATGCAGCCTTTAGGTCTAAATGAGATCCGCGAGAGATATCTCAGTTTTTTTGAATCAAAGGGACACCTGAGATTGCCTTCATTCTCGCTCGTTCCGAAGAACGACAAGTCCATTCTTCTGATCAATGCGGGCATGACACCGCTCAAGCCCTACTTTACAGGTGCCGAGACGCCTCCGTGCAGAAGGGTCACGACATGCCAGAAGTGCATAAGGACACCTGATATCGAGAACGTCGGCCACACGGCGCGTCACGGAACTTATTTTGAGATGCTGGGTAACTTCTCGTTCGGTGATTATTTTAAGAAAGAGGTTATTCCGTGGGCATGGGAGTTCCTGACAAAGGACCTCGAGATGGATCCGGAGCTTCTCTATCCTTCAGTTTACGAAGAAGATGATGAGGCTTTTGAGATATGGAACAAGGTTATCGGTATCCCCGCTGAGAGGATCACGAGACTTGGCAAAGAAGATAACTTCTGGGAGCACGGCACCGGTCCCTGCGGTCCCTGCTCCGAGATATATTACGACAGAGGAATAGAGCACGGCTGCGGCAAGCCCGACTGCCGTCCGGGGTGTGAGTGCGACAGGTTCGTTGAGATATGGAACCTTGTTTTCTCACAGTTCGACAGACAGGAGGACGGCTCATATCTGCCTCTTGCCCAGAAGAATATCGATACAGGCGGAGGACTTGAGAGATTTGCATGCGTAATGCAGGGCGTTGAGAACCTCTTTGAGGTGGATACCGTAAGGAAGATCCTGGATACGGTCTGCAAGAAGGCCGGTAAGACGTACGGCGCAGACCAGAAGGACGATGTCGCCATCAGAGTTATCACCGATCATATGAGATCTTCAACCATGATGATCTCGGACGGTGTCATTCCTTCTAATGCAGGCGCCGGATATGTGCTGAGAAGACTTATGAGAAGAGCCGCAAGATTCGGCAGACTCCTGGGTATCGAAGGCAAATTCCTTGCAGACATTGCTGATGTCGTCATCGACCAGAACAAGGACGCATATCCCGAACTCGTATCCAAATACACTATGATCATGACGATAATCAACAAGGAGGAGGATGACTTCCTCAGAACTGTTGAGGCCGGTACTGCGATCCTCAACGACATGATCGGGGCAGCCAAGGCTTCAGGCTCTTCTGTACTCTCAGGAGAGGACGCATTTAAGCTCCACGATACATACGGATTCCCTCTTGACCTTACTAAGGAGATCGCTGCCGATAACGGCCTCTCCGTTGACGAGGACGGTTTTGCCGCCGCAATGAAAGAGCAGAAGCAGAGAGCACGCGAGGCAACGAAGAAGAATGTTTCCGACACCGCATGGGGCGGCAACAAGCTCCCTGACGAACTCCTTGAAGACAAGTCTTCCACAGAGTTCCTCGGATACGATCAGCTTGCCACGGATGCAAAGCTTATCTACCTTATGAAGGCAGATGATGAGGGCGCACTCCACATCGTAGATGAGGTTTTTGAGGGAGATAAGGCTGTAGCGATCTTCGATAAGACCACAATGTATGCCACAATGGGCGGACAGGTTGGAGATTCAGGCATTATCAGCAACGCCGACTTCGAGGCTGAAGTAATCGATGTCGCCAAGGATAACGCTTCCAAGTATCTGCATACGATCGACATCAGGAGAGGCTCCATCAAGAGCGGCTGCAGTGTCAGGATCGAAGTGAACAAAGAATCGAGAATGGCAACATGCCGCAATCACACATCAACACACATTTTGCAGGCTGCTTTGAGGAGCGTCCTCGGCGACCATGTCCAGCAGAAGGGATCGTACGTCGATCCGGACAAGCTGAGATTCGACTTCACACACTTCGCAGCCATGTCTGACGAGGAAATCAGCAGGGTTGAAGCAATAGTAAATAATGCGATCCTTGAGGATATGCCTGTCATCACGAGAGTTATGAAACAGGATGAGGCAAGGAAGCTCGGCGCCATGGCCTTCTTCGATGACAAGTACGGCGATGAGGTAAGAGTAGTAAGTATCGGTGACGATCCGGATAACGCTTTCTCCATCGAGTTCTGCGGCGGTACGCACATGAAGCATACATCTCAGGCCGGACAGTTCAGGATCATATCCGAGACGGGTATCGCGTCCGGTATCAGAAGGATCGAGGCTGTCACGGGCAAGGCTTGCTACGAGATGGCTGTTGCTGACCGCAATGTGATCGGCGAAGTTGCCGACACGCTGAAGGTCAACAGGGACCAGATAGTCAGGAAGAGCGAGAACCTCCTTACAGAGATCAAGACGCTCGAGAAAGAAATCGCTCAGATCCAGAAGGCAGCTGCAGGCAATGTGGCTGATGAAGCTGTCAATAATGCCGTTACGATCGGATCGACCAAGGCGGTATTTGCGAAGGTTGATGTTGCCGACGCTCCTGCTTTGAGAGATATGGCAGACCAGATAAGAGACAGGCTTGAGAACGGATTCGTTTTCCTTGCTGCTGTTAACGGAGACAAGGTGCTGTTCACCGCAATGGCTACAAAGTCTGCTGTTGACGGCGGTGCACACGCAGGTAATGTCATCCGCGAGGCAGCAAAGGCGGCCGGCGGCGGCGGTGGCGGAAGACCCGACATGGCACAGGCAGGCGGCAAGGATGTTAGCAAGATAGACGATGCTCTGGCAGCAGCCAGGAGCGCGCTGGAATCCCAGATAGGAGGCTGATGATATGTGCTTATTCTGTGATATCGTCGAGGGTAAGATCCCTTCGACAAAGGTTTATGAGAACGATAAGGTGTTGTGCTTCAACGACATCAATCCTGCGGCACCCGTACATGTGCTTGTTGTTCCCAAGAAGCATTTCGATGATATCAGGGATATAGCAACAGCCGAAGACGGAGCTGAGTATCTGAGCGCTGTAGCTAAGGCGGTCGATGAAGTCGCTAAGATCAAAGGCCTTGATAATGGTTTCAGAGTGATCAATAACTGTGGCGAAGACGGCGGTCAGACCGTGATGCATGTGCATTTCCACATTGTAGGCGGTCTTAAGCTTAACGAGCATATACTCTGACAGCAATGGCATATAAGTTCTATGGCTGGCAGGATGCGACAGTTCCTGCGGTAGGTGACGAATACAAAGGTATCACTTCGCCGCAGGCGCTGTACGACGCTCTGTCAGGCATATGGTGCGCAGATACGTGCGCACCGAGGATGAGGGATGAATGGAGCCCTGAGAACAGAACATTGGGTCAATGCTCCATTACCGCATTCCTCGTTCAGGATATTTTCGGCGGGAAAGTTTACGGAATATTAAGACATGGGGGCAATTATCACTGCTACAATGTAATAGGAAATGCCGTCTTTGACCTGACGAGCGAGCAGTTCGGTGATGAGGTGCTCGATTATTCGGATAATCCCGAACAGTTGCGGGAAGTGCATTTCGCCAAGGAAGAGAAGAGACTTCGCTACGAGTATCTCAAGGCAAAACTCAAGGAAGTAACGGAGAGACAGTTATGAACGAATTCAACTCCCTGTCCATATCCCTGACTGTTGCGGCATTTATCGTATGTCTGTCCAATATCGTTTTTACGCAGACTCAGGGCAGAATGGGGAAGAAGCAGAACAGGATCTTCATGATGCTCCTCATCATTGTTGCCCTGAATTCCGCCTGCACCTCTGTCACGGCGTTCTTCAAGCCCTTCTCGTTTACATCCGAATCAGCGCATCTGGCTTCTGAGATCGCGAGATATTTCTATTATGTTTTCCACACCGTGCTTGCTCCGTTATTCTTCTTCTACACGGCAAGAGTATGCGGCGTTACATTCAGAACGAAGCCGGTGATGAAGTACCTTCTGAACGGGGTATTCCTTGCTACCGAGCTGATGGTTCTTGTCAATCCGATGACGGATCTCGTGTATTATCTCGATGAGAACTATGATTACCATCGCGGATGGGGAATGATACTCGTGTATCTGACAGCGGCCGTATTCGTGTTCCTGGCGATCCTTTTCCTTACCACATCCTGGAAGGCGCTGACGGTCAAGAGACGTACAGGAATCGTGCTTTTTGCATCCATTGCAATATCTGGGATCATCATTCAGATGGTGTCCACAGAGCTCAAGGTTGAACTTTTTGCAGAGGCGATCGGTCTCACCGGTCTGATGATCATTATCGAGAATGAGGATGACAGGCTCGACCCGAATACGGGTGTATATAACCGTCAGGCACTCATGATGGATCTCGGAAGTTACATTATCAACAACAATCCTCTTCACGCCGTAGTCATCAGGATCACGACGCCGGACATAATCACCCACAGAGTTGATATTGACAGTTCGGATATGGTCGGGAGCGCCGTTGCGGAATACCTCAAGACTCTTGTGAAGAGATTCAATATCTACCGTTCCGGACCTAAGAGTTTTGTGTTGATCATATTTGATGCAAACAGTGACAGACCGATGGAGATCGCAGAGAATGTCAAGACAAGATTCGAGAAGCCGTGGCTGTTATCGGATACGGTGGCACTTCTGTCATGTGCGATCCAGGTAACCGGCATTCCCGGCGTTGTGAACAGCGTCAAGGACGCAATGTACATGTTCGACAGTCAGCCGCCGTCGAATACTGATAAGAAGATATTCTACGGCGAAGATCTCGATTATCTCGTTAAGAGGATTTCCATTGAGAAATCGCTTGCATCAGCCCTGTCTTCGAACAGATTTGAAGTGTACTATCAGCCGACATACAGTATTAAAGATATGACTCTTCACGGAGCTGAGGCTCTTGTGAGACTTCACGATGACAATATGGGAATGATCTTCCCTGATGAGTTTATACCGCTGGCTGAGGAGAACGGGCTTATTGACTTGATCGATGACTTTGTCCTTCTTGAGGTCTGCAAACTTATAAAGGAAGAAGATCTGCCGGCGCATGGAATCGACTGCATCAATGTCAACTTGTCCGTGATCCAGTGTATGAAGCCCGGTTTTGTTGAGCGTATCAAGGGTATTGTCGAAGAGGCCGGAGTTGATAAGAAGTATATTAATTTCGAGATTACTGAGTCATTGTCCGCATCCAATTACGATATTCTAAGCGATGTCATATCATCACTTAAACATGAGGGATTCAGATTCTCCATGGATGATTACGGTACGGGTTATTCAAATATGCGTGCTCTCGCCAAGATGGACCTTGACATAATCAAGATCGACAAGAGCATCCTGTGGGAGGCTGAAGAGAGTGAACTCGGTGAGATCATACTTGAGAATAACATCCGTATGATCCACCAGATGAGAAGGAAAATACTTGTTGAAGGAGTAGAGACCGGTAAGCAGATAGAGCTTCTGAAGCCTTTGGGAGTCAATTATCTGCAGGGATATTATTTCTCAAAACCGGTTCCGAAGGATATCTTCCTTAAGATAGTACATGGAGAGAATTAGTAATTTCTTTGTGCATTGGGAGAGGTGGCAATGCAGAACGTAATGATCACAGGTGCCGGAAGAACATATGCTTTAGGTTATAATCTTGTCCTGCGTTATCTCGAGCGCGGCGATCTTGTTGTCGCGACGGTGCGCAAACCTAACGACGCACTCACCGGATTACAGGAGCGTTACGGTGACAGGCTTATCATCCTGATCATGGACATAGGCGATACGGAGTCTGTTAACAGGGCGGCAGCAGAACTTAGCGGGAAGATAGGCCATCTCGACCTCATCGTGAACAATGCAGTCACCGTATCGCCTGATTGTGATAAAGAATTCTGGGATCTCAACCTGGACTATATCGCGGGAACGGTCAATGTCACGGCTGTTGGGACGATGCGCGTTATCAAGGCTTTCTATCCGATGCTCAAGAAGAGTCCGACAACGGCGCTTATTATCAACATATCTTCTGAGGCCGGCAGCATAAGCAAGTGCTACAGAACGAGGCAGATCGAGTACGGCATGGCAAAAGCAGCTCTTAACATGGCTACGATGAATCTGGCCAATACATTCAAAGATGATGATCAGATCAACATTTTCTGCGTTCATCCGGGCTGGATCAGGACCGACGGAAGCGATGACAATCCGGCGCCATTGTCATCATACGAGGCGGCGGGAATACTCATGGATCTGTTCGAGCAAAGGAGGTTCGACAAGGATGGTCACCGGTTCATCACGAATGAAGGTGAGGATTATCCGTTCTGAAAGGCAGATCGCCTCAAAAACGTTTGCACAGATAAATAAAAAAATTGCTATAATCTAGTTATATGATATTGACGGAGGTGTGATATGGCTGAGGAGAATAAGAATCTGTCTGCAGCAGATGCCATCCTTGCAGAGACAGCAGATCTTTATGAAGACGAGGCAGATGCGGTTGCCGAGGAAGTGGTTGCCGACGTTAGAGAAGAGGAGAAGAAAGCCGCGGAGAAATCATCAGAGAAGTCATCTGAAGATGTTGCTCCTGCAAAGCGCTCTTCAGCATTTGTTCCGGCGCCCAAAGAGAAGGCATCAGAGACGGCTGCAGAGGTGAAATCAGCAGCTTCTTCAGCAGCAACGGCCGTAACTGCGGTAGCAACGGCTACAGCGGCAGAAGTATCGTCAGTTGCATCGGCTCCGGCAGCTGCGCCGGTTCCGGAAGCAGGCCCGGCTTTCAAAAAGAGCGAGGCGGTTGCAGCAATCGAAGCAAAAGAAGCTGCAAAACTCGAACGCAAGAATGAGCGCGAAGAGAAGCAGGCTGCCCGCCGCAATGCAAAGCGCGCAAGACGTCAGGCCCTGATCGACCAGTGTCCTAAAGAATATAAGCCCGTTGCCACCTCGACCTTCTTCTGGTGCGGTGTGCTGTGCTACCTTCCGATCCTCGGAGTTATCTTCACGATAATCTTCTCGATCTTCCCGATCAACAAGAATATCAAGAACTACGCCAGAGCCATACTCATCGGCTACTGCATCATTCTGATCGTTACCATGATCCTGTGCCTTATACTCTTCTTCGTTACCCCTACAGAGACAAAGAACGAGATACTCGCTGCGATCCAGAAGATCAAGGGTGCAATCAAATTCTGATATTTGGTTATGATTAGTGTTTGACCCATTCCCCCGCGGGCGGTAATGCCGGCGGGGGATTTTTTTGTGGAGTGAGGTTATCACCACGGATGTGCGCGAAGTGTGTGTTGATCATTCCCGTGTCAGGACCAGGTCATCTATCGCAGAATCTATTGCAGAATAGAGCATCTTCTCGATCTGTTCCGCGTTTATACTGTAAGCGTCTCCGATCCGTACTACTACGAAGTCTTTCATTTCGACAAGCTTGTTAGTCACGCAGGCGGCGGTGTTGTGATAGGACTTGCCCACGTATTGTGACTTGTCCATGGCGCCGTCAACCTCAACGATTATTACCTTGTCGACCTCCGGGACGTAGAATGTAATGTCCGGAAAGAAATAAGTGTAGTCGTCGAATTGGATAAGGATCTCCTCTTTATACTCATATCCCATCTTCTCAACGACCTGCGCCACGATAAACTCGTTCTTGGAGCGAAAGGTATGTCCCTTGTATTTGACGGGATTCTTGATCTCGCGCGGATTCTGATTAGGCTGCGAGTTCTCATAAAAATCATGATCAAATCTGTCGGGCTTGATCTTTGTGAGAGGAAAACGGTATTTACGCGGATTGCCCGCAAAGTTGGCCTTCCAAAGTGACAGAGCTGCGTCCAGATCCTTTTTGAGTATCAGATATTCGTTAATCAGTTCGGACAACACTCTCCCACGCTTTGATGTTACATAATACCTCCGCTTGTTATTGCGGGAGATCTTGCTGTTGTCCGGGTCATAGAACAGATAAACGGCATTTCTTCCTTGATACTCACAAATGAAACCGTGAGGCAGCTGCGATATCTTATCCCTAAGATACGCGATTCTCAATTCCAGATGTCTTTTTGTTATCTTGCACATAGGCGCATTCTACACTCAAGTCAAGCGCAAAAAGCTCCGAATTAATACGAAAATATAACAATTTGTTATCACTGTACGAATAAAGGTGCTGTTTTGAAATGAATTGCGGTAGTCAGATGCCTCATTCTTGTTTTGCCGCCTCGAAAAGGCGAGTATTGGAGAGGGAGGAGGATGGAGGATGGAGGAGTAACCGGCCGGCCGGCGGCCTGGTCAGCATAAAATACCCGCAAAAGGAATACCTGGGGTGCCCCTTTTGGGTGTCATTCCGGCCGGATCAGCATAAAATAACCCGCAAAAGGAACACCCGGTGTGCCCATTTTGGGTGTCATTCCGGCCGGAACAGCATAAAATAACCCGTAAAAGGAACACCCGGGGTGGCCATTTTGGGTGTCATTCCGGCCGGATCAGCGTAAAATAACCCGTAAAAGGAACACCCGGGGTGGCCATTTAGGGTGTCATTCCGGCCGGGTCAGCGTAAAATAACCCGTAAAAGGAACACCCGGGGTGGCCATTTAGGGTGTCATTCCGGCCGGATCAGCATAAAATAACCCGCAAAAGGAACACCCGGGGTGGCCATTTAGGGTGTTCTTTTCCCACCGCGTTCATCTTAATTGTTATATAATTAAGGCAAGTGGAGGAACCAGCTATGATCTACGGAATTAATATAGTCAATTTTGACATTTTTGATGATGACAGGGCCGGGGTGATCGTCGGGCCCGACTCAGGCGATGATAAGGACGATAAGGCGTCCAAGCAAGATAACTTCAGGATGCGCGGACTTAACGCTCTGATTGGACGGAATAACACGGGGAAGACGAGTTTTATCAACTCGATGTCTTTCGTGAAGGATACGGTGACGGATAATGTGGCTGACGCGTCGATAACGAGGGGGAGGCCGGGGTTCTATAATCTGTTGATCGACAAAGAGAAGCCGGCTGTTTTCAGAGTATTCTTTAAGGTGAAGGATCCAGGCAACGGAGATTCGCTTTATTTACAGTATGAGCTGTCAATAGCGGCCGGAGTTTTCAAGAGTCCGCAGATAGCAGGTGAGAAGCTGTCGAGGAGCGTCATGGACGGGGAAGGAAGAAGACATCTTGAGACGATCATGGAGTTTGCGGATGGCAAGGGGCAGGTCATGGGGCATGGAGCGTCGATCAGTGATCACCACATGACAGCACTCGGAATATACGGCAAGATTGCTGAGTATGCGGAGATTAACCTCATATACAGTGAGATTAGCAGATGGTTTTTCTGCAAGTTTTCGAGCGATGAGCAGGGAACGCATCAGAATCCGAATTATTTCGTTGACGGGAATGCTCCGGGTGGTCACAAGCATCTTAACAGTCACGGGACAAACCTTGATAATGTGCTCGAATATCTTGACAGATATGATCATGATTACTACACCAGATGCATTGCAGAGATTAATTCGCGTATCCCTGCCATGAAGAAAAAGAAGAATCTTCCTGACACTCTTGTGGAGAGTCCCGGACGGTTATTCATGTACCTGCTGATGTTCAGGGATCCGGAGCCCAAATCAACGATATTTATTGAAGCCCCGGATAAGGATCTTTACCATGACATGGTTGATGTGCTGGCAAATGAATTCAGGGAGTTCACCATACATAACCGCTATAGCCAGATTGTTTTCTCCACGCATAACCCTTATATAGTCGAGACGATGAGTCCAAAGGAGATATGGGTGTTCACCAGGTCATTTGACAGAACGGCAGGTGATGTGAGCATAAGGTGTGCCGCAGAGGATAAGCTGGTGATGGAATTATTCAACCAAGGCGTCGGAATGGGAGCTATCTGGTATGGCGGACATCTTGATGAGCGGACAGGTTTTGAAGATGAGAATTGAGATACTGACTGAGGACAAATCCGGTTCTGTGGTGGTCGAACGTGCGGCCAGGTCGATCTGCGAGGGCGCAGGCGTTGCGGCTGACATCAAGGTCCGTCCCCACAGAGGGTGCGGATCAATGCCTAAGGATCCTGAAGCAAAACCCGATCATTTCGCGTCTTCTCTGCTTGAACTTCTTCCGGCCAAATGCAGAGCTTACAACAATGTTTACGGCGGAGGCGAATTTGTTCTTGTGGTCGTTATGGATTCAGACGATAAGGATCCTGACGAACTCCGGAGTGAATTGTATGAATGTACTCACAGATACGCACCGAATCTCAGGTCGGTGATCGGATTGTGCACCGAGGAGGTCGAGGCGTGGATATTAGGTGATCGGAAGGCTGTTATTGCCGCATATCCTGACTGTGATATCCGTGCATATAATCAGTATATTCAGGACAGTGTCTGCGGTACATGGGAGACTCTGTGCAGGGTCATCTGTCCGGAGGATTATGAGGATATCATAGAAATCGGATATCCTGCTGTTGGCAACTACAAGGCGCGCTGGGCTGAGGAGATATCGCAGTTCATGATCCCGGAGGACAATATCTCGCCGAGCTATAAGCTTTTTATGAATGCGCTCAAGGTGGCGGCAGGCAATCCGACGCCGGTAAGCGCGAGGGCGGGCGTGAGGCGCAGGAGTTTCTGACGGCGGCATGGCGAAACATATTTACTGTCACATTCCTTTCTGCGCGGCCAAGTGCCCGTACTGCGATTTCTATTCGGAAGCGGGCCGGGATGGTGAATGCGTATCGCGGCTGATCGAAGCGATGTGCCGCGAGATATCATCATATGAAGCTGATGACGTCATCTCCACGATCTACATAGGCGGCGGAACGCCGTCGTTTATAGATTCAGCTCACATCGAAAGGCTGCTGGATACCATACGAGGCAGGTTCACGGCCGCTGAGGACTGCGAGATCACAATAGAGGTCAATCCGTCGTCGCTTACGGAGGACAAGGCTCTGAAGTATAAGGCTGCCGGCGTAAACAGGGTGTCCGTGGGAGTTCAGTCCCTTCATGATAAGCACCTTGCGACTCTGGGGCGCCTCCATGACGCATCGAAAGCTATAGACTGCATAAACATACTTAAGGAGACCGGATTCGGCAACATATCGGCAGACCTCATAATCGCCGTTCCCGGACAGAGCACGGATGATGCCCTTGAGGATCTTAATACTCTTGCCCGCATGGGTGTTAAGCACATTAGCACGTATTCACTGTCCATCGAGCACGGGACCCCGTTCTTTGCCAGGTATGGCGATACGATCGAGGATCTCGTGCCCCCGGAGGAGGAGCGCAGGATGTATCACACGCTGCGGAGCGAGCTCGAGAGGCTCGGGTATATCCCGTATGAGATTTCCAACAGCTGCCGGCCGGGATTTGAGAGCCGTCACAATTCCTCGTACTGGGAAGGGGAGGAGTATTACGGCATAGGCGCGGGAGCACACGGCTATGTTGACGGCATCAGATATGCTCATCCTGATGATATCGACTCTTATATCGGTGATCCTTTTACGACGGAGACGGAGGAGGTCATGGATGAAGATTCAGCCATGCATGAGTATCCGTTCCTGAAGCTCAGGACGTCGGAGGGGGTGGACCTGAAGGAGTTTGCGGAACGTTTCGGCAGGGAGTTTACGGACGTTTTCGGTGAAATTGTCCGTGAGAATGTCAATAAAGGTCTGCTGACGGCCGGCAGCGGCCATGTCCGCCTGACGGATAAAGGTATCGACTGGAGCAATGCCGTGATGAGCGGATTCCTGTAAAACCAAGTGATTTTGATGTTTGCGGACAGCAGAATCAAGTCAAGTTATATTCTCTGTAAAAAACAATTAAATGGACATTACAATTTTGTCACATTTTTACAATTATTCACAGTTTTTTAACAATTTGAGTGAAACAGTAGTATAATAACCGAGAATGGGCTTACTATGCCCATCGCTATTGCGTGTTGTCTAATGCGTAATAAAAATAATAAGAAAGGAGCTATTAACTGTCAGTCTGCTCATGAGCGAATTGCCTACAGACGTGAACGCAGAAGCACCCGGGTCGGTCAAGGAGGAAGCTACGGCAGAATCCGTTGCGGAGATAAAGCCGGAACAGAAGCCCGAGCCTGCTGCGAAGCCGAAGACTAAGAAGCGTAAAAAGAAGACTTCTCTTGACTACGCAATGGAGTTCGGCATCAAGATAGCGGTGACGGCGGCTGCAATTTGGGTGTTGTGTGCTTTCGTTGTGGGGATCCACGTGAATCACGGCAATTCTTCCTATCCTATGATCAAGGACGGCGATCTTGTGATCACATACAGGCTCGGGAAGATGCTGGAAGGCGAGGAGATATGCTACAGGCAGAACGGACAGACGAGATTCGGAAGGATCGTCGCGCGCGGAGGAGACGTGGTCAATATCACGGAGTCCGGCATAACGGTCAACGGTTACGGGATCAGCGAGGAGGTAGTCTATCAGACTTCGCCCGAAGGATCCAAGATTGCATATCCGTATACCGTTCCGGCCAATTCGGTCTTTGTGCTCAATGACTTCAGGCAGGATCTTACCGACAGCAGGTCATTTGGGGCTGTACCCCTTGATGATTGCGAAGGCGGGGTCGTGTTTGTACTCAGAAGGCGCGGCATATAACAACTTAGTTTTCCAAAATTTTTCAAAATATAAGGAGGAAAAGAAATGAAACGATTTGGGAAAAAGTTATCAGCTTTGCTGGTAACGGCCGCTATGGCGGCAACGATGGCACTGCCTGCGATGGCAGAGCCGACGGCGTACGCTCCTGTTGCCGGCGAGGATCAGACACTCACAAAGTATCTTGTAATGGACGAAGAGGTATCTGTTCCTGATCTTGATTGTACGTTTACGATCGCTCCGGGCTCTGCAGTAGCAGGTTCAGCAGATACTCTTGCTGTCTTCGCAGGTAATGATGCCAACAGGACTAACGGACAGCTCCCGCAGCTTATTAATGCAGCGTTCAATGTAGGCGATGCAACAGCTACTACAACTACTGCTTTCACACTTCCTGCAGGCAAGAAGGTTGCTACAAGCACAGTTGTTGTTAAGTTCAGCGGCGTTCTGTATAAGGAACCCGGCGTATACAGGTATATCCTTACCGAGACAACCGCTGTTGACGGCGTAACGAATGATACTAACGGTGCCGGATCAGTAAAGGGTTCAGCAGGTGTCAGGACTATCGACGTATATGTTGAACACAATGCGCAGGATGCTCTGGAAGTTACCGGCTATGTTGTTTATGAGGGCAATGTAACTGCTGTTCCTACAGAAGCAGGTAGTGATCTTGCTGCTAAGTCAACCATGATCATTGACGAGTATTCAACAGTTAACCTCACGCTCTCTAAGACTGTCGCAGGTAACCAGGCATCCAGAGATGAGTACTTCAAGTTTACGTTAAACATTTCCGGTGCTGCTGAAGGTACAGTGTATCCGGTAGACCGTACAAATGCTGATGCAACAACAGGTACTAACGGTGTTAATACACAACCTCAGACAAACCCTGCTTCGATCACGGTCGGCAGTGATGGAACAGCAACTGCTACTTTCTGGCTCCAGGGCGGACAGAGCGTTGTTGTAAAAGGACTTGCATCAGGTACAAAGTACACAGTTGCAGAGGATGCTGCAACAGTAATCGCCGAGGGTTATGACATATCGTCAGCTGTTACGGGTGATACCGATGCAGTATCAACGGATGTTGCAACAAACGGTACAGTATCAGATACAACTACCGGTATCACGGAAGATACAACTGTGGCTTATACCAATACAAAGCAGGGCGTTATCCCTACAGGTGTACTCCTCACGATGGCTCCTGTTATCGTTGTAGGCGTTGTTGTTATCGCAGGTCTTGCTTTCTTCGCAGTAAGAAGCGCTAAGAGGAAGGCAATCGAGGCTGCTGAGGCAGATTCTGATTCTGAAGAGTAATACTAAGGTCTGATCTGATGAAGCAGTTCTGGAAGGTGATGAATACCATATACGAGAAGACCATGCTGGGCATCTTCATAGTTGCTCTGCTGGTGGTCATATATGCGATGTATGACACATGGTATGTTTTCGACAGGGCGAATGATAAATCGCTTTTGGCTTATAAGCCGAATGTCGTGAATGCGGCGGAGATCGAAGACTCCCCGATCGCCTCGGATATGGTGGCATGGATCACGGTCAATGATACGGAGATCGATTATCCCGTTATGCAGGGTGCAACGAATTCACAGTATCTGAACCTTGATCCGTACGGTAATTACTCATTATCGGGAAGCATCTTTCTGGACAGCCGCAACAGTGCGGACTTCACTGATCAGTATTCGATCATCTACGGACATCACATGGAATATGGCAAGATGTTCGGAGCTCTGGACGAATTTTTGAACGCGGACTATCTGAAATCACATTCGACAGGTGAACTCCTGATCGGACGTGACGGCAAGGTGGTCTACAAGTTGGAACTGTTCTATGCGATGACGACGGATGCAAAGGAAGAGAAGGTTTTCGATCCGGAGCACGTTGATGAGTTAAGACAGTTCCTTGAGGCACAGGGATTTGACAGAGACAACAGGATCGTGTGCCTGTCGACTTGTGCGGGCGGCGCGTCAACTACAAGGACAGCCGTATTTGCTTATATTTTGGAAGATTAGGAGAAAGGAGGACAGCCTGATGCGTAAGCATGAGATCTTTGCAAGAATAACGGCTCTGATGCTGGCAGTGTCTGCTGTCCTCCTTTTCTTTGTTTTCCCGGTAAGAGCAGCATTTAAGAACACGCCCGTCATGGCGTACATTCCGGTCGTTTGCGAGAAGGCAAAGAACGTATCCGGAAGCAATAAGTATGAGGTCGTTATCGAGAAGATGGGTGACGACGCTCCGATGCCCGAGAGTGATGTGATCACATTCAACGGCTCGGGTTCCAGGAATATAGAGATAGAGGTTGATGAGCCCGGAACATATCAGTACAAGCTGTATGAGAGGAAGGGTAAGAATAAGAATATTAAATATGACACTACCGAATATACCGTGACGCTCTTTGCGACACAGGACGATGACGGCGTGCTCGCTTGTGAAGTCATCTTATCCAAGGGAGGGCTGTCAAAGCCTACGGTAGTGAAGTTTGTAAATAAGGCAAAGAAGGGGTCAGATTCAGTGATCGCGACAGGTGAGACGGCAAGTGCATTCATTCCTTACGCAGTTGGTGCGTTTGCTGTCAGCGGAATGATCATGATAATGGTATTGAAGCGCAGACGCAGGGAGGAAGAAGATGCATAAACTGTTCTCTCTGACATCTGCAAAGTTCAAGCGCGCGATATGCTTATTCCTCGTGATGGCGAACATCTTCTGTTCGTATGGCGTATTGCTGGCTGAGGAGATCGGTGATGAGACGGATACGACTTCAGCCGGGAGCGTTGAGACAACATTAGGTGAAGTTAACGATAACAGTGATGTTGAAGAGACATCACAGAAGGCTTCTGAGACGACCGGAACGGCCGTTCAGCCTTCTGTGACGCCTGTTCCCACACCTACGGCTATTCCTGACATCAGCGAATCCGATGATGATATTGTGCCCTCAGGCATTACTATCCGCAATGCATCAGGCAGCGGCTATATGGTAACGGTATCCTACGGCCCCGAGACGGGTATCCCCGCAGATGCCGAGCTGGTCGTAAACGAGATCCCTGCAGGCGATGTGTATGATGAGTACATGGATAAAGCTTCCGAAGCGCTCGGCCGTGATGAGCTGGGATATGCAAGGTTGTTCGATATCAGCCTGGTCAAGGACGGTGTCGAGATCGAGCCGGCGAACGGGACATCTGTTGCTGTCAGGATCGTCTTGACTGACGCCAAGGATCGTAATCTCAACGTTGTCCATATGCCTGAAGGTGCCGACGCCGAAGTCGTTGACGCATCATGCCGCAATTCAGGAATGGGCGCCGAACTGGCATTCGATGCAGACGGATTCTCCGCATATGCGATCGTTGAGGGGCCTTCATCGCAGTCATCACAAACAGGAGAATATGTGCAGACTGTTGCAGAACTTGATGGAAAACAGCTAATACCTGAGATTAAAAGAAGCAATGGAGAAAAAAACTATCTGCTTAACTCACTGGTTAGTAAGGATGGTCATTATGAGATTAAATCAGTAAAAGTATCAGCAACTGCCGCAGTTCCAGATACTGCAGCAAAGTATTTGTTTGAGAAAGTGGAAGGGTCAAGTAACCTATTCTATATTTCGACTATTGTTGACGGCAATAAAAAGTATGTTGCGGATAATGCCGACAATAATGGATTCCTTTTTGTTGATGATGTTTCAAACGCTTCACAGTATCCTGTTTCATTGTACGGATCTACTAATGGCGAGTTTAAAATTAGTTCTCCGGTTAATTCGGATACATGGACCGTCAGAGGAGGTTCTCAGCAAATACAGTATTCCGTTGCTGACAGTTATAGAAGTAAGTTTAGATTTATTAGTGAAGCGTCTCATACAGATGATCCTTACGATCTGAACGGAAAGACATACGGACTGATGTTCTATAACAGCGGTACGGCCGGTAAGGCGCTGATGTCCGATTCGGAAGTGTCCGGTACCGGCAGTCTTGATGCCATGGCCATGACCGTTATGACAAAGAAGACTGACCATGGTGACAAGCTGTTCGTATCAAGTGACAGCGATGTCTCTATGTGGACATTCACCTGGGCCTCAGGAGAGGATTATTACCTGACTACAACGGTAGATGGTCAGACAAAATATCTGTCAGTCACTGCTTCCGGATTAACTATTGTGGATACACCCGCGACTGTCAGCATTACTGCAGGAAGCGGTGAGAATGCAGGTAAGATCAGGCTTACGGGCAACGGCAGTGCTGTTTATTATTCCGGTGATGTAGGTACAGGATTTGCTTCCACGGGCCTTGTAAAGAACAGCTGGCTTAACTTGGTCGAGATGTCGGAACTCTCCAAAGAGTATTTCATGACATTCTCTGCCAATAAGGTCAGTGCATCTGACTATGTTAATGTTACGGACGGTTCCAAGGTAATCATATATACACGTGTGTGGGATGAGACAGCTAAGAGATATAAGTTCTACGCAGTAGATCATGACGGATCGCTCGTCCCATGCTTCGAGGACGGTGACACGATCGAATGGATCGATAACGGTATCAACACCTTGCTTTGGGACGTAATCGAGTATTACGACGATCAGGGCAAGCCGACAAGGTACTATGATCTCTATAACGAGTATTCGGGCAAGTATATAGCGCCTCAGAACGGACAGATATTGTCTGATACGACTCTCGGAGTAAATCTCACGGGTCGTAAGCAGGTAAAAGGTCACTACTATACTCCCATCATTGCATGGGATGATGACAATTATTCATATGTCGGACTGAAGTCAAGCGGCGGAGCTGTTGTATCCTGCCCCAAGGACGAAGCGGAGGATTACTATTTTGCCATCATGCAGGATGTCTTTAGCGATGAGACACTGCACGAGGTGCCGACCGTCAATAACGATATCTTCGGAATCACTATGAAGATGAAGAATTTCAGAACTAGAAAAGAAATGAGTGATTTCCTCGGTAATGATCAAGGCGGAGTCGGAACTGAACTTCATCAGGGATTGTTGTCTACTAATCTTGATCCTGATACGGGTTATCCGACAACGACTATAGGAAACAAGAGTCTCGGCACGCTGTTCAACGGTTCAGAGAAAGTAAATCATCTGTTTATCGATTCTATTCACCGCGGTTCAGGATATTTCGAGTATGACAGCACACAGAATTACGCTACACTTGTCGGTGAGGACGGATCATATTTCCCCGGAGAGGGCGATGCCAAGGATTTCCGCGTATACCAGGAGTTGGGATCTTATGACACCTATAACGGACCTACCCGAAAGCACGGTCTGTTCTTCCCTTATGACTATATCAAGCCCGGTGTATATACCGTTGTGAACGGTGAGAACCTGTATAACGCCAAAGCAGAGCCGTTATCTGATTCGGATCCCCGTAAATACGAGAGGCTTCATTTGATCGGCGGAGGTAGTAAAACAGAGCCGGATTGTTATTTCGGCATGGAGATGAGCACATCGTTCGTTCAGACTCCGAGCGGACATGATTCATGGGGACATGATATCATTTACGAGTTCACGGGAGATGACGATTTCTGGCTCTACGTCGACGGCGAGCTCGTTCTTGACCTGGGCGGTATCCACAGCGCCGTTGAGGGAACGATCAACTACTGTACCGGTGATGTAACGGTGAACGGTGTGAATACCACCCTGAGGGAAGTGTTCAAGAGTAATTATCAGACAAGGTATCCGGATAAGACTCCTACCGAGATCGATGCAATGCTCGAAGAGATCTTCGAAGAAAATGAGCATGGTCAGTACACATTCAAGGACTATACTTTCCATGAGATGAAGATCTTCTACATGGAGCGTGGTGCCGGCGGATCCAACCTCCACATGAGATTCAATCAGTCTTCCGTCAAGCCCGGAACTGTCGTTCTCGGCAAGGCGATCGATGTAGGTGAGGGCGACAACGCTTCACTCCTGCTGTCAGGCAAGTTCCCCTTCAAGATCGAATATTTCCAGAATACTGATGATCCTGCCCGTTTCCCTGAAGGTTATAATCCTAACGCTCCGATAACGCTTACCCCTGATTCCGGTTATAAGGTCTACTATCAGGGAACGACTGATGAGGTTGAATTCAGACCTGAATACACCATAGACGGTGTGACATATGATAATGTCTACATGATCAATGCAGGGGAGATGATCGAGATGACGCTCCCCGATGATGCGATCCACTACAGACTTACAGAGTGCGCCGTCAATCATCTTATCTACGATAAGGTATATGTAAATGATGAGGAAGTTGAACCTATAGTCCACAGTCAGGCAAACAGGTACGATTATATAATCCCTATTGAGGCGATCAAGGAACGCACATCGATCAAGTTTGATAATCACGTCGATCCTGAGGCTGTCCGTAATCTTACGATTCAGAAGGTTCTCTATGACGAGAACGGAACAACCCCTGTCCTCGACGACGATACTCCGTTCAACTTCCGTCTGTATCTGGCAGGTGAGTCCGGTGAGGAACTCGTTCCTGCTGATATGTTCGTATATCATGTTAAGGACCGTGAAGGCTATTACTGCAGATGGGATGCCGGTACGCAGTCATTCGTATCGATCGGCAAGAAGAATCATGAGGATCTTACTGACGCAGAGAAAGCGCAGATAAGGTTCACTACATCAATGTACGGATCCATCTCCAAGATACCGGCTTTCTATACGGTAGAAATCAGAGGACTTCTCGTCGGCACGAGATATAAGGTAGAAGAGAGGGACTACGAGATCCCTGACGGTTATTCACTGGATAAATATACACTTAATATCGATCAGCATGATCCGGCTGTTGTTGAGACGACTGTTCCTGTAGAGGAGACAATAATTACCGGAGAGGATCCCAATGTTCAGGTCAATAACCTCAAGGGATATGGTGTACGTATCTATAAGAACTGGACTGATGCAGATTACATGGAGATGCACGGAGATGTTTATTTCGCGCTGTTCCATGGAACGGATCCGGATAATCTGAGCCTTATTACCGCACTTCCTGACAATGAAGGCGTGATGCAGCCCGTTAATACGGTAAAGAAGCTCGAGAACGGTGAGACCACTTTGTACTGGTACATGGAGCACCTGCTCAATGATGACAAGAATATCAAGAATTATTACGCACGCGAGGTCATAGTCGACGGTTCCGGCAATGTTACCGGTTATCTGAATGACGGTGACATCATAAATGTAGCCGCAAAGGAGATCGGATCGGAAGATGCTCCCGTTGTCTATCCGTACGAAGTAAGTTATGCCGAGAGGACGGATGACTGCACTGCAACCGTTCAGGTATATGATGCAACGAACGACCGTCCCGGTATTGAGATCTACAAGCAGGATATGGAAGGCAATTACCTTAAGAACGCCAAGTTCACCATGACCGATCATACAGGCAGGATACTCGGCAAGTATACTACCGGCGAAGACGGATTCATCACCAAGGCATATCTGCGCCGCAATGAGAACTATTATCTCAGAGAGATAGTATCTCCCGTATCACACAGAGCAATGATCCGTTCCGCAACGCTTATGGTGGACAATGACGGAATACTGCACGTCAACGGAGACGATACGGAGTATGCGGATTACTATGATTACACTCATAAAAATACCGGCGACGACATTCTTGTGATCAAGAACAAGCCTTATACATTCAAGGTCATGAAGATGGACTATTCCGGTGAGAATGCTCTGGAAGGTGCGCATTTCGAGCTGCACCGCCAGATAACGGCAGGCGGTATCACCACTATCGACCTGGATCCCATGCCCGGATTCGGAGACCTTGTTACGGGAAGTGACGGTGTCCTGCCCAAGATCGACAGCACGCTCCCGGCAGGCGTATATGAGCTGTGGGAGACGATTGCTCCTATCGGATTCAAGAAGATAGAATTCAAGGTCCTCTTCTCGATAAGCGAAGACGGCGAGATCGAGCTTCTCAGGACCGAGAGGTACGGAGATGCTGTTAAGCTTACCAAGACGGATAATACCGAGAAAACGGAGACAGATATAATCCTGTCTATCGCCAACACGCCTGCTGAAGGCGGTCTCGTAGTGACAAAGACAGTTGAGGGCAATTTCGGTAGCAGAACGAAAGAGTTTTCATTCAGGATCAATCTTAAGAATTCGGCTGGTACAAATCTGACGGGAACCATACCTGTGTCCAAGAACGGCGGAGCACCGGTGAATACAACACTTAGCAGCGGCAATATTAACTTTACGCTCTCGGACAGCGATTACGTAACATTTATGCTTCCCGAGAATACTAAGTTCACCGTAACGGAGACCAATCCTGAAGGTTATACAGTCGAGCGTCGTATAGGAACTAATGAATTTGCTTCAGGAACATCAATATCCGGTACTTACAGCACGGATAAGCGTGTTGACTTCAAGAATACTCTGAACGGGATCATCCCCACAGGTCTTGAGACATCGTTCAACCTCAGTGTAAGCACCCTCTGTGCCATGACGGCCGGTCTTGTTGTCCGTATTGTATATTGCCACAGGAGACGCAGAAGATACGGATCCGGCAGTGAGTTTTTTGAGCAGTAAGAAGATCTTGTGATACAATTGATGGGGATGGTTGGAACACTTCCCCGGAGGTGAAGCTGTTATGAAGAGTAAGAAGATCGCAGCTGTTTTGTTGAGTTTATCCATGATCGCTGGTGTGATGCCGGGTTTGGTCCTCGCAGAGGACATAGAGGCTGAAGAGCCTGCAGAGCAGGTTCAGGAGGAAGTTCCAGGGGAGTTGCCTGAGGCCGGAACGTACGAAGATGCGGACGCGGACACTGATGAGGAGGAAGCCGTTGAACAGGCTGATGAATACAGTGCTCCCAATGCATCTATTACCTTTGCAAACGGAACACTGACTCTTGCAGGTGATGTGAACAGGACTGCTATAGATGATGTTGTCGGTGTTGATCAATCTGACGCAGTTATTCATGTTGTTGCCCTCCCGGGAACAAGGATCATACCTAATACAGGGTGGAAGGCATTGTTCGAATACATGCATAATGTTCAGGATATTGACCTTAGCAAAGCCTCTTTTGCTGATAATCTGACATCTTTGACCGGAATGTTCAGTAATTGTTCAAGTCTTCAGACGATCATTTTCCCTGAGAATGATTATACCTCGGGAATTACAGATATGTCATATATGTTCTACAGGTGCGAGTCGCTTAAGTCTCTCAATCTGGTCAAGGATCTTGATACCTCATCGGTTACTGATATGAAAGGCATGTTTGGGTATTGTTCATCACTTGAATCGATCGAGTTCGGTCCGAAGTTCGATACGAGCAAGGTTACATCCATGTATGCGATGTTTGATTCATGTAAATCTCTCACAACTCTTGATCTTACCGGATTCAAGACCGGAGCGGTCACTGACATATCATTTATGATCGAGTTCTGCAGTAAGCTTGAGACAATTTACTTCGGAAAAGGCTTTAACACATCGTCGGTGACGATCGCAATGTATATGTTCTACGGGTGTGAAGCGCTGGAGACAATATCAGCATATAAGGCTTTCGGGCTGGATCCTGCAATCTCCGAATTGATGTTCGGAGGGTGTGAATCTTTGGAAGGCTTTGATCCCGATTGTACAGACGGTACATATGCAAGAGAGAATTCACCTGCAGGACTGGGATATCTTACGATCGAGACGGAGGAAGGAGTTCTGGGTTATTCTCTTACTCTGGACGATTCCATCGGTATTATCTTCTATGTTTACCTTGATCCTGCCGACAATCTTACAGCATGCTACGACTGGGGCACCGGAACGGATTCACGTTCAGGCAGTTCATATGTCCATTCGGATGTTCCCGCTGCCGTTACAATGCTCTCCGATGAGGAGAGTGAACTCTATGACGGAGCTAATTATAAGATAATCTGCCATGTGGCAGCCCGTTCGATGACGGATAATGTGGAGCTTACGGTTAAGAGAGGGGGCAGCGAAGTCCTGACGGACAGCTACCGTGTAGTGGATTACATGGGGGATGCACTTAAGATCTATCCTGATAATGTGAAACTGCATTTCCTTCTGAACGTAATGTTTATCTACGGAGATCAGGCACAGAAATATTTCAATTACAGAACAGACGATCCTGCCGCAGATTACATTGATTACACCGGCATTCAGTCAGATCCGACCGTTCTTAATACTGTTGAGACGATAGTTGACAGGATGAAGAACATAACAGATACGTCTGAAGAGATCGAAGTGCCCGATTCTGATTTTACCGTCAGGAATATCGATCCGTCCAAATACGGAGTGTCATTCTGCGGCTCATCTCTGTCGGGCAACTCATCGATCAAAGAGAAGCTCTATCTCAAGATCGAAGATCCCGATCTCGCGGATAATACCTCCATTCAGCTTGCTTCCTCCATGGAAGACAGCTTCAGATTATTGTCGGTCGACAGGAACGACAGCTATCTGGTGGTGAGTATTGAACTTGTCAATCCGACCGTGTTTATGAGCCCCGTTCATATCAAATTCGCAAACGGTGCAAACAGCGACATTCTTACCTACAGTGCCAAAACCTACGCAAGTGCCGTATTCAGCGCATCGGCGGATGATGATCTTAGACAGGTAAGAGGTGTCGTCGATTCGATGATGTTCTACTGTGATACGGTAACTGTCTACATCAGCGGTAATTAACTGATATAAGTAAGCATCATGTTGCTTGATTTTTGAAGTGTCAGCATATATTATTAGCGTGCGATGGTATTCACCTGCAGTAAGAACCAGAGGTAGTTATGAGCATTTTTGATATTCTGTCCCTGCTGGGCGGACTTGCCATGTTCCTTTATGGCATGCGCCTTATGGGTGATTCCCTTAAGGAAAATTCGTCCGGCACCCTCAAGAGTGCGATGGAGAAGGTAACAAATAACCCCGTTAAGGCTTTCCTGATGGGATTGATGGTTACTGCGCTCATACAGTCATCCACTGCCACCATCGTTATCACTTCAGGTCTTGTTGCCGCCGGCATACTTACGCTCAGACAATCGCTCGGCATCATCGTCGGTGCGAATGTAGGTACGACGGTCACCGGTCAGATAATACGACTTCTCGACCTCGATACCGATTCCGGTGCCACATCATGGCTCAGATTTCTGCAGCCGTCCACATTGGCGCCGATCGCGCTGATACTCGGTGTGGGATTCATAATGTTCGGCAAGTTCAAGAAAGCAAGATCCGCGGCTAATATCGCCATCGGATTCGGCATACTGTTCTCGGGACTGCTCAACATGACAAGTGCGGTCAATAATATCAAGGAATCAGGTATGGTCGAGGAACTGTTCACGGGCCTCGGAGCCAATCCGTTCCTCGGTTACATTACAGGTGCAGGCGTTGCATTTGTCCTTCAGAGTTCATCGGCGACGGTAGGTATCCTTCAGGCATTCTCATCCACCGGACTTCTCACGTGGAGCAGCATATATGCCGTTATAGTTGGTATCTATCTGGGCGACTGTGTTACAACTGCCATAGTCTGCTCAATCGGTGCCAAGACTGATGCAAAGCGCGTCGGCATAGTCAACATCCTGTACAACCTGTGCAAGTCGCTGGTCGTTCTCATAGGAGTATTTGTGGCTTATCAGGCAGGGTGGCTCGACGGACTGTGGAATAAGACGGTCAATTCAGGTATCATCGCTGACACCAATTCCATATTCAACCTCGGCTGTGCGCTGCTGCTGATGCCGATGCTCGGCTTGTTTGAGAAGATCAGCAAGAAGATAGTCAAGGATGATGAGGTCAAGCGCGGCAAATATGCCGATAAGCTCGACGCTCTGAACCCCGTATTCTTCAGTACGCCCGCGCTCGCTCTGAGAAGCTGCTACGACGTGCTGATGACAATGTTCGATGCGTCACGCGTCAATATCGAGAATTCGTATCTCCAGCTTACCAAATATGACGATGAAGTCATGGCGGACATCCTTGACGAGGAGGACGAGATCGACAACATGACCGATAAGGTCAGCCGTTATATGGTAGAGCTTCTGCCGCACCTGCAGAGCGATGAGCACATAGTCATCCTCAATCAGTACTATAAGGTCACGGGCGAGTTCGAACGTCTCGGAGACCATGCTGTCAATATAGGCGAACTGGCTCAGCAGATGCACGAGAGCAGGACCCAATTCTCTGATGAGGCAAAGCGCGAAATGGAAGTTCTCTATGAACTGATAGATTCGATCCTCAATCAGACCGAAAGGGCATTTGCTAAGAGAGATGAGGAGGCGACAGAGCTGATCGAGCCGATGGTAAGAGTAGCGGGCGAGTTTATTGCTCAGATGAAGCACAATCACTTCGAGCGTATGAGCAGCGGTAAGTGCAATATCCTTGCTGACGCCATATATACCAATATGCTGATGGAGTGCAAGCGTATTGCTGATGCCTGCTCAAATGTGGGCGTGGCGATCATGGTAAGGATCAGGCCGCAGCTGGCAGATCATGAGCATATGTATTTCGAGGGGCTTCAGAAGGGCGTCAACAAGAGTTACAACAAGGCGTTCAATCAGGCGCACAAGTATTATTTCGGTAAGCTTACCGGCAATGCTGACGGCAAACCCCAGGCATAAATCGTAAAAATAACATTTTTATGCTTGCGTCTGATATTAAGCTGACGGACCAAGTGTTAAAATTGCCGCATGGAAAACAGACTTACAGAAGGCAAACCGTTCAGCGTCATTTTGAGGTTTATGCTGCCTCTTGTTATCGGCAACATATGTCAGCAACTCTATAATCTCGTTGACACTATAATAGTAGGCAGATTCGTAGGACCTACAGCCCTTGCGGCGGTGGGATCGACCGGCACGATCATGTTCTTTATCGTCGGTACATGTACCGGTATGGTCACCGGATTCTCCATCGTTACCAGCCAGAAATACGGAGCCGGAGAGACTGAAGAAGTCAAAAAGAGCGTAAGCAACGGCCTGCTTCTGTCATTTATAATAATCCTGATATCGACTGTAGTGACCGTGGCGGTCATCAAGCCTGTTTTGCGTCTGATGAACACGCCTGATGACATATTCGACTACGCCTACGATTATATATCTGTCATCTGTATCGGCATATTCGCGACGGTTTTTTATAACTTTTTCTCAGCTGTTTTAAGAGCGATCGGCAACAGCAGTATACCGCTTATATCACTCATTATATCGGCGGCTCTCAACATAGGACTTGACCTGCTGTTTATTATTGTCTTTGAACTGGGCACTGCAGGTGCCGCAATTGCGACGGTATTGTCTCAGGCAGTGTCAGCATTGTTCTGCCTTATATATATTCTGCTGCGTGTTCCGGACCTCAAGCCCTCGCGCAGCCACTGGAGGCCGTCACGGAGAATGATAACAGGGGAACTCATGCAGGGAATACCAATGGCTCTTCAGACCGGTATTACAGCATCAGGAACTATGATAATGCAAAGTGCTATTAACCTGTTCGGCTCCATTGCTGTTGCAGGAGTTACGGCAGCGTCCAAACTTCAGATGATCATGACTCAGGCTATGTTTACGTCAGGTCAGACCATGGCCTCATATGTCGGCCAGAATTACGGCAAGGGTGATTATCAGCGTATCCGCGAGGGTATAAAAGCTGCCCTCAAGATGTTTGTCGTTTACTGCATCTTAGCGGCTGCAATCACAATAATAATCCTTCCATATGTACTCCCTGTATTCTTTGAGCCCGGAGCTGATATAACTGAATATTTGCCCTGGTCGAGGATCTATATTGTTGAATGTTCGGTCTGCTACTTCTTCCTTGCCATGGTCTTCATCTACAGAAGTGCAATTCAGGCTGTAGGCCACGGATTTACAGCTATGCTCATGGGCGTCGCTGAACTGTCCGCGAGGCTTATTATGTCCGTGATATCGATGATAGCAGGTTCATTCTATCTGGCAGTGGCGTCTGATCCGTTTGCGTGGGTAGTAGCTGCTATGCTGGGACTGTTCATTTTTGTCAGACTGATGAAGAAGATAGAAAAGCTCAGTGGTGTTGCCACGGAACAAAGTCGCGCTTCGCGGAGATGAACGTGTGCAACACTTTTTGTTAACAAACTTGAAATATTATGTGAATAAAGTATAATAAATTTTAGTAGAAATTCTAATATTCAAACACAAATACAGAGGTGGCATTTATGTCTGGAATTTTAGATGTTTTTAAGGGTAAATCAGATGGAAGATTTGGTACTCCGGCGGTTGGAATGTCGATGTCCGGAGCCGGCTCAACGGGGATGAGCAGCGGGAACAGCAAGGCTGAGGACCGCAATATAGCTGCAATCGGATCACCGGCAGCCAATCTGGCAAGAGAGCGTGCAGCTGCTGCCAAAGCTCAGATCGAGATGCGTAAAGCAATGGAAGAATCACGCAAGCCGGGCGATGATAAGGAGCAGATTAGCGATGATAAGAAGACAGATCCTACTCCGCCTATCGGATTGAAAGCTCCCATTAAGAGACCGCCATCTGCTTCTATTAACCGTGCGAAAGCACTTGCGGCACAGCAGCAGTCTTCCGAGCAGCGTCCCGGTTCGGCGGCTGTCAGGCCGGGTAACACGTCTGAACAGGATCAGATTACCGGAAGCAAGGGAAGGTCACCTGCAACAATAGCAGTTGAAGAAGCCAGGAGAGAGTTCAATCAGGCAAGATTTAAGTCGAGCCGTGCAACAAAGGAAGCTGAAGATGCAGCTGCCAAGGCAGAGGAAGCACGTCTTGCAGTTGCTAAGGCGAGCGAAGTCAGGGAAACTGCCATCCGTACGGAGGAGGAAGCGGGCAGAGCATGCCAGATAGCCGAAGAGGATTACAATTCTTCTCTTAAGATAGCTCAGGAGGCAAAAGAAGAGGCTGAGAAGGCTGAGGAGATCGCCAAGGCTGCAGCACAGAAGGCTAATGAGCTGATCATGGAAGCAACTAAGAAACAGACTGACTTCGAGGCAAAGATAGAAGCATATAAGGCCGGCGAGAGTGCCCGCATTGCAGCTGAGAAAGCCGAAGAGGAAGCAAAGGCGAAGGCTACTGTTGCTGATGAAGAGGCTGCCAATACAGCAAAGCTTGCTGACGAGGCAAAGGCTGCCGCCGATGCTGCAGAAGCTGCACTTGAGGATGCCAATAAGAAGAAACTCGAAGAAGACGAGCGTATAGCTGCCGAGAAGGCTGAGGAGGCTGCCAAGAAAGCAGCTGCAGAGGCAAAGGAACGTGCTGCAGAAGCATCCAGGAGAGCTGAGGAATTACTGGCGGCTGCACGTAAAGCTGAGGAAGAGGCAAAAGCCGCTGCTGAGAAGGCTGCTGAGGAAGCACGCAAGGCTGAAGAGCTGGCACGTGAGATGGCTAAGTACGATTCCGCCGGCAAGGCACCTGTTGCCGCTGTCGAGAGCAAGGTTGAGGACGCAATTCTGCCGGAGATCGATAAGACATCTGAGGACAAGACGGCTTAATAGTGGTTTGACATAAATGATCTGACATACTGCCGGTGGAGTGATCTGCCGGCATTTTTTTGTGTCTACTTTACGCAGGTACAAAAATATGGGGCGGAGTTATATCCTGTCGGCAGGAGGTGATGCATATGAACCAATATGTCACGGGCGAGGCGATAAGGATGCTTCGCGAGAAGAATAACTACACGCAGGCGGGGCTCGCCGCTGTTCTGAATGTATCGGATAAGACAGTGTCCAAGTGGGAGACAGGTAAGGGCTATCCGGATATCACTCTGCTGGAGCCGCTGGCAGCCGCACTTAAGGTGTCGGTTACGGAGCTGATGACAGGTACTTCGGTGACGAACGGCAATGTGACTGCCAATGTGATGCGTTCGAGGATCTATGTCTGCCCTGTGTGCGGCAACATAATCCACAGCATGGGAGAGGCTGTGATAAGCTGCCACGGGGTTAATCTGACTCCGGCGGCCGCCGATGAGCCTGATGAGAGGCACTCCATTATTGTTGAGCGCGTGGAGGATGAATACTATGTGAGAGTGGATCACGAGATGACAAAAAAGCACTATATCTCGTTCATCGCCGCCGTCTCGGATGACAGGATCCAGCTCGTCAAGCTCTATCCCGAGGGGGAGGCAGTGGCGCGGTTCAGGATCTCCGGAGTGCGCAAAATAGTCTGCTATTGCAATCAGGACGGGGCTTTCGAGAAAAAATGCATAGTTGACAACATAATTTAACAAAATATCTTGCCATTATCCGGGAATTATTGCTATAATTTACCGAAAGGATTATGCTTTCTATTTGGAGGTAAGGATAATGCTGAAGACAGAATATGAGTTGCTCGATATTGAAGTAATTGATTTCGAGGAGCAGGATGTAATCGTAACGAGCCTGACATGCGGCGAGAACGTACTCGAACCTGATGAATTACCTCCTGTATGTAATGCAGATGGCAAAGCCGGTATTTGAGGCATCGTTGCGGCTCCGTAATTAGACAGCTGCTTAACTATGCACTATTGACTCACCATGGTTGACTGTGGTGAGTTTTTTATTTGTTGCAACATTACTGCGCTCCGGGTTGTATATAAAGTATAGATCAAGAGGAGGAGACTTCAGGATGGCAAGCAGGATCAAGGTTAAGTTGGTGAGTTTTTTGATGGCTGCGTCAATTACGGCCGGGCTTTGTGCCGGATGCAGCAAGGAGGCGCCTCAGAGCAGCGGGTCATCCGGAACGCCCGGAACATCTGCGCAGGGAACGGCAACTGACGGATCCGCGGACGGATCCCGCGGCGACCTGCCGGTGAGCGGCACTGTCGCGGGGATAGAATACACTGTTTATAACGAAGGACATACCAACGGTAAAGAGCAGGGAGGGTACTTTATCGAGACTTCCGGTCAGCCCGATGGCGCATATTACATAATCATCAACGCCGGCGAACGCACCAGCGGCGGTTATGAGATCAGGATCGTTGATATATATGAAGATACCACCGGGCAGTTTGTTGTAGTGGTCGATGAGACAAGGCCCGATCCCGGATCGGCTGTCATAGCGGTTATGACGTATCCGTACTGCGGGCTTAAAGTCAGCAGGGTTCCTGACAAGCTGAAGGTCGTCTATACGAACGGCAATGAGATAACAAGGGTGGATGACAAACAGGTTGAGGTTACCGTGGACGCAGGATATTTTGCGGTCCTCGAAGACGGCGCCGGTGAGATAATGCGTAAAACATATGTCTACAAGACAGATTCCGGATACAGGTTCATCAATGTGACTGCAACGACTGTCAGCTGGGGGGCAACGGAGTGGAAAGAGGTTGTTAACAGCAGCGGCGAGGTCGCTTCCAGGGACGAGATCGTCAGCATTGCGAAGAGTAACGGTTCGTGCGGATTTGTCCTTTTCGCAGGGGAGAATAAGGCGTGTTCCATAGATGAATTCTTGAAGAGAGATATCTGATTTGATACTATGGTATATATCAGATTTCGGGGGTGAACCGTGTATTTAAACAGTGCGAAGATCGCAACTTCCAAATTGATTAACGGATTTGTGATCGGTATAGTGTCTTTCCTGACTTTTTTTAATCTGCTGTTTGTCCTTTTCTCTTTCTCGAAAGAGGCTCTCAAGTTCAAGAGCGCGGCATTGGTGTTCGGCGCTGTATTCTCGGCTCTCGTCATTGGCGGGATCGCCCTCATCGTGTGGCGTGTCCAGACGATAAAGAGGTTTACCAAGGCAAGGATCTATAATTCGATAATAGAGGAAGACCATGACGGCATCATAGATTATGATACTTTCGCGTCGATGAACGGGACCAGCGTGACCAAGGTCGTGAGCGAGATCCTGTGGCTTTACAGGAACAGATATCTGATCAATATTACGCTCGGAAGGACTGCGGTCAGGGTGGATCTGCTGTCCGAAGAGAAAGACTTCGTCAAGGTGAACTGCCCTTCATGCGGCGCCCAGATCACGATACGCAGGAACGGCGGCGGCAGGTGCGACCACTGCGGCACTTTCATGAGAGTTAAGGGTGATGCCAATGTATAAGAATAAATCCAAGATCATAGTATCGATCATCGTATGGTCGCTCCTCCACGTGTTTGCTTTCACGATGGGATTCGTATTTATCGGAGTGACTTTCGAGGGCAATTTCACAGAATACGTGATCGTCACCAGAGCAATATTCCTTCTGCTGGCCGCCGGATGCATCTGGATCGTGGTCAGGTATTGGATGCTCTACGGCCACTTTATGCGCATCAACCGCATGAACGATCTGTTCATGGCTGACGAGGACGGGTTCGTCCCGATCTCAGAACTCAGCGACGAGCTTGGCATCCCCGAGATCAAACTCCGCAAAAACATTGAAAACTATATCCGCAAGGGCTATCTCGTGAATCTCAATTATGATGCTTCGAGCAAGGCATTCCTGCTGTCCGATAAGATACCCGCTAAGGGTTCGCTCCTTGCCGGCCGGCCCGAGAACAAGCCCTTCGTGGGGATCCACTGCCCCGGGTGCGCGGCCAGCCTCAAGATAAGAGTCAATACCCTCGCCAACTGTCCGTACTGCGGCAGGGAGCTGATAGCATCAGAAGACACCCGCAGATGATTTGCCCGCGTATAGTTAAGTTAAGATTTCTGATGTCGTCCCGGCGCCAAAACATGCGGAAGTCCGCTCGCAAACAGTTGCGGGCTTCGCGGGGGTGGCTCGAGTGACCGGGTCGACCAATGACATTGTTCAGTGTTGTTTATATATTATCGTCATCAGGGATGAAGATCGCTTCTGAACCCTTCTAGTATTACAAACAGATTACAATCCGCGAAAATTGCGGAAAACTATGGTGTTTTCCGCGGATTCGCAGATATATAGAAATCTTTCCGCGAAAATTGCGGAAGGAATGCTGTTTTTTCGCGGAAACGGTGAAGGTAGACGGCGCTCCACTCCTCAGGAGCCGATCACCGGTTTTCATAGAATTATCAGGTCACCAACAGATTCCTCAACTACCAAACGTTCATCTGTATACCGGAATCTGTTGACAAACCTTCTTATGCTTGTTAAAATGACACCACGTCATTTTTAATAAGCATAATGCGGTGAGATCACACTCAACACAAACACGGAGCGATACTGCCATGCCGAGAGTCAGCGAGGATTACTACGAGAATAAGAAAAAGCAGATAATAGACGCCGCCTGGCGCGTATGCACGGCGAAGCCGGTCACTTCGGTGGAGATGAAGGACATAATCGCCGAGACCGGGTTCTCACACGGCGTCATCTACAGATATTACAAGGACCTGGACGAGGTTCTGCATGATCTGGTGATTACGATCAACAGACAATACAGGATCGACGGCAGACTTGATGAGATATTAGGCGGGAAGGCGGACTGGCAGACCAAGATCCGCGACGTCTGCAGCCTTCTTGCATCACAGATAACAGAGGCGGGCATCGATGTTCTGAAGATATCTATTTACAGTGACATGTTTGCCATGAGTGATCCTGAGAGGGCACTGGCGATAGCGTCGAAGATCGGCAGGGACGAACAGAGCCCGCTGCTCAGTCTTGTCTCGGTCATGAGCACTTTCCTGAGCAAAACGATCAAAGAGAATAACTTCACACCGGTGAGATCAGTCGATGAGATCATACAGTTCATGATCGTAACTTACCACGGTGCTCAGACCGGTTATGTCCTGTCCGGATGCTTTAATGCGGAACAGGTTGAAGGCAAATATAGACCAGAATCGATGTTCAGTTGCCTTGCCGATTCGGTTATAAGCATGATACAGGGATAAGGATAAAGGGAGGACAGTCTAATGATCTGGCACGGGTTCGGAGACAGGAGTAACAGTGTTATATTGCTTATACACGGGGTTCTGACGCCATGGACGATATGGCAGGAAGTGATAGATCACTATTCACGGTACTACCATGTAATTGTCCCGGAACTGGACGCGCATACGCTGAGCGAACCGAGCAGTTACACATCCGTTGAAGACGAAGCCGATAAAATATGCAGATGCGTCAATATGTTGAACGGCGGCAGGATCCACATGATCTGCGGACTATCGATGGGCGGCAGGATCGCAGCGGCCGTTGCAGGTACTCCGGGGATCTCGGTGGACAGACTTGTTCTTGACGGTGCTCCGCTCCTGAAGCTTCCGAAGATGCTCAGGAACTTCATGACAAATAACTACATAAAGCTGATCGCAAGATCCCGGAGGAGAGAGCCTAAGGTGATAGAGAGCTTTAAGCGTGACTTTCTGCCGGCAAAATACCTGGATGATTACCTGAAGATCACCGATAACATGGATGAGGAGTCGGTCCGCAATATGATCGGCAGCGTTTTCGGCTGGGAAATGATTAAGAGGTATGATGACGGGCTCAAGATCCTCTTTATGCACGGCACGCGGGGCAATGAGTCCGTGTCGAGGAAGGCGGCAGTAAGGCTCAAGACGGTTAATCCGCAAACCGGGATAAGGTGTTTCGACGGGTATGGGCATGCGGAGCTGTTGTGCCGCGAGCCGGCCAAATGGATAGAGGAGGTGGACAGATGGGCAGGAGCGGATCAGTAGCGATCGGCGACACGGAGATGTACTATGTCAGGTTCGGGCAGGGCAAGCGCAGTCTCGTCGTCCTTCCCGGGCTGTCGGACGGCCTGGCGACTGTGAAGGGCAAGGCGTTTATCCTGTCAAGGCCGTACAAAAAGTACTTTGATGAATTTACCGTCTATATGTTCAGCAGGAAAAACAACATGCCGGAAGGGTATTCCATCCGCGATATGGCGGACGACCAGGTGTTGGCGATGAAGTCGCTCGGGATTGACAGAGCAAGCATTCTAGGGGTATCGCAGGGCGGCATGATCGCTCAGATGATCGCGATAGATCATCCAGAGGCAGTCGAGTCACTCGTTCTCGCGGTAACGGCGCCTTATGCAAATGATGTCGCGAGAGGAGCCGTTGAAGGATGGATCGAGATGGCGTCGCGGGGCGACCACCGCTCGCTCATGGTCGATACGGCAGAGAAAATGTACTCTCCGGCATACCTTGAGAAGAATCGCAAATACTTTCCTCTGATAGCTAAGTTTACCAAGCCGAAAAGCTATGAGCGCTTCATGCGCAACGCGGAAGCCATCCTGAAGTTCGATGCGCGGAAGATGCTCAGTTCCATTAAGTGTCCTGTTCTGATAATAGCGGGTGACGACGATAACACTGTCGGCAGCGATGCGGCGTACGAGCTACATGATCTGATCGAAGGCAGTGAGCTGTTTATCTATGAGGGGCTCGGTCACGGGGCGTTCGAAGAGGGTAAGGATTTCTATGATAGGGTGATGGATTTTTGCTGACTCCCTTAATGCTGCAACATTTTCTCCGGGTCGATCATCAGGCTCTCGTCATAATAGAACCTGCATTTGCCCGCTTCGCCATAGACAGGCACGCCATGCGGAGCAGTCAGAGAGACTTCTGTTATCCCGCAGTTGACCTGAAGACCTCCGTCCCAGAAATGTCCCAGATCACTTAACCCTCTGACATGCATGAGCAGACCTCTGTTCATCGCACCGTGGCCTGATATCAGAACTTTCTTATCCGTCGATGCCAGAGGCTCTATCCTGTCCCGCATAAAAGCAGCAGTCCTTACGAGAAGTTCATCGAGCGATTCGCCGCCTGCAGACGGTGCCTCCGCGTTATATCTTGCCGGATCATTCTTGAAGAACCTGAACGGACTATCAGAGCTCTGAAGCATCACATCCGTCACTTCGCCTTCCATCTGCCCGAAAGAAAGCTCCGTCAGCCTTTCATCCGTGATGATCTCCGCGCCCGGGGCTATCAGCCGCGCAGTCTCGCGGGCTCTTTGGAGCGGACTTGAGAGCACGAGGTCAAAGGTGATACCCATGTCTTTGAGTGTCCGGCCCGACGCTTCCGCCATGAGGATGCCGGTACTGTCGAGCGGGGTGTCGGTCCTGCCCTGAAGCTTGTGTTTCCTGTTCCACTCGGTGGTTCCGTGACGTAAGATAAACAATTCCATAATGCGAATAATATAACACATTTTCGCCTCGAAATTTACACTCTGTTTGCTTGATATATGACCTCTGATATGATACCTTTTTAGGTGATTTCTAATCTAATCCGTATTTTATTTTTAGGAGGATAATATGATCTACTCAACAGAAGTCAAGAACATGTGCCCTGTAACACAGGGAGTACATCATGGCGCCGCTCCGATCCCGGAAGAGGCAAAGTGGGTACAGGCCAAGCAGATCTCTGACATTTCGGGTTACACACACGGTATCGGCTGGTGTGCACCTCAGCAGGGCGCCTGCAAGCTCTCACTCAATGTAAAGAACGGTGTTATTCAGGAAGCTCTTGTAGAGACAATCGGATGCTCCGGTATGACTCATTCCGCTGCTATGGCAGCCGAGATCCTTCCCGGACTCACAATTCTTGAGGCTCTTAACACTGACCTCGTTTGTGATGCCATCAATACTGCAATGAGAGAACTGTTCCTGCAGATTGTTTACGGCAGAACACAGAGTGCTTTCTCTGAGGACGGTCTCCAGATCGGCGCAGGTCTTGAGGACCTCGGTAAGGGTTCACGTTCAATGGTTGGTACAACATACGGTACACTTGACAAGGGACCCAGATATCTCGAGCTCACAGACGGCTACATTACAGATGTTGCTCTTGATGAGAACGATGAGATAATTGGCTATAAGTACGTTAACTTCGGCAAGATGATGGACTTCATCAAGGCCGGTGACGATGCTAACACCGCATACGAGAAGGCTTGCGGCAAGTACGGCAGAGTTGCAGATGCAGTTAAGTGCATCGACCCCAGAAAGCAGTAAGGAACAGGAGGAGTAAAGAATATGGCATTATTTGAATCATATGAGAGAAGAGAGCCCCAGATCCTTGCTTGCCTTAAGGAGTATGGCATCTCATCTATCGAAGAGTGTAAAGAAATCACAGAGGCAGCAGGCCTTGATGTATATCACCTGATCGAGGGCATCCAGCCCATCTGCTTCGAGAACGCTAAGTGGGCTTACACTGTAGGCGCTGCTATCGCTATCAAGAAGGGCTGCCGCAAGGCTTCCGAGGCTGCTGCTGCGATCGGTATCGGTCTCCAGGCTTTCTGTATCCCCGGTTCTGTTGCTGACAGACGTAAGGTTGGTCTCGGTCACGGCAACCTCGGCAAGATGCTCCTCGAAGAGGACACAGAGTGCTTCGCATTCCTCGCAGGCCACGAGTCTTTCGCAGCTGCAGAGGGTGCTATCGGTATTGCAGAGAAGGCTAACAAAGTTCGTCAGAAGCCTCTCCGTGTTATCCTCAACGGTCTCGGCAAGGACGCTGCACAGATCATCTCCAGGATTAACGGCTTCACATTCGTTGAGACAAAGTACAACTACTTCACAGGTGAGGTAGAGGAAGTATCACGTAAGTGCTACTCAAAGGATCCTTCATCACCCCGTGCAAAGGTTAACTGCTACGGAGCAAATGATGTTCAGGAAGGCGTTGCCATCATGTGGAAAGAGAACGTTGACGTCTCTATCACAGGTAACTCCACCAACCCGACAAGATTCCAGCACCCCGTTGCAGGTACATACAAGAAGGAGAGAATTGAAGCAGGCAAGAAGTACTTCTCAGTTGCTTCAGGCGGCGGTACAGGCCGTACACTCCACCCTGACAACATGGCAGCAGGTCCTGCTTCCTACGGTATGACAGATACAATGGGCCGTATGCACTCAGACGCTCAGTTTGCAGGTTCTTCTTCTGTTCCTGCTCACGTTGAGATGATGGGTCTCATCGGTGCCGGCAACAACCCTATGGTAGGTATGACAGTTTCTACTGCTGTATCCATCGAAGAGGCTGCAAAGGCAGGCAAGTTCTGATCTGACAGGACGGTAGTATAATTAAGACGATATGCACCCCCGGGAGCCGCAAGGCTGCCGGGGGTGTTCTTTTTGGGTGTCATTCCGGCCGGATCAGCGTGAAATAACCCGTAAAAGGAACACCCGGGGTGGCCATTTTGGGTGTCATTCCGGCCGGATCAGTGTAAAATAACCCGCAAAAGGAACACCCGGGGTGCCCCTTTTGGGTGTCATTCCGGCTGGATAATCCCACGTATTCCGCAGAAGAATAAAAGATCACCACAAGTGATAACCTGTGGTGATCTTGATAAGTGCGTATCTATGTAATATTTACAGCACTCCCATCTTTTTAAGCTGTGCAAAGGCAAGAACAGCGCCCGGAACGATAGAGGCGATGCCGTACAGGATCTCAGTCGGAGAACCTGCGATATCAACGAACTTGCGGTTTGAAGGATTGAAGACAACCTTTACCGTATCGCCTTCCTGATACTTGAATTATCCGGGTTCAGCAGGAACACCGCCGGTGATTACGATCTCCTCACCTTCATAAATGAACCTGAACAACGGATAGTTTGTACCACGTTCTTCCCGGAACCCAATGAGCATCGCATTCGGACGGATGCCTTTCCTTCGCTGGATCAAGCACTTGATGATCAGATAAAAACCTGCGAAGATCAGAATTCCGCCAAAGACAACATACTACATAACATAATATAACTCCTCACGACAAATATACCGCAACTTTCTATCATAGTGTGAACTGCGTCTGCAATTGGCAAATGCCTGCTATAGCGGCTGTGCCGGTGCCCGGACAGGCAATGCTCCGGCAATGACAGCAGCGCACTTGACAGCTAATCAGAATTAGCCTATAATACGGCTAATCGCAATTAGCCGAGCTACGGCAGGAGGTTTACACATGGATACCAAAGATACCAAGCAGAGGATACTTGACGAAGCGCTTACGCTGTTCTCGGAGAAGGGGTATGCGAATGTTTTCGTTGGGGATATAGCGCAGAGGGTAGGGATCAAGGCACCTTCGCTGTATAAGCATTACAAGAGCAAGCAGGCGATATTTGATGCGATCATTGAGGAGATGAATAACCGGTTCATCGCGCAGGCGGGGGCGCTCAATATAACCGGCGTCGATGCCGGGGCGGATGCGGACGTGTATAAGAATATTGATGAGGACCGGCTTGTGAAGATGGGGATCAGTTTTTTTGAGTATTATCTGCAGGATGATTATACGCGGCGGTTCAGGAAGATGCTGACGATTGAACAATTTCATGATAAAGAATTGGCGGCGGTCTATTCGAAACAATATATCGATGATCCTCTATCGTATCAGGGAATGCTGCTTGGATTGCTTGTGGCACAGGGTATCCTGGCAACTGACGACATAGGGACAATGACGCTTCATTTCTATGCTCCGATATATCTTCTGCTTACTGTTTGTGACAGGGAACCGGACAGGCAGGAGTGGGCGGAAGGTATGCTGGAGAAGCACATCAGGCAATTTAACAAGATTTACGGGAGGTCTATCAGATGAGAATAACGGTCATTAACGGCACAGAGGTTAAGGGAGTAACATACAGGCTCAAAGAGATATTTCTGCAGGAGCTGAGGGACAAGGCGGAGATCACCGAATTCTATCTGCCGCGGGATTGTCCTTCGTTCTGTGCGGGGTGCAAGACCTGCTTCCTGAAGGATGAGCACATGTGCAAGGACGCTGAATACATACAGCGGATAGAGAGGGCGATGCTCGATGCCGACCTGCTGGTCTTTACGACGCCTGCTTATGTTTTCCATGCGACCGGGGCGATGAAGGCGATGCTTGATCATCTGGGGTACAGGTGGATGCCGCACCGGCCGGCGGAGGAGATGTTCGGCAAGAGGGCGGTCATAATCTCGCAGTGTCTCGGTTCGGGAGCTAAGTCGGCGATGAGGGACATCAGGGACAGTCTGTCCTGGTGGGGGATCAGTTCCATAAAGACATGCTCGTTCAAGCTCATGAGTGATGTCAAATGGGATAACATACCCGTGGCAAAGCGTGATAAAATGACAGCAAAGCTTCGCGGCCTGTCACACAAGTGCCTGATGACGGACTACGGCAGGCCGGCTCATACGGGGATCGCGGTCAAGGCCAAATTTCTCATTTGCAGGATGTTGCAGACAAGTCTCGGGAAGGCCGATCCGGAGTATACTGATTTTAAGTATTGGCGCGACAAGGGATGGACCGGTAAGGTCAGGCCGTGGAAGAAGTGAGGAACGGCAAAGGAGGCAGTTATGAGGAAGATATTGGTGTTACTGGGGGTGGTGTTAATGGGATTCGGTATATTCGCGTGCGCAGGCGGAAGCGGTAAGAAGATTACCGGCATCAAGTCTTTCGAGCTGTCGGTGAATGAGAATAACATGATCCACGGCTATGTGCATTATGTGCTGAGGAAGACGGATGACGGTTACATAGCTTATATCAAGCCGGTTAATATAGATCCTGATGAATGTCATGATTTCCCTGTCGAAGAGTCCAAGGTTGAAGAACTCATAGGCATACTTAATACATACGAGGTGTCCAAATGGGACGGCTTTGATAAAGTCGATAAGCGCATTCTCGACGGCAGGAGCTTCACTCTGAGCGTCTGGATCAATGACGAGGATAATATCAGCGCACACGGGTATATGAAGTATCCGAATAATTACAAGGAAGTAAGGCAGGCGCTGGACGATTTCTTTGACGGACTCAATAAATGACTGCGCTTGCAGCATCTGATATAATCATCGCGAAAAGGATAACTACGGAGGCAATACAATGACACATTACACATATCACCCCAAGGGAGTCTGCGCCATGCAGATCGATTACGACCTTGATGAGGAGAATAAGATCCACAATCTGGCGTTCTTAGGCGGCTGCAACGGCAACCTCAAGGCCATCGGAAGACTGCTGGAGGGAAGGGATGCCAAAGAAGCGGCTGATATACTCAGGGGCAATATCTGCGGCTACAAGAATACTTCCTGCGCAGATCAGCTCGCCAGGTCGATCGACGAGGTTCTGGCTTAACTTATCTTTGTTACCGTTCCGGCAGCGCCGTCCACTTCCACGGTGTCTCCTGTCTTAAGGACAGAAGTAGCGTTGCCGCATCCGACTACTGCAGGGATGCCGAATTCTCTGGCGACTATTGCTGCATGGGACAGCGGCGCGCCTATGTCTGTTACTACGGCTGATACGCGCGGAAAAACAAGCGTCCATCCTATGTTCGTCGCGACTGTTACGAGTATCTCGCCGTCCCGGATAGAGCCGATATCATTGACATTCGTGACTACCCTGACGGTTCCTCTGACTTTGCCACGGGCACCGGGAAAACCTTTAACGGCGGACGCCGGTGAGGAGGCAGCCGCATCTGCCGTCGCTCCCGTTTGTTCAGCCATATCGGCGCAGTAGAAATCCGTCCTTCTGTTCTCATCCGCGAGCCATTCACCGGGATCAAATCTGCCGAGTATGAGGGAAGGGAACATGGGGTAAGTCTTGTTTCTTTGGAATGTCTCGCGTCGGGCCGGTATAGTGTCAAGAACACTTCTGTTCCCGCGTAGCAGATCAAGTGCTTCCTTGTATGTCAGCATGAATATGTCGTCGCCGATGCCGTTCAGTGCGCCGGCGCGGAGAAGAAATTCCCTGAACACACAGAAAATATACACACCCTTGCTCCTGATATCTTCTCTGAAACTGTTGCCGTGGGCAAACGCGGCGAGCTGCCTGTCGATCCACTTTCCCTTGGACGGATATAAGGATTTGAATTCGCCGAGTGCCTCATCAAATTCGCGGCGCTGGGCTTCCCTCATCTCATGAAGATTGCCGCCGAGAGATCTGCGTTCTTCTATCAGACGGTCGACGTATGACGGATCCTCATAAGGGCGCGGTTCCATCAGTTCCATCTCGTTGATGCATCTGTGACCGCATGTCCTGATGTATTCTTCTTTGGTTATCCTGCCGGCGATAATATCGTCGATCATGAGGAGTGGCTTCATAGAATCTACCACGCCGATACCTCCGCCGCAAAGGCGGTGTGACATCTCCTCTCCTGCGGCTTTGGATATCTTCTTGGGAATGTTAAAAAGCGACAGCAGCGATGTTCCCGATTCCGTCAGGATCGACGCCAGTCCGTCATTGAGGCGGGGAATGAGTGTATTGTCCCAGTAATCGATCAGCGCTTTGTTCGAACCGATCAGGCGTATCTCGCCGATGAGCCCGCGGGAGATTTCCGCAAGCTCCCGTACCATAGCGTGCTTCTGCTTTCGCGTGAGCTTGGATTTGTTCTTAGGGAAGAGGAGGGCAAATATCTTGCGGCGGAAAGCCCTTTTGTCGAACGGCGACACAGGCACTTCAACGCCTTCCGGTATATTGCCCACAAGTGATCTGATCGTCTCATAGGCCTTATTCCGCGACCTTCCGAAGCTCACCTGTATCGAGCACATGACCGAGATGTTCATGTACGCCTGTCCGCAAATGTTATCGAGCCAGTCCGGCAGCCCGAGCATGTCATTGATCATCTCCAGGACGCTGAATGTCATGGGCGATACCGGCTGCATGAAGATCTCGCCCACGTTTGTCCTCGTGAGCAGCTTATATCCGGACATACTGCCGTTGACCTCATAGCGGCTCATGTCGAGCCTTCTAAGTGTCGTTACCGGGCGCGCCTGCAGGATATAGACACTGCCGCCCAGGCATGCCCATTCGATGTCCATGGGAACGCCGTAGAGGCGCCGTATCGCCATGCAGTATCTGCCGAGCTTCCCGGCGTACCTTGCCATTCTGCCGTCGCCTTCATAGCTGTATTTAAAGGCATCTATCGTGAATTCACGGGCATTCTCCGCACCTGACACGAGCTTCTCACCCTCGCCCTCGACGAAGTTGCCGATGAGCTTGTCATCGCGTCCCGTCATCACATCGGAAGTGAAGATGACCCCGGCATATTCCGGCCTGACAAACTGCTGGATGACCACGGCGATGCCCTGGTCCTCCTCACTGAAGTTTTCCGTGTATCCTCTGACTCTTGAACTGCCGGCCGACCCCGATACCTTGTCAATTGCATCTCTGATTCCGCTTATATTCACGTCGGTCAATGTGTCGTACTGTCCCGCGAAAGAAGCGTTGCTCCCGTCCTCGTTCAGCGCCGACGACCTCACTGCATACGTGTGCCTGCCGTCGAGCCCCGCGATGAGTTCTTTTATCTCGGTCTCCGCATCATCCCTAACTTTGCCCTGCTCGAAAGCATCGGCCGTGATGACATATCCTCCCGGTACATTTACCTTGAGCTTTGCGATCATCCTGTCAAGCGACACCGCCTTGCCGCCTGCCAAATCTGTCTTATTTGCCGGTATCCTGCCGAGCTCATATATGTAACGCATTTACTCTCCTCCCAGTAGCATATCGACACGCATATCTATCATTCTGCGCAGCTGCCCCGCGTCGTCCAGGTCGATGCCCCAGTCACTCTTGATATCTTCCTTCCTGAATATTATCAGCTGCATTATCGTCGACAATTCATATGCGATGATCCTGCACTCTTCCTCGCTCCTCTTCCCGGCGAAATGCTTCATGACATACCCGAAGCTGAACGACTCCTGTCCCAGGTTCCGCTTGAACAGGATGAACCCCGTGATCGCCTTGGTGAACTTGTAATTCTCCACAAGACATCTGGCCACCTGATAATGCAGCTCCTTGAGAATGTCTGCCGGCGCCATGCCGCTGCCTATGATCTTCTGCACCTCCTCGGCCTTGAGAAAGCTCAGATACTGCTTCTGAAAAGTCTGATATATCAGGTTCTCCCTCGACCCGAAACAGTAGTTGATCATGGCCGGCTTGACATCAGCCTTGGCCGCGATCTGCCTCGATGTCACGAGCAGCGGCTCATCCATCTCCTCCATCAGATACATAGTGGCATCTATAAGTTTGTCTTTGGTGTTTTGGAGTTTCTCGTCTTTGTTCATAAGGCACCTTTATTATTGTTTTTGTTGTTGTGATCCTTAGTTTAACCAGCGTTATTGAACGCGTTCAATAATTATGATAGCACAGATTTTAGGCTCGTCAAGAAGCTCAATGCATGTCCCGGAACTACTTTGGGCACGAGCGGGCATGCACACAAATAGTTTTGCACGCACTCATTCCCGCGAAGTGCGACTGAGTTCCGGGACATGGCGTTGTGCTATCACGGGTGGTTTTTTATCGACTTATAACCCGCCCGCAACAGACTTGCTCGCTACAGTCCTCGGTTTGGCGCTCGCATTTTGCATCATGTAAAACTTGAAGGTGCCCATCCCGGCACCAAACCTGCGGAAGTCCGCTCGCAAGCTGTTGCGGGCTTCACTGATTTTGACTCGGGTGTCTTGGACGACCGGTATCCGGAGAATCATGGAATCGGACCGGTATTCTGACTAGTGCTCTGTGTAGGTGGCTGTCAGATAGAGTGGTACACAGAGTATTCTGACTAGTGCTCTGTGTAGGTGGCTGTCAGATAGAGTGGTACACAGAGTATTCTGACTAGTGCTCTGTGTAGGTGGCTGTTAGATAGAGTGGTACACAGAATATTCTGACTAGTGCTCTGTGTAGGTGGCTGTTAGATAGAGTGGTACACAGAGTAAGACCGCAACCGGCTTCGCCGGTGGTGACTGGGACGACTTATTCGACCTGATCGACACGACATGCGCAGTATACTGCTCAATCTACGCCGCAAGGATTGAGCTTTACTCTGCCTGCGCAGTATATTGGCGTTCTTCTGCGGAGAATTCAGACGTAATCAGACCAAAATTCTCCTCTCCAATAACGCCACTGGCGTTCTTCTGCGGAGAATTCAGACGTAATCAGGCAAAAATTCTCCTCTCCTATAACGCCACTGGCGTTCTTTCAGCGGAGAATTCAGACGTAATCAGATCAAAATTCTCCTCTCCTATAACGCCACTGGCGTTCTTTCAGCGGAGAATTCAGACGTAATCAGATCAAAATTCTCCTCTCCTATAACGCCACTGGCGTTCTTCTGCGGAGAATTCAGACGTAATCAGGCCATAATTCTCCTCTCCTATAACGCCACTGGCGTTCTTCTGCAGAGAATTCAGACGTAATCAGGCAAAAATTCTCCTCTCCTATAACGCCACTGGCGTTCTTCTGCGGAGAATTCAGACGTAATCAGATCAAAATTCTCCTCTCCAATAACGCCACTGGCGTTCTTCTGCGGAGAATCCGGACGTAATCAGATCAAAATTCTCCTCTCCAATAACGCCACTGGCGTTCTTCTGCAGAGAATCCGGACGTAATCAGACCAAAATTCTCCTCTCCTATAACGCCACTGGCGTTCTACACCGGCGTTCTACACCGGCGTTCTACACTGGCGTTCTACACTGGCGTTCTACACCAGCGTTCTACACCGGCGTTCTACACCGGCGTTCCTTCGCGGAGTAAACAGACGCATCCAGCCGCAACCCTCCTCTCCCGTACTGCTTCAAATGTACACGCCCCGTAAGATACTTTTTTGAGTTATAATAATTACTATCGACAACAAACTTATTATTGCCTCGGAGGATATATGAACCAGAAAGACAGAATGCTGGCGAATCTGCCGTACAAGGCTTGGATGGACGGGCTTGCAGAGGAGAGGATGGCATGCAAGTGCAGGATTTTCGAGTATAACGGGCTGGATCCGAGGGATACGGAGAGGCAGACGGCGCTGATCAAGGAGATCCTGGGGAAGACCGGCGAGATGATACATATTGAGGCTCCTTTCAGGTGCGACTATGGTTATAACGTGGAAGTCGGGGAGAATTTCTATGCTAATTACAATCTGATAATATTGGATGTCGGCAAGGTCAGGATCGGGGCGAATGCGCAGTTCGGGCCGAATGTGGCGATCTATACTGCCGGGCATCCGATCCATCCGGATACGCGTAATTCGGGGTATGAGTACGGGATCGACATTACGATCGGCGATAACTGCTGGATCGGCGGGAATACCTGTATCATGCCGGGAGTTAAGATCGGTAATAATGTGGTCATCGGCGGAGGAAGCGTCGTGACTAAGGACATTCCCGATAACTCTGTTGCTGTTGGCAATCCGTGCAGGGTGGTCAGGAGGATAACTGAAGAGGACAGGGATTTCTATTATAAGGATCTGAGATTTGATGTTGACGATTACAGAAATGATGACTGAGGTGCACGGGGAGGAATAGGGATATGGACAGCAAGGTCATGACAAAAGAGGAGATCAAGCGTAATAAGAAGAAGGCGCTCAAGCTCAGGAAGCCTCATGTTGTGGGGGCGATCATCTTTTATTTCTTCATGTTCGTTTTTATGAGTGCCGTGCTGTCACTGGCGATGGTTGTGTTCACGACACATTATCTGCTGTCGAGGGCATATTCCGAGATCGACTACGCAATGTCGATGGCAAAGATTTATGACTCATCGGTAGCTGAAGGCAAGCAGGTCGATTATGAATTACTGAGTCAGGCGATAGGCACGTATAAGATCGTCGATAATGAAGGCAACGTCAAGTTCACTAACGGTGAAGATACGATTGATATGACTAAGAGCAGTTCCGTCTCTTCATTTGACGGAACGCCGTACAGTCAGCATGTGCGGATATACGGTGACACAAACACCGGGTATCTGCCTCCGGTAATGGGTGACGACAGTGTTGTGAATGCTAATTTTGAGAGTGATGATGTCTCACTTTTCTTCTCGACCATAGGCAAGAGTGAGGATCTGGATCTGAGTTTCTGGGTCGGGGTAGAAGATCTGGCCGACGGTTCAACATTTTTCTATCGCGCCGAGATGACAATAACTACGCTTGACTATGTTTTCTCGATAATCTTTGCGGCGGTAATCGGCATAGTAATCTTAGTTTTGTTTGTGGTTTTAATAGTCAATTCCATCACGCACCTTGCCAGCCATCGCAGGATGACGAAGCTCCTGTTTATGGATTATGTATCGGATAATCACAACTGGATGTGGTTCCTGATCAAGGGCGAGGAGAAGCTGCGTAAGTTTTCTTCACGCAAGAGTAAGTTTGCTGTGGTGAATCTTGTTTTTGTGAAGTTCCGTAACTACGTGCTCTGCCACTCTGTAGAGGAAGGCGAAGAGATGCTCGCCAAAGTTTACAAAACAATAACCGAGAATATAGACAGAAAGGACATGTGCGCGCGCACGTCGTCTTCGTTTCCGATGCTCATCAAATATACAGATGAGAATGACCTCAAGATGAGGATCCGCAGCATAATCAGCAAACTCGAGAAGGTCGATTCCAACCACAGGTTCAACTTCCAGGCCGGAATTGATTTCATACCCGCTACGCCGGAGAGGAACAGGGATCCTCAGCTCGAAATGTACTACAACAACGCATGTGCGGCCCGCATATCGATCTCCGATTCCGGCGAGTCCGGCATCGCCGTATTCGACAGGAAACTTCTTAACGACCAGAAGTGGATCGACAACGTCAACGAGAGGCAGCAGAGCGCCATCGACAAAGAGGAGTTCATCGTCTATTACCAGCCCAAATACGACCCTCGCACCGACAAGCTCATGGGTGCCGAAGCGCTCGTCAGGTGGCAGACGGAGACAGGAATCGTGCCTCCCGGCAAGTTCATCCCGATCTTCGAGGAGTCAGGCTTTATCACCGAACTCGATCATTACATGATACGGCATGTGGCACGTGACCAGAAGCGCTGGGTCGATGCAGGATACGAGTGCGTTCCTGTGTCTGTCAACATATCCAGAGCTCACTTCGTCGAGAGCGACCTTGCCGAGCAGATCAGGGACATCATCGACAGCGAGGGCTGCCCTCACAACCTCGTCGAGATCGAGCTCACCGAAAGTGCATTCTTCGACGACAAGAACGCCCTCCTCCACACGATCTCTAACCTGCAGCAGTACGGCTTTGCCGTGTCCATGGATGACTTCGGCGCAGGCTATTCATCTCTCAATTCCCTGAAAGATCTGCCGCTCAACGTCCTCAAGCTTGACGCCGGATTTTTCCGCGGCAGCGACGATCAGGAACGTGAACACATCGTTGTCAAGGAAGCTATCAGACTCGCCAAGGGTCTCAACATGATCACCGTCGCCGAGGGCGTCGAAGACAAGGCCCAGGTGGACTTCCTCGCGGCGGAGGGCTGCGACATGATCCAGGGTTACTACTATGCCAAGCCGATGCCGGCAGATGACTATGTCACCCGCATGAACAGTGCGCAACCGGAGGTGACTGAGGATGCCGGGGAGAGTAGTGACATCAGCGAACCCGGTGATGTCAGTGAGACCGGGGAAGAACAATGATACAGGGTTGTGGTCTGAAGCAGGGATTTTAAGATCCTGAGCTCTTCTTCAGCTCCTCCAGACGTTTCCTGATACCGGCAAGCGCCGTCAGTGAGTCGTTGATATTGCGGGATGATGCTGAGGCCGCTTTTGCAGGCGAGGGAGCTTTGATCTCAGATACGGTGCCTTTTGTGCCTTCGGTAATCGGATCAATGCTTCTGGCGATATCTCTCAGTGATTTGGCAGGAGAGATGAGGGTGGGGGCAACCTGTGGTACCGGGATGGATTCTGTTACGCGGCGTCCGTTGACCGTGAAGAAGATGGCATTTGTGATTGCCTTGACTCCGGTGACGCCGAGAGCAAGTTCGCAGTTCAAGGCGTTGCCGAGGGACAGCTCCGGATTGGCTCGCGAGCGGTCGTCATCGACCCATGTAAGTCCTGACGAGTCACAGAACAGTCCGTGGTTGCCGGTTCTCGAGCAACCCTTTATGTAGAGGGATGCATTGAAGCAACTGCTCAGCTTCCGCGCGGCACGCTCGAAATCATATGAACTCATACACTCGAATCCTGCTAACAGTTCAGCCTCGAGATGGTTGATGATTATATGTGTTGACAGGTCAAAAATAGCGGTGGATACGACATTGTACGTCTTCTCTGTCATCCACAACTCGCCTCTGTCGGAGATGATGGAAGGGTCGGATACCACAATGGAAGGATTGTGCTTTGCAAGTATTGATGCGACCCGGGCTGCTGTTCTCTCACCGTGAATAAATCCTACAAAAACCGCATCCGGATTGCACTCGCCGAAACAAAATTCCAAAGTATCTTCTATATCGACCGGTTCGCTTGTTCCGTCTCTGTGGATGAATTCACTGACAGCGATAAACGGCTCCATGCCATAAGCCTTGATCGTCGCACCGGAGCGCTTCACATCAAGGTGTGTACCTTCATATGTATCAGAGACAGACAAAATATTCTTCATATACTCAGACCTGCCGTATTATAAACAGAATTGCACGCATATAGTGTCGCACTTAACAAGGCTGATAACAAGAAGAACGATGATGCCAAAGTGCAATAAAATATAAGACACTGCTTATACAAAATGTAAAAATAAAATGAAGACTTCTTTCGTATTTTTCCTTTATGCCTATTTATGTTAAAATACAAGTCATGAATCACGACCATCTTTACTAAGGAGGAGCATCAATGCTTAATATCAACAAGTCAGTGGAAAACAGCAAGGTCTCATTTGCTTTGGAGGGGAGACTTGATACCATCACATCTCCTGATTTTGAGAACGAACTTAAAGATTCGTTGGGTAATGCGACAGAGCTTGTAATTGATTTCGCGAACCTGGAATACATCTCCTCTGCAGGACTCCGTGTACTTCTGTCCGCTCACAAGACAATGAGCAAGCAGGGTTCAATGAAGATCATCAATGTCAACAGTACCATCATGGAGATATTTGAAGTTACCGGTTTTGCTGACATCCTTGATATCGGTTGATCTCAGACTTACGGGAGTTTGCACAAATGAATAATGATTGCGTTAAGATTGTACTGTCAGGTAAGATCGATTCTAACAATGCCAATGATGTTGAACAGATGATAAGACAGCAGCTTGACGGCAAGGGAAATTGCCCCGTCGTCATTGACATGGAGAAGCTGGCATATATATCATCTGCCGGTCTTAGGGTACTTTTGAGGACGAAGAAGTCCAATCCTGATTTCAAGATCATCAATGCCAATTCTGACGTATACGAGATACTTGACATGACCGGTTTTACCGAGATGATGACAGTCGAGAAGGCGTACCGGATAGTTGACGTCACAGGGTGCGAAGCGATCGGGAGAGGTGCTAACGGCACGATCTACAGGATCGACCAGGATAATGTTGTCAAGGTATATAACAACGCCGATGCTCTCGAGGACATTCAGCATGAGCGTGAAGTTGCCAAGCTCGCACTTATTTTGGGAATCCCGACGGCGATTTCCTACGATGTTGTCAGAGTCGGGGAGAGCTACGGATCGGTGTTTGAACTTCTTAATGCAAAATCTTTCTCTAAGATACTGGCCTCAGAACCCTCTGAGTTTGACTGGTGTGTCAGGGAATTTGTTGCCCTTCTGAAGAAGATTCACGGAACGGAAGTTCCTGCCGGCAAGCTCCCCGATCTTAAGGAGACTGTCTTGCGCTGGGCGGCATTCATGCGTGATTATCTTCCCGAAGAAGCCGGCAATAAGCTTTTATTCCTTGTCGAAGGGGTTCCTCACGATGACCATATGATCCACGGCGACTATCACACGAAGAATGTCATGCTCCAGGGCGATGAGGTCCTTCTTATCGATATGGATACGCTGGCAGTGGGACACCCTGTTTTTGAGCTTGCATCGATGTATAACTCCTTTGTCGGATATTCTGAATATGACCATGAACAGATTAAGGAATTCCAGGGCTTTGATTTCGATACCGGGAGAAGGTTCTGGAGGAAGTCGCTCGCCGAATACCTCGGAACTGATGATGAGGCAAGGATCAGCGAGGTGGAAGATAAGGCAAGGATAATAGGCTACACGCGTATGATCAGGAGATCGATCCGCCGCAAAGGTCTTGAGACGGAACAGGGCAGAGCAGAGATTGAGATGTGGAAGTCGGAACTTCTGAGACTTCTCGACAAGACTGATTCATTGCTTTTCTGAGGCGCATTGCGTGATGAACCTTCCCGGGAAGATCGATCTTCACATGCACACAAAGATCTCTGACGGGACTGACACCCCGGAGGAGATCTTAGATCATGTCCGCAATGCCGGGATAGAGGTGTTCTCGATTACTGATCATGATTCAATCAAGAGCAGTTATCTGATGGATGACATACTTGCGGATAGACCTGATATGCCGATTTACATACCCGGGATCGAATTCTCGTGCAAAGACGACGAAGGCAAGTATCACATACTCGGATTCAACTATGACAATACCAAAGAGCCAATCAGGGAAGTTGTGGACAGAGGTCACAGCTTCCGCATGATCAAGGCCGAAGCAAGGATTGCCGGGCTTAAGACACAATTTGGTATTGAACTGCCGGAAGACGAAGTCGACGGGGTGCTTCATCTTGATAACCCGGGTAAGCCGCATATCGCGAATCTCCTTGTGAAGCACGGTTACTCACCCGATATGAGGACTGCGATGGAGAGATATCTTAATAATATTAAGACCAAGAGTTATTATATCCGCCCCGAGGAAGCCATAGAAGCCATTCTCGGAAGCGGAGGCATACCTGTACTTGCCCACCCATGTTACGGGTCCGGTGATCAGCTGATACTCGGTGAGGAGATGGAGAACAGACTTTGCAGGTTGATGGACTACGGTCTTATGGGCGTTGAAGCCTATTACTCCGGCTTTACCGATAAACTGCGCGATCAGATGCTTGCCTTTGCTGATAAATACAATCTGTATGTCACGGCCGGAAGTGATTATCACGGGACTAATAAGATCATCGAGATCGGTGATAACGGGCTTGAGGATGCTAATAAAGCCGTTCCCGGTCTTCGAAGATTCCTGGAGGATGTTTTGTAATGAATGAATCAGCAAACACAAACAGCAATAATGACGGAACGATAACAACTAATACAAAAATGCTTACGAGGCTGATGTTCCGCCTTCTTCCGGTGCAGATAATACTTGCCGGAATAGGTGCGGTCAACGGCATTGTATCGAGCATCTTCGCAAGCAATTATGTTGGCGTTGATGCGATGAGTGCGGTTGGTCTTTTCCTGCCGTTCCAGCTGTTCCTGCAGGCGGTGTGCCTGATGCTGTCAGGCGGTTCCGTCATCCTGTGCGGCAAATATATGGGGCAGAATAACAGGGAGAAGATGCAGAATTGCTTCGCAGTCAATGTGGCTGTGAGTTCGGCAATCTCAGTTCTTTTTATCGGCATTTTTCTTGTGCTCGGGTTATTTGACCTCACAAGAGTATTCACGGGTGATGAAGTTGTCAGGTCTCTGTTCAATAAGTATCTGATAGGTCAGGCAATCGGTGTTTTACCGCTGATATTAGGCTGTCAGTTCCCGGCTTTCCTCGCACTTGAGAATAAGTCGAAGCGGACATTTATAGCAAGTATTGCATACATTTTTGTCAATCTCATACTGAACTATCTGTTCGTAAAGGTATTGAGGCTTGAGGCTTTTGGTCTCGCATTGGCGTCATCCCTGGGAATGTGGGTATTTCTCGCTGTTCAGGCTGAGTGTTTTATTACCGGCAAGTCGTTATTTAAGATATCGTTCAAGAGACTTGGCTGGGGCGAGGGTGCGTCAATAATCAAGACAGGTTTCCCCGGAGCTGTTCAGACCGGCTACCAGACCGCAAGAGGATTTATCGTTAACCATCTGATCCAGGTGATAGTCGGAAGTGTCGGACTGTCTGCGATGGCAACGGCCAACAACCTTCTCGCGATATTCTGGGCATTTCCTAACGGCATGCTCGCCGTGTCGAGACTCATGATAAGCGTCAGTGTCGGTGAAGAGGACAGGCAGACCCTGACCGATACAATGCGTGTTATGATGCGCAAATTCTTTCCGATACTCATCGGTCTTGCGGCAGTTCTGATCCTTCTCGCCGAGCCGATGACGAACATCTTCTACCATGATCCGTCAGATCCCGTATATATGATGACAGTATGGGGATTCCGCATACTTCCTGTGTGTCTGCCTCTCGCAATAATCGCGACTCACTTCTGCTGTTACTGGCAGGCATCCGGAAGACAGGGGATACTTCACTTCATCGCGCTTATGGACGGCGTCGTATGTGTGGCCGGATTCTCAGCTCTGCTGATCAAGCCTTTCGAAATGAATGGTGTGTATGCGGCAAATGTGCTGAACGGCGTTGTCATCATATTGATAATCGTCATTTATTCATGCATATGCCGCCGTCATTTCCCTCATAAGATGGATGATCTTATGGTAATTCCGGATAACTTCGGTGCGCCGGCATGTGAGCGTATGGATATCAGCATCAGAACGATCGATGAAGTTGTTACGATAGCCAGGAGAGTTCAGGAATTCTGTATGGAACGGGGTATTGACGACAGACGCGCTTATCTTGCGGGATTGTCCATGGAGGAGATGGCAGGGAACATAGTAGAGCATGGCTTCACCAAGGATAAGAGAAGTCATACGATAGATGTGCGCGTCGTCCACAAAGAGGGCGATATAATCCTCAGGATCAAAGATGACTGTGTTGCTTTTGATCCTGCTGACAGAACGGACATCGTTAAGGATGATATAACAAAAAATATCGGTATACGCATGATATTCAAGATAGCCAAGAAAGTACAGCATCAGAGTGTTCTTGGTCTCAATGTACTCACGGTGAGGATATGAGGGGATTATGAGCAAATTACAGTTCAAGTACGTTAGGATACAGGGCAGGGAATTATCCCGCAATACCATGTTTGCCAAGGGTATTTTCAGTATGTGCTGGAACCTCGTCCAGAAAGATATTATGGAGGGGGAAGACGCAGATCTGTTCAAGGAAATAGACGCGTGGTTTGCAGAACATCTTCCGTGGCCGCCGCAGTGCAAGAATCAGGAACCTGTTGTCTGCTGGTTCAAGACGGAGAATTCCGACGAGATGTTGAAGATGATAAGACCTGCTCTTTGGCTCCTGGACAAATACAATCATCCGTACTATCTCGTCTACACAAATTATCCCGGTGAGATCGTCTATGAGGATCAGTATCAGATTGCAGCCAAAGCAGGAGAAGAACTGCTTATTGAAGAAGTGCCCAAGTCGTGGTCACCGGTATAGTCCTCGTTTTTGGCGCCCGCGTGCTTATCACACAGTTTTCTTACGTTTATAACTCAAATTTGCGTGATTTGCCGCAGGATGCGGGGATATAATTGAGTCGTCAAAGCAAACAAATTTCTTCATAACACCCTCTAAAATGAGACCCGGACCGCACGGTCCGGGTTTTGTTAGTGTGAAGGTTTTTTGTGTGGGGATTATTTTGAAAGTGCTATAATTACTACCTGACAACGAACATCTGGTCTGGATGGAGAAGCTGATCGGAAAGCATGAGGATATGTAATATGGCGGGGAAACGCACTAACAAGTCACGCCGCACGGCGATTGAGCAATACATTGCTTCGCAGTATTCTGTGGAGCCTGACTACCCGTGGGACGGATACGAATACGCGGTCTTCCGCCATGCCGGTAACCGTAAATGGTTCGCTCTCACGATGCGCGTGCGGAGAGACAAACTTGATATTGCGGAAGCAAATAAGGACAACGGCGGAGATGACGGCGGATTCGTCGACGTCATCAACCTCAAGATAGATGACCCTGTGCTGCACGATATGATCGTCCACGAGAAGGGAATAATCCCGTCATACCACATGAACAAAAGACACTGGATCACGGTGCTGCTGGACGGAACTGTTGCCGACAGTCAGGTAGAGGAACTGATAGACATCAGTTACATGGCGACATCCCCTAAGCGCAGAAAGACTAAAGACCGGGCTCCAAGAGAATGGATCGTTCCGGCAAATCCCAAATACTATGATGCGGTTCATGCTTTCGATGAGGCGGATGAGATCGACTGGAAACAGGGTGCCGGGATCAGGACGGGTGACACCGTCTACCTGTATGTGGCGTCTCCCGTGTCGGCGATATTATTCAAATGTCGCGTGACTGAGACGGATATCCCGTACGATTACGAGGACCGCAATCTCAGAATCAGCTCGCTGATGAAGATCAGGCTGCTGCGCCGCTACGACAGCAGTGAATACACGTGGGTCGTGCTTAGGGACGAGTTCGGCATAAACGCCATCAGGGGTCCGCGGGGCATCCCGAATTCGCTGAGCGAGAGATTGAACGGTGGCTGAACGCCAACGCCGGGAGCGATGCGCCGGTACGGAAGAACCTGCCGCATCCGCCCGAAAGGGTAAAAAAGTACTGACGGAGGAAATATACCATGCGCAAAAGACTTTCTTCAGACTACGAAGGCCGCTGCGGCCAATGCCATAAACCGATGAGCAGCGAAGACAACTTCTGCAGATACTGCGGCACCCCCAGAGGCGGCGGAGACTTCAAGCCCTACGAGAACAGCAATGTCTGCGTCTATGGCCCGCCGATCGCCACCACGCACACCTGTACAAGGTGCGGTCTGTCCTGGACAGTCAACACCCTTGGATCCGACGACGCTCAGTTCTGTCCCAAGTGCGGTGGTGGTATCACGTCGAAGTATAAGGAAAGGTGGTAGTGGAGGGGTTCTGTCAGAGATTATTCCAGAACAAAAATACTGCGTGCGCAGTGTAAATGTTCCACTAAACTGAATTAGATGCACAAATAGTCTGCGTGCGCAGCAAACATGTTCCGGTAAATCCTAGCAACCTACCTTGAGCAGTATACTGCGTATGCAGAGTAGAGCTCAATCCTGGCAGCCTACATTGAGCAGTATACTGCGTATGCAGCAAACATGTTCCGGTAAACCCGATTTTATTCACAAAGTTACTGCGTATGCAGCAAACATGTTCCGGTAAACCCGATTTTATTCACAAAGTTACTGCGTATGCAGCAAACATGGGCCGCGCCCGTATAATTGTGTAAATTCAAAATAGAAGAGCCACGTGACTTAACCTTGTATAATTTGTTTAACCAGAACAATTAAGGAGGTTAAGAACATGGCTCATCTGAATATTACTTTAAGCCAAGAGGAAATTCTACTGTTAATGTCACAAGATCGTGAGGGTGCTTTTAAGAAGCTTCTACAGGAAAGCCTGAATCAGATTATGCAGGCTGAATCAGCAGAGCAGCTTAAGGCCCAGCCCTACGAACGCTCAAGCGATCGAGTTGACAGCAGAAACGGATCCTATACCCGTGAATTGACAACACGCATCGGAACAATAACATTAACTGTTCCCCGACACAGAAATGTGCCATTCAAGACCATGGTGTTCGATAACTACTCAACCAGTGAGGGAGCACTTATAACAACAATGGCTGAAATGGTCGTAAATGGAGTAGCAACACGTAAGGTTGGAAGAGTAATGGAAGAACTCTGTGGACGAAACTTTTCAAAATCTACTGTATCTGAAACCTGTAAGGAACTTGACAAAGAGGTTGAGAAATTCAGAAACAGACTGCTTACCGAGGAATATCCGTTTGTCACGGTAGACGCTACATATTTCAGTGTAAGAGTAGATCACAAGGTCATTAAGAAAGCTCTGTTTATTGCTTATGCTGTTAACAGCCAGGGAAAACGAGACATATTGGGATTTTCATCGTATCCTTCAGAAACAAAGGAGAACTGGAAGGATTTTCTTCAATGGCTGAAGAATAAAGGCCTTTCTGGCGTAAAGATGTTTATATCAGATGCTCACGATGGAATACGATATGGAATAAGCCAGGTGTTTCCATTTGTTCCTTGGCAGAGATGCCAATATCACTTTCTCAAGAACATTATTCAGAAAGTTCCGCTCAAGTACCAGAAGGGATTAAGTTCCGAACTCACCGAGATGTTCAATAGCAAGACAGTTGAAGAAGCACGTAAAATAAAAGATGAGATAATCAACGATTACCGGGATATAGCTGAAGATGCAATGAATTGTCTTGACGAAGGATTTGAATTCTCAATGACGGTAATGGTACTTCCGGAGACGTTAAGAAAACAGTTCCGTACATCAAACCACATAGAAAGACTGAATAAGGAATTGAAGCGAAGATACAAGGTGATAGGAATATTCCCTAACGAAGCTTCCATGCTCAGACTGATGGGAGCAGTGCTTATGGAATACAACGAACTGCTCCAGTCAAGGAAATATCCGGTATTCTATCAGTCAGCGTATACACAACTGATGGCATGTAGCAAAAAGTTAGAGAAACTTGCAGAAGAACACAGAGG
>Ga0310691_10000533_pt1 | contig 69661 bp, 48 predicted proteins | sample 176DNAGHGlowgp2_FD_203887 | JGI IMG/M metagenome (GOLD analysis project Ga0310691, IMG submission 203887) | Sheep rumen microbial communities from Palmerston North, Manawatu-Wanganui, New Zealand - 1766 DNA GHGlow gp2 (v2) (version 2) | ecosystem: Host-associated > Mammals > Digestive system >...
TTGCCGCCGGCTTCCTTTAGATTCCGTCTCACGGCGGACACCCTTGCCTTTGGCTGTAACCTTCCCACTATCAGGGCGGTTTGGGGACTTGCACCCGTTAGAGTACGTTCATGCTGGGCGAACCAAAGAGGGCAGCCCCGAGAAAAGGGCTGCCCTCTGTTTCCGCCCGTGTCCGCGGGACTTGGGTGGTGAAATATTTAAGTCTGGCGAGGCTACTGCAGATTCACCTCCACTTCGATGAAGTACGTCTCGTTACTGTCGCGTACCTTCAATATGTCTCCGGAGCTGATGGTTTTGGTGGCTTTGAACCAGAATTGCACCTCTGGACTGGACTTGTAAGCGGCCAGGGTTACTTCCTTGGCATATTTGATGGTATTGGTAGTCTCGTCAATTTCGACCAGTGTACCGGGCCTTGCCGGCGCAATCTTGTTGCCGGGCTGGTCAAAGACAAGGGTAAGCGGGAACAGGGACCTGGGCAGGTCGGCCGGCAGTTTGAAGAAGAGTTTGTAGGTGTCTCCGTCCAGGTAGAGTTTGCCATGGCCTGTATTGGAGATGAGCGTTGCGGAACCGGACACATCACCGCTGGGGGGAGTGGATGCGCTGAAATTCTGCTTGGGCATGGTGATGATGGTAATGGTCTGCGTAATGGACGTTCCGGTGGTGGTATTCTTTCCGGTCACCGTAAAGGTACTGCTCTGCTGGCCGGACGCGGGAATAGCCCCGGCTTGGATGTCGAAGGTCACTTTCTGCCAGCCCTCGAAGCCTGTAGCAGTAGAAGCAGTACCGCCCGTAGCCCAGTTGCCAGAACGGTCGGAAATGATGTCGGCGCCGTCCGGAGCCGACAGGGTGGCCGGGCCGTATGTGGTGGGGTACTTCATGTCCGGCGTGTAGCGGTATAAGAATTCCGCGTCATTGACAGGGCTGCAGAACACCTTTTCCGTATAACCGACGCGGAGGGTGGAAATACCGTCATTGAGCTCCGAGAGCCTGGAGACATCCACGCCAGTGAAAGCGTTTGACTTGGAGCGCGTGGTAGCGGCCTCCCGTGGCGTTGCAGCCCCTTCGACGCCGATACCCGATATGTTCACGGTATAGTGATAATTGCGCAGCACCGGGATATATCCGGATGCGTTTTCCAGGTCGATACGGAAATACTTGATGGAATCATCGCTTATCTTTTTGAGCCGAATCACGATGAATGTGGACGTGGATGTGCCGCTCTCGCGGTTCTCGTACACAAACTTGGAACTGGTGCCGGCTCCTGCGGCAAACGCCGTGGGAATGTTGGCCGGGAAGGTGCCGTCGGCAGGCTGCAAGGTCGCAGTCGGAGCAAGCCGCCCGCCATAGGAGGAAATGTTTTCCTCGAAGGTATTGCCGGCGTAATCTGTAGAGAAGGTGTAATCATACCCGGAAATGGCCGTCACAATAGGATAATACCCTTTGTCGGGGGTGTTGTAAACCTCGAAAGCTTCGAACACCCAGGAAGCAGTAACGGCGGGGCCCACCTGAACGTCTATCCAGGCGAAATCACGGATGAGGGTTACGTTTGCAAGACGTGCATTGGCGCTTTTGGAATAGTTGGGTTCACCGGACGCGGCATGGAAGATGCCGCCGTCGGCCTCCGGGAATTCCATATACTGCCAGTAGCCGTCGCCTTCATCGGAGGTGAGGGCGTCCATGAATTCGTTTTCGTAACCGAAATCCGGGATGTGAGCCTCATCTACATTGGCGACAATGTGTACGTACCGGGTGGTGGCGTTGCGGCTAAGGATGACACGGACGCGGTATTTGTCGGCGATGCCGTCAGAGTTGTCGTCGTAAGGGGTATAATCGTGGGCTATGTGGCCGGAACCGTCAAGCGGGACCGCCTTTACGAATTCGTTCAGGTATTTGTTCATGCCGAAGACGGCAATGTAGATGTTCCGGATGTCAGGGTCCTCGTCAAGGGCCTTGGTCTGCAGGCCCACTCCGGGAAGGGTGACCGTCATATCCACGGCCACCTGCCCTTCATCGGCTGCGCCCGGATCAATAGACACGGGTTCCCGCTGGCAGGAGGCCAACGCAATGGCCATAACGGACAGTGTTTTAAGTAATCTATTCATTTTCATATCTTTTCCTCCTGTGCGTTATTTGGTTGGTACAAATCCTCCCCACTTGTATCCGTCCCCGTTAATGGTGCCACTATAATCTTCTGTGCCCCAATACCAGGTATCATATACGCAACGGACCGAGTTACCCGTATATGCAGTATTGACAAAAGAATAAGAAGATCCATCAACTGTTAGTACCTTACCGGATGAAGCCCAAGTGCGATTTACGGCCACCGTAGGGATAAACCCTTTCCCTTGTAGTTCCATAATGAAAGCCAATTCCGCTTCGGTAGGGAGCCTCCACCGTCCTGCCGGATAGCCATCCTCCTGATAAGTAGCACATCTCAGGACTGCCTTCCCAAAATCACCATACCATTCAGGTAATTCTTTGCGAGATTGACTTCTGCTATTGGCATATGAAGAGCAAATAACAAACTGCGGTGAAATGTAATCCGGTTGATCCGTTGCTGCCTTATAGTTTACGGTTCGGCTTGCGGCTGCACCACTGATCATCGTAGTTGAAGATGCAGTATTGCTCGCATATCCAGAAGTGGCGATGGGGGCGGTGGTTGAAGAAGCATCTTTTCCACTTTTGGTGAGCACCTTATATACTTCTCCTCCGAGCGGAGATGAATCTGTAACGCTGACTCGGGTATCCGTAACATATATCCCCGTTTTAAAGGGAACCACATCAAAAAGAAATCGGAAAACGCACATATTAAGATAGCCACCTACATTTAAGTTGGGGCCAATTATTGTATATAAATGTTTAGTGGCTTTAGTAAAAGCGGTAGCGGTAGACTTATTTGTAGGATAGACAACGTTGGCAGCCATAATTTCAGGCTCAGAATAAACAGTATTCCAAGAACGGTTACTCTTCGAATCTACAAACACATACGCTTTAGAGAGCTGGTTCGTCGCCATGACAGAGGGGTTCTGTACAATCGTTATCTGTTTCTCATATGCTGGAGATACGCCATCCAACGAGAGTGTAACGTCGTAGGAATATGGGGTTACAGCAAAATCGGGGTTATTAATATCAGATGAAAGATTATGGACAAGTTTAATCGTACCTCCCTTGCCAGTGGGGTCTGGTTCAAATGTTACCCACTGGTCAGCTGTGTGATGTTGGTTATCCTCCCAGGCAATGGGCTGCACAACGGTTTCCTTTAAAATATATTCCGTTGCACGGCCGTAGTTTCCATCCGTGTTGGTTCCAACCTCGACCAATGAGGTTGGCTTCGTCATCGTGATATACTTCGTATAATAGATGTTTTTGAGCGTCATCGTTACCGGACCGGAGGAAAGCACTTCAAAGGAAGCGGTCGCACCTCTATCCACCGTCAAGTCCGTGTCACTCACCGTGATAAACTTCGCATCCGTCACGGCTACGTCGGAGATGGGGGAGGCGGAAGGGTCTGAGCCGCCCACGAGGCCCCAGGGCTGCACCTGCAGGCCTTCGGGAATCACCAGAACGGGTTCGTTGCCCTCGCCGGGCAGCACCTTCAGGGTCACTTCCGGCTGGTACCAGGTATTGGCGGCCAGTTCGCTCAGGCCGGAGAATACAATCTTGTAGTAGCGTTCCACTACGTTGCGATCTACCTCGGACCCGTCCGAATCGGCCGTTGTCACATACGACCAGGACAGAACCACCTTGACGAAGGGCTCATCCTCACTGCCCGCCGTCCACGACACGGGATAGGTGTAGAAATCGGCCGAACTGTAAACGCCGGGAGAGAGATTCGTGAGGTTTTGCGTGCCGTAGCTGAAGACATCCGGAGAAGCCGCTGCGGAACCGTCCAGTTTGGAGTTGCCTACCGCATTCTGCAGCATGGACTTGAAGTTGGTGCCGCCGGTCATGGGCGTCCAGGTGGTGGTTGTATTACCGAATTGGGGGTCCTTTCCCTTTGTGGTGCAAGACGTCGGGATGTTCAGTTTCAGCGTCACCTTGGCGGCAAGGCGCTTGAGCTGCAGGCTGGCCACGGTAACATTCCCTCCGTCGCTGGCAAAGCCGCCCCGGGCCGTCATCACAAAGGGAGAGGGCGTGGCAAACTTGGACGCATCCACCTCCAGCGCCTGCAGCGTGGCCAGGGATTCCGTTCCGGTAATAGGCGTTGAGCCGTTGTAATTGTTGTAATTGGCAATGGCATAGACAACAGCATTTTTCACCTCGTCTTCCGTTGGACTGCCCGCCAGCCCGGCCAGGTTGGTCGTCTGTTCATAATAGCTTTTTCCGGCGGCAAAGGTGGGAGAAGACACATGGGTATAATACAGGACCGTAGATTCGTCGCTCTTATAGACAAACACGTCCAGCGAGTTCACGGCATTTTCCTCAGTCGTACCGGCGGTCTTGGTCTCCAGGCCATCCACCTCGATGCGGATGTGGATGTCCCCATCCTGTCGTTCCTCGGCTAACTCCCGGGTGCAGCCGACGGCCAGAAGTGCGGCCAAGGCGAGTAGAATTGTATAGATTTTTTTCATATTCATACGGAATTAGAAGGAGAAATAGGAATAGGATTTGCCGGGCCCCCAGCCGCCGCGGGCGACCTCGGAGTCAATGCTGTATTCGGTACCGGTACCGTCCACGTCAACGCTGAAAGTCAGGTAATAGTTCTCGCCGGACGTTCCGGATTCGGCGGTGAAATGAATCCAGGGATTCGGGCTGCCGATGGTGCCGGAGAGTACGCCGCCTGTACTGGCCGCCCCCGTCTCCAGCCGGAGCACGACTCCCGTGGCGACGGAACCGTCCGAAGCTTTTCTGGCCGTCACTTTCCAGGTCTTCCCTGCAGGAGCAAAGAGGGAGAAGTCGAAACTCTTCCCGCCGGTTCCGGTCTGGTTGAGGCCGGTAGCATTGAAGATGATGCCGGAAGTACCATATTCGACGGGGGTTATGGTGGTATCGTCCTCCCAGTCCTCCACGCTTTCCTGCATCTTGATCTCGGTGGAACCGTCGATGGTCCAGGTGCTTCCCGGAATCAGGAGACCTTTGATATAAGACTTTTTGCAGGCATTGAAGATGAGGGACTCGCCGGCGGCATAGGTGTGTCCGTAGTAGGTCCCGGCGGCAGCGGTCTTGAGCTCCAGGGTGCGGTGCTTCTCCACGCCGGCAATCTCCACCAGGAAATCCAGCGTGAGGTTGGTCAACTCCTTCGGGAGGGCGTACAGCACGAATTCCACCTTGGGTTTGGTGGAACTGAGTTCGGGGTTACCGCCTGCAAAAGTAAAGGTGACGGCATCGTTGCTGCCGCTTGCATAGGCGGGACAGCCGAAGGTCCAGCCGGAGCCGCCCCGATATGCGGTGAAATCTCCCGAGAGCGCATTTCCGGAGGCAGCCTTCAGGGTCACGGACTTGATGGTCATGTCCGTGTCCTTGTATCCCGCGCTGACGTGGAAGGCGGTGTAGGCCGGATCAAACGCCAATGTGGCTTCCGTGGGGGGCTCTGACATGGATGCGTAAGCCAGGTGGTATGCGGGCGCCGACGGATAATAGACATTGATGCTGGCGCTCTGGTCGGAAAGGTCTTTCACGGAAATGGCCGTACCCGACTGGGCAGCGGGGATACTTCCGCTGAAAGGCGCTCCCGAGGTACCCTTTACCGTAGCGGCGGCATCAGCCGTCCCCGGGGTGGGATAGATGGCGTAGAACGTGTTGGTGCCGGAGCCCCAGGTGAGGCCGCCCTGGGACGACGACGACGTTACGCTGATCTTCGCCTTGCTGACGGCACCGTCGGCGGTTCCGTCCGATGTGACGGCGTAGTCTGCCCAGTAGTAACTGGGGTCGTTGGAGGCCGTGGCGCCTTCGCTGTAGATGCGGATTTTGTCTCCCTGCTTCCAGTCGATGCGTTCTTTGGTGCCTCCCGCGAGATCTCCCGTGTACTGCACTTTGGTAAGCACGGCCGGCTGGGATACCGCCGTGAAACGGACGATTTGTCCGGACTGAGGGGTCTTCTGGCAACCTGCCAGGAGCACCAGGGCCAATGCGGCCCACATGATTCGTTTACTCTGCATGGCTTTACTCTCCCCAAGTGTGATTAAATCCTGAGTCAGCGAAGTTGAATTCCTCAACTTCCTGGCCGGTGCTGCTGACACCCATCTTGTCCACCACGGACCCGGCCAGGAGGGCGCCTTCCATCTCGATGGACAGCCGCTCGTAAACCCGCGCCGGTGTGTAAGTTTTTTTGGTCATTATTGAAAAATTCTGTAAGTCCCTCAAGTATTAGCCGCCATAGTACTTGCAGAAGTGGTTCTTAAGTAGTTAGCTGTGCGGAAATGTCTCTTTGTGCCCATAATTGTTCCCAGTATCCACGGGAAGTTCCCATCCCTGTCGCCCGGGGTGATTGGCAACAGCCTCCGGGGGCGCGTGATGGGAGACGTCCTTCGGGGTTGCGTAATGGGGCATTGCCCACGGGGTGTTTGTTATGCTGCTATTGGGGTGCCCGCTTGGCCGATGCCATCCTTCAGCCCTATCGTTCTCCATGGTGACCGCTAACCTATTGAAAATCAATTACTTCTGTATAATCCTCTGCCCGTTTTGCGCAGAGGATTGTACGCAAACAATTGATATACAACAACTTAGTAGCCACCCTCCATATCGTGGGAAGTATTTTCCTGTTTTTGTCCCGACAATAGGAACCTCCTTGATTGGTCCTCTCATCGGCCGAAACTGCCGAAAAGGGTGGCTGATAATGTATTGATTCTCAGTTTCTTTCGCATAATCCTCTGCGCAAAATGCGCAGAGGATTATGTGTAAGCATTTGATACACAATAGCCTACTAGCCACCCCAGAAAGGCGACAAATCACAGAATGGCGCTTCCGTGGCCAAGGCGGCAGCGTTGTTTCAGCATCATCGTAAAAAACATTCTGGAAAATATTTACGTTTTGCACGAACCGTCCGGTTTTTATTGTATATTATTGCAGCCATAAACAAATACGTTATGGCAAGATATGCAAACATTCTGAACGATGACGCCTGGAAGGTGGTCATCTTCACCCCGGGGAACGAAGAGCTTATGTCGCGGATGCTGGAAGTGCTGCTGCCCGGCAGGCGCATCTCCCACCTGGAATTCCGCCCCACCGAGCAGCACGGTTTGGCGGTTTCCGATAAAATCAGTAATTTTGATGCGGTATGTACCTCAGACACCGGTGAGATGTTCATCGTGGAGATGCAGGGCCTGCAGCAGGACAGTTACGCCGACCGGATGCTGTGCTACGCCTCCTTCCCCATCCGGATGCAGCTGGAGCAGAAACTCAAGGACGTTCACGAGGGAAGGGCCAAGCCGATGGACTACGGTCTGCTGCCGATTTATGTGGTGAGTTTCGTGAACTTCGCCATCGGCCATGAGCAGGCGGACGTGCTGGAAGACGGTTTGGTGAGCCGCTACTGCATCTGCTCCCCCAGAACGGGAGAAGTGATGACGGAGTCGCTGCAGTTCGTGTATCTGGAGTTGGGCCGTCTGGATGCGAAACTCGGCGAACAAGCCAAATGCAAAAGCACGCTGGAGCAGCTGGCCTACAGTTTGAAGTACATGAAAGAGCTCGCAGAGTGCCCGCGGGAGTTTACGGACGATTTGTTCCCGCTCCTATTCAAGGCCAGCGAGTACGCAGGGATGGACGTAAGCAAACAAATGCAAGTCACACAGATCATGAGAACCGAACTGGATCGCATTGCGGAAAACAACTTCGCCCGGAAACAGGGCCTGGCCGAGGGCCTGGCCCGTGGCGAGGCAAAAGGAAGGGCCGAAGGAAGGGCCGAAGGGAGAGCCGAGGAAAAGCGGCAGACCGCCAAGAACTTTAAGGAGTTGGGGGTTGATTTGTCCATCATCCAGCAGGCCACAGGGCTCAGCGCCGAAGACATTCAGGCGCTATAAAGAGTTCCTGCCGTCTTCTTCACCTTAGCATAAGACCGTTCAGCCATTCAGGATAATAGTTGGCAGGTAGGCGATGCTGTAGCCGAAACAGCCGAAAGGGTGGCTCGTAACCTCCTGTTATTCAGCGTATTACGTACAATCCTCTGCGCATTTTGCGCAGAGGATTGTACGGTAAATATTTGATATACAACAACTTAGCAGCCACCCGCAAAATCGTGGGAAGAATGTTCCCGTTTTTGTCCCGATAATGGGAACCGCCCTAAGCGGTCCTCTCATCGGCCGAAGAGGAAAAAAGCAGCCGAGAAAACGGTAAAATAGCGCAGGAAAGCGGTCCAGACTTGAAATTTCACAGAATTTATATTATATTTGTAAATTATTTAGGAATAATTCTAACCCAAAAGTCAATGGACGCACCTGGAAGCATCGCCTGGTTTGCTGCAAAAACCCGCTACGGACAAGAAATTGGAGTCCGTGACAGGCTCCTCGAAAAGGGAGTCGGTTTTTTCATTCCCACGGTGATCCGGAAGGACTACCGCGGCCACAAGAAGGAGCATCCGGCCATCAATAATCTGGTGTTCATCCATGCCAGCAAATCCCTGGCCTGCGCCCTCAAGACCGAGGAAGGACTGCCGGTAAACTATCTCTTCGACTATGCTCGCCACGCCATGCTCACGGTGCCGGACAAGCAAATGGAGGATTTTCAGCGGGTGTTCCAACTTTCCATTGAAGAGGGTGGTCTTATGGACCGGCCGCTTGCGCTGGGAGATCGTGTGCGCGTGACAAAGGGCGCGCTCAAGGACGTGGAAGGGAATGTCTTGGAACTGCAGGGACGCTTCTATGTAGTGGTAAGCCTTTGCGGGTGCGTATTTGCCAAGGCGCGCGTTCCCCGGGCCTGGCTGGAAAAAATCGGCTGATCCCCTCGTCCCATCCCTATTCGAATACGCTTAGATGTATCCGCCGCCCTCGGCGTCCAGTTCCTTGTCCACTTTGTTCTTTTCGGCCATCAGAAGGTCCAGGAGCCAGTCTTTCTGCTCGTCCACCAGGCCGAGGTCCCTGCAGGCGCTCTCGTATCGGCCCAGCACGGCTTCCTGGTAGCGGTGGTAGCGCATCGACTTCCGGATTTCCTCTTCGATGGTGTCGTGCTCAATCTCGTAACTGTCTTTGTAGTATTCCTTGTACACCTTTTCGGAGGTGTAGCGGATACAAAAGTAGAACAGCCCGGAGGCCAGGATCACGATGCCCAGGATTCCTACGACAAGGGGCACCCGTTGGATGAGGCCCAACATGCCCAGCACGGAGCCTGCCACAAACAGCAGCAGCGCCGCCAGTTCACTTTTGTGGCGTTTAACTATTGAGGAAATCTTCATAATCGGTAAGCACGTTGGTGGTGCGGTTTTGCAGGATTTTGATCTTATAGTCGTTCTCGGCCTCGCGGGCGTCCATGGCCTTCTGGAAGGCACGGCGGGCGGCCAGGGCCTCGTTGTTCTTGCGGCGCATCTGCTCCAGATTTTCCCTGAGCTGCCACTGCTGCAGGAGGATGGCGGCGAAGGCGATGGCAAACATCACCAGGAAGCCCAGGAGGATGGTGAGTTGATTGCGGGCCTTCAGGCGCTGGGCCTCTTCCCGGAGTTGGGCGTTGTTCATCTCGGCATCCAGGATGGCCAGGTCTTCGTTCTGGACCTTGATATAGATGGAGTCCTTTTCGGTCATGAGGGCCGACAGGGAGGCATAGGCCCGGTCGAAGGAGCCCATGTCGGCATAGATGCCCTGCCGATGCTCCAACTGCCCGCGGCGGGTGCCCAGGGAATCGGCCTTGACAAGGGCCTCTTCCAGGAGCCCGCGGGAGCGGTAGTAGAGGATGTCCAGGCCGAGGCGGCTGTCGGCATCGGCCTGCACGCGGTACAAAGGGTCTGCCACAAGGGCCTCATAGCACTTCCAGAGGGCGGCCTGGTCCCCTTTCACGTAGTAGAGATAACCGCGCGTCATCTGCGCCTTGAGCCGCACCGACGGGAAGAAACCCGCATATTCCTCGGCCTTGAGGCAGAAGTCCTCGGCCCGGGGGAAATCGCCCTGTTTCACGCATTCCTGCGCCAGGAGGATGTACATGTTGGGGAGGTCTTGCTCGGAACGGGCCTCGCGGCAGTATTTCACCGCCTTTTCCAGGTTCTGGATGGCCAGGAAGGAATTGTCACGGTAACTTTGGATAAGGCCGACGATGCGGTAGGAGTACATGAGTCCCAGGGACTTTTTTTCCTGAAGGGCCAGGCGCTCCAGGGCACGGGCCTCCAGCATGGCATCCGACGACCGGCCGATATGCACCAGGTACTCGCAGTACTCGTGCAGGAAGGGGAAATAGAATTCCCGGAGGTCTTTCCGGCCGTCCAGGAGCACTTTCACTTCGGTGGCCACCTCGTCCATGCGCTCATACTCTCCCCGGGCGAAGCGGACGGGCATTTCCAGCGACAGGGCCAGGCATTTGTAGCGGAAGTTCCCCTGCGCCTGCCCGGCGGCGTAGAGCGAATCGGCCAGGGCGAGGTTGGCGGGATTGAACTGCTGCATGCGGCCGTAGGCGTAGCGGAGGAAGGTGTCCTGATCGACGCGGAGGCGGTTCACAATCTGTGCCCCGACGCCCCAGCTTAGAAGGAGCGCCAGCACACCTGCGAGCAGCCGTCTCATTCCCTGCATTTACTGAGTCTTGCTTTGGACGATCTGCATCTGCGTCACCACGCAGGAGAGCAGTTTCTCCATGATGATGGGCTTCATGATGAAGTCGTTGGCCCCCACATTGAAACCCTTCACGATGTCCTCATTGGAGTTGAGGGCGCTCAGAATCACAATCTGGATGTCGGCGGTGGCAGGGTCGGCCCTCAGGCGCCGGATTACCTCGAACCCGTCGATGCCGGGCATCATCAGGTCCAGGAGAATCAGGTCCGGCTTCCGCTGGGCCACGGCATCCAGGGCCTGCTGGCCGTTGGCCGCCGTTCGCATCTGGAAATTGAAGCGGGAAAGCATCTTCTGCACCAACAGGAGGTTCAGCGGAATGTCGTCCACAGCCAATACGTTGTATTGGGAATAGTCGTGGTCTTGGGCGTAGAAGGGTGTCATTTTATGCGGTTTTAGGAGGTTCGACAGGAATTTGGAAAATGAAGCGGGAGCCGCCTTCGGTGTAGGAGGTGTCCAGGAACACCTTGGCGCCCATGCGGCCGGCGATGTCGCGGCAGATACTCAGGCCCAGGCCCGTGCCCTGCACGAATTCGTTCAGTTTGGTGAAGCGCTCGAAGATTTTCTCGGCATCTTCGGGCGGAATGCCGGGACCGGTGTCGGTGACGGCATAGGTGACGTAGCCGGGGCTCCGGGTGAGCGAGCCGGTGACTTTGATTTCGCCTTTCTCGGTGTGCTTGCAGGCGTTGGTGATGAGGTTGATCAGGATTTGCTGCACGCGGCGGGGGTCGGTGGTGAAGCTGAAGGGCGCCGGGTCTTCCGGGGCGTAGTACAGTTTGACGCCGGGCTGCAGGCGGTGCTCGGAACTGGTGATGGCCGCCTGGGCCATATAGTGCATCTCCCCTTCCTCATAGGTGATGCGGTAATTGCCGCTGTCCATGGCCGATGCATTGAGGATGTCGTCCAGGAGCATGGTGAGCATCTTGGTGTTGTTCACGATATGCTGCGAGAACTCCTCCTTCTCGGCCGGCTCCAGCGTGCCATCCGGCAGGGAGAGCAACTGCGAGAAACCCACGATGGCGTTCAGGGGCGTGCGCACCTCGTGGCTCATGTTCTGGACGAAACGGGTTTTGGCAGCATCGGCCAGCCGTACTTTTTCGTTGGCTTCTTCCAGTTCGACGATGTGCTTTTCGTCCCGGGCGCGCTTTTTCTTAAGGTACAGGATGTTGCTCCAGAGGAAAATGGCGGCGACGACCAGCAGGACGACCAGCAAAATCAGAAGCAGACTGGTGATGCGGGAAATCTGGCTTTCCTTGGTGGCGAGGTCGGCGCTGAGGGCGGCTTTGCCCATGCTCACGTCCAGTTCCGACAGGCGGCTCTGGTTGGTCTGGGAAAGCATCCTTTCCATGCGGGTCACAATTCCCTTCTCCACCTCGAAGGCGAAGGATTCGAAGCCACGGCGCTCGCACAGGTTGGCGATCACTTTGATTTCCCGGAAGGCGGGAAGGGCCATCACGTCGGCGAGCCGGCCCGTGATGGAGCCGTCCAGCACGGCATCGACGAGCGAGAAAAAGGACGGACCGTAATTGCGCACCTGGTGGAAACGATTGTCGGCCAGGCAATTGTCACGCAGTTCACGGTAATAGGTGTCCTGCCCGTCCAGGGCGGCCAGGCGGGCTTGGTAGTACCACACGCGCACCGAATCCAGATGCGTGGCGGCGTAGCGGGCGGCCAGATCCACGTTCACGTGCACGGAATCGGCACCGATGGGATAGACATCGGCAAGGTCGCAGTACAGGCGGGTGGGCGTCTGGCGGCGGACGGTGGGATCTTCGGTGCTCTGCCAGGTTTTGAGGGCCCTGATAAGGTAGGGCTTGGCACTCACATAGTCTCCGCCGACGATGTACAGCGAGGCCAGGTACTTGTCGGCCGTCCAGAGGCCGAAGGCGTTGTCTTCCAGGAGGGCTTGCTGCTGCATTTCCTTCACCAGGGAAAGGGCGCGCTCCCGCTTTTGGTTGTTGTAATAATAACTCTGGGCCAGTTGGTAGGCAAAATAGAAGTACTGCGGGTAACCGTTTTCCCGGGCAGCCTGCTTGAGGGTTTCGAAGGCCTGGTCCACCTTCTGGTCGTTCTCCGGCGTGGAAGGAGACTTGGCGATATGCTTCAGGGCATTCACGTAGTACAGCGTCTCCGCTTTCTTGTCTCCCGCCTCCCGGGCCGATTGCAGAAGCAATTCATTGACAGGCTCGAAGCCTTGTTTGCCCACCAGCGCTTCCGACTGCTCGAAATATTGGAAGCAGCGGTCGTCAATCTCATAGGGATTGTCCTGCGCCCGGAGAGAGAAGGCGCATATCAGAAGAAAAACAGTAACAAGACAGTGTTTCATATTCCAAATATAAGAAAAATTTCGGACAATCTACACAAAGCGGGGAGTGAGAGTGGGTTTATCGGCCGATGATGGCCGTTGTTGAGCCTTGCGGCCGGGTGTTTGTGGCCAAAGCCGTTTGCTGCCGGCACCAAGGGTGGCAGGTATCTCACTGATACTCAGTGTATTACGTGTAATCCTCTGCGCAAAAAGCGCAGAGGATTGCACGCAAGTGATTGGTTCACAATTGGTTACCCGCCACCCTGGCGGGTACAAGGGCCGAAGGAAGGCATCGGCCGATGAAGCCCGTGGTTGCATCTTGTGGCGAGCGCTTGTGGCCAAAACCGTTTGCTGCTGGTGCCGAGAGTGGCAGGTATCTTACTGATAATCAGTGTGTTACGTGTAATCCTCTGCGCAAAAAGCGCAGAGGATTGTGCGTAAGTAATTGGTTCACAATGCGTTGTCGGCCACCCTTGCGAGTGCGAGGGCCGAAAGAAGGCATCGGCCGATGCCGCCGTGACGCCAATGCCGAACGTTGGTGCTATCTTTTCAGAAATTTGGCTACCTTTGTAACTATCCCCGGCGATGCCTCCGAATTCGAACCCATCTTCGAGATTGCCCGCACCGGGGAACTGGACCCGAATGAACTCAAACGATACCTTAGCACCATGGTTACAGAATACGACAAACTCGTCATCGGAGAGTACAACCGCGAATTAGGCCGAAAAGAAGGTCGGGAGCAAGGCCGGGAGGAAGGTCGGGAGGAAGGTCGGAAGGAAGGTCGGAAGGCAGGTCGGGAGGAAGCGGTGCGGGCGATGGTTTTGGAAATGAAACGGATCGGGATCCCTGCGGAGCAGATCGTTCGAATCACGCACCTCTCGGAAGAACAAATCAGCGAAATATCGAACTAAATTCCCGCATTGGGGAACAGGACCTTCACCATTGTGGACGACGACTTCAACGCCGCCAAAGCCACGTTCAGGATTGGTGGAGACCCCGTTATCATTAACTTCGGGTGATTAGTAAATATCTGGCTTTCAGTATTTTGCGTACAATCCTCTGCGCTTTTTGCGCAGAGGATTGTACGTAAGTGGTTGACTCACAATACGTTGCCAGCCACCCTGGCGGGCGCGAGGGCCGAAGGAAGGCATCGGCCGATGCCGCCTCGACAAGCGAATGTGCCTTGTAGGGCCGTGGAAGGCCGATTGGGAGACCGAGGCGGCCGAAGGCTTTGCAGGGTGGCATGGCTTGGTGCTCTATGGATGCACGACGGCGGCATTTTTGGCATTTTTTGCGGCCGTCATGCAACCATAGTCACGCGGCGGCTGCATTATCGGCCTAAAACGTTGCCGTCACAGCGCTGATGATAACGTCATGATGTCAACGGCGGGGGCATGGCAGCAAAATTTTGTCAATCGTAAAAAAGCGAGTTGTCGAAAGTATGCCAGGAAGGTATCAGAAGGGTGCAGAGGAGTCTCGGAAAGACGCTAAAGGGTGAACGGGATAGGGACTAGGCTGAAGAGTGGAATAGTGAGCCGAAGGCGCGAAAGAGGGTGGCTAGTAATGAACTAGTATTCAGCCAATTACACGTAATCCTCTGCGCAAAAAGTGCAGAGGATTGTACGTAATCGTTTAAATTTCAGCGAGTTAATTGCCACCCTGTCTATCAAAGAGGTGGATACCGGTTAGGGGGTAACCAGTATCACGGCGCTAAAGGGGTGAATACCGGTTAGGGAGTAGTAACCGCCATCGGGTCGCCGAAATAGGGAATGGTGAGGTAGAGGCCGACGCCGGAGGGGGCGCTGCCGCGCTTGGAGCGGATGTCGTCCAGGTAGAGGGTGACGGTGCGCTCGGCCGCGCTGGTGCCGGCGGGGGCCGGGATGGAGTAATTGTACCAATAGTCCCAGGTGGAGGCGCCGTAGTTCCATGCGCTGGAACTATCGTTGCTGTCCAAACCGGAGGTGCTGCGAACTTCTACGCTGAAGGTTCCGCTGGCCGATGATGCCGATGCATCGCTGAAGGGCGAAAGCGTACTGGAAGCCATGGACAACTGCAGCGGATAGAACGAGGCCGGGAAGTCTTCCGGCAGCACGAAGGACAGGCTGTAAACCGGGAAACCATTGTGGGAACTCCCTGCATCGGAAAGCCTGACGCTGCCCAGCGAGAACTGCGTGATGGAATATACATTGACATAACGGGCCAGGCCGTGCTTTTTGTCCTGCAGCAGGAGAAGGCCATGCTTCAAGGTGCCGTCAATAGCGTTCAGCGTAATGGAAATGGAACCGGTGCCGTCCGTAGTATTGAAACTCACGGAAGGATTGGCGGCCGATGCCGTGATGGCCCCGTCATGCTCCAGCCACGTGGCCACAAAGTCGGAGGCTGCCTGGCGCTTGGACGCATCCGGATTGTTTTTGTCGGCATCGACATAATGGAACGGGATTTCTACGGTGCCCCCGGCAAGAGGACTCTGGTACAGAATGGATGTGCCGGAAGGGTGCGTGATTTCCAGGGAGTACGCTCCGTTGGTCACGTGAGAGATGGTGCGGTCCACCGAGACGGTCTGGTTATTGGAATAGACCTCACCGGCCAGGGCGTCGGCAAAAGTGGCATAGCCGATCTCCTTGGGCAGGTTTTTGATGGTAATCTGATAGGTATGGCTGCGGACGATAGGAAGGGGAAGGTAGTCATCGTCCAGCAGGACGAGGTTGTGGTAGCGCGTCGTCGCAGGCGTTCCCTTATAAACCACCTTCAGGATAATCTTCACGAAGTGGTCGATCTCGTCCGTGCTGTTATAGTCTTCAAAGAGGAAAAGGGGCGTGGAAGAAGGCACCATGTCCGACTCGCCGGCCGCGAGGCGGGATGCGTCGGTCTTGGGAGTGATGGTGGAGTTGCCATAGTAGTGCATGACACCATCCTCCTCGGCCGACCGCCAGTAGTTTTCGAAGGGATAAGGGGCAACATATCCGGCATCCAGCACATGGGTCGCAATCCAGGAGATGGAGGCGATGTCGGTGTCTTCCATCGCGGTGATTTCCACTTTGGCCCGGTCGCGAAGGAGGTAGATAATGTGAGCCGTGTTGTTGACATAGGTTTTGACCTCGTCGGCGCTGGTGCCATGGTAGTAGCCCCAGAAGGCCACCTCGTCTGAGGCGCCGCTCACAAGGCTTCGAAGGACTTCCTCTTCACCGGCGCCGACGGCAGGGTTCAGGCTGCTGAGGTCTTTGTTGGCGACAAAGTGGATGGTCCGGGTGTCCTTGTGCGCATGGGCATAGAGGGTGCCGCTGACGGCGTCGGCCGGGGTGAGTTCGGCGGGGTATTTGCCCAGGAAGCCGTTGGCTTCGTTGAAGCACAGGAGGGTGATGGTGGAGACGGCATTCTCGGTGCCGCTCACAAGGCTGGCTTTGGTGTCCGTGGCCACGGGAAGGCCCACCCCCAGGTGCACGGGGATGAGGTCGCTCTCCTGCACGGGCACGCTTTCGCGGCTGCAGGATGCCGCCATCACCAGCAGGGCCGATATGTATGCAAATGCCTTTCTCATGGCTATTTAACCTTATTCAATTCTGTCAGTTCCTCGGGAGTCAGGTCGCGCACACAACGGACAAAATGACCAGGGTTGTCAAGGGCACCTATTGCATGCCGACTTCCTTCCAAGGTGAAGTAATAATTCCCCGCAGATATAACTTTGTCGATGGTATCGTAATTCTGATCCTGGAAATTCTTAATGATTGTCAATTCCTCATATGTAGGCAAACGCCATCCCGTGTAAACTTTGGAGGTTGTAGAGGATATCTTGCTGGCCTCTACATATTGTGCGCAGTGCGTCGCCGCCACGTCTTCTTTATTGCCCAGTCCGCCGGCGTCGCAAGCACCCAACTGGGAAGCCAGCATGAAAGCGGGAGACACGACATGGTCGTCAGAGAAGTGGGTAGAGGTGTTAATAACCGGCCGTCCCATCACGTAATTTTCGGACGAGGCTGTCAATTGTATCACATACATGTGATTATTTTTATGAGTAGTGGTTGCTCCAAGGGTTGCCCTGCCATTGGCCGGTGCATTTATTCTATAGAATTTGCCATTTTCATAAACCTTGGCGTTCATATAACTGTCGCCCGTAATCTTTGTTCCCGTGTAGTTTGTCTGTGAATCCGGAATCCAACGTACCCAGACGTCATCCACGTAGCGGTAATAGCGGCGGGCATATCCCAAATAATAGGTGACTTCGTGATACTCACTATACTTATAGTATGTTTTTATCCATCCCATCCCCAACGGGGAATTCCAATAGTCGCCTGTTGATGCGTTTGCAGTTTTCGGATTCGATCCATAATAATAATGATTAGCATATTCTCCAGATTCCCCTTGTACCGCATTATCGAAACTGTTGGCGTCGTTTCGATTTCCCCCTTGACTACTGTTGGTAAGGGCGGCTCTAAAGTCTGTCGGGTCGGTGGTAGAAATGTCTCTATGATAGGCATTCGCCGTTCCCCTAAGCACCAGTGTTTCGTCACTTCTGTATTCGGGAATGGCTTTGTCATAGGATGCAGCATTTGGAACGGGGACATTGTCCTCATACCCATCCCAGGTAGTCCAGCCATCAGCAGCGGGATTGAAACTGTACTCGACACCCAGTTTATAGGAGTACCAGCCGGCGATGTTCTGGATGTTGTCCACGGGGAAATGGCGGATGTAGATGTCCTGATATTCCTCCCAGGACTCCCATCTGTCGTACCATACGCGGAAGCGGATGTACTTGGAGGCACGGTTGGCAAGGGCGGTGGAAGTGACGGTGATGGTGCCCGCCGTGGTGTTGACGGTGATGCCGTCCACCGAAGATTCTTTGGGGTTGCCGTCCTTGTCGATGTACAAAGCCTGATACCCGTGGCCGCCAACCGTTTGTGTGGTTTCAAAACTGCGGGCCGTGGCATCGGCATCCAACTCGTCCGTGGGGATGGCCTCGATGGTGATGGAGGCATCGGTCGGGGCATAGTAGCGGAACGTCTGCGACTGGGCCCCGTCGCCCCGGAGGGCCACTTCGGTGGGCGACACCTGGAAAAAGTGCACCGCCTCGGTTTCCACATTGGTAACCTCGGAGCCAATCTTCGTCCATTCCAGCACCTGATAACTCAGGTTCACGGGAATTTCGGCATCGGCCTCCTTGTAACTGCCCAGCGAGTTGAGTACCACGTTGATGGTGTAAATGGTGTTGCGCTCCAGCGAATACACGTCCTGCGGGCGCACAGGGATGCGGTAGTAGTGGTTCACCACCTTGGCGGGGTCGTCTCCCAAGGGTACGCTCAGGATAATGTACGGGGCATTCAGTCCCACGGCCGCAGCGCTGGTTCCCCAGGAGAAGGCATAGGAGTACGTGGTAAGGCTGTAGTTGTAAACCGGGTCCGGAGCGGGCTCCACATAACCGTTCAGACGACGCCAGCCGCCGGTGGTGGCAATGGCCGGATCCACGGCGTCGCCGTCCGTAATGGCCGCGCTGCAGGCTGCATAGTTATTCAGTTTGAAGCGGGGCTCTTGCGGCGTTTTCTCATCGGCGATGATTTCGGCCAGGAAATCGGCATCATAGGATACGTTGAGCACAATTTTGGCAGCGGCACGGCGAAGGGAGGCACTCATATCGATGGTCTGCACCGTCTTGTTGCCATCCGGTCTCCAACTGCCCCGATATCCGTCCATCACAAAGCGTTTGGCACCGCTGGTATAGGCATGGGGCTCCTCTTTGGCGCGGTCCCCGGTTTTCCACTGAAGGCGGTAAATGTCGGCGTCCGTCACGGTGATCGCCCGCAGGGCGTCAAGCGAGCCTACAGTCCCGTGCGCCGCATCCGGACCGTTCACCAGTACATATACGTCGTAGTTTTTCCCGGGGTCAAAACCGTCGGCCCGCCAATTAACGCTGAGGAGTTCTCCCTTGGCGCTGGCAAAACTGCGGTCGGTGAGGTGATATTCTTTCCAGAAGGAGTGCCCGTTTCCGGTAAAAAACACATCCAGATAGGTTCCCAGGGCGTTTTCGCCCCGGTCGTCATCGCCGGCGGTTTTGGTGGTCAGTTCCACAGCCCCCGGCTGCAAGTATAGGGCGCCCGAGGGACCTTCTTCCTGGAATGGCATTTCCTTTACGCAGGAGACCGGCAGCAGGCAAAGCGCCGCGGCCATCCGGGCTATATGCTTATGCAAACATTTCATCATCGGTCTTCCGGTTTAAAGTTTGTGTAGGGCGCCTCGTATGTTGCATCGTAGGCACTGGTGCTCACGATGTAGAACTGGCACGAGGTGCTGCTGGCGTTTCCGGGGAATACGCCGGCATTGTAAGGGAGGTACGGCAGGCCGGACGCCCCTGTCAGATAGACGTTGGCCTTGCAGGCGTCGGCTTCCGAAGGCACTGTCCCGTCCTTTGGAACCACGCAGAAGTAGGTGTCCACTTCGGTACCGGCGGCAATGGAGAGTTCGGCCACACCGGCATCATAGTTGCCGGTGCCGGGATTGTATTTCCGGAAACGGAAGTTGTCGTTGTCGCAAATGAGTTTAAGCTCGGTAGCGGGCGAAGTGGTAATGAGGCGAAGGCGCGGGGAGCGGAGTTTTCCGTCCGCGACTCCGTCTGCCACGGCGGCGTAGGAATCGGTCCAGGAATTGAAGTCCCCGTCGATGTCGTAACGAAGGTAGGTGGGATCTTCGATGTAGAGGTTGCTTTCCAGGACGGTGGTTTCCGAACGCGCGTCAACGTCGTCCCAAGGGGCGGCGCTCACCTTCAGGTACAGGCCCTGGTTGCGGAAATTGAGCGTATAGGTGTACACCGTGCCGGCTGCCCAGGCGGCGGGAGCCGATGCTCCGGCATCCTTGAGCAGGATGGTTGCACTCTGCTCCACCACCTTGCCGGCACCCAGGTCGGCGGTGGACTGCAGAGTATAGTTGATCGTGAGGCTTACCTCGTGGCCGCTCAGAGTAAGCGACTGCGGGATGGCAAGGGTGCTTCCCGCCGCGGTGGCACTGCCGCTCACTACCAGGGTGGCGGGACTCCCGAGAAGAATTACTCCCGGGCAGGAGCCGCTATGGCCGCTCCAGCCGCTGTCATGGGCGTAAGTGGCTGTTTCATAGAGATTCCCGATACTGATACCCGTAATCGTGACGATGTAGTCGCTCAGGCTTGTTGCTTCGCTGGTAATATCTTTCTTCACCTCCAGGTTCACCCTGGCCATGGCATGGGAGAAGGTTAGTTCCACTTCGCCGTCCGTGAGGTTGCCGTGGCCGGAGCCGTCGGAGCCGTCGTTTTTATAGAGGTCGGAGCGAAGGTCGGAGACCATCAGGTCCACCTGGGATGCGGGAGTGGCATTTTGGGTGAAATACAGGTCCGGAAGGCCGGAAGTGGTATTTGAATAGGCCGTTTCCTTGCCGGCGGCACGGAAAGAAAGCCCGGCGGCACCATACGGATAATACCCCCAGAAACTCAGTTTGTCTTTGTGCGCACTGCCATCGCCGTTCTCGTTGGGCCAGTATTTGACAGGACTGTATTCCCAGGCCGATGTGGTGGCGTTGTAGGTCATGAGCTGGTTGTACATGTAATTGGGGATGGAGCTTGCTGCGTTCCAGGCCCCGTCCGCAGACTCGCTGCAGTTGTGGTAAAAGCCGAATACGCCTATCCGGTCTCCATTGTCAAAGGCGGTGCCCGTCACCTTGGTCACCGGCGCGGTCACGCTGGTGCGGATGCGCACAGGTGTGTCCCCGGTGAGGGGATTCCACACGTCGTCACCTTCCGGATCTTTTTCGCAGGAAACAAGGGCTGCCGCTCCCAGCGCAAAGGTCAGCAGCAGGCCGATATATCGTATGTTAAGTTTTCTTTGCATAATGGTACCCCGCCGCGCGGTCAGGCCCGGCGGGATAAGAGCTTGTTAATTGTTGGCGGGAAGATCGACGGTGATGTCCACCGGTGTAGTGGTGGGTGTAGTATCATCGTCGTCATCGTCAGGGTCGTTTCCGTCAGTCCAATCCTGTACGGTGGCTTCGAAGTTTACATCGGCCAGGCCCAGGATAATCTTGAGGTTGTATTTCTTGTTCTCGTCGATGGTGGGGAACAACACCCGCCCGGTGACGGTCTGGGGCACCTCGGTGAACTCCTTGTCGGGGAGTTTGGGATCATACGTGCGCACGGTATAGGTGATGGTCACATCCACCACGGGAGCGGTGCCGGGAAGGAGGATGATGGGATTGAACTCATCCTTGTACACGTTCACGGGCTTCTTGGTGACACCCTTGTTCACATCGGCGAAAGCGGTTACGCCGGGCACTTCCTTCAGCCAGTCGGCCAGTTCGCTGGCGCCGGCGGCAATTTCCGCGGCATCGGCCGATATCACCTGCTCGAACTCGATGGGATTGGTGGTGGTGAGGGAGAATTTGCCGGTGTACAGGTCCAGGGTGGCACGCTGGATGCCGGTGCTGTAGCTCACGATGTCGCCGTTGATGTCGGTGAGGGTGCCGTCGGCCGGTGCGCTCTTGACGATAATCTTGGAGACGGTGATCTTGGTGCCGGTGTCGGTGCCGAAGTCACCGGGGGTGCCTTCGATATAGGACTCGGTGGGATCCGCGGTGGGATTGGCCACGATGATGAGGCCGTTGGGGGTGTAGGCAGGGTCGTCGGGGTCGGTGACGGCTTCCTGCGAGCCGCCCAGCTTGGCCAGGACATGGCGGAAGGTGAAGTGGATGGTGCCGTCCTCGCGGGTGAGGTTGGCGTTGATGTCACTGTCCTTGTCGGTGTCCTTGAGGTTGGCGCCGGTCTGGTAGCCCCACATAAGATCTACGTTGGGCTCATTGTTGACAAAGGCGTAGTGTACCATGTTGTGGCCGGTGGTCTCATCGATGGAGAAGCGGGTGATGCCCGAGGTCTCGGAACTGCCGGGCTCGCAATACGGAGCGTAAGCGAAGAAACTCACATACTGGGGGTCTCCGCTGGTGGGGTTGGGCCAATAGCGGACAGGGCTGTATTCCCAGGCCGATGTGCCGTAGGCCACCTGCTGGTTATACATGAAGTTGTCGTTGGCCGTGGAGAATTCTTCCGTGCCGGAGAAAGTGGCGAAAACGCCGAAGCCGTAGGTCTTGAGGGCATCGAGGTTGATGTCGTCGGTAACGCCGGCCTTGGTCTGGACACGGCCGCTGTAAGCACCGAAGGAGACGGCCTCGCCGTCCATGACGGGAGTCTGCACTTCATTTCGGGCGCATCCGGAGAGGACAGCCGCCGCCACAGCGGCGAAGAGGATGATTTTTTTCATTTTTTATAGAGATATATGGTTTATTCCTTGTTCTTGGGCCAATAATCCACGAGATCGGTTCCGGTTTCCCATTCCTCCACTTCTCCGGAGAGGGCCACTTCGCTGATACCCAGGATCATCTTGATGTTGTTCTTGGTGCCGGCCTTGAAACCGAGCGGGAAGTTGATGGTCTTGCTGATGACGTTCTCCACGCGGGAGTAGCCGTCGTCCAGGTTGGCGTCGTCGGTGGTTACGTAGTAAGTAACCTTCACGGTAACGTCGATACCGCCTTCGCCATCGGCCTTTTCACGCGGCAGCAGGGTGAAATACTTGCCTGTGGCCAGTACGGGACCCTCAGTGGCAATGACACCGGCGGGCTGGGCGGCAGCCTTGGCGGGACCGGCATCCTTTACGTCGGTGTGCAGTTTGTCATCGTTCACAATCAGCGACAGCGATGCGGGGGTCTGCCCGTCAAAGCTCCAGAGGGGCTGCTTGGCGGTGATGTTGTTGAGATTCAGAACGCCCTGCTGGTACATGTCGGGCACGGTGAGTTCCACTTCCTTGATGGTGATTTTCACGTTGTCCGCGGCCGTTCCGCCGGCGCCGATGATGTTGTAGGACATCTGGGCGGTCAGGTTGAGTTGGGCCAGGGCGTGATAGAACTTGAAGTGTACCTTGGTGCCGATGGCGGGTTTCTGGAGGTCGATGTACGGCAGGCCCTCGGCGCAGGTGTTGTTGCCGCCGGCCACGTTGTTCCAGGCGGCGCCATTGGAGGTACCCCATACGAGATCGACGTTCTTGTCCAGGTCTTCGGACACCTTGTAGGTGAGGGTGGGGTCTCCGGCGAGGCTCTTTGCGCTCATGGCGGTGATGCCTTCGGTGCCTTCGGCCGACGCCACATAGGGCGCATAGGCGAAGAAGGTCACTTTATGGGCAGTGGCGCTGCTGGCGCCGTTGCCGTCGGTGGTGCCGTCGTCGGTGAGCTGGTTGGGCCAGTATTTGACGGGATGATACTCCCACTTGTTGTCGGTGCTGCTAAAGGTCACCTCCTGGTTATACATGAAGTTGGGCTTGATGCTCTTGCTGTAACCGCCGGCCTCTTCAAAGGCGAATACGCCGAATCCGGTTGTCTGGAGTTTGGTCTGATCCATTTCGCCGGCGCTGCCGGCCTTGGTCTGCGGCACGTACACGCCGAAATCCAATGCGGTCGGGGATTCCTCCCGGAGTGTTTCCACTGAACTGATCTTGGCGCAGCCGGCCAGGACCACTGCCGCCAATGCGGGGAGAAGGAAAAACTTTTTCATTTGCATGCTTTTTTACTAGTTAACTGTTTTTGGTACCCAGCCGGGCGGTCAGGCCTGGCTGGATAAAAAAGCAAATACTATTTGTTCTTAGGGAGGTCAACTTCAGACTCAACACCAGGTCCCCAAGCAGTGGTCTCGGCTTCAAATTTAACTTCTGAAATACCTAAGATCATCTTGATGGTATTCTTGGTACCTGCTTGTAATTTGGCAAACTTAACATCATGTGTAATTACGTTCTTTACGCGGCTATACCCATCCTGCAGAGCCGTGTCTTCGGTTGTGACGTAATAGGTAACTTCAACAGTAATACTCGTTTCAGTGCTCTTCGGGATAATTGTGAAATACTTATTTGCTACAATAACATCCTTAGGAGTGTTGGTGACGGTAGCGGTCTGAGCACCTTCGCCATCGTCCTTAACGTCAGCATGAATATTGTCACCCTCTACAACCATTTCGTAATCAGCTGTAGCAGCGTCAATAACCCACTTAGGCTCGTTAGAAATGTCATTATTCAAATTAAGCGTAGCAGTACTATTAATACCAGGCACAGTGAGTTTTACTTTCTCAATAGTAATTTTCACTTCGTTCTGCGCAGTTCCACCAGCAGCAAGCTGGTTATAAGCAGCCACAGCCTGCAGATTAAGCTGGGCAAGAGCATGACGGAAATAAAAATGAATAGGTGTATTAATAGCAGGCTTCTGGAGATTTAAGAAAGGCAAACCTTTGCTCAACGGAATAGTAACCCCAGAAACAACGGTGTTCCAAGTCACATTTTCAGAGGGGTTTACCACACCCCAGCAGAGGTCAACCTGATCGTCCAAAGTATTAACCATAGTATAAGTTACTGTAGGATCGCCTGCAAAATTCTTTGCAGAAATACTTTTGATTCCGGATGTTCCGGAGCCCGCTGCTACATAAGGAGCATAGGCGAAGAAGGAGACTTTGTCAGCTTGCTTAGCCGTAGCAGGAGGGGTCTGGCCATCAGTATTACCATTTTGAATTTGGTTGGGCCAATACTTAATATGATCGTAGGTCCAAGTTTCACCGGACTTGTACACCTTTTCATTGTACATAAAGTTCGGATAAATTCCACCAGCGTAGTCGCCGGTCGTGACGAAAGCAAATACACCAAATCCTTCGGATGCAAGTTTCGCATCCGTCAGTTCACCTGTGGAACCGGCTTTCGTAACAGCATTGCCAACGTAGGGAGCGAAGCCCACCGGGCTGTCCACATCATTGGTCTCGATGGTCTGCATCTTGGCGCAACCGGCCAGGACGAGGGCGGCGGAAGCCGCGAGGATCATGATTTTTTTCATAAAGCTTTAATGAATGTTAATGAGTTAAATTGTTAATTTTCAAGTTTGTATAGTGTGTTTTGTGTTGTTTACATCGGGACTTCAACGGTTTGACCCTCTTCCCATTCGCTCACCGTGGCATCCATGCCGGAGGCGGAGCTCCCCTCGGGCGTAACGTCCGGCGGTGTGATGGACGGTTCCTCCACCGAGCCGAAGATGAGCCGGTACAGGGCCCGGTAGCCCGGATTGGGCGGCAGCATCTGAATCTTGTCACCCACCTCGAACTTGTAGTTGGCCACCGTGGCGTTGTCCACCAGGAGGGCGCTCACATTGAGCGAAGAGTCGCGCTGCGGCGTGGGATATTCTCCGCCCGGCAAGCCGAAGGTGGTAATGATTCCGTCCACGTGGCCTACGCGACGCTCAGGGTCGTCCATTGTCAGGCGCCACTCGCTCATGATCTGCGTGGCTTTGTCGGTTCCCTGCGTGTCCTGCGTGAGTTCGAAACTACGGGCCATGCCGGAGGTGGAAGCCCGTACCGATTTGAGCACATCCGCATTGCCGGAATAGATGGTAATCCACAACTGGGAGACCACGTTCCGCGGGTACACCGGAATGGTGAGCGTGTGGTAGCGTACCTGCTCCTCGTAGTATGTCTGATCCCCGTCGATGCCGCTGCCCACCTTGGTGTCTCCACTCTTGGCGGCCTGCAGGCGGCGAAGGCGCGTGTAGTAGTACTGGTAGTCCTCCATCATCTGGTCCGTGACTTCGAACTCCTCGGCCACGCCGGCGTAAAGGATTTCCGGGTTTTCCACGGTAGGGTCCTCCAGGCCGCGGGTCCAGGATACCTGGGCTTCGCGCAACTGCGTTTCGGCGGCATCGAAGTCCGTCATGTGGTCGAACTCCATCTTCCAGAACTCCTCCGGGCTCTGGGAAATCATATACATCTTATATCGGCCCGGCTCCAGTTGCACTTCGCAGGAATCGACATTGGCCGTAGTGAAGGAATTGTAGTATTTGTCGTTGCGGAAGAAATACAGCGTGACACCGGTGGGCTTTTCCCGGATATCCACCTGCGCGTCCAGATTCACCTTCCAGATGATCTTCACGATGGTGCGCACCGTGGGCTGGTACATATATTCCAGCGGCCTTCTCTGGCAGGAGAGAGCGGCGACCGCCAAAAGAACGGCGGCGAGGAATATGAAACGGCTCCGGCGCATTACTTACGCTAGTGTTTTTTGTTGTAGTGGAACAGATACTGGATGCTTACGCCGGCCTTGGTGGGGCCGAACCAGGAAAAGCGTCCGGTATTCTGGTAAATGAGGTGTTGGTCACCTTCGGTGGCCTGATAGTAGCGGTACTCGGTGCCCAGCCAGCCTGCGCCGATGTAAATCTGCACCCGCCAGTTGCGGCTGGCGTACCAGGCGTAGCCGTACTCCACAGTGGCGAGAACGGCTTCTCCCTGCCATCCGCGGTGGTTGGGCTCGATATCGTAATAGCCCCCTGCAACATCCAGGCCGATAAAGTGCCCGCTGAGCACGTCCATGGGCTGACGGTGGCGGTTGAACCAGTAACGGCCGCCCAGATCCCATTTCTGGATTTGCCAGGCGCGGTTGTTTCCTTTGGTGACCCACCAGGGGAAAGTGTATTCCGTGTACACGCTCCACTGCCGCCCCAGCGGAACCTCGATGTTGAGGTTGGGAGTGATGGCGGCATCCAGGATAATGTTGGAGGAAACGGCAAAGAGCGGACGGGCCTCCGCCTTTCCGACCTCAACGCGCACCTGCGCGTATAAGGAAGAGAAGTTGCCGGACAATAACAGGCACAGAGCAGCCACAATCAGGGTTAACCGCTTGTGAATCTGTTTGTTAATTATTGTTAAATTCTGTTTCATTACCTTGTTTGGCAACCTTTTCTCTTAGGGGGTGCTGTCAATAAATTATGGCAAAGGTACTTTAAAAAAATTTAATGTGCAAATGGTTCGGCAAATATTTTTTGTAACTTTTTCAAAATCACGAGGGGGGGGTAAAATTGCGCATGAAAATCGCCCCTGAATGTGTCTAAATCGATGTTTTGCGTTTTTTGCGGTGTTGAAAAGCCTGTTAACAAGCCAAAATAGGCCAAATTCTTTTCAAATTCGGAAATTCACGAATTCAAAATTATTTTCGATATGTTAAAAAATATTTTTTGAGTTCCGGATTATTTACTATCTTTGCATGCGAAAAATGATATAAAATATCAGGTTATGCGTGCGTATATATATATTATAAAGGTATCGGCCCTGGCGGTTTTGCTCTCCGCGGCGGCCTGCTCCACCAAACTGGACATGCCGGACCTCCCGGAAGAAGAAGCGAAAAAGGACGGCCCCAAGAAAATTGAGTTCCCCGTCTCGGTCACCCGGGATGGAGCGAGCATTCCGAATGCGGCTATCGCCACTCGGAACAAGGGTCCCAAGACCAAAGCGTCCGACGGAAACGGCGTGGATTCGGCCGACATGGTGGCCACCATGGACACCAGCATCCCCATGGGCGTCATCGGCATCGACATGGAAATGCGCAAACTCCTGATCGACAACAAGTCCATCTACAGCGGGGACGACGGCTATTCCGGCCTGTTTGACGGCGGCCTGTGGGAACTGCCCGCCACCATCACCTTCAGCGCCTATTACCCGTATGTGCGCAATGTGCAGTATGAAGACGGCTACGAGGCCTATTCCATCCCTTACACGGTGGAAGAAACGAGTGCAGGCCCCCTTGTGAGCAAAACCGTGCAGCGCGCCGTTGACCAGTTGAACATGGTTCCGCTAGAGTTCCAGCACATCACCAACGACCTGGGCTTCAAAATCTGCGATGTCACGGAGGATCCCCAACTTCAGGGGCTTATCCACCTGCGCAAGGTTACGGCCACCAACGTGGCATCGGCCGGGGTGTTCGTGAATGACGTGGCCCTGAGCAAGGGCATCTGGCACCGCCAGGGATACTACCGCAACGAGGTTGTCTTTGAGGGTGACGCCGTTGTGGGCGTAGGCATGGAAAACGAAAAGTTCATCGGCGACAACGCGCTGGTGGACCGCATGGCCGACAGCCACCGCTACTACTCCATCCCGGACGAGATTTTGATGGGCAAGCAGTGCGTGGAGGTATTGTACGATGTTGACAGTTTCACGATCGGCGGCTACACCTATCAGGCGCTCAAGGACCAGGTGGCCCGCTATATGCTGTACGGCGTGCTTCCGGACAATGTGTTCGTGTATGGCAAGCAGTACACCTTCCACCTGGGACTGGATACCAGCAAACTATATCAGCAAATTGCATTCAGCGCTACGGTGAGCGACTGGGAAACAAAAATTTACGAAAACAACGACGAGTTTTAGCGTATCATGCACTCCTTTTCCCAGTTCATCTTTTATCTTCCCGCCGCGGTGTGTGTGTTCTGGCTGGCATTTCACAGCCTGGGCAACCGGCGCCCGGAAACTTTTCACCTGATGGCCCTGCAACTGGTGAACCTGATCATCTATCACCTGTTCCCGCTGGAGCCCCTCATCTATCTTTCGGGAGCGGCTATCCTGCCGCTCTCCATCATGTTTCTGGAGCGGCTGCGCACCGGACGGATTCCGCATTATTCCTCCCTGCTCTGGATTATCATTCCCGTGACGCTTTTTACCGCGGGAATGACAACGGGCATCCTGAGCCGCTACTATGGGCAGGATATGGCTCACGAACGCCATATCCTGGACAGGGCCTATTGGTGGACGCTGGTCGCAGAGGCAGGCATCCTGGTTCTGTACCTCATCATAGTGGTGTTCCGCTTCCACAACAAGCCGCTGGTACACACTTTTCGTTTCCTCCTTGGAAAAGACCCCGTAACGCCACTGGAACTGCAATTGTGCATAAGCATCGTGTCTGTCCCCACCGTCGCGCTCACCTATATTCCCTATTTTGAACAGTACATGCCCTACCTCAGCGTCCTGATGGCCGTGATCCTTTTCTTCTTCGGCTATGCAGGGCTGTTCTGCGGCGCCAAGACGCTTACCCGCGCACAGGCAGGACGCCTTTTGCGCTACAATTTCAGTGACGCCGGGAAAGGAGACTTTGTGGAAGCCCAGATCGGGGATTTGGTGGACGAGGCCGAAACGGAAGCCCTTCGGCGCATCCAGGAGCATATCAGCGAAAACCTGCACCTGGACAACTGGCAGTCGGACATCGCAACGCAACCCACCCTGGCCAGTTCCCTGTTCCAGAGCGTGGCGCAGTCCTGGGACGACGACAGCCTCCTCTCGCAGTTCCAGCGCCTCATGATCGACCAGCAACTGTTCCTGCAGCCCAGCCTCACCCTGGAAGATGTGGCCAAGCGCATGGGCACCAACAAAACCTATGTGTCCAAACTGGTGAACAACACCTACAACCAGGGCTTCCCGGAACTGCTGAACACCCTCAGGATCGACTATGCCGAGCAGTACCTCCTGAACAACCGGGAGGCCAAGCAGAAGGACGTGGCGGCCGCCTGCGGATTCCTGAGCGCATCGGCCTTCAACAGCACGTTCAAGAAAGTGACGGGGCTCACGCCCAAGATGTGGGTGAACAGTTACAGCCTGCAGGCCCTGCGGGCCTACCCGGAGCGGAGGCCGGCCGAAGATGAATAATCACAAAGTGCTCATCGTGGATGACGTTGCCGTGAACCGCCTCATGGTGAACAAGATGCTGGGAACGTTCGGCATGGAGGTCATGGAAGCGAATAACGGCCTGGAGGCCCTGGAGGCTCTCCGCACGTTCAAGGCCGATGTGATCCTCCTGGATTTGATGATGCCCGTGATGGATGGTTTTGAGATGCTGCGAATTCTGCGAGCCAATCCCCTCACCACCCACATCCCCGTCATCGTACTCAGCGCCCTGAATACCAATGACGACATTGTAGCCGCCTACAATGCCGGCGCCAATGATTTTGTGACCAAACCCATTCTATTCGAAAAACTCATAAGTAGCGTAAACGCCCTGCTGCCGGAGTGACGCGGCCAGGGAGGGAGACGATGGTGGCGAGGTGGCTGCAGGCGAGGTGGCAGGTGATTAGTGGTGGCCAATAAGTCACTGTGAATCTGTCGTTTATCATACAATCCTCTGCGCAAAAAGTGCAGAGGATTATGCGTAATATACTGAAAATCAAAATGTTATCGGCCACCTTTTTCGACAGTTTCAGCCGATGAGAGATTCCCTCAAGGAGGTTCCCTTTGTCGAGACAAAAAATAGGAAAAAAATACCCACAATATGGCAGGTGGCTACTAAGTTGTTGTATATCAAATGTTTGCCGTACAATCCTCTGCGCAAAATGCGCAGAGGATTGTACGTAAACAACTGACGCATAGCGACTTATCTGCCACCGCCAACATGCAATGTCCCCCATCAACCCCACCACCATCAGCAGCATACATGAATCCCCCTTGCCAGCCAGCAAAGAGACCCACATCAGCCCCAACGAACCCACCACCAGCAACCGGCAAGGCACATTCCATTGTTAAGGCGGTATTTTTTCGGCCCGATGGACGTTTTGTCTGCAGTCTCGGTCACCCAATCGTCTTTCCAACGTCTTGCAAGGCACATTCTGTTGTCAAAATGACAACAGCCGGTGCTGTCCTTTGGCCCTGGCGCTTGTCAGGGTGGTCGCTAATTCATTGCGGGTCAGTTACTTGTGTATAATCCTCTGCGCAAAAAGCGCAGAGGATTATACGGAAACAATTGACGCACAGATACTTATCGGCCACCGCCCCCATCAACCCCCATCAACCCCCATCAACCCCCATCAACCCCACCACCATCAGCAGCATACAATGAATCCCCCCACCAGCACGCAAGCCCCTGCAATACCCCTCCTCACCACTCTCACTTGAAGTAGCGGTATTTGGCGGCGATGCGGCAGGCGGTGTCGCCGCTGTCGGCCTTTACATATTTTTTTAGCATGTCAACGGATGAGTGACCAGTGATGGCCATGATGTCGTACACGTCCACCCCTTCGTTGTACATGAGCGTGGCGCCGGTTTTGCGGGCTGTGTGGCTGTGGATGAGTTCGCATTTTTCCACATACGTACAACTGGTTTTCCCGCCCCGGATGGTCGTCACCTTCACCTTTTCGGTGATTCCGGCCAGGCGGGCAATCTGCTTGATGCAGCGGTTGAGCCGATGCGTCCACATGTGCGGCAGCCGGTTCCCATACCGGTCCAGGATCTGCTGCAACTGGCCGTTCACCGGAATGGACACCAGTTTTCCCGTCTTTTTCTGCCGGATGGAAATGTACGCACCCTCCACCACATCCACCGTCCGTCGGCCCCGCGAGTCGGTCACTTCCAGGCTGCGCCGATAGTGCTTGATATCGTCCGGGACAATCCGGCCGTAGTCGCTCACCCGTTGCGCCGTCCACACGCCTACCATAAAAATATCGCGCGCCCACGCGTAGGATGCGGGATAGGCCGACAGGTCAACCGCCTCCATCGCTTCCAGTTCTTTCCGGCTCAGCACCACCGAGTCCACGTCCACATCCTGGACGCGGATGGCCTTGTTCAGGTAGGCCGTGTTGGTGGTAATCCCGTCTTCCTCGTGCGCGCGCCGCAGGATGCTTTTGATTTCGTTGACACGCAGGGCGATGGTGTTCTGGCTGCATCCCTCGGCCCCCTTGTATTTCCCGGTGCCGATGCGCCGATGGCAAAGGAAATGCGTGTACTGATCGAAAAACGCCTTGTCCACCTCGTCAAAGCCGATGCCGCGCCCACCCCAGTCGGTCGCTTGGAATTCCTGCAGCCAGCGGTACCCTTGCTGGTAATTGACGATGGTGCGCACCCCCAGCGTCTTCCCTTTGTTGAGGCCGATGTTCCGCGCCCGTCCCTGGCGGGCTTCCTGCAGGAACCGGGCATAGTATTCCATGAAAGAATTGTCATGCCGGCCCGGGCCGACGGAGACGCTCTGGTCGGCCGTGGCCAGGATACGCCGGTGCAACTGGCAGATGCGCCAGCGCAGGTCTTCATCCGGCAGGGCATTGTTCAGGACAAAGTTGATTTGCCGCTCCATCCGTTCCAAGATGCTGAACTGCCGCGGGTACTGCTCCATGAGCACCAGGTCCCGGGTGGCGCGGACCTGTTCCCATACCGCCAGCGGCAGCACCTGACAAGTGCTCAATTTGATGTCGATGGAGGGATTTGAACAGCGCACCCGGGCAAAAATTTTCCCGTTCAGGCGGTCTGGAAGGGGCTTTATGAAAAAATGTGTAGCCATAGAAAAAATTTTTACAAAGTTTTGTGCGAAGGTCTCACATTACTTTGTATTAAAAAATTTTTTTCTTACCTTTGCCCTTAATATGCCGACCTCTTGCCAGGGAAAAAATGCCTCTGCAAGTACTATGGCGGCTAATACTTGAGGGACTTACAGAATTGTTACAATAATGACCAAGAAAACTTACACACCGGCAAGGGTTTACGAGCGGCTTTCCATCGAGATGGAAGGCGCCCTGCTGGCAGGGTCCGTCGTGCAAAAGATGAAAGTGGATTCGGCGGGGCAGGAGGTGCACGATATCGATTACCTCAGCACCGAAAGCCCTTTTAACCATGATTGGGGAGAGTAGAATTATGAAACAAACGACAAATAGCAAGATGAGAAGCTACACGGGCTTTCTGAGCATGTGTCTGCTGGTGTCGGCACTGCTCTCAGGCTGCGACAAGTCCCCGCAGCAGCAAGACGGCGGAAAGGAAATCCGCTTTAAGGCCGTGACACAGGCCGCCCCCCAGACCAAGACTTCCTACAGCAGCATCAAGGCGGGAAGCCCCTTGAAGGAACGCATCAACTGGGAAAAGGGAGACTTGGTGCGCATTTACAGCGACAAGGCCTACTGCCTGATGAAAGAAGACCAGAAGTGGGCCGACTACCGCATTGCGTATGTGGTGTCTCCGGACCCGGACAACGATACCGAAAGCTGGGGGGAAATTGTTCCCGTAGCCGTGAGCGGGGTTGCCTACCACGGCGGCCTTCAGTGGGCCGACAACAACGCCCACACGTTTTACGCCATTTACCCCACCCCGGCAACCGCAGGCGGAACTGAGTTCACCCTGGCAAATGCCCAAATTGACGCAGGCATGACCATTCCGGCCACGCAGACCGTGACCTCGCGCAACGTTCCGGACATTGACGATCCGGGGAGCAACATAGACGTTTATTATCCGAATATGTCCTATGCCTATATGCTGGGCTATTTTTCCATTGCTAATCCGGAGAGTTCGCTGGAAGAAGACCTTCCGTTCGAGCCCGCCTACACTGCCTTCCACATTGGCTTTTCGGTAACAAACGCCTCCACCATCAAATATGTGGCGCTGGAAAGCAACGACGGCACAGCCCTCAACGGCGGCTTCAGCGCCGCATACAGCGGAGGCTGGACCTATGACTGTACCGGAGCCACCGGGACCAAAGTGAGCACGCAGGAACTGGACATCGCCCTCACGCCCGGCAATTACCTGGAGGTGGAACTTTTCGCCCTTCCCCAGAATATCGGAGAACTTTTCCTTAAGATCGGGATCGATAACGGCGCGGGCGGCGTTCTTGAGCGCACGCTGCCGCTCAAGAGCGCCGGCAGCTGGATTCCCATCACCGCCTGTCACAAGATTTACCTTCGCGGGGTAGTTGCTCCCGGCGCCGCCTGGACCATTACCGACGCGTCGGCCGTGGAAGTGAAGGAGAACACTATCATCGCCCCCTGGACAGACGAAGATTTACCTATGCAGTATGGTAACACGGATCCGGTTATCAACGCCAGCAAGATTGCCGGCAATTCGGGCCACTACAATTTCTCCGTTTACGCCCCCAAGGGCCAGACCTGGAAGATCCAGGTGCTGGACGGCATTGCCGGCAGCCCGGTGAGCACCGTCCACATTACGCAAAACGGAAACAAGAATAACGGAGATCCTGTTAACAACGAAGGCAACGGTACGCTTACCGGCGAAATCGGAGATCCCGCCAAAGTTGACTTCACCCTGGGCGGCGGCGCAACCGGCACCTTCTGGCTGTCCTTCAGCGTCATTGTCGGCGGTGTGGAGTATTCCATCAATTCCGAGGTAACGGCAAACCGCACCAATACGCCTATGGAAATCACACTTTAACTTGCCTGAGACATGAGAAAAACATCTATATCCATGATATTGCTCGCCCTGCTCGGTGCCGGGGCCTGCACCCGCGAAATCGCACAGGATTCCCCGGAGCAGCAGGGGGATATCGTACTTCGGATTGCCCTGGACGGGCTGGAGACAAAAACGGCCGGAGAAGGTGACGAGAACAAGGTAAGCACCCTGGACATCGTGATTTTCAACAAAGCCGGTACGCAGCAGCTTTATAACTGGCACGTGGACAATGCCTCCACTACCATCAGCGGAGGCTATTATGTACACTCCACCACGGTAGGTGCCATGAGCAACCTGGGGGCGGACGAATCCGCTACCCTCCAGAGCGCCAAGGTGATTGCCATCGCCAACTATCCCGACGGCGCCATCAGTTCCTCGGTCACCCTGGCTCAGGTGAAGGCCCTCGCCCTCAGTGCCGACAACGCCTCCGATTCCCCTGCCGCCGGCAAGTTTGTGTATCTTAAAGACGGCCGCTACCACCTCCTGTCCACCCCCTCGTTTGTGATGACGGCGGAAGGCGGTTTTACCAAGGACGGAGACAAGGTTGTTTCCACTCTCACGCTCCGGCGCCTCGCGGCCAAAGTGAGTCTTACAGTAAACTATGCCGCAACGCCCATTACCACGGACGGGCACGACGCCACGCTGGATGTAGATACCAAGACGGTGTGGACACCCCTTACCGATGAAGACATGAGGGTATATCTTGACAATGCGGCCATGGAGGCCACCTTGGGCGGTCCCAAGGCTTCTCCGGCACATTTCACTTATGCCGACAACCACCCCACAGGAGACCCGCTTGCTTCGGCGGCCTTCTACACTTATCCGGCCACCTGGACGGAAGGAAGCGGGGACGCTCCGTTTGTGAAGATTATCCAGCCTTGGCATTACCAGACGTTGTACAACAGCGGTACCGACAGCGCCCCTGTCCCGGTAGTGATTGACGAGAACGTGGTGGAACTCTACTACAAAGTGATGTTCCCGAGCCTTACCGCCCTGGAGTCCAATACCTGGTATCAGCCCACCGTGAAGCTGGACGTGCTGGGCGGCGAGGCAGATCGTCCCAAGGAACTGATTCCCACGGGCTTCGATGTTCTTCCCTGGGGTGATGCTTCCGCCGGAATCAGCACCATCAACGTCCAGCCGGTGAAATACCTTACGATAGAAAATGATGACGTCACCGTGACCAACGGCAACAAGGTGCAGGTGCGGTATTTCGCCTCCGGTTCCGCCACGCTTACGGTGACAAAGATTCACAAGTTTACATATGACAATAGTTCCGAAGTTGAACGAGAGATTTACCCGCATCGAGCCTATGACTCTGAAAAGGGCGAATACTTGGTGAAAGATATTTACGACCAAGAGTATGATGCCTCTACAAGTAGTTTTTATTCTAGTCCTTGGTTCTCAAACACCTATAACAGCACAACGAAAGAGGGAATCATCATGTTGAATCACGAGATTTCAACCAAATTCGGACATCCTTCTTTTGCAGCACGACCTTATATCTATCACCTGAACCTCTCTCTTGACGGAGGCGGTGTCCCGGACCAGTCCTTTACCATTACCCAGATACCGTCGATTTTGGTGGAAGGCGAAATGTCAGACGGGTATGTGAACATAGACAACCACGAGACAAGTTTTGGCACGATGTATCGTAAGAGAACATCATCAGATGCTGAGTTGACAGGTATCGATAACGTTGAACTACGCCCTTCCAATTATTACATCAACATGATGTACAGAGGTTTTACTAGTACTGATTCCAACATAAGACAGCAAAACGATCTTGGTTCCGTAAATACATATATTGATATAGAAGCTGGCAGTGCTACTAATATTTGTCAATACAGAATCATCGTATCATCGATTCCTCATGAAGGGGTGTATATTGTTGATCCTCGTATCTCATCATCGAGCAGTTCAATGCTAAAAAAGATTATCAATCAGCATAAAGAAGGTTATAGCAGTAGTGCGTCTGATGATAAAAAAAATTTTGACAAAGCTGGCAATCCGTTGTCAACCGCTGATGAAGCCAAGATAGCACAATATCTCCCTGGTAACGATGCGGTTATTGCAAGAGACTATATTGCCCCTGAACTCATGTTTGCTTCATCATATGGACGTACAAACAGTCTTAGATATGAAAGCGCTGTATTGCGCTGCCTTGCTTATCAAGAGGATGGCTATCCGGCCGGCAGATGGCGTTTGCCGACAGAAGCTGAAATAAGCATGTGCATCAAATTACAAGAAGCGGGTGCAATTCCGACTTTGTTCAATGCAACTTCGAATTATGTAGCATCATCTGGAAGAGGATATAAAGCTGGTGTGTATGGTGATATGGTCGATACTGAAAATCATCGTAATGGTGTTATGGCTTTTCCTCGCTGCGTTTACGACACATGGTATTGGGGCAGAGATCCAGTAAATGGATGTTATGTGGACGAGAACGGAGATGGATACCCCGATACATATACTGACGCAACAGGAACGTATCCTAAGTATAAATGGTCAGGTTATAATTACACTGCAAAACCGTAACCCCTAACGGATAGGAGAAAACGATATGAAAAAAACGAAAATATTTGTAATGCTGCTGTCCGTTACGGCCGCACTGCTGGCGGGCTGCACCCGGCTGGAAGAGCCCGTGGGCGGCAAAGAGGCGGTCTCCGGGAAAGACGGGCGCGTCACCTTCGATGTGGCCCTGAGCATTCCCACCAACGACAATCCCGCCACCAAAGCCATGGCAGATGACCCCGATATCCGCAACATCTATATTGTGGTGTTCGGCTCCAACAACTATCTCAACGAGTTTGTGAAAGCCATGCCCCTGAACGCCTACAACGAGCCCAACCTGAACGCCGACGGAAGTTACAAGTATGAGAAAGTGGGCGACGTGTACAAAGTCCGTTTCTCTCTGGAACAAGTTGACAAGCAGCGCTATGTGCATGTGCTGGCCAATGTCCCCGAAGGCAGCGTTCCCCCGGAGTTCGGCTATGTGGACGATGTCCTGGGCAAGAACATTTATTCCTCCGAAGAAGAGGACGGCTACTGGCAGTATCTGTCCTTCCCTTCCGGTATCGACAGTGATGCAAAGGATGCTTTTGACGGCCTCAAGTTGGTGCGCAACTTTGCCAAGGTGAGCCTGGTTGCAGACGCAGGAAGCGGATTCACCGTACTGGGATTCGACCTGTACAATGTCCCCTCCCGTGGCAGTTTCGCTCCGTTCATAGGGCTTGTGAGCGAGCGCACCTTCCAGACCGAATGGGAAAACGCGGGCGCAGCCAGAGACTATGCTGCCCTGCTTGGCGACTACCCCGGCTACCTGATGTACGGTTCCACCCTGGTCAGTCCTTCCTACACAGAGTCAAACTTCCCTACCATCGACCCCACCGCCGACCCCCCCTATTTAGAACCCAGTGAACCCAAGTACTGCTACGAGCATCCCGCCAGCGAAGAGAACCCTACCTATATTATCGCCAAGCTGGAAAAGGGTGGAGACGGCGGAAAGTTCTACCGCCTGGATCTGGTGGATAACGACGGAAAAAAGAGCGCTATCATCCGCAATTATCACTACACGGTAACCATCAATTCCATCGAAAACGATGGACATGGCACCATCGAAGGTGCCGAAGGTGATCCTTCCGACTACAATTTCACCCTCAAAGCCGAGAATCAGAATATCCCCGAAATCTCCAACTACGGCGCCTACATGGAAACCAGTTATGTGGAGAAGGTCTTCACCACCAAACAAGATGACGTGGTGTTCAAGTACCGCTACGACGAGAATATCTCTACGAGCTTGCTTAGCGATTACAAGTCCGGCGCTGTGTCGGCCATCAACGGAGGCGGTGAAGTACATGCCGACTGGCCGTCCGACGGCACCGCTACCGGTTCACCAGACGGCGACGGCTGGTACACCCTTACCTACGACGTGGCCGACCCTTCCACTGCGAACAACTTCGAGGTGCTGTCCACCTTTACCGTTACCGCCGGCGAGGGCAAGAAAATGATCCGCCGCGTGGTGAACATCATCTCCATGAAACAGAAAGAGTTGCAGGTAAACACGTGGAGCCACACTGACAACAAACTCACCCTCTCCTTTACGCTGCCGGACGGGCTCAGACGCTCCATGTTCCCCCTCCAGTTCAAGTTTCAGGCCGATGACTTCGATAACGAGGGACGGCAGATTCTGAGTCCGCAGGACGGCGACCTGGTGTCGGGCTATGAGACTACGTCCACCGGTTCTGTCATCTACTTCCTCAAAGACTATGAATACAACACATACGATAGCAGTGAAGGCAAAACCATTACCATTCACTTCGAGGCTCCGGAAAGCGTGACGCCTGTCATGTACCTGACCGACCGGGACAACTACTTTGTACCCCTGAAGTTGGGCAAGGTCTTTGCAACGGGTCTTTCGGCCAATGCCATCGCCAACGGCACTGGACGTGAAACTACTTTCGAGTTCGTTACGACGAGCACCTCGCCCATTACGCTGGGTTTGGAAGACCTTACTGCAGTGAGTTCCTCAACCGGCATCCTGGACGGCAACAAATATACGCCTAACCAGGCCGGTACCCAGCGCATTGTGTTGGCGGCCACCACCATATCAGACCCCGGAACGGTAACGCTGAGTATGAGCGGCGGCGGCTATGACAGCCCAGCCCCGCTCACCATCCCGCGCTATTCCACCTATGTGAGCGGTCCTGTCACCCTTGCCGACAAACTCCCGCTGGGCACCGGCAAGGAAACCACGTTCTCCTTCAACTACACGGCACGCGACCTGATGCCGGTCACCATTTCGGCTCCGGAAGTAGAAATCTTCGCCGACGGCAGTTGGCATGACGGAAGTTATACCTTTACACCCACCGCACAGGGGGTCCAGACTTTCACCATCAAGTCCAAGACCAATTTCAAGGACGCCGGGTCCATTTCCCTCTCGGTGCTGCACATGACAAATCCTGCCTCTGTTGCCATTACGCGTCCTACCTCCTTCATCGTCCCCAAAAATGCACTCACACTTTCGGGTACCACCAATTTCACGCCTCCGGTTTACTGGCGTGCAGACAGCAGAGAGAGCACTTCCGGAGTGGCAGGCTCTTCGTCCTACTTCTCCAGTTCTACGAATACCGGCAACATCGCCATCGATATCACCCTTCTGGGGAACGAAGACACAACACCGGTGTACTTCCTGTACACTTATACCTATCGCAAACTGGTCTTTATCCCCGTCACGGGCTACATGATGGCCCAGACCACGCTGGGAGACTTGATTGGCGCTACATCCGGAAGCCCGGTTAACCTCAACTTCAATTAATAAAGAACGGAAAAGAACATGTATAAGAAGAAAATAGTTTTCGAGATACTGGCGTTGAGCGCCCTCCTTCTTTCTGCCGGCTGTGAACGGTTGGAGCAGGACCACACCGGGCGTTCCATCACTTTCCGTGCAGCCAGCGAGTGGCAGAACGAGGTTGAAACCAAGACCATCTACTCCGGCGTTACGGCAAACGGCAAAGAACGGATCGACTGGGTGGACGGAGACAAAATCCGCATCCGTTCAGATAAGGCCAAAACCCTTTCCGACAAGAACTTTGCCGACTACAAAGTGGTCTCGCATGAGGCTTCCGCTGAAAAGAGCAAGGCCACCATTGAGCCGGACAGCGAGGCCAACGGCCTGCAGTGGGGAACAGGCACGCATGCATTCTACTGCCTGTATCCGTCTCCTACGGTAAATGACGACATCAAATTTACCAGTGCCGACGCCACACAGGCAGTGGCGCAGGAAACAATCCTTACAGTCCAGGGCTATACGCTGGAAGGAACCACGCTGAAGCCCAACATGAACTATGCCTACATGTATGCGGCTACGTCGGCCGACCCCAGCAGTTCTACCGTGGAACTCTCGTTCAAGCCCATGTTCACCGCCTTCCAGTTTGATGTGGACAGCGGTCTGGACGCCTCCCTTACGCTGAAGTCTTTCTCCCTCTCATCGGCAACCAAAGCCATGAGCGGGACCTGCAAGGCCACCATTACGTCGGCCGGCGGCGTGTCGTATTCGGATTTTCCGGCCGTCACTGCTGCCAACAATAAGGTAACGGTGACCTTCAGCCCGGAGGTGACCATCACCAAAGGAACGCCCATCCGCTTCACCGTGTTCGCCCTCCCGCAGAACTACAACGACCTCACCATCTCGTTCACCACAACCTCCGGCGACATCAAGACGCTGGAACTCAAGCAGAGCGGGAGTTCCATGAGTTTTTCTGCCGGACATAAGTACAACATCACCAATATGGAAATTCCGGGACAGTGGACCTATGAACTTTCCCCGCTTTCCGACATTGAGATGGACTTTTTGGGCGGAAATGTTGATTTTAACAGTTTTGTGTCTTCCCGCAAGAAGTCGGACGGTTCCAGCGCGTCGGCCTTGGCCTATACTGTCCAGTACAGCACGGACAACAGCACCTGGGAAGATTACGATACGGTAAACGACTACTTCCCCCACGCACAGTGGCTGCACGTTACCTCCGAAAGTAATTTTGCGGGCAGTACCACCGGAGAAAAACTTACCTTTACTATTGACCCGCAGACTGCCCGGGCCATGGGAACGTTGGATCTTCGGCCTACTACGGAAGAGCGGGAAGACCTGTCCACCTATAATGTTGCCACCGGCAAACAGGTTGCCCGTTCCACGGCCAACTGCTATGTGGTGGACGCAGCCGGAGATTTCCGCTTCCCGGCCGTCTATGGAAACGCACTGCTGCACGGACTTCCCAACGAAGCGGCCTACCACAGGACGCGGCCCTTGGTAAGCGGTACGGATAATAATTTCCTGGAGTATTTCAAGGACCATGCTAACCAGGATATCAAACAGCCTTATATTGCGGCCCAGCAAAGCGTTATCGACGCAGGCGGCCTGGGCGACGCCCAGTTGGTATGGGAAGATGTGAGCGGACTCATCACCAATGTGACGCTGGATGAAACTACCTATGATATTCCGTATATCAAGTTTACGGTTTCTTCCGGCGTTGATCACCAGGGAAATGCGATGATTGCCCTGCGGGCTGCAAACAACACCATCGTGTGGTCCTGGCATATCTGGGTGTACATGGAAAAGGACGGCAGCAACAACCGCAAACTTTCCAAGCCCATCGACAGCCCCAACGGCTACAAGTTCGCTCCCGTGAACCTGGGTTGGTGCGACGTGTCTGAAATCTTTGACGGACGTCCTTCCTATACTACCACCGGAAGTACCACTGTTACCAATCCCGGGTATATCCGTATCGTCCAGACCGGACGCGAGCCGGGACCTGTTACCGAGGTCAAACAGCTCTACTCCGAGAAGCAGTTCGGCCAGGCGCCCTACTTTGCCTGGGGCCGGAAAGATCCTATCCGCGGCTTTACCAATCTCACCAACGAGAATCACGAGTTATTTTATAATAGTGCCGTGCCTGCCGCTGCCGGAGATACTTTCAATGTCTCGTTTGGGATGTATGCTAGCCCAGGTAATAAAACGATAGGCTGGACAATTCAGCATCCTTACAGTTTTATTTATAATGCTACAGCATATTCTTGGATTGACGGGAACGATTACCTGAATCTTTGGAATGCATCATACCTGGGCCAGGACGATGTTGTGGCAGTGACAAAGACCATCTACGACCCCTGCCCGGTAGGATACAAGGTTCCTCCGCAGTTCGCCTTTGAGCCATTTACAAATGCCATTGCAGGACCTCCAGACACACCTGATCCGAAACCCACATCGCTTAAGAAAGTGAATGAGTCTTCTTCTACTCACTATTATGGTGAATTCTGGCGTTATTATGATGCAGATTTCGATGACAATGCGGACCCGGAGGAACTCTTCTTTCCTGCCGCAGGATTTCGAAACAGTGCTAATGGCGCGAACGCCACCAAACTGAGCAATGTCGGCCAGACCGGATACTACTGGACTTCGCACAAAAGAGGAGCCGTCCAAAATAGTCGACAGTATGACTCTGCAAACGATTTATTCATGATGAATACCATAAAGCTGGAGCAACATACGCGCGCTCACGGCCGTTCCGTGCGCCCCATCGTGGACGCCCAGGCCAACTTTGACGTGGACGGCGGTTCCGCCGGCGGTCAGATCATCGACGTCATCACCGTGGACGACAACTGGAACTAAGGCCTATACACACACATAACAACGCTTTTCCGCCTCGACACGGAACCGCCCATTCGCGACCCTCCGCCTGTCGAGGCGGCACTGTTTTCGGCCCAAACGGTAGTTTTTCCTGCCGCCTCGGATGTCGAATCGGCCTTCTGTGGCCCTGCAGGGCGCATCCGCCTGTCGAAGCGGCAAGTATATATAAATCAGTTTTCTTTGTACAGTTGAATTTCGTCCACAACGCGCTGGACGGGCAGCGTGTACACGAAGCGGGCGCCGCCCTTGTAAGTGGTGTCCAGCACCAGATTGCCGCCCAGGCGGCGGGCCAGGGAGCGCGCCACAGGCAGGCCGATCCCCACCCCGTCATAGAAGTTGTCCAGTTGGATGAATTCCCCGAAGATGTACTCCGCCTTGTCGGCCGGAATGCCGATGCCGTCGTCCTCCACGGTGAACGAGACCCACTGGGCGTCGGCATCCACATGCAGGGAAACGCGCTTGGGGGCACTTCCCGCGGCAGGGCCCTCGGCCGGGGCCGAGAATTTGCGGGCGTTGTCCATCACCAGGGTGAGCGCCCGCGCCGCGGCGGCCTTGTCCGTGAGCAGTTCCACCTTTTCGGCCGCCGGGGTAATCTGCATGTCCAGCACCACATACTCCGACGTGGAGACGCCGGAAGCATCGGTGGCAATGGCGGCGATCTGCAGCGGCGACACCGTCTGCGTGCGCGGAATCACCGCCCGGCTGCTGGAGTCGGACAGTTCCAGCATCTTGTTGATGAGTCCGGTGATGCGGCCCGTGTTGGCCGCCATCTGCCTTTTGATGTCCTCGCGCGAGTCATCGTCCAGTTGGACGCCCGGCGCAGTCAGAATCTGCGAAAAACCGTTCAGAATGTTGAGCGGCGTGCGGATTTCGTGCGAGACCTGCTGGATGAAGTCACTTTTCATCCGGGAGGATTCCCGGGCCTGTTCGTTGGCCTCTTCCAGCCGCTCGAAGGCACGCTCCAGCCGCATGGCCGACCGCTGCCGGTAGTAAATGACCAGGAAGGCCAAAAGCAGCAGGAAAGCCAGTGACAGCAGCACGCTCAGGAAGCGGTCGCGGGCCAGACGGGCGGTTTCCCGGGCCACCTGGGCGTCTTTTTGGCGAAGGTCGTACAGCATGGAGAGTTCCATGGCCGCATCGCGCCGCTCCCGCACGATGGCCGTATCCAGCGCCTCGCAGATCATCTGCGCCGCATCGAGGGCTCCGCTGGTGCGGCCGGCCATCCAATTGGCCTGGAACTTGGGAACCATCAGGCTCTGGATGTTGTCCAGCGTGGGGCGGAGGTCGTAGCGGGAACTCTGGTCTTCCAGCACGCTCAGTTTGTCGGCCGCTTCGCCCCAGCGACGGGCCAGGATGAGGTACTTGCTGGCCTCCATCTTGCCGTCGCCCGTTTTGGCATAGGCCGTGGCTTCGGCCGAAAGGTAGTCCCGGTAGGCCTCGGTGGGCTTTTCCAGCCCCTCCAGGGCGCATGCCCGGTAGTAGTGCAGCCGGGCCCATTCCTTGTCCAGGAAGGCGGCGTCGGTATGGGGCTGGCTGCGGTAAAGCGCCAGCATATCTTCCAGGCGCCGGGTCCAGGCATAGGCATCCTCGTATTCCCGGGTTTGGAGATGCGCTTCGTTGATGGCTACCAGCCCCACCACGGAGGCGGTGAAAACGGAGATATCGGCCGGCGCCGCCGTGAGCCGCTGATACAGTTCATCGGCCTGCACATACGAATCGCGGGCCTTTTCGTGCTGGCCCAGCCGGAGTTGGCAGTTGCCCATGAACGCCAGGATATTGGCATAGTCCGTGTTTTCGGTATATTGCCGCTGCTGCATCAGCGCCGTGGCCTGGAGGCCCAGCCGGATGCAGTTTTCATAATCGAACTTCAGGTACAGCAGGCCCGTGAGCCGGTTGGCGGAGCGGGCGAAATAATCCAGGTCTTCGGCATTTTTGACCGGCAGCGAAACGGCGCGGGTCCACTGGATTTCGGCCATGCGCATGAGCCGCTGGCGGTTGTAGGCATAGCCCTTCCAATAACAGGCCTTGATCTCCGAAATGGCCCCCTGGTCCTGCAATTCCCCGGCGAGGGCCAGAATCCGGTCATAATTGCGCGACAGATAGGCCTCCTGGAGGAGACTGTCCGGATTCACTTTGTTCAGGTAGGTGTGGTAGCGGACAGCCTCCGGCCGGTCCGTTTTCCGGCAGGCGGGAAGCAGAAAGGCCGACAGGAGGGCGGTCAGGAGCAGGGCGCGCGCTTTCATAACAGGGTTCTTCCGAATTTTTCCACCGAAAAGGTGAGATACAGGTACACCGCGGCACCGAACCATAGCAGCAGGATGTAAGGCCAGATTTCCAGGGGGGAAATACCCGTGATGACCACACCGCCCATGCCGAAGATGACCATCAGGTCGCAGCACATTTGCAGCCAGCGGACAAAATTGCCCATCGTGCCGATTTCCATTTTCACCAGCCGCTCGCTCACGCGGCCGTAGGCGTGGTAGAACTTGACGGTGATGAAAAGGCCGTACAGGAAGAACGGCGTAAAGGAAAGGGCCGTATAAAGCGGCGCGTCCTTGCGGATGAGGGGGACGGTCCAGTAGCACACCAGGCCCGCCAGGTAAATGACGGCGTCCCGGATCACCAGTCTGCGGTTGAAGTATTTCGGGTCCAGCAGCGGAATGAAGCCCCAACTGAAGCAGATGGCTCCCGTATGGAAATAGGTGGCCGTGAGGGCCGACGACAGGGACGGCCAACTGAACCGGGCCCGGAATGTGGCATGCAGCAGATACCCCACGCAGAAGGCGATCATCCACACGGCGCAGCAGATACGGGTTCTCCGGTAGGCCGGAAAGGCTTTATAACGGCTCAGGTCACGCACCAAATAGAGGCCCATCCCCAGATTCAGCAGTCCGTTGACAAGAAGCGACAGGTGGTAATTGGTGAGTTCCATAAGGAGTATGGGCTGTTGTTATTTCACTTGCAGGAGTTTGAGAATCTTCTGGGCTACCTGCTCGTTGCCCTGAACACCCATGAAGTCCTGGGCGTGCGGGCCGTAGGAGAAGATGGGAACGGGCGTGGCGGTGTGCCAGGTGCTGATGTACACGCCTTCCTCATTGCCCTTTTTGGGCTCTCCGTTCCAGATCACCAGGCCGCCGGTTTCGTGGTCGGCCGATATGACGACCAGCGTGTTGCCGTCTTCATCGGCAAACTTGATGGCCTCGGCGATGGCTTTGTCAAAGTCCAGCAGTTCCTTCACGGCGCTGGGGAAATCGTTGCCGTGGCAGGCTTTGTCGATCCGGGCGCCCTCCACCATGAGGAAGAAGCCCTTGCCGCCGGTGGTGCGCTCGTCAAGGAATTCGATGGCCTGGCGGGTGGCGCGGGGCAGGAAGTCCGTGCGGCCCTTAACGATATAGCCGGTTTCCACGGCGGGCGGCAGGACGCCGGCGCGGTCGGCCGCGGCAATCTTGGGATCATCCAGGGAATTCACAACCGTAAACACCTTGTTCACAGCCTTTTGGGTTTCCAGCGGACGGGCTTCAAAGACCTCTTTGCTGCCGGCGGCGAAGTACTTGAGGACGCTTCCCGGGAGGTCGGCCCAGATTTCGTCGGTCATGCCGCGCTGCTCCTGGTGGGCGAAAAAGGCAGCGGGAGTGGCACCGTTCAGGTCGTCCGTGGAGACGACGCCGGAGATGACGCCGTACCCCGCCACCAGCTCCGGAATGTTGGGACGGGCGCGTTTCTTAGCGTCCATGCCGACGGCGCCGTTGTAGGTCTTGCAACCGGAGGAATAGGCGGTACCGGAAGCGGCGCTGTCGGTGGTGAAAGCGTCGGAACTCTTGGTGGTAACCCATCCCATATGCTTGAGGTTGAAATAGGTAAGTTCTTCATTATTGGCAAAATAGCCAGCAGCAATCTGGGCCAGGCCCGTACCGTCTCCAATCATCAGGATCACATTCTTGGGAAGGTACTGGGCGCCGTCCGAAGAATAGGTGGGATGATAGGAACCCTGGGCGGGAACGCCTTCGATGGAACCTTTGACAATGTTCTGTGCATTCAGCGAGAATGCGGTAAGGGTGGCAACTGCCAGAAGAAGGATTTTTTTCATTATTGCTCGTCTATTGTAGTAATCGTATCGAAAGAATCTGCGACAAGGTGCTTTTTCATGTGCTCGCGGCCCCACTTGATGAGCCAGTAGCACAGCAGCAGGATGGCAATGGCAATGGCGCCGCTCAGCTCCTGGTTCACTTCCTGGGTCATGGCAATCCAGTCATACACGCCGTGGCCGATGACGGGATACAGCCACATCTTGACACCGGCGCCCGGAGCACGGTAACGGTCGAAATGGTTCAGGGAATAGTAATAGCCCATGACGACGGCAAAGCCAAAATGCGCGGGAATGGCCGTAAGCGAGCGGCTGATGCCCACGGTAACCCACTGCGAGCCGGCTGCGAAAAGGTACTCGATGTTCTCAAAAGCCGCAAAGCCCAGGCCGATGCACGCCGCATACACGATGCCGTCCATCCGCTCGTCGAAGTCCTTGCACCCGCGCAGGAACAGCCACAGCAGCACCAGTTTGGCGGTTTCTTCCGGAATGGCGGCCCCGAAGAAGGCGCAGCGGAAGGCATCCATGTGCGTGACGATCTTCTGCGGGAACAGGCCCAGGTTCATCATGGGGACCGAAATCAGGAGCGAGGCAAACACCGAAGCCCCGCCGAAGAAAAAGGCCTTCACAAGGTTTTTCACGGGCTCCCGCTGCAGTTTGTCCTGCTGATAAGTGTAATATAGTAAAATCAGGGCCGGCAAGATGGCCAGAGCGATGACGGATAGCATATTGGTTACAAGTTTGGACTCGCAATTTAAAGATAATTTTTTGCATTTTCAAGAAAACTTGCTACCTTTGCAATCCGCAAATCCGGGCGGTTAGCTCAGTTGGTTCAGAGCACCTGCCTTACAAGCAGGGGGTCACTGGTTCGAATCCAGTACCGCCCACACTTCATACAGGGGGCCCTGCCCCCTCATACACCCCCGCGGCTCCCGGGCTAGTATGTCCTCCTTCGTCGGACACGCCCTCCGCCGGCGCCCTGCAGGGCGCTTTTATTTTATACAGGGGGCCCTACCCTCATAATACAGGTTATACAGGGGGCCCTGCCCCCTCATTTGCCCCGCGAAGGCCCCAAAGACTGCATCCCAGGGGCAAAAACAGTTCAATTTGCCCCGCGAAGGCCCCAAAGACTGCACCCCAGGGGCAAAAACGGCTCAATTTGCCCCGCGAAGGCCCCAAAGACTGCACCCCAGTGGCAAAAACGGCTCAATTTGCCCCGCGAAGGCCCCAAAGACTGCACCCCAGGGGCAAAAACGGCTCAATTTGCCCCGCGAAGGCCCCAAAGACTGCATCCCAGAGGCAAAAACGGCTCAATTTGCCCCGCGAAGGCCCCAAAGACTGCGCCCCAGGGGCAAAAACAGCTCAATTTGCCCCGCGGAGGCCCCAAAGACTGCGCCCCAGGGGCAAAAACAGTTCGATTTGCCCCGCGAAGGCCCCAAAGACTGCATCCCAGAGACAAAAACAGTTCAATTTGCCCCACGGAGGCCCCAAAGACTGCATCCCAGGGGCAAAAACGGCTCAATTTGCCCCGCGGAGGCCCCAAAGACTGCGCCCCAGGGGCAAAAACAGTTCGATTTGCCCCGCGAAGGCCCCAAAGACTGCACCCCAGGGGCAACGCCAGGCCTGGTTATGTGTGGCGGCGGTGCCTGAGAGCACAAAAGTTTGGCTACCGGGTGGCGGAGACGAGCGGGGCACGGAAGGCGCTGTTGGCACGGTAGTGCGGCGCGTACAGCGACTCGATCACGGCGACCGGTGCCACAAACGTGCCGGCGCGCTGGACATAGAACTCTTCCGAGAGTTCCGTGTTCTCTTCCGGATAGGAATCGAAGTAGAATTCGGTGCAGGAAGCCTTTACGTTGCGGTAACCCTGCGGCACAAAACCCCAGGCCAGGGAACGCCGGCCCAGGCCGATGAATCCGTATCCCAGATGTCCCGAGAGTTGCCGGACCGGCTGCAGGGAGGCCTCCCGGCCGGCCGTCAGTTTCACGAAACTGCGGTTCTCGGCATTCCAGACAAGGTATTTCACCAGAATCTTGTCCCCTACCTGAACGGGGGCGCCGGGCTGGATTTCCTCCAGGCTTCCTTCCCGCTCCCGGTAGAACTTGCGCTCCAGTTTGAAACCGTTTCCGCTGGCTTTCACGCTGCGGAAAGGCGCCTGGTAGGTGGCCGAAAGGGCCAGAACCCGGGTGTTCAGGACCGCCTCGGAGCCGTCCAGGATGGAGGTGATGGCGTCGATATAGGCCGGTTCGGTGTCCCAGTGCTGGGTTTCCTTCTGCAGCATGAGCCACAGGCGGATGCCGTCGGCAACGGGGCTGTCGGCCGGTGCGGTGCGGGTGAGAAGGTCGCAGAGAAGGGAGTGGGCATAGGCTTCGCTTTCCATGAGTCCCCTCCACGGCATGACGGCATTGGGATAGTACCAGCCGCCGTCCCGGTGCTCCACGGCATATTCCAGCAGCGAAACCACATCGGCCTGCAGGGACGACCGGAGGGCCGACGACAGGCTTGCGCCCCAGGATTTGGCAAGTTGCAGGCCGCCCTCACGGACGAGCAGGTTTTCCAGGGTCATCAGCCGGCGGCCCTTCTGGAGAATCTGTCCCTTGAGGCCGCGTCCGTCCTTCTTGGAAGGGGTCAGGTAGTCGTCCACCCACTTCTTGAAGGCTTTCATGCGCTTTTTCCCTTCCTCCGACACCGGTTTCACCTCGAAGGGGACTTCCGGATACAGGGAACGGATGTAGCAATACTGTGCATCGGAAAGGGCTCCGTACCAGGCAGGACGGCTGTCGTCGAACTGCTCCCTGTCCAGATACTTCACCGAAGAGGTGAGGTCCAGCCGGGCAAGGCCGCGGCTGCGGAGTTTCGCGGCGCGCTCCAGGAGCACGGCCGTGATGGAAGGAGAGGATTTCATGCCTTCGAACCAGCCGAATCCGCCGTCTCCGTTGCGGCAGGCCAGGATCTTTTCCAGCAGGGGCGCCTGGTCCAGACTGGCGAGTTCGGAAGCCTCCGCTTCCCGGCCCAGGATGGAAAGCCGCTTTGCCATAAGGCGGATGTACCAGGCCTCCGAGAGGGACAGGACATCCTTTCCGGAAGGTTCCACATGCGAAGGGATGGCGTCGCACACCATGTCCAGGATGGAAATTTCCTTCAGGGTGGCGGCCGATGAGGGCACATTCACGAAGCGGCCCTGCAACTGCTTGAGGAGGGCGCCTCGGGACATGCCGCTGCGCAGCACGGCCGAATGCGCCTCCGTGAGCACCTGGGCGGCCGGGTACACCGGAACCGCCACCTGCACGGCGTCGGAGAACTCGGAGGCCTTGAAGACGGCCTTCAGGGTGAGAGATCCTTCGCTGCGCTCAGAATGACTGGAGGGGCAGGTGACCCGGAAGGTGTGGGAAAGGACTTCGCCGGGGGCCACGGTGACGGGGACCATCTGGGAAGCGGCAGGCTCCCCTTCGGCCGAAATTGCCAGCACCAGGGTGCCCGAAACGGGCTTTTCACTGTTGGAGGAAACCGTGAGCACGCAGTCGTACACGTCCCCCTCATACAGGAAACGGGGCTCCGAAAGGGCCACCTTCACCGGCACCGACACCACCATCTCCCGCTCGACGAGAGCGTTGTGCATCCCCTTGTCGTGGGCGAGCGCCCTAATATAATAGGTAGAGAGTTTGTCGGACGTACGGAAACTGCATTCCAGCGTGCCGTCGGCCGATGTGCGAAGGTGCGGCTGGAAGGTGAGGGCCGTCGAAAAATCGGTCCTGAGTTTCACCGAAGCGGCCTGCTCCGCATCATCGGCGGCTTCCTTGGACGCCCTTGCCGCCCCGGAATTCCGCTCGATGGGAGCGGCGGCCGGAGCGGCATCGGCCATCATCATGACCGATTCCTCGGCCACCATGCCCAGACCCTTGGTGGCTGCGCCCCGGTACAGGATGCGATCGAAATAGTGCTTCCCTACCCGGCCGCACTGGCTTTCCACGGGCAGATAGTCCACAAAGACGTCGCGGGTGTTCACCAGCGGCCAGTTGTTGCGCTGAATGGCGTCCAGGCTCTTGTCCCAGGCCGCGACCAGCACTTCGGTGCCAGGGGCCGTCCGGAGGGCGAAACTGTACTGCACGCCCGGATAGGCCTTGTCCTGGAAACGCGTGAACTGAAGCGGCAGGCCGAAGCGGTCTTTCTCCCGGCGGAACTGCCGGTCATAGTGGACGGCTTCCCCGTGGATGAAGTAGAACACCTGCAGGCGCACCGCGTCGGGATAGGCATCCTTGTATTCGAACCGCAGGTCTTCGAGGGTACCGTCGGCCACTTCCAACTTCCTGGCTTCCAGCACCTGGCGGTTCTCTCCGTACAGGAGCACCAGGGCATAGGCCTTCCCTTCGGAGGTGCCGACGCGGGCCGATATCGGGGCGCCCGCCGCTACGGTGGACGGGCCCGAAATAAACACCCGGCTTGCCTGAGGCATCAGCGATTTTTCGGCTTCCAGAATGCAGAAGAAGTGGAAAATGCGCGTTTTCCAGATTCTCCGCCCGTCTTTTGCCGTGGCTTCCAAATCGGCCTTCAGTTTGTAGAAACCGCTGCCGGGGAGGTCCAGGGTGAGTTCCTTGCCGGACGGGGTTTCCCCGGTGGCGAGGACCGTATCGTCGGCCTTCATGAGGGTGTATTTCACCGGGAGGGGAACGGTGTTGCCGGAGGCGTCGCAGGCTTCGAGCGTAAGGCGCAGCGCCGTGCTCTGAAGGACATAGCGGGGACCCGTCTCGCGGGTGGAAAGGTCGGCGTCGGCATCGCCCGGGACAATGGCCTCCACGGAGAGTTCATCGCCCACATAACAGCCTTGGGAGAAGGTGAGCGTTTCGCCGGTGGCGTCCGTCACATTCACTTCCACTTGATAATAGCCCCTTTCACGGGCCTGGAAAAGGAAGCGGAAGGTGTTGTCGGCCGACAGTTCCCCGTCCTCTTCCAGAATAGGACGGCCGAAATGACTCAGGACATAATGCACGCGGCTGCCGGAGAGGCTGTGGCCGGAGAAGGAGGTGGCCTTGCCGCTCACTGGGACGTCGTCCCCTACCAGATAGAGTTTGTCCACCGGGTCGAAACGCACGTCGAAACTGGGCAGCACGAACTCGTCCACCTGGAAATAAACGGTCTCGTAACCGGAGACGGACAGGCTGAACCGGCCGTTACGGGCGCTGCGGGGCAGCACGAAGCGGCCGCTGACGGAGCCGAACTCATTGGTTTTCAGGGAAAGCGTGTTCAGCTGGTTCCCTTCGGAGTCCTTGAGGCACGCCTCCACCTCCATTCCCTCTATGACGGAGAATGAGATCCGGGGGTCTCCCCGGTACATCACGGCTTTGAAGTTCACCGTGTCGCCGGGATGGTAGGCACCCTGGTCGCGGTAGATGTTGCAGCGGATGTGGTCTCCCTCATGATAGGAGTAATACCGGTCGGAAAGATCGACCGGGCGGGACTTGCGGTCTCCGCTGACGGCCTGAAGGGTGAGCCAGGCGTCCTCCTTGTCCATCACCTTGACAAACGCCGGCGGAAGCAGGGTGAAGCCGTCCAGCCGCAAGGTGGTCTTGCTCAGGACCTTATCACCCTTCAGAAGGAGCAGTGAGGCCTTCCCGAGCGGCTGACCGCTCTCGTAATCGGCCACATAGACCTTGGCGCCCCCGGCATCCCGGCGGGTGGCGATGGAAAGGGTGAACTGCGTATAGGAGTCCTGCGAGGAAAGTTTGCCGTTGACGGCTTCCACGGTATAGTCGCCGTCCTCTACGGCGGGCATCCGGAGGGTCAGCGTATCCTTTACATAGAAACTGCCGATGGGGTTCACGGCCTTCCAGGTCTTGATGCTCTTCTCCCCGCGGCGCAGGGTGACCGTGGCACGGCCGAGGTTCTGGAAAATGACCCGGATGTCGTCTTTGTCCATGGTCACCTCCAGGTTCTGTCCCGTGAGGGTGCCGATCAGTTGCGAGGGCGTCTTGCAGCCGGCGGCGATGTCGGCCTCGATGCCGCGGTAGGCATTGCGCTCGGCCTCCAGGCGTTTTGCGTTCTCACAGAGGGAGCGGTACATGTCGGCCGTGGAGTGGCTGTCCCGGTCCAGTTCCCTTTTCCGCAGGTTCAGGAGGGCGGCCTTGGGATAGACCGAGACGGCCTTCCCGTTGTATTTGTTGGCAAAGGCGGCCAAGTGCTGCCGCTGCTCTTCCCAGCGGGCTTCCGGATAGTAGCGGCTGCTCAGGGCATGATATTCCAGGGCCGCCTCGTTGGGATAGACGCCCGCAATTTCCGAGAGCAGCGCCTTGTACACCTCGTCATTCTCAAGATTGAAACTGCCGCGGCCGTTGAGGATGCGCCACAGGACATATTCCTTGTCGCCACGGATAAAAGGCTTCAGCGTGCCGCCCAGGTAGTTCTGGATATTGCGATAAAAGGCCGGCGTATGGCCCTGGAAGCCTTCGGCATGCTCTTTCACATAGGTCCAGAGGGCGTCGGAAGAGACCCCCTTCCAGGCGTTCAGCCAGTGGAAGGTGACGATGGGTTCGTCAAAGTCCTTCACCTCTTTCTCCAACTGCGCGCGAAGACGGTCCTGCTGTTTCCAGTCCCGCCGGGTCACTACGTTCACGTAAGTGGTGGCCGCGTCATAAAAATCGACGGGAAGGTGCTTTTGGACAGCCTCTTCCTTGATCTGAGACAGGATTTCGGCCTCTTTTTGGGGACGGTCGGCCTTGGAGGCCTCCTCGTACTGCTTCCAGAGGGCGGTGAGCACGTGGCCGTCATTCATAGGCGATGCAATGGCTGCGGTACCGGTCAGGACGGCCAGTAACCAGGTGAGAAGACTCCTTTTCATAATATCGCATTTCTAAATCCGGAATGGATAGAACAAGTTTTGTACCTAAGTACGGAAAAGCGGCAGGGCTTCGGCCACCACGAAGGTGCTTCCGCCGATGTAAATGAGCGGCGGAGCCGGTTTTTCGGCCGATGCGCTGCGGCTCAGTTGCTCCGACAGGGTCTTGGACAGGTTGACGGCCATTTGCACGGCCTGGCGGACGGCGGTGAAGGCATAGGCCCGCACCGGCTGCTCACGGGTTTCCCGAAAGGCTTTGAAACGCTCCAGGATCACCTCTTCCCGTAGGGCGCGGGGCGTGTCGGGAGCGGTGAAAATGTAGGTGGCGTCCACCGGCATCAGGGGGAGGATGGCGTCCAGGTCCTTGTCGGCCATTACCCCGTACACGATGATGAGCGAGGAGAACTGCCCTTCCTTGAGAAGCTCCTGCAACTGGGCGAAATTGTGCTCCAGCGCCTGGGCGTTGTGGCCGATGTCGGCGATCACGTAAGGCTGGGCGGACAGGCGCTCCCAGCGTCCGTGGAAGTCCATGTCACGGGCGGTATGGATGATGCCCTCCACGACGGCGGCCTCGTTCCCGAGGGCCTGGAGGCCGGGCTGCTGCTTGAGGATGTCCAGGGCGCAGAGGACGGTGCGGAGGTTCTTCTCCTGCACCCGGGCCCGCAGGTCCATCTCCCGGAGGATGGCGGCATGGCGGTGCCAGAGCGCGGGACGGACATGGTCGGCATAGGTGAGCGGGCAGAACATCCAGGCCTTTTCGTCAAAGACGACTTCGGTTTCGGGGTCGCTTTCCCCCACGACGGCCGGGACGCCCAGTTTGAAGATACCGGCTTTTTCGGCCGCGATTTTTGCCCGCGTGTCGCCCAGCAGGTCGCAGTGGTCCAGGCCGATGGAGGTGATGACGGTGAGGCTCGGCCTTTCCAGGATGTTGGTGGAATCCAGGCGCCCGCCCAGGCCGGTTTCGATGACGGCGAGGTCCACCTTTTCATCGGCAAACCACTTGAAGGCGAGGCCGGTGGTGATCTCGAAGAAGGAAAGTTCGTGCGCGATGATCCAGTTCATCCACTGCGACAGGAAGGAAAAGACGTATTCCTTGGGGATCATGGCGCCGCCGATGCGCATGCGCTCCCGGAAATCCAGGATATGCGGCGACGTGAACAGTCCCGTTTTGAGCGAACAGCCCGTGCAGGCCGATGCGAGCATATTGGCCACGGAGCCCTTGCCGTTGGTGCCGGCGATGTGTACGCTCCGGAAGGCGCGGGAGGGGCTTCCGAGCGCCTGGTCGAAGGAGAGCATCCGCTGCAGGCCGGGCTTGTAGGCACCGGCGGTGAATCCGTCTTTCTGCACCGACGGGAAGCGGCGGAAGATGTCCTGGACCAGTTTTAAATATTCTGCCTCTGAAAAATTCGATTCCATACAAATACAAAGATAGAAAAAAATCCGTGTTTGTTATCTGCCGAAAATTGCTTAAATTTGAACCATGACAGATTTGCTGCACAGCAATTATATCATCGACGGGGTGCAAATGCCCCTGTCCCCTGCCCGCATGCTCAGGGAGTGCTCGGCAGAGCCCCCTCTGGAGCCGGACGGAGACCCCGGAACCCTGGCCGACGAAGAGTTGGACCCGCGGCCGGACAACTATGTCTTTGAGGAATCGGCCGTGGAGGCCTATGCCGGGATGCTGGACGGGAAACGGTCGCTGCCGCTTTCCTTCGCCGGTCCCTACACCGCCTCCAAGGTTGCCCAGGCCCTGGTGGACGCCATCTGGATGAGCGGCCGGTTCCGCCTCGGAGACCTCACCCTCAAGGCCGACTGGAAGTGGAACGGAAAGGAGATGGGCCATGCCGCCGCTTTCTACCATTCGGTGGAGAGCGCCTGCGCATACATCGATGCGCTGGGGCTCAAACTGGACCGCTACACCGTCTGCAGCGGACAGCCGTCGGTGTCCTTCAAGGCGGGCACCGTGGCGGAGGAAGACGCGGTGGACGAGGAAACCTCCCTCTTCCGCGAACTCCCCTACCGCACGGCCAATCCGCGCATTTCGCGCCGGCGCAAGGCTCCCGGCACGCTGGTTCCGGACGCATCCGACTGGCTCATCTACATTCCCTTCGACCCCTGCGACTACCGGCTCGGGGGATCGGCCCTGGCCCAGGCGCTGGAAGCCCATCCCTCCACGGCGCCGGAAGTGAACGACGCCGACTATTTCATCGACTGCTACGAAGTGGTGCGGGAATTGGTGGAAGACGGCATCGTGAAGGCCGGAGCCACCGTGGGAGACGGCGGGCTCATGGGATGCCTCCGTGCCCTGACCGCGGGCGGCACCGGGGCCGATGTCAGCATCCGGGACGTCTGCAAGGCCTATGGAGAGCCCTCGCAGGTGCGGGTGCTCTTCGGGGAAGTGCCCGGCGTGGTGCTGCAAGTGGCCGACATCGACTACGACTACATCGACGCGGAACTCATTCTGCAGGATGTGGTGTATTTCCCCATCGGCCATCCGGCCACCTCGCATGGCGGGGTGCACCTGACCGAAGCCGTCCAAATTCCGCAAATACTTGAATCTCTGTTAAATACCCTGGAAGGGGAAGACTGACAACCATGTCCAAAATTTTTGTTCTCGACACCAACATCATCCTTCACGACTACAAGAGCGTGAAGAGTTTCCAGGACAACGACATCGTCATTCCCATGGCGGTGATTGAAGAGCTGGACAAGTTCAAGAAGGGCAACGACGCGCTTTCGTTCAATGCGCGTGCCTTCATGCGTGAAATCACCAAACTCACCGACCGTCAGAAGTTCGGGAAGCGGGGCGTTCCGCTGGGGCCCAAACTTGGGTTTATCAAAATCGAGCCCAACCACCCCTTCGCCCCGGAATTCCAGGACTTGTTCAAGGACGACATCCAGGATCACCGCATCCTGTCCACGGCCATGTGGGTGCGGGACAACAATCCCCGCCGCTTCGTGGCCCTCGTGACCAAGGACATCAACCTGCGGCTCAAGGCCAAGGCTGCCGGCATGGAGGTGCAGGACTACCTCCGCGACCGCATGGACGACGAAGTCACGGAAAGCCTGGAGCGCGAAGTCATCCAGTTGGAAGCCGCTTCGGAGGCCGTCCAGCGCCTGGCCTACGGGCAGGACAACTGCATGGACTGGAAGGAGGTCTCCGAGAAGGAGCCCTCTCCCAACCAATTGTACAAATTCAATTTCGGCGGAGAATCGGTGTGCGCCCGCTATGACGCCTCCCGCAAGGTGATCGCCCTCGTGCGCAGCCGGGAAGCCTATGGCATCCGTCCCCGCAACGACGAGCAGAAGTTCGCCCTGGACGCCTGCCTGAACCCCAGAATTCCGCTGGTGTCGCTCACCGGCGGGGCCGGTACGGGAAAGACGCTGCTGGCCCTGGCCGCCGCCCTGGAACAGGCCGAAGACTACGACCAGATTATCCTTTCGCGCCCCACGGTGGTGCTGGGCGGGCAGGATATCGGCTTCCTCCCCGGGGACCAGCGTTCCAAGATGAGCCCGTACATCCAGCCGCTGATGGACAACCTGGACGTCATCAAACGCTGCTTCAAGCCCTCCAGCAAACAGGCCCTCAAAATCGAGGCGATGCTCAAGGACGACCGCCTGCTCATCTCCCCGCTGGCCTATATCCGCGGCCGCTCGCTGGGCAAGGTCTATTTCATCGTGGACGAGGCGCAGAACCTCACCCCGCACGAGGTGAAAACCATCATCACCCGTGCCGGCGAAGGAACCAAGATGGTCTTTACCGGAGACATCTTCCAAATTGACCAGCCCTACCTGGACCAGTGGAGCAACGGCCTCACCCACCTGGGAGAGAAAATGAAGGGCCAGGCGCTCTTCCAGCACGTTTTCCTCCGCAAGGGAGAACGCTCCGACCTCTCTGAAATCGCCGCCAAACTCCTCTAAGGCTCTTTACCGGCATTCGGAGCAAAGCGACAAAGCCCCTTCCCCGAGGGAAGGAAAAAGTGAACGGCACCCCTCCCCAAGGGTGCCGTTCGGGTATATAAAACGAACTTAACAAATAGACATGAAATCACTTCAATGTCCGAGGGCAAAGTTACAGTTTTTTATCCACAAAACAAATTTTTCTTTCAATTTGCAATAAATAAATATTTTTATTTACAGAATTGTAATTTAATCGCCTGATGTTCACGCGCTTACAAAAGCGCCACCAGCGCGTCGTAATAACGCTTGGAAACCGGTATGGGCTTGGCGCCATTGTGGTCCAGCTGGGCCAGCGCATAGCCATTGGCGTCTTTTCTCAGCAATTCCACATGGCTGGCATTGATAAAGAAAGACCGATGGCAGCGGAGAAGCCCGTGCCGGACCAGGTTCTCTTCCAGTGCGCGCATGGAGGAGCGCAGCGTGAATTCCTTGACACGGCCATTGTCAAGATGGACGATGCGGACATAATTCTCCTCTGCCTCAATATACAATACCGCCTCGGATGAGACAACCAGTTTAAGCCTTTTCTGATCGTCATAGAAGCGAAGGAGCGTCCGTTCATCCACTCGGGGAGCCCTGCCAACGCTTTCATTCATCACATAGAGTTGGACGGCCATGGTCAGGATAGAGAGCGGAAAGACCAGGATTCCGGCCGTGTACAGCACACAGAGAGACATGGTTCCGAAGTAAGTCCGCACTCCTGCCCAACCGATTCCGAGCGGAATGGACATAAAGAGCCCGCTCACAACGACTTCTCCCACGCACCACAATATATATAGGGCCCAGTTCAGGTCCAGAAGGCGTTTGAGAAGAAAAAGGAGCATCCTGGAGAGCACTGTAACGGCCAGGACAATGAGGCTGCAGATAATGAGATTGAGCGTGAACCGCCCTTGCGCAACCGAAAGAAAATCACTGATATTGAATGGATTATACGTCAGGACAAAGAGAAAAAAGAACACCGGGACCACCGTAAAGAACATCACTTGGGACGGCATTTTGTAGAAAGTTCTCGAAATAGGCTTCATACGTCACTTTTTAATGGGACAAAGATAGGAAAAATATTTTTTTCGTCCCAAAATCTGCATTTTTATCCCAAATATGCAGATTTCGTCACAAACCGTTCGTCCCAATGACATTTTTTTCTCTCAAAATGGCATCAGAAGTACTTTTGCGATACAAACCGAAAAGATTTGAACGACATGAAAACCGAACTCATTCCTATTTTCTTTTCCGTGAACGACGCCTATTCGCCGTTCCTTGCAACTGCCATCAATTCCATCAAGGAAAACGCCTCCCGGGCGTATGAATACCAGATTCATATTCTTGCCGACGACCTTTCGGCCCGTAACCGGGAGCGGCTTTCACGTTTTGCGGACGAGCGTTTCCATATCTGCTTTTATCCGCTGTCCGAGCGGATGCACGCCCTCCCGGGGGTAGAAAAGCTGCAGCAACACTGTTTCGGTGCCTTTGCCTCGCTCACCATCTATTTCCGCCTCTTCATTCCGGAACTGTTCCCCCAGTTCGACAAAGCCATCTACCTGGACGCGGACCTCGTGGTCCCGGGCGACATCTCTCTCCTGTACCGGGAACCCCTCGGCAACAGGCTGGTGGGCGCCGTGGCCGACTACTCCATCCAGAAAATCGGCCCGTTCATGCGCTATATCGACGATTATGTGGGCGTGGACCATCATAATTATGTAAACTCCGGGGTTTTGCTTTTAAACTGCAAGCGTCTGAGGGAAGAACAGTTGGCCGGCCGGTTCCTGGATTGGGTGTGCCGCTATGGCCTGGAGACCGTGGCGCCCGACCAGGACTACCTGAATACCCTCTGCTGGCAGGGAATCCACTATCTGGACCCTGACTGGAACGCCATGCCTTCGGAGTGCCTGCATTACATGGACAATCCCCAGATCATTCATTTCAACCTCGCTTCCAAACCCTGGCTCAACGAGAGCGTCCCCTTCGGCGACATTTTCTGGAAATATGCCGCCACATCCGGTTACGAAGCCGATATCCGGGCCCGGCGCGACGCTTTCCTCCAAGATACTGACGCTATGAAAAACTATAAGGGCGCCATCGGCAAACTCATCCGGATGGCCGCCCGCCTGGCCAAAGCTCCGGTGTCGTTCCGTTCCCTCATAGAAGCCAGACCGGCCCTGCGTTTATGCTCTTAGTGACACCGGGGCGGAGCCAGGCCATCGAAAACATCCGCCGCGCGGCTGCGGAGGGCCGCTTCAACGACAAAACGGAACCTTTCGACCCGGAATGGTCCCCCGAGGCCCTCAAGGCCGATATCCTCCGCTATGTGGACCGGATGGATTCCCCGCTTTTCAAAGCGAAGAATCTGCTGGCAAGGACCGTCGTCGATGCCTGGCGGAGACGGTACAGCGACGGGGTAAACGAAATCGTCGGCCTGGAAAAAATAGCCGCCGTGAAAGGAGCAGCCTTTGTGACCGGCAACCACTTCAACCCTTTCGACAATGGCGTCCTCCGGCGCATGGCCCTCGATACCGGAAGGGGTCGGCTCATCGCCGTGAGCCAGGGAACTAACTTCGTGATGCCGGGACTCAACGGCTTCGTGCTCAGAAACATCGACGTAATTCCCTTGATACGGGAGCCTTCGTATATGAATGGAGCCTTCCGGCAGCTGATGCAGAAGCAGCTGGACCGGCGGCGCTTTATCCTCATCTACCCCGAGCAGGAAATGTGGTTCAATTACCGGAAACCCCGTCCCGGGAAGCGGGGCGCTTTCCTCTTCGCGGCCGAATATGGCGTCCCTGTGATTCCGACTTTCGTGGAGATGCAGGATTTGCCGCGGCTCCAGGCGCCTTCGTTCCGGGAGGTCCGGCTGGTCCTCCACGTGCTGGATCCCATTTTCCCGGATCCGCAGCAATCGGCCCGGGAAAACAGTTTCGCGATGTGCCAGGCCGATTACGAAGCCAAAAAAAACTGCTACGAAGGCTGTTACCACCGCGCGCTCACCTACGATTTCAGCCCTTGGGACATCGCCGGGTGGACCGGAGAAACCCCGTAATCTGAACAGCGGCGAAGATTCTTTTCATTTTTTGCCGAATAAATTGTATATTTGCACGATTACGCGCAATTATACTTTAAACCTAATATCATTTTTATGGCAGAAATTAAGAAAAGAGTCTATCGTTTCGGCGGAAAGCATGCCGAGGGCGATGGCAAGATGAGAGAACTCCTGGGTGGCAAAGGCGCCAACCTGGCCGAGATGAACCTCCTGGGCATGCCCGTGCCGGCTGGTTTCACCATCACCACCGAATGCTGCACGGAATATTACCGTCTGGGCGGTGGTTACACCCCCGAACTCCGTGCCGAGGTCGCCGCAGCCTTGGAAGCTACGGAAAAGATCATGGGCAAGAAGTTCGGCGATGAGAACGACCCGCTCCTCGTCAGCTGCCGCTCCGGCGCCCGTTCCTCCATGCCGGGCATGATGGACACCATCCTCAATATCGGCCTGTGCTCCAAGACCATCCCGGGCATGATCAAGAAAACCGGCAACCCGCGTTTCGTCTATGACGCCTACCGCCGCCTGATCATGATGTACTCCGACGTGGTGATGGAAAAGGCCGAGGGCATCGAGCCCGCCGACGGCCAGGGTATCCGCCAGCAGTTGGACCGCATGATGGAAGAAGTCAAGAAGCAGAGCGGTTACAAGAGCGACACCGAACTCACCGCCGACCAGCTCAAGGATCTGGCCGAGGCTTTCAAGGTACGCATCAAGGAAGTCCTGGGCGTTGAATTCCCGGACGATGCCAAGGCCCAGCTTTGGGGCTCCATCGGCGGCGTGTTCAAGTCCTGGAACGGCAAGCGCGCCATCCGTTACCGTCAGATCGAACACATTCCCGATGATTGGGGCACTGCCGTGAACGTGCAGTCCATGGTGTTCGGCAACATGGGTGACACCTCCGCTACCGGTGTGGCTTTCTCCCGCAACCCGGCCAACGGTGACAACAAATTCTACGGTGAATGGCTCATCAACGCCCAGGGCGAAGACGTGGTTGCCGGTATCCGCACCCCGAACCCCCTGAACGAAGCCACCAAGAGCGAAAAGAACAAGAACCTGGCATCCCTCGAAAAGGCCATGCCCGAGGTTTACAAGGAACTGGACGACATCCGCAAGCGCCTCGAAGACCACTTCCAGGACATGCAGGATATCGAATTCACCATCCAGGAAGGCAAACTCTGGATGCTGCAGTGCCGTATCGGCAAGCGCACCGGCCTCGCCGCCCTGCAGATGGCCGTGGATATGGTGGAGGAAGGCCTCATCGATGAAAAGACGGCCGTCCTTCGCGTGGCTCCCGCCCAGTTGGACGAGGTGCTGCACCCGATTCTGGACCCCGCTTCCGAGAAGAAGGCCGCCGTTCTGGCACAGGGTCTGCCCGCTTCCCCGGGTGGCGCCGTAGGTCAGATCGTCTTCACCTCCGAGGACGCCATCGCCTATGCCAAGAACGGCAAGAAGTGCATCCTGGTCCGTGAAGAGACCTCTCCCGAAGACATCGACGGCATGCACGCCGCCGTGGGTATCCTCACCGAGCGCGGCGGCATGACCTCCCACGCCGCCCTCGTGGCCCGTGGCTGGGGCAAGTGCTGCATCGTGGGCTGCGACGCCCTCAAGATCAACTTCAAGGACAAGACCGTGAAGTTCGCCGGTATCGATAAGACCTTCAAGGAAGGTGAATGGCTGTCCCTGAACGGTGCCAAGGGCCTGGTGTACGAAGGCGCCATCGAAACCATGGACGCCAGTGAGAACCCGCTCTTTGCCAAGTTCATGGCCATGTGCGACAAGTTCCGTAAACTGGGTATCCGCACCAATGCCGATACGCCGGAAGATGCCGCCCGCGCTCTCAAGTTCGGCGCCCAGGGTATCGGCCTGTTCCGTATCGAGCACATGTTCTATGGCCGCAACAGCGAAATTCCCCTGTCCAAACTCCGCAAGATGATCCTCTGCGACACGGACGAGGAACGCAAGGCCGCCCTGGCCGAACTGGAGCCTTTCATGAAGGCCGCCGTGAAGGAAACCCTCCGCGTGATGGACGGCAAACCCGTCGTGTTCCGCCTGCTGGACCCGCCGCTCCACGAGTTCGTACCGCAGGGTGAGGAAAAGAAGAAAGAACTGGCCAAGGACCTCGGCATCAGCGTGAAGGAAGTGGAGAAGCGTGGCGAAAGCCTGCATGAGGTGAACCCGATGATGGGTCACCGCGGCGTCCGTCTGCACGTGAGTTTCCCGCTCATCGCCGAAACGCAGTACCGTGCCATCTTCACCGCCACCGCCGAACTCCAGAAGGAAGGCCTGCACCCGCATCCGGAAATCATGATCCCGGTGACCATCAGCGCCCGTGAACTCAGTTTCCAGAAAGTCATCTGCGACCGCATCAAGGCCGAAGTAGAGGCCAAGACCGCCCAACTGATCGACTACCAGTTCGGTACCATGATCGAAATCCCTCGCGCCGCCCTCACGGCCGACCGCATGGCCCGCGCCGCCGAGTTCTTCAGTTTCGGTACCAACGACCTTACCCAGATGACCTTCGGCTTCAGCCGTGACGACATCGGCACCTTCATGGGTGACTATCTCGGCAACAAGATCCTCGATGCCGACCCGTTCCAGCACATCGACCAGAAGGCCGTGGGCCAGTTGGTGAAGATCGGCGTGGAAAAGGGCCGCAGCAAGCGTCCCGGCCTGCTGTGCGGTATCTGCGGTGAACACGGTGGAGATCCCGAGTCCATCTCCTTCTTCAACACCATCGGTATCGACTATGTGAGCTGCAGCCCGTTCCGCGTGCCCATCGCCCGCCTCGCCGCTGCACAGGCTCAGATTCAGCAGAGCAAATAGCAGCCCTCGCTGTTTCTCCTAAAGCAAAAGGTTGCGGCCGGAAAGGTCGCAACCTTTTTTTGATGTGCGGTTTATCAGTCGGCGAAGACGTCCAGGACGGAGGTAGGCTTGCCGTCCGTGGTGAAGGCACCCTGGTCGTAGGCGTTCCAGGCGCCGGATTCGGCCTTGCCGCTGTACTTGGAGAGTTCGGCCGGTTTGGTGTAGATTTCCGGCTTCCAGACGCCGTCCACTTCGGGCTCCCAGTAGAATACGCCGGCACACTGTTCCAGTTTGCTCACCTGGTCCATGAAAGATTTGAGGAGCGACTTGGCCGATGCCTCATTGGCCCGGCTCTTCACGCCCACCTCGGAGATCATCACGGGCACGCCCATGGCGGCGGCCACCGACTTGATGTAGGAAACGGCCTTGGAATTGGTTCCGGAAGGGTCCGGCTCATACTGGGGATAGTGGGAAAGCGCCACCATGTCGCACTTGCCGCCCTGTGCTTTGAACTGGCCGAACCACCAGGCGTTGTTGGAGGAATCGTAGGCGTTGTTCAGGTGCGGCATCACGAAGGCGTCCGGATAGATGGCCTTGGCGGCATCGTAACCGGCGTTGTACAGTTTCAAGAAGCCGTAGAATTCGGCCCCTTTGTTTTCATAATTGAGTTGGCCGGCGGGATAGAGCATGCCCCCGCGCGTTTCGTTGCCGATCTGGATCCACTTCACCTCCACGCCGATGTTCTTGAGCGCGCTCAGGACGTCTTTGGTATGATCCGCCACATGGGCGGCCATTTTGTTTACGTCGGAGGCATCGGCCTTCCAGACCGAGGGAACCAGTTGACGGGAAGGGTCAGCGAAAAAGTCGCTGTAGTGGAAATCCACCATCAGGGCCATTCCGGCGGCTTTCACCTTCCGGGCCACTTCCATCACATCACCTTTTCCGCTCCAGCCTTCGTAGGGGTTCACCCATACGCGCAGGCGGATGGAATTGAAGCCGCAGTCTTTGAGGACATCCAGCAGCGGAGCCACCGTGCCGTCCTTTTTCTTGAACTTACGGCCGCCGGCTTCCATCTCGGAGGCCCAACTGATATCGGCCCCTTTGGCAAAGACAATGGTGGGGGTGGGGTCCGGTCCGGGTTCCGGGGTGGGTTCCGGATTCGGCTTGGCCGATGAACCACAGGAAAAAACGGCAAGCAGCGCTGCCAGGAATGCAATCTTTCTCATGCCTCAAAGATAGGCATTCCCCGCCAAAAAACAAACTTTCTCAGCGGTACAGTTCCCGAAGGACAGACAGGGACTTCACTTGGATATTCTGTTCCGTGTGATAGGAAAGATACTGTAACAAGCACTCACAGAGGGCGTTGCGGGACGCTCCGCTCAGGGGAACCAGCATGGACTGCCCAAAGTCCAGTTCCAGGAAAGGTTTCAAGTCCCGGAGATTCTCCTTGGCAAACGGGGCGATGTCATCGAAACTGGGCCGAAAGCCCAGTGCGCCCGCGAGTTCCAACAGGAAGCGGATATGGAAATTGGAAAAATCGCTTTCCAACTCGTTCAGGGTGAGGATGGAACCCAGACACCACTCGTACAACCCGTCCTCGAAAGCCCCGTCCCGCACCGTGCGGAACAAGACCTCCGACAGGAAAAGCGTCATGGTGTTTTTGTACAGGTTGCCCCGGATGCCCTGCAAGCCGTCCTTCAAAAGGATGTTCCTGAGGCCCCAGAGGGCCGATTTGGGGTTTTCCACCACATCGGCCTCCAGGATGTTCAGCGGCAGGAAGAGGGCCATGCCGGCCTTCTTGCCGGGCCGCACCAGGAAACCGCGCCGGCCGTGTTCCCGCGAGAGGGTGTGCACCACAAGCGCGTTCTCCCCCACCTTGGTGGTGGCCAGCACGATGAGTTCGATGTTATCCACGCAAATAGTCCGCCATGGCCCTGAGGGCCTTTCCGCGGTGTGAGATGGTGTTTTTCACTTCTTCGCCCAACTGGGCATTGGTCTGGGTATAGCCTTCCGGGACGAAAATGGGGTCGTAGCCGAAGCCGCCTTCGCCGGCACGTTCCTGGGCGATACGGCCTTCCATCACGCCGTCGAAGAAATGGTGCTGTCCGCCGACAATCAGCGTAACCGACGTACGGAACCGGGCCGACCGGGTGGCCTTGGCCGTGGTCATTCCGTTGGTGCGGGCCATGGCAGCCTCTTTCTCCCGGCGGGCCATCTCGCCAAGGAGTTTGGTCATGTTGGCATCGGCATCCCGCTGGGGGCCGGCATAGCGGGCCGTTTCCACGCCGGGGGCGCCGCCCAGCAAATCCACCTCCAGTCCGGAATCGTCGGCAAAGCAGTCCAGTCCGGTCTTGTTATATATATAGTCGGCCTTCTGCAGGGAATTGGCCCTGAGGGTGGACCCCGTTTCGGGAATTTCTTCGGTGATACCTACTTCTGCGGGGGTAACGAGTTCAAAACCCTCGCCCAGAATCTCTGCAGCTTCCCGGAGTTTCCCGGGGTTGCCCGTTGCGAAAACCAATTTCATAAAATCCATACTAATTAACCGCCGCAAAGATAGCACATTTTTTGTTATCTTTGTGCAGTCATGAAACGAATCAGTCTTGTAATGGTCGCTGTGGCGGCCTTTTCCATCTGCGCCGGTGCGCAGTCCAAAGAATTCACCCTGGGCAAATGGGTGGAAGTGACCAATGCCATCCTCAAGGAACTGAACCGTTCCTACGTGGACTCCCTGGAAGTGGGCCGCATCGAGCGGGCCGCCGTGGATGCCATGCTGGACGCCCTGGATCCCTATACCGTCTATGTACCGGAAGAAGAGCAGGAAGATTTCCAGATGATGCTCAACAGTTCTTACGGCGGCGTGGGCGCCATCATCTATAAGCCGGACGTGAACGGCAACGTCCTCATCAACGAGCCGTATTTCAACTCCCCGGCCGCCCGGGCGGGCCTCCGCTGCGGAGACGAGATCGAAGCCATCGACGGCTTGTCCACCCATGGCCTCCAGAGCGGAGACTGCAGCGAGAAAATGCGCGGCAAGCCCGGCACCACGGTGGTCCTGAGGGTCAAGAAACTCCGCGACGGAGAGGGCTGGAAGGCCGGTGACGTCATGGACGTTCCGGTGGTGCGCGAACGCATCGTCCTTCCCTCCATGGAATATGCCGGCATGCTGAACGAGGCCGACGGCTACATCTTCCTGAGCAAGTTCACCGAAGGCGTCGGCCAGGACATCCGCGACGCCTACCACAAACTCAAGGCCCAGGGGATGCAGCGGCTGGTGCTGGACCTGCGCGGCAACGGCGGCGGCGTCATGAGCGAAGCCGTGAACATCGTTTCCCTCTTCGTGCCCAAGGGCTCCGTCGTCCTCACCTCCAGGGGCAAGGCGGCCAAGGAGCAGGTTTACAAGACCAGCACCGACCCCATCGACACCGAGATTCCCATCCTGGTGCTGGTGGACGGCGGCAGCGCATCGGCCTCGGAGATTGTTTCCGGCGCCCTGCAGGACTACGACCGCGCCACCATCGCGGGCACGCGGACCTACGGGAAAGGCCTGGTGCAGAGCATCCGCCCTCTGCCCTACGACGGCCAACTCAAGGTGACCACCGCCAAGTACTACACCCCTTCGGGCCGATGCGTCCAGGCCATCGACTACTCGCACCGCAACGAGGACGGCAGCGTCGGCCACATTCCCGACTCACTCACGCATACCTTCACCACCGCCCACGGCCGCACCGTGCGGGACGGCGGCGGCATCACCCCCGACTTCATCGTGAAAGCCCACCGCTACTCCCGCCTCACCTATTCGGTGGTGTACAGCGGCGTGCTGGAACAATATGCCCTGGACTATGTGCGCCGGCATGAGAGCATTCCCCCCGTGGAAGACTTCCGTTTCACAGACTACGAGGACTTTATCGCCTACGCGGCCGACAAGGACTTCGACTACCGTTCCCAGGCCCGCGCCCTCTTTGACGAGATGAAAAAATCCCTGGCCGAGGACGGTCTCACGGAAACGCTCTCCGGGGAGCTGGATGCCCTCCAGAAGTCCCTGGACATGGATAAAGAAACCTTCCTGCGTTTGAAAAAAGACGAAATCATCCCCTTCATCGAAGAGGAAATCGTCGTGCGCTATTACTTCCAGGAAGCCGGCATCCGGGTGCGCCTGCGCTACGACGACCAGTTGCACGAGGCCCTCAAGCAGCCCGCCATCAGCTGGTAAAAGACGCCCTAAATCAGCGAGACCAGCAGAAAAAGGAAGTGGGCGATGATGCCGGCGCAGAGGCCGGCGATGGCATGCGCGCCGATGGCCTTGGAAATGACCTTGCGGTATCCCAGGGAATCCAGCATGGCGGTATGGGTGGAGAGGAAACCGCTCCAGCACATGCCGATGGCGGTAAACACCGCGATGGCGTTGCCGTCCAGGATGCCTGCGGCATTGAAGGTGGGCAAAAGGCCCAGGGAAGCGCCCACGGCACCGAGGGCCGTCATGGGAAAGGCGATAAGTTCCATGTGCTCGAAGCCGAAGAGCCATTCGAACACCCAGTGGATTTTTTCGGCCAGCCAGGGCAGGATGGGAACGCCCTGGGAGGAGGAACCGTCGTACACGCCGGAAGGGCCGGCGCCGAAGGTGATCATGATGACCGCCGTGGTGATGATGAGAACGCCGGGGATAATCTGGAGACCCAGTTCCACGCCGTTTTTGCCGCCGTCCAGGATGGCGTTAAGAAAACGCATGAAGATGCCGTCTTTCCGGGTAACGTCCACCTCGTCATCCTGCAAGGCCTGTACTACGCTTTCCTGCACCGGGGAGTCCAGTTCGGGGTAGGTTTTCAGGCAATTGCGCTGCATGAGGCGGGTGCTGATGACGGAGCCGCAGAAAGCACCGAAAAGCCCCACGAGGGCGCCGGTAAGATGCCCGTAGCCGATCATGGTGATGATCACCACGAAGCCCATGCCGAAAGCCGTTCCGAAGTTGGTGAGCGAAATGAGTTGGTATTTCTTGAAATAGGCGCTGAACGTCTTGTCCTTGGACAGGGCGATGATGGCCGGATTGTCGGACAGGAACGTCATCACGGCGCCCAGGGCCGCCACGCCGGGAAGGTTGTAGAGCGGCTTCATCAACGGCCGCAGGAAGCGCTCCAGCAGCGTGACCACGCCGAACTCCGACATCAGTTTGGACAGCGCACCGGTGAGCACAGTGATGCCCATCAGGTAGAACACGGTGTTGAGCAGCAGGTCGTGCGCGGTGTTCATGATGGTCTTGAGCATATTCCCGCTCCCCATCCGGGAACCCAGCAGGGAAAAGACCGTTCCAAGAACCAGAAGGAATATCAGGGCTTCTACCGTCGAGCGACGGAGACGTAATTTTTTCATAAACAGTTACTTGACAAGGTGTAAGCGGAATGTGAGGCCCAGGAGCAGATTGAGTTTCCGGCTGCGGTCGTCGGCCCAGCCTACAAGGTGCAGGCGAAGGTTCCGGTTGCCGAGGGGGAAATATTCCACCCCGCCGCCGCCATAGAGATAGCGGGTGCCGGGAGCCACGGTGAGGTCGTAGGCGATGCCGTCCGGGTCAACGTTGACGGCTTCGTTGAGGTCCCAGCCGCCCTTGGCGAACAGGAGCCACTGGCCATGGATACGGTACTCCAGCCGGGCCACCACGGATCCGTCAAAACCGGCCGATTTCTGGATCAGGGAACGGCGGTACATCAGGTCCAGTTCCAAGGCGGCCGGCCCCACCTCAAAGCGGTTGCCGAGGGCCACGTATCCCATGTGATGATGGTAGGGGTCGTCCATCCAGTTGATGCCCCAGATGGTTTTCCACCAGGGCGCGAACTGCCCCATCCAGCCCAGGCTGGCGTTGAACACGTTGGGATGTCCCATATGCAGGAGCGAGTGGCTGAACTGGAACTGGAGAAGTTGCTGTTCCCTGGGCTGATACATGAGCGTTCCGCCCAGGGCATACACCTGGGCGATGGTATTGGCAAAGTCGTTCCAATAATAAAGGTCCGTGGGGGCGTCGTCCCACTCATACCCGCCGATAAAGATGGGAAGTTTGCCGGCATTGACGCTCCACTTCGGAGCGAAATCCCAGGTGAGGGACAGGACGTCGGTGGCATTGAGCGGGTTTTTGGGGTCGTACAGGGGCTTGGTGAAACGCTGTCGGAGTTGATAGGTAAGGGTGGGGGTGATCTTCCCCTTCACATGCAGGTTCAGATGGTCTCCGCTGAGGGTAACCTTGTCCCCGGTGAGACGGCCGCTGACGCGGGTTTCAAAATAAACATACTCCACCTGGGCATGGAGCATTACGCCTGTGGCCAGGAGAAGGAGAAGGCTCAGAAAGGTTTTTCTCATCAAGTCTTGTGGTTAGCGATGGCAAAGATAGCAATAAAATGCGTACCTTTGCAGCCTATGCAGAAAAAAGAACTGGAAATTATGGCCCCGGCCGGCGGTTTCGACTGCCTCGCCGCCGCCATCGAAGGCGGAACCGATTCCGTGTACTTCGGCATCGGCCGGCTGAATATGCGTTCGCACTCGGCGGGCAATTTCTCCCGGGAGGACTTGCCGGAAATCATGCGCATCTGCCGTTCCTATGGCATCAAGGCCTACATGACGCTGAACATCACCCTGTACGGGGAAGACCTGCAGGCCGCCTATGAGACCCTGGACGCCGCCAAGGCCGCCTGCGTGGACGCCGTCATCGCCTCTGACATGGCCTGCATCCTGTACTGCCGGAAAATCGGCCTGGAGGTGCACATCTCTACGCAACTGAGCATTTCCAACGTGGAGGCCCTGCGTTTCTACGCCCAGTG
>Ga0310691_10000534_pt1 | contig 69652 bp, 60 predicted proteins | sample 176DNAGHGlowgp2_FD_203887 | JGI IMG/M metagenome (GOLD analysis project Ga0310691, IMG submission 203887) | Sheep rumen microbial communities from Palmerston North, Manawatu-Wanganui, New Zealand - 1766 DNA GHGlow gp2 (v2) (version 2) | ecosystem: Host-associated > Mammals > Digestive system >...
CCTTCATCCCAGCTGTCAGCAGGAACTTCTATGGCAAATAAGCACAGCAGTATAGTTAATAAAACATCTTTCATATCATAGCCATTTTCGACTACAAATGTTAATGATTCTTTTTCATTATCATTGTTATATTATTCCGCCACAAAGATAAAGGTTTTATTTGAATGATGCAAGCATTTCCCCAGAAAAGTGTGTTTTTCTGTCTTGAGATGCCAAAATGGCAACTCAAGTTGGGGTGGTAGCAGCACTGCCCTCTCTGAACTGCAGTCACGGGAGCCTCGCAAGCGTGAGCGCAACCCCATCGGCTTCATAAAGCCAGAGAAGAAGGCAGTTCATTCCATTTTGGAATACACAGGGTAACTTCTCACCTCGCTTGTCTAAATGTCAGGCGAGGCTTTTTTATGTGAATATTTTAAGGTCGCAAAATGCGATCTTAAAGAACGGACGTGTTCAGCATCATTGAAAATATATTAAATTTGGGTGGGATGTTTGGCATTATCAAAAGAAAATGTTACCTTTGTAGGTGAAACTAAATTGAAGGCGCTAAACAATATGAAACCAATGATAAAATATAGGGGAACCTCTATAAAAACACTAACCCCGAAGTATGCATGAGCAGGGACAACGGGGTCTTACGCTGCAAAGGTAAGAATAAAATCTGAATAACGCAAGAAAAAATCAAAATAATCCACCTCGCTTGGCTGAATGTCAGGCGAGGCTTTTTTATGTGAATATTTTAAGGTCGCAAAATGCGATCTTAAAGAATGGTAGGGGACAACACAGTAATAATGCGTTGCATGAGGAACTTAGCAATATGTAACTTGTCGGAAATTCCGACAGGTTCGCCAAGAAGGCAACTTGGAAATCACAAATTGTGATATCCAATCCCTCTGATAATCTAGAAGTTGGGAACTTGAAATCGCAAATTGCGATATCAAGATGGGGTGGTTCAGCATCCTTGAAAAAGTATTAAATTTGTGAGTAATGTTTGGGAGAGTGAGAGATTTTTATTACCTTTGCAACTGATCACTGGCAGAGATGCCTCGTCTGTGCTTTGCACCCTCGATGGCATGAAAAGCTTTAGCGTAAGCGACAGTGTGACTTTATTGGAAAATTAATAACGGCATTAGCTGGTTATCGAAATATCTGGGAATGTAGGAAGTTCGTCATGATATAGTATAATGGTAACGATACGGCTCTATGTCTACGCATAGCGTGGGCACAAGCTTATCTCCATTATACGGGCATTTCCTACAGCCTCCAGATATGGGTAAGAGCGGGTTTCCACGCTTTTTACATCCATATTTGCAGGCTGTATTTTTGTCCGTAATTTTAAGATAAGCCATGCGAAGCCATAAACTGACATTTGATGTTTATGGACAAAGACATCGTTTCTCGGCGGTTCTCCCTTGAGAGTCGTCGGTATATTGGATGTAAGACTAAGTTGGTTGATTGGATTTTCGACCTTATAGACCAACATGCCCATGATGTTCACTCTTTTTGTGATATTTTCTCTGGAACAGGGGTAGTTGCACAAAGGGCTCTGAGCAAATATGAGCATGTTGTGGTAAATGATTTTCTTTATTCTAACAACATAATGTATCGTGCTTTTTTCGGTGCAGAGGAATGGGATGAAGAAAAGGTACAGGGTATAATTGACGAGTTTAATGCTATCAAGCCGAATAGGATAGGTGAAAACTATTTTTCCAAGAACTTTGGAGGAAAATATTTTCATCATGACACGGCAAAGATTATAGGCTATATACGAGGACGATTGCAGCGCATGAAAAATAACTTGACAGACAAGGAATATGCAGTGTTGCTTGCTTCTCTCATATATAGTGTTGACCGTCATGCTAACACTATGGGACATTTTGATGCTTACCATCATAAGGCGCCTGCTCCTCATCAGTTTGAGATGCGAATGATAAATGTAGGTTCTTATCCTGGCGTAGAGATACATCAAGAGGATGCCAACAAGTTGGCAAGAAATATCCATGTCGATGTATTATACCTCGACCCACCATATAATTCGCGTCAATACAGCAGGTTCTATCATGTATATGAGAATCTGGTACAATGGAAAAAGCCCAAACTATACGGTACAGCCTTAAAACCTAAAGAGGAGAACATGAGTGATTATTGCAGAACTGCTGCGCTATCTGCATTTACTGATTTGGTTTCTCATGTTGATACAAGATATCTTGTGGTTTCATATAATAACACCTATAAGTCTAAAAGCAGTTCTTCTGAAAACAAGATCAAACTGGAGCAACTTGAAGAAGTATTGAAGAAATGTGGTAAAACAATGGTTTTTAATCAGGAGTTCAAGCCCTTCAACTCAGGAAAGACAGAGTTTGATGACCACAGAGAGTATTTATTTATAACTGAGGTTGACAATGAAAAACGGAATAGCTCGTTCCCCAATGTTCTACGTGGGTGACAAATATAAATTGATACGAGAAATACGCACTCATTTCCCTCAGCATATAGGTCGGCTGATAGAGCCATTTGTTGGGGGTGGGTCGGTAATGATGAATGTTGTTGCCGAAAGCTACCTTCTGAATGACATAAATGAATATGTGATAGGTCTGCATAGAATGTTGCAGGGGTATATAGGACGTGAGGAAGAATTTGTAAATGAGCTGTATGCTATTATAGACCAATACGGTCTGTCTCTTTCATATCGAGAGGATGTTGTGCCAAATAACCTGAAAACAGAGTTCCCTAAGACTTACTATTCCAGATACAACAAGGAGGCATATCTGCGCATGAAAGCAGATTTTATTGAGGGTGGACAGCAAGATATGCAGAGGCTATATCTATTGTTGATTTATGGATTCAACCATATGCTACGTTTCAATGGAAAAGGTCTATTTAACCTACCTGTAGGAAATGTTGATTTCAACAAGAATGTTCATGATGCACTGGAGGATTATTTTATGCTGCTATCGCAGAAAGATACTGAATGGCACAATGAAGATTATCGTAACTTCCTCAATGAGATTGACTATCAGCCTGACGATTTGGTGTATCTTGACCCACCATACTTGATAACTTTCAGCGAGTATAATAAACTCTGGAACAAGGAAACAGAAAGAGATTTGTTAGAACTTCTTGACAACTTGAATGACAGAGGGGTGAAGTTCGCAATTTCAAATGTTACTCACTATAGAGGACGAGTTAACGATATATTTCTTGAATGGTCAAGACGATACAATGTTCATTCGATAAAAAGTAATTATATAAGTTTCAATGATAACAGCATTAAGCAGTTTAGCGAGGTGCTGGTAACAAATTACTAAAACCTATGGCAAGACAGAGCAGATCCGAATATAAGCCGCTACTCTTTACGACGACAATGCGTAATCCAGGCAGACTGAAGTATATGCTCTATGTATTAAACAAGTTTGAAGGGCAGATACTTGATGACGAACTCGCTACAAAGATTTGTGGTGAGACGATAAGATACGGTTTGTATCGCCCAATGAAGAAATTGCTCTCAGTTCAAACAAAATGGGCGACATCCGACCAAGGAGAATTCAGTGAAACGCTGCTTACAGACGATGAGGTAAACCTTATGCTTAGCAACAATCCGCAAAGTCATAAGGAAGCAGGCTTCTCAAAAGGGTGGCCATCACGTTTCGCTACGATTTATGATTTGACAAAGGAACTTGGACTGGCATACTTCAATGTGGGTGAGCCAATAGTTATTTCTCCACTATGCAAACATCTGCTACAATCGCTTGATGTCAATATTGATGAAGGAACAGGATTAGTAAGTTGCGAAATAGTTCACCCAGAATATGAACAGCAAGTATTTACACAGGCTTTAGCCAAATCGCAAAGGCATAATCCCTTTGTACGAGTGCTCAATGACAATATACCATTGATACTGCTCCTGCAAACAATTCAGAAACTCAATGCCGACCCAGAACAAAATGGTGCAGGAATATCCAGACGAGAACTTCCACTGCTGATATTCTGGAAGGATAATGATGCGGAGGCACTCTATCAACGCATTGCAAGACTGAGAAAGGAGTATGGCTACACCCCAAGTGACGAAGTTATTTGTGATATCTGCCTTGAAGAAATAATGGAGGGAAACTTTAAGAAATTCAAGACAGAATCAATAATGGACGAATATCCGGACGAGTTTATTCGCAAGATGCGAATGACAGGATTGATTTCTCTCAGAGGCGCAGGCAGATATATAGACATAAACAAAAATGAATCGGACAAGATAAAGTACATACTAACACATTATGCCAACTATAGCCACTTCAACAACGAGCGTGACTATTTTGACTATATGGCTGCATTGGATGAGAATCTGATAAGTATAGAGTCGGAGACACCATCATTATCTGAGAGTGAAGAACTGCTTTCTAATTGGCTCTCAACATACAAGTGGAACACTATAAAACAAGAACTAACCAACCTTGCCACACGCAAGCCCAGCAATGACGCTATTTTGAAGTTCCTGGCTGCTCCTGTCAGGTTGGAGTTCCTTACAACTCTTGCTATAAAGAGTAAGATACCTGATGTAAGAGTGATACCTAATTACGCTTGTGATGATACGGGACTCCCAACTTCAACTGCAGGAGGCAATAAGGGGGATATAGAGTGTTTTGAACATCAATATGGAGTGTTGGTGGAGGTTACTATGGCCACAGGACGCACTCAAACAATGATGGAGATATGGCCTATAGAACGTCACCTTACGGATTTTCAAAAGAAGCAACAGTCACAATGTATTTTTGTTGCTCCCTCAATATATGCAGACAGCAAAAGGCAGATAAAGTATGTATCAGACGAATCCAAGGGCGTGCTAAAGATCAGACCATACGATATCACTGAATTGGTTACATTCTTGGAGAACAGTCACGGACTGTATGAATATAAGATTGCATCATTGTTTGATTCTCCCAAAATGGTGTCTTATGCAGATCAATATATGAAGTTAAAAAGGGGGATAGACATTCTTTCACTAACAAGAGCACTGCAAGGTGAATTCGGAGAAGACTATGGCTCGATGGGCGCACGAGAATGGTATGTTGTGACGAGAGAATACGTAGAGCGGCAGACTATGAGGAACAACATACCTGATGACGAGCCAGTTTCGTGGCTCGCCGCCGAAGACCTCGCCTGATAAAAAAAATGAATAAAAATTTGGAGAATAGAAAATAAGTTCGTAACTTTGCCTCAGGAAAAGAAGAAAAAGTGTATCGCATAGGGCAGGAGGCCCCGGTTGGTCCGGCAAGCGACCTGCAAGATGTTGACACTCCACTGCTCCGCCTTAGAAGGATAGCCCCGGTTGGTCCGGCAAGCAAGGCCCTCAAGGCGGGGTTCCTTGTTTTATATGGGCTAGGTTTGCTTCAAATGAATATTCGTCTATAATGGCGTAAGGCTTGTATGGTCCTCCATTTTTTATCTTTCGCATTGCCAGTATAGTCCTCACTCCAAGTTTCCTGTCAAAATAGGCAAAGTAAGCACTCTCACTATGTTTGCCTTCCTCGGTTTCGCGCCAACCTATATACTCACTCTTTTGCAAATATGAGTGTATATCCTTGGCAAGCGCATTTTTTATAGCATTGAATTTATTATCACTGGAGGCTTTACTAACAATAGTCTTAAGGTCGGATTTTGTAATTTCTACGTCCATTGTTATGCCGTTAGTAATAGTAAAGCGCATGGGGTTGCCTTTTAGAAGTTCTGCCTGTTGCATAACTTCTTTTCTGATGCGTTTACTTTCTTTATAGTACTCTTCTTGTGAGCGTTTAGTCATAGCCTCTAATTGTAATTTTATGCAAAGGTAATATTTTTCTTGAGAAAATGATGCCTATTTTTGCTCAAATTGTTAAATAGCATCAAAAAAGATGGTGAAAGGATGGTTCGTCCATCCACGGATTTTGCTCGGATGGTGTTTTTTTGTACTTTTGCAGGAAAAACAAAAATACATGACTCAAAAGGAAGCTATAATAAAGGCTTTAGAAATGCTTGGAGGCAGAGCGCAACTGAAGGGCATTTATCCCATCGCTATGGAGTTGGTCCATTTCGGAGGCAAGACTCCAGAAAACACTATTAGGAACTATTTGCAGACACATCCCGAGGACTTCCGTCCTTCTCCTGGCAAGCCGTCTGGCTGGTGGGAACTCACATCTTTTCAGGAAGAAATAGCCGAGATGAAGGCTGAGATACAAACACTGAAAGAGGAGAATGAGAGGCTGAGAGCAGTGCCCACGGAGGATGATTTCGTGAATAAACTTGTGACAGACGCAGAGAATCGTTACAAGTATGAAAAAGACATGATAAAAGCTATTAGAACGATACTATACAATCTTGGTCGCACTGAAGACGCAGCAAAACTTGATGCATGGATTGATGGAAGAGAATACAAGCCTTCTATGAATTTCGAGGGCGACTATGTGGTGAACAAGCATATAGACCACGAGGTGAATGGCGTGGCTAAGGGTGCTACTGGCATAATAACAAATAAGTGATAAATCAAGAAAACAATATTGCAAAGTGTTTAAAGTAATAGAATTCTTTGTGGGGTTCTAAAACTTTTTGTACCTTTGCACCCAGAGATAAATACTTAATAAACGTATATAAAAGAAAGAGTAGATTTTTATGGCAACAGCAATCAGAGCTATCCCTACACTGTATGGAGACACTGCTCGAACATTTGAAAATGAGGCTGCGCGCACGGAACAAAACCCAGGCACACAGGACTACCGCCGCGAGGCAAAGGTGGTCTCTGACTTCCTGAAATCTACCAATGTGCTATGAAGATAGAAGAACTATTGGCACGATGTGACCTTGTTCGCGCTTCAGAGAAAATACTGGCTGAATGTCAGCCTTTCAGTTGTGGCGAAGATGACTTGGACGAATTCTTTGCCAAGGATTGTCTTGTCAATCAGAGAAAACTGTTGGGCAAGACATATTTGTTCTGTCTGAAAGACAAACCTAATACCATCGTCACGGCTTTTTCGCTCTCTAATGACAGTATCCGTCTGACCAATCGCATTTCTGATGAATATAAAGAGCAGTTTCTTGATGACACTGACCTGCACGATAAGTCGCTGAGGCGCTTCCCTGCTGTGTTGATAGGTCGTTTGGGAACAAATAAAGACTTTGCTGGACAGGGATATGGCACTGCTATCATGGACTTTATCAAAGTGCTCTTTCGCACTAATAACCGTACGGGATGTCGTTTTCTCATCGTTGATGCATTGAACCGACCTGAGACGCTACATTACTATGAAAAGAACGGATTCCGTTTTCTTATAAACGACGAGCGCTTGGAAGCTAAATACATGGGTATAGGGGTCGGTCGTCTGCCTCTTAATACCAGACTGATGTATTTTGATTTGCTGAACATAAAGGTTAACGAGCAATAATCATCTCATTACGTATTGATGATGGATAGGCAAGAATTACAGAAAGCTCTGGAGGCTATAGGCAAGGGTGGTATAAACGTTGCTGGTGACCTGGTACTGGAAAAGCATGTGGATTACGAGGTAAACAACGTAGAGGCTGGAGGCATAGGCATTCAGATAAACAATGGCAGGGAGAAATCGCTTACTGCATCTGACGAGGACATCAAGGAGGCTATCGAGGCACTGATGGAGGCGACGGATGGTGAAGGGGCGCCGATATTTTCAAATAAGAAGCAATGGTGGGCTATATTCATGGTGTTATCCACTTATTGTAATTACCCTAAGCAGAAGAAGGCTTTTGAGGCAAAGATGGGGGAACTAAATGTAAGTAAGATTGACGGCAAGAGAGACCTTTCGTATGATTCTCTCAGCAAAGCCGCCAATGATGTACCTAAACTTGCTACATGCAAGCCTGACAGCTGGTACACAATGAAAGACATAAGCAACCATTACAAACAACAATTCGTGGTGGCTGATTTTCTGATGCTTAAACTTGGTATTAAGTCATAGAGAATTCCAATAACAATTCCAATATTCCAATAACAATTCCAACTCAGTTTATTTTCTGAGTTGGATTTTTTTTTGTCTGTAACTTTGCAAGTGAACTTCCTGACGGAAGTACGGGAACGTTAACGTTAACGGGAACGAAAACTAATAAAAACGACGACGCTTATGGCAAAAGAGAAAATGCAAATGGAAGTAGGCAAGCGGTACAAAGGGTACGGCGTGCTGAATGAGTATGGCGAGTATCTTTTTACTCCATGCCAGAAACTTGAACCATCTGAAAAAAACATGAAGATTGTGCGTACTAACGGGAGTGCCACACTTTATGAGAGTAAAAACAACTTTCGTCTGTCTGTGAATGTGCCAAAAAAAATTCAAGGCTACCAGAACAGAGTGGCATTTATGACTCAGGGCATGAAGCAGGCAATGAAACTTTTTGAGGAATACATCTAATGGAGGACTGACTATGGCAAAAGGAATTTTTAACCGCCCGTATATGGATGGTTCACCCGAATTGGCAAAACGATTGTTTGTAAGGCACATAAAAGAGTGCTTAGACGTAGAAGGTTACACGAATGGCACGCAAAAAGCCCTAAAGATAGATAAGGCTCAAGCAGCATACCTGCGAGGCATCTACGAAGCACTTGACTTGCTGACTAAAATGTGGATAAAGTTGAAAAATGATGGGTGCGATGGTGTTTCAATAACCAACTTGTTAGGTGATGAGCATTTCCCTGACTACATAATTGACCGCTTCACATACTATCAGAAACTTTTCCCAGCCACCTACAAAGAATGGTACGATGACGCAGTAGAAAACGATGATTTAGTTGATGTAAATTTTTATTAGACTATGGAATTTTTATATGTAATGTCAAATGGCAAAGAGCCTAATGCTTGCAGAGTTGAAGACAACTTTATTGATGTAGTGCCAATAGAGGCTGTGGCACATTTCCGCTTTTACTTTCAGTCCAAGAAGAATTCAAAGACAGAAGAGTGGCAACTTGTAACTGGTGCTACAATCACCACTGTTGACGGCAAAGAGTTCGCACTCAATGGAGGCACTGCAAGACGGCTATATGCTAAGGTAGAAAATACAATGTTTAAGGTATAGAGCTATGGTTGACTATCACTAACTAAAGAGTTGAACTAAACATTTTAAGACTTATGAAAAGGAAATGAGTGTACACGTAATTTATTACGAGAAGCGGGACAAGAAAAGCGTAAAGATGATGCGCCCCGTGAAGACAAGGGAGGAGTATCTGGCTCTGCGTGACAGCACGAGGCAGAGAAACCTGCTGAAGGCTGTGAGAAACGGCGAAGAGAAAAAGAAGATGCAGCTGGTGCAGATGAACTACTCATGCCTGCCGAACGCTGACGGAACACTGGCTAGCTCAACGACGATGAGCAACACGGTGGGCATGGACATTGACCACCTGAAGCCTGAGGAACTGGAGAGCGTGAAGCAGCGCATCTTAAGCATGAAGGATGAGCTGGGGCTGCTGATGCTGGAGAGGAGTGCCCGAGGCGAGGGCTATCACTTAGTGTTTAAGCGTCACACGGAGATGACGCAGGAGGAAAACCTGCAATGGGCATCTGACCTCCTTGGGGTGCAGTTTGATGAGGGAGCGAAGGATATCACGAGGGTGTTCTTCACGACTTGTCTCGAAGATTTGATTTATCTCGATGATAAAATCTTCGAGAACGGGAACGGGAACGCTAACGGGAACGGGAACGGGAACGAAAACAAGACCACGGATGGTTCGGATGGACACGGATATAATAAAGACAACTTGGACAACAAGGACAACATTAAACCTCAAAACCAAAAGAACTATGGCAATAACAATGAAACTGCCCCAACGAAAGAAGAGAGAGGGGCGTATCTTCCACTCCGTTCAAAATATGCTGACTACACTTATCACGGCCATAAGATGGTGGATATCATCGATAGATACATTGCCGTCAACGGCGAGCCTGAGGTGGGAGAAAGGCATAATTTCTATAACAAAATGGTTGCTGACTTCCGTAACATCTGTGGTAATTCTCCCGATGTACTTCTTGATCTGCTTCCACGCTATGATGGCGATGATGCTGCTGCTTACGCTGGGTACACTTCTCAATGTCAGTCTATCTGCCGTAAAAACAATAATGCTCGCCTTCCGAGAGAGTTTTACTTTTTCCTGGTCAAAAACGGCTTCTATCAAAAGAACGTTAAAGTTAACGTGAACTTAGTTGACGACGAGGATGAAGAAGATGTTAACGTTCCCGTTAACGTTAGCGTTGAGTCAATGCCTACACCACCGCCAGTTATCAAAGAGCTGATTTCGGTTGCGCCTAAGGACTTCAAACTACCTGCTATCAATGCTCTGCTACCTATCATCGGTACACTGACCTCATACGTGAGGGCTGAAGACCCGCAGAATGCAAAGACTATAAGCACCTCATTCTTCTCAGTGGTCTATGCTCCACCTTCATCAGGTAAGAGTTTCATGGAGCGTTACACGAACTGGCTGCTGAGTGACATCTTAATCCGTGACGAGGTGAATGACGCTCGTGATGCAGTGTTCGCTCGCAAGAGTCAGCAGAAGAGTGCCAACGATAAAGGAGAGAAGTTGCCTGCAACATCTATCCGTATTATGGAGGCGAAGAACTCGGAGGCTGAATTCCTTGAGAAGCAGAGGAACAACAAGGGTCACCACATGTTTACCTACTGTGCAGAGATAGACCAATGGCGAAAGGGCATACGTGCCGCTGGTGGCAACAAAGACGACATGGTGCGCATAGCGTGGGAGAATGGTTTCTACGGTCAGAACTACAAGAGCACCAACACTTTCAAGGGTAAGGTGCAGCTGTTCTGGAATGTGCTCCTTGCAGGCACTGACGACCAGGTGGCTGCATACTTCAAGAACGTGACCAACGGACTGGTTACACGATGCTCATTCATGCACATCGACAATCAGCAGTTTCAGGAGATGCCGCCTCAGTGGAAGAAACTCTCGAAGAAGGATAAGCAGAGGGTGCAGAACTTCATAGACAAATGTGATGCGCTGACCTATGCAGAACCGCTCAACGTGGACATGGCTGAGGTCTATGCAGTGGAAGATGATGACTTCGACAAGGAGATACCTTGGAAATATGACTTTAAGCCATTGCAGTATGTTGACATAGACTGGATAATACCTACCTGCAACAAGTTCCAAAAGGAGCAGTGCCGTAGAGCGCAGATAGACAGTGATGAGGCGCGCGACACATTCCGTAGGCGAGTAGGCGACAGAGGTAAGCGTATTGCCCTGCTCTGCACACAGCTCTACGCCAAGCCCATGACCGACAAGGACAAAAAGGCTTGCGCCAAATGGATAAAGTGGTGGATGGAGCAAGACCTTGACGCTATCTGCAAGACCTTTGGCGAGAAGTATAAGCAGGCAATTCAGGATTCAGCTCTGCCTGACGGAACTCAGCAGAAGACAATTTTGCAGAGGTTGCCAGACGAGTTTGACAAGGCTGAGGTTCGCAGAGTGGCTGACATACTCGGCTACAAGACACCAGCAAGAAAGATAATAAGCCGTTGGTTTAAGGCTGGGGTTGTCGAGAAGTTTGCTGGAGATAGATGGCGGAAAGTGAAGGCGGTTCATAGTTCATAGTTCATAGTTCATAGTTCATAGTTTAAAGTTTAATAGTTTAATAGTTCAAGGGGTTAACGTTCCCGTTAACGTTCCCGTTTAAAATTTAATTTTAATAAAGATGAAAAGAGAAATTGAAATCATTGCCTACAGCGCAGAGCGCTCAGGCGTAAGCAGCAAGAGTGGTGAAATGTGGTACAACCGTGATTTGGTTGTGCAGTGGTTTGAAGAAGGTGCGAATGGTCGCTACGAACAGCAGACTGTGGTGAGCATCAACAAGAGGCTCAACCCTGCTCTCCTTGAACAAGCCGTGAAGAGCCATGAGAAGATAGAGATGTCATTGTACTTTGGCTATCGTGAATATGACGGCACTATAGGTAAGTCTTATTTCGCCCAGACTAAGGGCTACCTGCCACCTGAATACGAACTCAAAGAGATAAAGAAGGAGGGATAAGCCATGAGTAACAGAAACTTTGACCAGACGCTTGCATACGTCAACATGAACCCACTGAACATTCGTTTTGACAGGAAGACGAACTGGTTTGGTAGTAGGCTGAAAGATAAGAGGGGCTTCGTCCAGTTCTGCGCATTCAGCTATGGCTACAGAGCAGCGGTGATGATACTGCGCTCCTACGCTAAGCGAGGTTTGAAGACAGTGCCTCAGATAATCGAGACTTGGGCACCACGAAACGAGAACGACACTGAGGCATACATAAAGTCTGTGCTCTCTTTCATGTCGCCGCGTCAGTCAGAGCCTTTCACGGTTGACAGAGAAACTGAAATAGACCTCAAGAACCGAGACCTCGTAGTGCAGTTACTGCTCGCTATGACACGGGTAGAGATGGGCGCAAACCACGCTCAGGTAGCAAAGATGCGACCATACGCTGAGTTAGGCTACGACCTGGCTGTAACAACCAAGAAGTTCTTTGCATAGATTTAATAGTTAATAAATAATTTTTTTGTCTGATATTTGAGTGAGTGCACCAGTCCGTGAGGATAGGTGCACTTTTCTTTGTCACATTGTGACTTGTGACTTTTGTGACTTTTGTGACTTTTGTGACTTTGTGAGATTCTGCGTTATTTTTTTCGCTGGATGTCATTATTGTTTTTAGAACCAATGGAGTAAAGAAGTAGCACAAAGTTTTCAAGAAAAAAATTTGCTCTTTATAAAATAAAAGATTAACTTTGCAGAGGGAAGAGGGTTCAAGAGTTCAAGAGTTCAAAGGTTCAAGGCGCTTCGCTGGTTCTTGCGCTCCAGTAGGTGTTCTTGCTCTGGCAAGCGTAGCACCAAAGGTGCGTCCGATTACAGGCGAGCAAGCTCGGAGCAAGGGTTCAAGGGTTCAAGAGTTCAAGGGTTCAAGAGTTCAAAAGTTCAAAAGTTCAATATAATATATGATGATTGAGAAATATACTGAGGAGGCAGTGGAACTGCTGAAGAGGCTGATAGCTACGCCATCGGTGAGCAGAGACGAGACGAAGGCGGCTGACGTGATGGAGGAGGCTATGCGCGGCTATGGGTTTGCTCCTGAACGCATAGGGAATAACCTGATGATAAGGTCGGCGGAGTGGGACGACTGCAAGCCTACCATTCTGCTGAACGCACACATAGACACGGTGAAGCCTGTGAGCACGTGGACGAGAGACCCCTTCACACCCACGATGGAGGGTGACAGACTCTACGGCTTAGGGGCTAACGACTGTGGCGGAGGACTGGTGAGCCTGCTGCAGGTGTTTAGAATATTGGAGCAACCCCTCTCCTGTCACCATGTGACATCCTCCCCCGAGGGGGAAGATAATAATACCACCCCTTGTAATTCTCTCTCCACCTCTCGGGGGGAGATGCCCTTTGGGCAGAAGGGGGGTTTTAACCTCATCTTCCTTGCTTCATGCGAGGAGGAGGTGAGCGGAGTGAACGGCATCAGGGCGGTGCTGCCTCTGCTGCCTAAGATAGACGTGGCGATAGTGGGTGAGCCGACGGGACTGCAGCCTGCGATAGCGGAGCGCGGACTGATGGTGATAGACGCTACGGCGCACGGCAAGAGCGGTCATGCGGCTCGTAACGAGGGTGTGAATGCGATATACGAGGCGCTGGACGACCTGATGTTCATACGCGACTATAAGTTTGAGAGGGTGTCACCTCTCTTAGGTCCTACGAAGATGCAGTGCACCATAGTGAACAGTGGCACACAGCATAACGTGGTGCCTGACGAGTGCAGGTTCACCATCGATGTGCGCACCAACGAACTGTACACTAACGAAGAGGTGTTTGAATTCCTGAAGACAAAGCTGAAGAGCGACATCAAGGCACGCTCGTTTCATCTGCATAGCAGTTCATTATATAACGGGAACGGGAACGATAACGGGAACCTTATCGTTGACGGGTTCCGCGAGAAGTTCAGCGAATTAGGATTGGAGCCGTTTGGTTCCCCTACCCTCTCTGACCAGGCACTGATGCGCTTCCCAAGCTTCAAGTTAGGACCTGGCGAGAGCAGCCGTTCACACTCAGCTGATGAGTATATCTGCGTTTCGGAGATAAGAAAGGCAATAGAGATTTATCTGGAGTTACTCGCGTAACAACGATACGCAATCAGAGATTGCTACGATACGGAGCTTCCAGCTCCTACGATACGTCGCTAAAGCGACTACGATACGCGAGCAAAGCTCGCTACGATAACGGTTCAAGGGTTCAAGGGTTCAAGGGTTCTTGCGCTCCAGTAGGTGCTCAGGCGAGCAAGCTCGGAGCAAGAGTTCAAGAGTTCAAGGGTTCAAAAAATGATTTCTTTCCGCAAGACAGACCGCAACGCCATATTACTGTTGATACTTATTGTTGTGGTGGTAGTGGTAACTTTTCCCTTGTTGGGGGAAAGGGAGGATGCCTCTACGCTGCCCTCTCAGCTCCGCTCTGAAGTTGCAAAGAATCGCCACAGTGTTACGCAGAAGCCACAGTATTATGCCCAGAAACAGGATGCTACGGGCGAGCTCTTTTATTTTGACCCCAATACGGCTGACAGCACCCAGCTGTTGCGCTTAGGTCTGCGCCCCTGGCAGGTGCGCAATATATATAAGTATCGCGCGAAGGGGGGCAGGTTTCGCCAGAAGGAAGATTTCGCCATGCTCTATGGCTTGACCCTCGAGCAGTACCGTCGTCTCGAGCCTTACATCAGAATAAAACCCGAAGCGATGGCGAGGGATTATTTTAACGGGAACGGGAACGGGAACGGGAAATTTAACGGGAACGATAACGGGAACGGGAACAGGCTGGCGCATAACAAAGGCGTTACCAAGCAGGTGCAGCAAGAAACGGTTCCCGTTCCCGTTAACGTTCCCGTTCCCGTTAACGTTCCCGTTAAAAAACTCACCCAAGGGGAGTTTATAGATATCAACACTGCCGACACTACCGAACTGAAGCGTATCCCAGGCATCGGCTCTTATTTTGCCCGTAGAATAGTGGAGTTGCGCCAGCGTCGTCAGGCTTTCGTGTCGCCAGATGAACTGCTCTCCATACGCAATTTTCCTGAGACGGCTCTTACCTATATGACTGCTTCGCAGAATTTTGCGAAGATACACATCAACCAGTCATCATTGCAGCAACTCAAGGCGCATCCCCTGATCAATTACACACAAGCGACGGACATCCTAAGATACCGTCGCCTGAATGGAAACATACGTTCCGTAAATGATATTTCTAACCTGCCTTCATTCACCCCAGAGCAGCTTGCCCGCCTAAAGCCCTTCCTCTTGTTTGAATGAAGAACAAGGCGCGCTTCGCGCTGGTTTGAAATTAAACAAAAACAAAGAAAACCCCTGTCAAGGTCATAAGTCTTTCAGACTCTCGCAGCCCTTCAAGTCACATGGCCTTTATGAGCAAGCTCCTAAGTCCATGCCCCTTGCAGTCCTGCACCTTCCTAACGTCAGGTTATGCCCTTGCCAGGAAAAACCCCGGTTCTACGAACCGGAAAAACAATTCTAAGTACAAAGAATAACGACAACCAGATTATAACGACAACTATAACAACTTATAACAACATTATAGAGGTCAGTTCAATGGTCTTTACACCCCCTCCGCTCCGCATCTCCCCCGTTTCGCGGGGGAGGGCAACTGCAAACCTGCAGAACTGGAGATAAAAATCATTTTGGCAGGTTTGCCAAAATACCAAAATAACATTGTCCCTAGTTGTCCAAGTTGTCTTCTAAAGTTATCGTTCCCGTTCCCGTTAACGTACTCGCGTGCGAGTTCTGTTTTTTCCACTCAAAGAGTGGGGTTTTTCCATGATGAGATAGAAAGCCCTGAAAGGGTAACGATATCAGTGATAAGACTGTCTGGAAGCTTGCTTACAAGCAGGATTATTGCTCATAGCGTTAAGAACTCGATAGAGTTTCTATCTCAGAAATGGGGTTTTTAATGTTTTTGTTAAACAAAAAGCAAGCTCAGGCAAGCAAAGCTCGGAGCCTAATTTCTAATTAAACTATCGGCAGGGAAGTGCCGTTAATCTTCTGATAGAAATCGAGGGCGAAGACATCGGTCATGCCTGAGATGAAGTCGATGACTGCCATGACGCGAGTGGGAAGGTCAGGGGCGTTGATTTCATACTGACTGCTGACACGACGCAGGAGCTGCTGTGAATAGAAACGGTCAGGATTGACTATTGCCTCCATCATGCGGTGCATAACGGTTTCCATAATGTGGTAACCACCGAGTTCGATGTCGAGCACTGGTTTGGAGTGGTAAATCTTGCCGTATGCCACCTCGACGCAACGTTCGTAAGCATTGCGCTGGCGCTCTCTGATATGCTTGATGAGCGAGCCCTGGAAGGTGCCCTGCATGATAGCCTCCTCATTGGCAAGGAAGGCATCGACGCACTCATTCTCGAGTTTGCCGATGACGCTGGCACGCATATAGACCACCTGCTCATTCTCGTCGGTGATGCGCTCTTTCTCTATGCGCTCGAGTATCTCCTGCTTCACATCATCGTCGAAGAAGGCAAGCAAGAGGTCGCGTGTTTTCTCAAAGGAGAGTATGCGGAGTTTGTGGGCATCCTCAATATCCATTATCTCGTAACAGATATCGTCGGCTGCCTCAACAAGATAAACCAAAGGGTGGCGAACGTAACAAAGCCTACCCCCATCCCCAGAGAGAATGTCGCTTGCAGGAGGGATGCCAAGCTCGTTGGCTATCTTCTGATAGGTAGCTGCCTCAGAGGTAAAGAAACCGAATTTCTCCTTGCCTACCTGCTCTATGCAAGATGATGAGTAGGGATACTTGACAATGGAGGCAAGGGTGGAATAGGTCATAGCAAAGCCACCTTCGCGTCTGCCACTGAAACGGTGGGTAAGGATGCGGAAGGCATTGGCATTGCCCTCAAAATGGATGAGGTCGTTCCACACATCATCAGGCAGTCTGCCCCTCAAATCTGTGCCTGCGCCCTCAGAGAAGAAGGTCTGGATGGCTTTCTCGCCTGAATGGCCGAAGGGAGGATTACCCAAATCGTGAGCCAGACAGGCACTGGACACTATGGTGCCGAGTTCCTCGACCAGCGTGCCAGCCAACTCGGGGTTACGACGTATGACATCGCGAGCCACATCGTTGCCCAGCGACATGCCTACGCTTGCCACCTCAAGGGAATGGGTAAGACGGTTATGAACGAAGATAGACCCAGGTAAAGGAAATACCTGAGTCTTATTCTGTAATCGACGGAAAGGAGCTGAGAATATCAAGCGGTCGTAGTCACGCTTAAACTCAGAGCGGTCGTCATGACGCTCCGTGTGGCGCAACTCCTGTCCGAGTCGCTTGTTGCTTATCAGAGTCTGCCAGTTCACTATGCAAAACTTATAACACCCTCAGTAGGTGCAGAAGGACTGGCAGGTGAAGAGGATGGTGCCTCAGCAGAGGCAGACTTGCGTGCAGAGACAGAGAGATGGTTGAGGTTCTCGAGCTGCTGACGTGTGCGTCCGAAAGTGGTGTTATTCTCGACGGCAAGGATGAGGTCTTCGTTGTCAAGGTCCTCAGCCTTGAAGAGGAAACAGTTAGCACGACGCTTAGCAGGACGGTTGCTGCCATCTGCACCGTAGTAGCGCTCCATACGCTCACGCTCGAGACGCTCACGCTCTTCCTTCTCAGCCAGACGAGCCATATCCTCGGCGGTGCGCTTCTGCTGACGCTCAGCAAGTGCCTCGTCGATGTCAGCCAGTCCGAAGCCAGTAGCAAGGATGGTCACCTTAACCTTATCACCCAGTGTAGGGTCGTTAGCTATACCCCACTTGAGCTCGAAGTTAGAGAACTTCTCCATGAAGTCGTTGATTTCATTCATCTCATCCATCATGAGTCCCTTATGGTTGACATCGTCAGAATGAGTAAACGAAAGGAGAATCTTCTTAGAATTGAAGACGTCGTTATCATTGAGCAACGGAGAGTTGAGGGCATCGTCGATAGCCTGCTTAACACGTCCGTCGCCCTCGCCATAACCTGTTGACATGATAGCCACACCACCATCTTTGAGGACTGTCTTAACATCGTTGAAGTCGAGGTTAATCTTACCATGTACGGTGATAATCTCGGCAATAGACTTAGCAGCCACAGAGAGGGTGTCGTCAGCCTTAGCAAACGCCTCGTTGACAGAAAGGTCGGAATATATCTGACGCAGACGCTCGTTGTTGATAACGAGGAGGGCATCAACATTCTTAGCCATCTCCTCAACGCCATCGAGTGCCTGGGTAATCTTCTTTGAACCTTCGAACTTAAACGGTATAGTCACGATACCCACAGTGAGGATATCCATAGCCTTAGACTCACGAGCTATGACAGGAGCAGCACCAGTGCCTGTGCCACCACCCATGCCTGCTGTGATGAACGTCATCTTAGTGCCATCGTCGAGCATGTGACGAACGTCCTCAATGCTCTCCTCTGCAGCCTCACGAGCCTTCTCAGGACGGTTGCCAGCACCGAGTCCCTCACTACCAAGCTGAAGATGAACAGGGACAGGCGAATCGTTGAGTGCCTGAGCATCAGTATTGCAAAGCACGAAAGACACATCGTGAATGCCCTCACGATACATGTGGTTGACAGCATTGCCACCGCCACCACCTACACCGATGACCTTAATAATACTCTTCTCTTCAACTGCGGTCTGACCGAAATCAAGTATATTGTTGTTATCTATATCTAACATAGTTGCGAAAGTGATTTATGGGTTAAAAGACTATTATTATTCCTCATCAGTGAATGATGAAAGCCACTTGATAACCTTTGAGCCGAAGCCTGACTTCTTCTTCTCCTCAGCCTCCTGACGCTTGCGCTCCTCCTCTTCAAGACGAATCTTCTCAGCCTCAAGCTCAGCCTTAGCAGCAGCGAGAGACTTGGCAGCCTCAATCTCAGCCATAGACTGCACAGCACCTGGAGGCAGGGTGTTAGGGTCACGAGGAACGATCGTCTGCTGTGATGCACCTGGTGCAACCTCCTGCTGCAATACACCACCTGCTGGTGCTACGCCAGGAGCAACAGACTCACCATTCTCGCCAAAGAGATTATGAGGTTTCTGCTCCTCAGGCATCCAACAGTTCTGGTCACCCTTGGCAAGAAGTCCGAGGACGGTATTCATGGTGCCGTCGTGAGCTGTGATAGAAGGATTAGACGAACTGATGGTATAGGTTACGAACTTAGCTATGCGCACCTTCTCGACACCTGTCTGCTTAGTGAAGGCGAGGTCAATATTCTTGAGATTAGAACCACCACCAGTGAGAACGATGCCACCAAGCAGTTTGTCCTGATACTCCTGTGAAACCTGATTCCACACGTTAGCGATAATCTCCTGAACACGAGCCTCAACGATGTCGATAAAGCGAGAACTCTCCACCTTACGTTCGTAGTCGAGGTCGTACTTCAGTGTTGGGTCGATGTCAGCAGGCTCGGTGTAGGCTGAAGCATAATGCAGCTTCAGTTTCTCAGCCTCTGATTCCTCAACCTGAAGAGAGCAGATATCCTTAGTGATATTGTTGCCACCAAGAGGTATAACAGCAAGATGACGAATGATATTCTTATGGAACACCATAACGGTGGTGGTGTCGGCACCAAGGTCAACGAGCACACAACCGCTACGCTTCTCAACTGGTGTGAGCACGGCATCAGCCAAAGCAAACGGAGCAAGATAGAGCTCAGCAATCTTTACGCCTGCTATCTCAAAACAAGTGTTGAGTTTCTGATAATGACGCTTGCTCTGAAGGATATTAAGGAAATTACCGTCAAGACGCTGGCACTGTATTCCTACAGGCTCTGTCTGCAGCAGATTGTCAGCACGATACTCCTGCACCTCTACGTCAAGAATCTCCTGCTCAGGATACTCCATAGAACGGTTCTGATCCATCATGTCAACAATGAGCTGCTGGGTAACAGGCATCTCATCGCCCAGTTCCTTAGTGATAGTGTTGAGGTCAGAGTGTATTGACTGGCCACCCACTCCAATATACACATGCTTAATGCCCGACTTCAGCTGCGTGCGCAAACGCTGAATGATATTAGTGATACACTGTACTGTCTTGTCGATGTTATACACTACGCCCTTTCTGATACACTGTGTGGCGTCTTCGGTAACTACGGCAAGCACATCGATTCGCCCGTCAGACTTCTTCTGACCTGCGATACCCTTAATCTTTGTTGAGCCAAGTTCGATGGCTACGATAAAATTCTTTGCTGGCATAAGTTATATATAGTATTATTACAGTGGGTAGTTTACTAAATAATGCAAATTTACAAAAAAAGAGGCGTTATATAAGTAATGTGTAACGATTTTTAAGAATGTTTTATTCTCTTTTACGGCACACTATCTGATTGGTATATTCGAGTGAGATATATTCATATTTGTTCCAACCTGCATGAACGAGTCCGAAACGATAGAATGACTCCAGTCGCTGAAGTTGTTTTTCAACATACTCCCTAATGCGCGTATTGCGTGATGCATCGGTATTAGCAGAAGGCAGTTCGCCTATGTTGATGATATGGTCGCCAACACGAGGCACGAGTTCTACGGAATAGTCAGGCAGAATGTTTATCTGCTCTATCTGGTTGCGCCAGAGGTCATCATCCATAATAGTCTGTGCAAGTGGAGCAAGATAGTGGTTGGCATAGTTGCGACTCACATTGCCCGTCACAATAATCATGTCGCTGGTATATTGCGAGTTAGGCATCACGCCGCCATTGGCATCAACGTAATAGTCCTCACCCTTTGCACTCTTAACACGAGCGATAGGCACATTCTGAGTAACGGTAATGAAGACATGTCCCTCAGTAGAGATGTAACACTGGGCAGTCTTGACGAAAGGCATACCCACCAACTGCCCCTCCACCTTACGTGGATTGATGTCGGCAATGCGCTGCTTGAGCGGATACACACCCTTCTTCATGAGCAGGGTCTTCACCTCTTCAGAATTGAGGAATCCATTGACGTTGTCGTCGGCTATGTTGATGACGACCTTAGTGCACAGCGTTGCCTTCTCGGTGGGTTTGTTCCACGAGGTGATGGCCATGAAGAGGTAACAGGCTATTACCAAATCGAATGCCACAAGCAACGTTCTTTTCCAGTTAATGTTTAGACTCAATGATCTTCGTTATTTCAGGTACATAATTATCCAAATCGCCTGCGCCCAAGATGATGAGCACATCGAAATCACGCTTGCGAACGAGGTCGAGAACCTCATCCTTCTTTATCATAGACTTCTCGACACCAGGTGCGAGACGGTCGTATATCAACTGCGAGGTGACGCCAGGAATAGGCTGTTCACGGGCAGGGTAGATATCGCAAAGTATCACCTCATCGAGCTGTGACAGAGCATCGGCGAAATCCTTGTAGAAATCACGGGTGCGAGTATAGAGGTGAGGCTGGAAGATGGCAGTGATATGACGGTCGTGATACACCTGCTTCATGCTCTTAGCACTCTGGTATATCTCCTTCGGATGGTGAGCATAGTCAGAGAGCACCACATGCTTCTCTGTGCGCAGAGAGAAATCGAAACGACGGTCAACGCCTGCATAGGTCTCCATACCCTTACGAAGTTCGTCGGCTGTGCAACCATTCAACTGTGCCATTGCCATAGCACCGATTCCGTTATCTATATTGATAGGTACTGGCTGCCCCAGACGCACGCCTTTAACATTCTCTATTGGTGAAATGAAATCGAATGTTATCTCGCCCTTCTCAATCTTGATATTCTCAGCATGGAAGTCGCCACCGTCGATGCCGTAGGTGTAAGTGCGAACGCCCTCAGCCACATCGGGTTTCATCTCCAAACCAGTATGGATGATGAGTGCACCACCTGGCTGTATGAGTGTGGTATAATGGCGGAAAGACTCAAGATAAGCCTCCTTGGTGCCATAGATATCGAGGTGGTCGGGGTCGGAACTGGTGATAACCGTCATCCAAGGACGAAGCCAGTGAAAACTGCGGTCGAACTCGTCTGCCTCAATCACTACGTAATCAGAATCATCACTCAATATGTAGTTGGTGCCATAGTTCTTAGAGATGCCACCAAGGAAAGCATTACAATCCTTAGAAGACTGGTGCATGATGTGTGCACACATGGTGGAGGTAGTGGTCTTGCCGTGAGTACCAGCCACGCAGAGTCCCTTATGCTCCTTAGTGAGAGTACCCAGCACCTGGGCACGTTTCTGGATATCAAAACCTCCGTTGCGGAAGAATTGCAACTCCTTGTGTTCGGCAGGGATGGCGGGGGTATAGATTACGAGTGTATCCTTCGGATCACGACAAGCCTGAGGAATTTTCTCCACATCCTCGTCGTAATGTATCAACATACCCTCTTTCTCCAAAGCCTCTGTAAGCTTTGAAGGGGTCTTGTCATATCCAGCAACTACCTTGCCCTGACGTAAGAAATAACGGGCTATGGCACTCATTCCTATGCCACCTGCACCAACAAAATATACTGATTTCATATAGTTGAAAAGTTCAAAGGTTCAAAGGTTCAAAAGTTCAAAGGTTCAAAGGTTCAAGAGTTTTTTACCAGTTTAAGCACTTCATCGGCAATGATATCTGCGCTATCAGGAAGAGCAAGTTTCTTTACCTCTTGTTCTAACTTCTCTATCGCAGTAGCATTAGACACCAGTGCCACAGCTTCCTCAACGAGAGTGCGCTCAGCCTGGTTGTCTGGTACAAACACTGCAGCACCCTTATCGGAGAGTGCACGGGCATTCTTCGTCTGGTGGTCTTCAGCCACATTAGGCGATGGTACAAGTATTGATGCCTTGCCAAGCAAACAGAGTTCGCTGATACTTGAAGCACCAGCACGACTTATCACTATGTCGGCAGCCTTGTATGCCGTTGCCATATCAGAGATGAAAGCCTGAGGTCGTACTATCTTGGCGTTGGCTTCCTTAGCCTTGCGCTCACATTCTTCAGCATAGAACTTACCCGTCTGCCACACTACTTGTATGCCTGCCTGTTCAAATCTCTGAATACCTGCAGCAATAGAGTTGTTGATGGTGCGAGCACCTAACGAACCACCTATGACAAGTATCGTGGGCAAGTCCTTTTGCAAACCCATAGCCTCTCTTGCCTCAGCCTTAGTCATGGTGTTGGCAAGCAGTGCCTGACGAACAGGGTTGCCAGTCTTTATGATACGGTCGGCAGGAAAGAAACGCTCCATTTCATCGTATGCCACACATATCTTGGCAGCCTTCTTAGCAAGAGAACGATTGGTGACACCAGCATAGGAGTTCTGTTCCTGAATAAGGCAAGGTATGCCCATAGCTGCTGCAGCATTAAGCGTAGGGGCAGAGGCGTACCCACCTACGCCTACTGCCACCTGTGGCTTAAAACTTTTGATTATTCTCTTTACTTTATGGCGACTGAGGAAGAAATCAATCATCACACCGATATTCTTAGGGCTCCACAGCGGACGTATCAAACCACGCACAGGCAACCCTTTTATCTCGTATCCTGCCTCAGGCACACGGGTCATCTCCATGCGTCCTTCGGCTCCGATGAAGAGAATCTTGGCGTCTGGACATTTTGCCTTAACAGCATTGGCTATACTTACGGCTGGGAAGATGTGACCTCCCGTACCGCCGCCACTGATGATGATTCTTGGTTCAGTCATAATATATAATGTCGTTAGTTAGTTATATGCGGTTTCTTCACGTTTCTTAGCCGTACGGCTGATACTGAGTATTACGCCTATGTATATACAGTTGATGATGGACGATGTACCACCCTTACTGATAAGAGGCAACGGCTGTCCCGTAACAGGGGCAAGTCCAACGGCCACACACATATTAAACATAGCCTGCACCACAATGAGTATAGCCAATCCCATAGCAAGATAGGCAGGGAAGGTGTTCTGGCAACGTCGTGCTATATAGCCCGTTCTGAAGAGAAGTGAGATATAGAGCAATGCCACGAAGGCAGCACCAAACCACCCCAACTCCTCGAAGATTATGGCATAGATAAAGTCAGAGAAGGCAAGTGGAAGGAAATCACGCTGTACGGAGTTACCTGGTCCAACGCCTGTGAAGTGACTTGACGCAATAGCTATATTGGCATGTCCCACCTGACCGTTCTTGTCGAGGTCGTATTCATGTGGCGGAACCTCTTTCTTGTTCATGAAGTCATCAATACGCTGTTTCCAAAGATCGAGACGGTGAAGCACACCACCACGTTTTACGGGCTCTGCCTTTTCCTCCTTCTGTGGCTGAGCCTCATCAACGCTTTGCTGCTTGTCAACCATTTCTGTCATCTGTTTCTCAGCTGGCAGTGCTCCGTCCAGTTCCGTCTTAGACTTACCCACTGCCCATACGAGCATTATTGCCACAACGCCTATGATGGCAACAGCAGAACAGAGGTAACCCAACTGCTTGAGAGGTACTCTGCCTATAATCATCATAAGGAATACCACCACTCCCATCAATGCTGCCGTAGAGAAGTTCTCGGGAAGAACAAGCGCGATGAGCACTCCTGATGTAAGCATAACATATTTGAAAGCCTTAGGATGAGCACCATTAGGCGTCTGAAGCTGACTGAGAATATGGGCTGTGGCGAGCACCATCGTGCCTTTGGCTATCTCAGATGGCTGCAACGGAATGATGCCGAAGAGTTTAATCCAACGTGCAGCATCGTTCTCTTTTGAACCTATGAGATAAACAAGTATAAGCAACAGTATAGAGAAGGGCACCATGATAGGTGTCATAACCTTAAAGTAACGGCACGGAACATTGAGTACGCAGACCATTGCTACGAGTCCGAAACCGAGGAGCAGGGTATGATAGAAAGCCGCAAACCAATAGTTTCCTGACTTATAGCCAAGAATGGATGATGAAGAATACACCTCCAGCACACTTATGATGCATAGCAGGAAGAATATTATCCATATAATGCGGTCGCCCTTGAATATGTTTTGCAGTTGCTTAAAGCTGTCCATCTATTTTGTTTTATTCTTTTGCAAGTGTCTTGAATTGTTCACCACGGTCTTCCATGTTCTTAAACAAATCGAATGAAGCACAGCATGGTGAAAGGAGCACTACGTCGCCTTTTTTTGCCAACTTACGGCAAGCCTCAACACATTCTTTCATTGAGTGAGTATCGGCAACGGGCAGTCCGAGGTCGTCAAATGATGCATGGAGTTTGGCATTATCCACTCCCATGTAAACCAATGCGCAACACTTCTCCTTTACCAGAGCCTTTATATCGTTGTAGTCGTTGCCCTTGTCCTTGCCGCCTACTATAAGTACAGTAGGACGAGACATAGCCTCCAGAGCCACATGACAGGCATCGACGTTGGTTGCCTTCGAGTCGTTTATCCAGAGTATGCCGTCCTTCTCTATCACCTTTTCAAGACGATGCTCCACACCTGGGAAATCTTTCAGGCACTGTGTAAGAATGTCCTCCATCTTACATTGCTGACCCATAGTGAGGTCCATTTTAGCCATTGCAGCTCGTACAGCTGCACAGGCAGCCATCATGTTACGCTGGTTATGCTTGCCTGGCAGAGGGAAATCACTGTTTGGGTCTATTTCCTTGTCAGAGAAAGGAACGAGCGACGGATTACCCATTACAGCAGGACGACTTGATGGTGTAGGTTTCGGAGCATAACCATCGAGACGCTTCTGCAATTCCTTGTCTATGTATTCGTCTTCAACCCAGTATACGAAAGAATCCTTTGGAGTCTGGTTCTGGATTATTCGCATCTTTGAGTCAACATAGTTCTGCATGTTGAAATCATAACGGTCAAGATGGTCTGGAGTAATGTTCATCAATACAGCCACATCAGCATGGAATGTAAACATATTGTCGAGCTGGAAAGAACTAATTTCCAACACATACCAGTCACGATCCTTGGTAGCCACCTGCATAGCGTAGCTCTTGCCTATATTGCCTGCAAGTCCTACATCAACACCCCACTTCTTCATTATATAATAGATGAGTGATGTGGTGGTTGTCTTGCCGTTAGAACCTGTAATACAGATGGTCTTGCCCTTGCTGTAGCGCTTAGCAAACTCCAGTTCGGCAAGTATTGGAGTACCCTTAGCAATAAGAGCCTTCACTATTGGAGCGGTATCAGGTATGCCTGGGCTTTTCACCACCTCAGTAGCAGAGAGTATCTCCTTCTCTGTATGTTGTCCTTCTTCCCAACGCACGCCACACTCTTCAAGCTTTTTCTTGTATCGAGGTTTGATGCTGCCCATATCAGAAACAAAGACATCATAGCCCTGCTGTTTAGCGAGCATCGCTGTGCCTACTCCACTCTCGCCCGCTCCAAGTATTACAAGTTTTTTCATATCCTATATCTCCTATTTATTATCTTATCTTCAGTGTGATGATTGCCAGTGCTGCCATGCCGATGGTGATAATCCAGAAACGGGTGGTAATCTTTGACTCAAACCAACAACCGCGCGGACGCTTGATGAGTATCTTCAGGTCGTCACCAAGTTGACCTGGCTGTATGCGAAAGGCATCGTGGATTGGAGCGCGCTTGAAGACACGAAGTTTCTGTCCGCGCTTATTACCAAACTTAGCTACGTTAACCTGCAACAATACTGATATGCTCTCGCAAAGGAATACGAAGCAAAGGATCGGTATAAGCAGTTCCTTATGTATTATAATGGCTACCACGGCTATTATACCGCCAATAGCAAGCGAGCCCGTATCACCCATGAACACCTGTGCAGGATAGGCATTATACCATAGGAAACCTATCAAGGCACCGATAAAGGCACTCAAGAAAATCACCAGTTCCTCAGACTGCGGTATATACATTATATTGAAATATGCCGCATAGCCTATATGACTGGAGACGTAAGCCAAAATGCCTAAGGCTACGCATATCACTGCACTATTGCCTGCACACATGCCGTCCATACCATCATTGAGATTTGAACCGTTACTTACAGCCATAACAAGGAATGTGGTGAGCAGGACGAAGAACGCCCATCCGCCTGCCGACTTATGTTCACCTAACCATGAGAAGAACGTGTCGGAATAGTTGAGATTATTGTTCTTTACAAAAGGTATAGTCGTTGTTGTGGACTTCACTGGTTCACTCTTGTGTATAACCACCTCTGTTGTCTGTTTGCCATTCAGGGTTTCCTGCTTTGATACATTCTCGCGTATAACGGCATCAGGACTCAGCCAGAGTGTGAGACCAATAATCAAACCTAACAGAGCCTGACCTAAAAGTTTGTATTTGGGATGCAATCCGTCTTTTGAAACCTTGAGCTTTATATAGTCATCAGCAAAACCTATGGCACCAAGCCACAAAGTGGTGACTATCATAAGTAACATATAGATGTTTCTGAGACGTCCAAAGAGCAGACAAGGTACTACAGTAGCCACAATGATGATGATGCCACCCATAGTAGGTACACCCAATTTCATTTGTCCGTATGGGTCTATGGTGCGGTCACGCTGGGTCTCCGTACCACCATTGGAGCGCATCCACTTAATGAAATACTCACCAAACCACACTGAGATAATGAGCGAAAGTACCAGCGCCAGCAATGAACGGAACGAAATGTAGCTCCACATTCCTGAACCTGGAATATGCCACTGCTCTAAGAATCTAAAGAGGTAATATAACATATTTTTTTCTATTACGATATTTCGATGTTACGACATAACGACATTATATCAAGCCAAATGCCTTGCGACATTCCTCACGGTCGTCGAAGTGGTGCTTCACGCCCTTCACGTCCTGATAGTCTTCGTGTCCCTTTCCTGCTATGAGTATCACATCACCCTTTTGCGCAAGCATACAGGCTGTTTTGATAGCCTCTCTACGGTCAACGATGCTCACCACTTTCTTCATCTGCTGAGGTGTCAACCCTGCAAGCATATCGTTGATAATGTCCTGTGGCTCTTCGAAACGAGGATTATCGCTGGTGATTATCACCTTGTTGCTCTGCTTAACAGCCTCTTGTGCCATGAGCGGACGCTTACCCTTATCACGGTTGCCTCCTGCTCCACACACAGTGATTATCTTGCCTTCCTTACCATCAAGCACCTCATGTATGGCATTAAGCACATTCTCAAGTGCGTCTGGCGTATGAGCATAGTCAACGACAGCAGTGAATCCCTCTGGAGACTGTATAGGTTCCAAACGTCCTGAAACACTCTTCAGCGTACTCAAGACAACAAGGATTTCCTCTGAATTCTTGCCAAGCATACGAGCTGCACCATACACAGCGAGAAGATTGCTGACATTGAACTTACCTATAAACTGCACGCCTACCTCATGACCGTCCATCTCAAGATACATGCCTTCGAAATGACACTCTATGATATGGGCTGTAAAGTCTGCCATAGTACGTGTAGAATAGGTCTTCACGGTTGCCTTGGTATTCTGCACCATCACCATACCATTTTTGTCGTCGGCATTGGTTATAGCGAATGCTCCCTTTGGCAGATCGTCAAAGAACTTCTTCTTAGCATCACGATAGTTCTCGAATGTCTTGTGATAGTCCAGATGGTCACGAGTAAGATTGGTGAACAGACCGCCAGCAAAGACGAGTCCGCCAATACGCTTCTGGGCTATTGCATGACTTGAGCACTCCATGAAAGCATAGTCACATCCTGCCTCAACCATCTTGGCAAGAAGCATGTTGAGTTCTATTGGGTCAGGAGTGGTGTGGTCCGTTGGATAAGCCTCGTCATCCACATAGTTGCAGACGGTAGAAAGGAGCCCGCACTTGTGTCCCATCTTGCGGAACATATTATACAGCAAGGTGGCAATGGTGGTCTTACCATTAGTACCCGTAACACCAACAAGTTTCAGTTTTGACGTTGGGTCGCCATAGAAAGTAGTGGCAACAGGACCAACACTGTCTTCACAGTCGGCAACCTTAATGTAGGTTACGCCCTCTACCGGTTCGGCTATTTCCTCACAGAGTACAGCAGCAGCACCTTTCTCTATTGCCTTTGGAATAAACTGATGGCCGTCAACCTGTGTGCCGCGCATAGCAACAAACAGATGACCAGACTCTATCTTACGCGAGTCAATATTGATGCCCGTAATATCTATATCGGCATTACCGATAATCTCAACAGGCTTAATCTTTGTCAGCAGGTCCTTTAGTTTCATACTATTTACTCTTTTCTACGTAACTCTTTATTTCGTTTATGTCTTAACTGCCCAGTTCGAGCGTAACCTTCTCACCACGTACTATAGCCGCGCCTACGGGTTTGCTCTGCGACTTCACCTTACCACAACCGTGGATTATTACCTTCGCGCCACGGCTCTCCACCAGATACACCGCATCACGGGCTCCCATACCCGTCACGTCTGGCATCTTGTCTTTTGCCACCTGTGGAGTACGCTCTACTATCTCTTTGTTGTCTGTACGATTCATTCTGCCCCACACCGGGTTGCCTTCCGCATAACTGCCGTGCCAACCGCCTTCGGTCTTAATGCCTAAGCGCGAGAGCACATAGTCGGCTGCGAGTATGTTTCCAGCCTTTACATCAGGCATCTTAACTGATGTTGAGTCGCCTGCGCCCTTAGCATCATACTTCACGCGCTTTGCCATGATACCCTCTGCTATGTCGTGGAACACCTGTCCGCTCATCAGACCGCCCGAAGCTGGCAGACCAGCCTTGTGAATACAAACGATACAGGTGTATTCTGGTGCGTTTGATGGGAAATAACCGCAGAATGAGAGGAGGTAGTTAACAGTACCGTTCTTATAGCCACCACCTGATGCCTTCTGCGCCGTACCTGTCTTGCCTGACACCTCAAAATGTTTTGAGCCGGCTGTCTTACCCAGACCAATGCTTACTACCTGACGCAGGATGGTCTGAATCTCATGCAATGCCTTGTCGCCACAAATGTGTTCTTTCAGCACTTCCACAGGGAACTCCTGAATAACCTCACCATTGCGTTCTACACTCTTTACGAACCTCGGACGCACCATCTTGCCGTTATTGGCAATAGCGTTGTAGAACGTACAGACAGAAATAGGAGGCACGTTGGTCTCATAACCGATACTCATCCATGGCAATGCCGTGTTACTCCAGTTGGCATAGTGCCTACCTGTCTTGTCTTTCTTTGGCATACGCACTCTCGGCGGCATGTATTCTGGGAAAGGCAGATGCAAGTTCTCTGCTATGCCCACCCTGTGAAGTCCTCGCACGAACTTCTCCGGATTGTTGTGATAATACTTATCTATCAATGCACTTACACCAATGTTTGAGCTGACCTGCAACACCTTTGGCACCGTGATGAGACCATAGCCGCCTCTGTGCCAGTTGTGGTCACGCATCTTTGCGCCATACATATCACGAATACCGCATCCCGTATCCACTGTCATAGTGGTGTCTATCACACCGTCGTCAAGACCTACCATGAAGCTTGCAGTCTTGAATACCGAACCTGGCTCCAACCAGTCGGCTATGGCGTGGTTACGACCTTCTTTGTATTCGCCTGTTTCAGGGTCACGATCCATGTTTACCATTGCCTTGATGTCGCCTGTAGCAACCTCCATTACGATGGCAACGCCCGTGTATCCGCCAACCTTCTTGAGTTCCTTAATGAGCGAACGCTCTGCCAGGTCTTGTATTCCTACGTCGATAGTGGTCACGATATCGTCACCGTTAACAGCAGCAGAATCAAGCATGTCAACCCATCCGTTAAGCACCTTACGACGGTGCTTGAAACCTGGACGACCCTTCAGTATGGAGTCATAAGCCAACTCGAGTCCTGAATAAGCCACGCCCTTCTCTTTATATGTGTCGCCTACGATACTTGATGCGAGTGAGCCGTAAGGACGGTTGCGCACCATAAACTTCTGTGCGGTAAAACCTCCAATACCAGGACGCAGACGGAATATAGGCAGTTTTTTCACCTCGTTATACATGGTGTAGGTCACACGTTTCTTAACCACTGGCCAGTAACGGCTGTCCTTTGCGTATCCTGCTTTCAGGTGCTCCTTAAACTCTTCTGCGGTCTGCTCGGGAAACAGTTTGTGCAATCCCATACACAGTTCATTCAGCGTCTTTGTATCGTTACCTAACGAATCATGCCACAGGGTATCTGCCTTGCCCTCCTTAAGTGCCACAAAGTCCATATACATACGGTATTCGGGCAGATTGCATGCCATCTGCTGTCCTCCCGCACTGAGAATGTTGCCTCTCATAGGAGCAACCTCTATGCTGTCAAACTTCATCAATGAGTTTACCTCGTTCCAATAAGAACGCTGCACCGTCATGATATAAAAGCCCTTTGCCAACACAGACACGGCTATTACGGTCATCACTACACTGATGATCGAATAACGAAGCATTGATTTATTATATTCGAAGGTACTCATTTATTCTTCTATTCTTATTAGGTATGGAGGATCTTGTGGTATTGCGAGAGTGCTGTCGCCGTAGTTATAGAGCAGTTCCATGATGTTACTCTCTCTGCTCTTCTCTGTCAGAATACTGGTGCATACCGTCGCTTTGTAGCGTGCCGCCTCAAGGCTCTTTTCCAGACGGTCTATCTCAACCATCTTTTTCTGACACACGTAACGGTTGCTTATATATATAATAAGGAACGCACTAATGAGCAGCACCAGTCCCATCTGTCTCTGGACGGCTTTGGCTATTATCACACCGCCTAACGTTTTTGAGATGGAGAATGGTGAGGATGTATCCTGCTCCTCTTTAGCCTCACGCTGGATAACGTCCTCAATGGTCTTATGTCCCAGTACGCCACCAGCAGATTTTGGCTTGACATCACCTTCTTCGGGAGCCTCAGTAGCCTCGAGCCGAACTTCATTCAACTCTTCCTGCTCGTTTATGTCCTTATCTTCTTTCATTCTTAGAGTTTTTCCGCTATTCGGAGTTTTGCGCTACGTGAGCGCGGGTTTTTCTGTTGTTCGTCGGCTGATGCCACTATCACCTTGTTGTTTACAAGCCTGTATGGTGTCTCTACCTTTCCATAGAAGTCTTGCACTCGCTTGCCCTCGGCATTACCCGTTTTCATCACGTTCTTCACCATACGGTCTTCGAGGCTGTGATATGTTATAACGCTAAGGCGACCGCCTGGTTTCAACAATTCGGTTGCCGACAAAAGCATCTCTTTTAGAGCATCCATTTCATGATTCACCTCTATGCGAAGCGCCTGAAACAGTTTTGCCATGTCTTTTTTCTCACGGCTTTCAGCCATGGTATTAGTGGGTGTCTGCTGTCCTCTCACGGCTGTTATAAGGTCCAGCGTAGTTTGTATAGGTTTGTTCTGACGTGCCCTTACGAGCATTGAAGCTATCTTCCTTGAGTTTTTCATTTCTCCGTAGAGAAAGAAGATGTCTGCAAGTCTTTCTTCATCATATTCGTTTACCACATCTGCGGCAGTCTTGCCTGCACGCTTGTTCATCCTCATATCGAGCGGAGCATCAAACCTAAACGAAAAACCTCGGCTCTCATCATCGAAATGATGGCTCGAAACGCCCAGGTCGGCAAGTAATCCGTCAATCTTTTCAACGCCATAGTAACGCATCCAGTTCTTCAGGTATCTGAAGTTTGAACGTACAAAGGTGAACCCTTCGCTTGCCTCTATATTTTTCTCCGCATCTGCGTCCTGGTCAAAAGAGAACAAACGCCCTTTGCCATTCAGCCTTGAAAGTATCTCCTTACTGTGTCCGCCACCTCCGAATGTTACGTCCACATAAATCCCCGAAGGCTTAATGTTCAAGCCATTTACGCTCTCATCAAGCAGCACGGGTATGTGGTAGGCTGGTTCACACATCTGACATCATTTGCTCCAATGCGTTAGCGAAATCATCTTTCTGCTCAGCAAACTTACTGTACTCCGCGTCAGCCCATATCTCTATCGTATCGCCAACGCCAATAAAACGTACTGTCTGCTCTATGCCTGCCATCTCCTGATAGCGGCGTGATATAAGGAAACGACCATTTCCGTCGAGTGACAGAGTTTCAACATCGCTTACATAATGACGGAATATCTGTTGCTGCTGTCTGTTCCAACGGTTCAAGCGCTGTCTCAGGGCATCCATCTGCTCGTTCCACACTGTCTGAGGGTACAACACAAGACACTTCTCATGCACATCCTTACGCATCACAAGCTGCTCTACGCCCTCCTGCTGCAGCACCTTACGGAAGGTAGCTGGCAGGAACACGCGACCTTTTGCATCGGTCTTTGCTTCTATGTTGCCAAGGAATCTCATTTTGTGTACTTATTTGGGTTTTTACCTCTTTTTTATATCTCGACTGCAAAGATACAAATTTTTTCCCCACTTTTCCCCACTTTACTCCACTTTTTTACCAAAAAGCGCGTTTTTAATTATATTTAACAGTTTACAAAACTTAACTATGAACTATGAACTATGAACTATGAACTAAAATTTGTACCTTTGCACGATAATAGAAAAAATCTCAAAAAAACATATAATCAAATGGCAAAAAAAGCTCTTTTAATGATTCTCGACGGATGGGGAATCGGCAAGCATGGCAAGGGTGACGTAATCTATAACACCCCTACTCCATATCTTGATTATTTACAGGCAGTTAGCAGTACATCACAGTTGCAGGCATCGGGCGAAGACGTCGGTCTGCCCGACGGTCAGATGGGCAACTCTGAGGTAGGTCACCTTAACATAGGTGCTGGTCGTATTGTCTATCAGGACCTCGTTAAGATTAATCGCGCATGTGCTGACGGTTCTATCTCTAAGAACCCTCAGGTGGTGGAGGCATACGAATATGCCAAGAAGAACGGCAAGAAACTTCACCTCATGGGTTTGACATCTAACGGCGGTGTGCACTCATCACTCGACCACCTGTTCAAACTCATCGAAGTGGGTAAAGAGTACGGACTCTCTCAGCAGGTTTTCGTACACTGTTTCATGGATGGTCGCGATACCGACCCCAAGTCTGGCAAGGGCTTCATCGAGGCTGTGCAGGCTAAGTGTAAAGAGAACGATGCCAACATCGCATCTATCATTGGCCGTTTCTACGCAATGGACCGCGATAAGCGATGGAATCGTGTAAAAGAGGCTTATGACCTTATCGTAAAAGGTACTGGCAAGAAGGCTGCTGATATGGTTCAGGCTATGCAGGAGTCATACGACGAAGGTGTAACCGACGAGTTCGTAAAGGCTATCAGCAATGCCAACGTAAACGGCAACATTGAGGAGGGTGATGTAGTAATCTTCATCAATTTCCGTAACGACCGTGCCAAAGAATTGACACAGGTTCTCACCCAGCAGGATATGCCTGAGGAAGGAATGAACACTATAAAGGGACTGAAATACTACTGCATGACTCCTTATGATGCTTCATTCAAGGGTGTCGGCATACTCTTCCCTAAGGAGAATGTCACCAACACTCTCGGCGAATACCTCTCACAGCTCGGCAAGAAGCAGTTGCATACTGCCGAGACTGAGAAGTACGCGCACGTAACATTCTTCTTTAACGGTGGACGCGAGGCTCCATACGAAGGTGAAGACCGCATACTCGTAGCATCACCAAAAGTTGCTACCTACGACCTGAAACCTGAGATGTCTGCATACGAAGTAAAAGATAAACTTGTAGAGGCAATAAAGACAGAAAAGTACGATTTCATCGTAGTAAATTTCGCTAATGGAGACATGGTAGGACACACTGGCGTGTATAATGCAATCGCCAAAGCAGTCGTTGCTGTTGACAATTGTGTGCACGATGTTATAGAGGCTGCTAAGGCTGCTGACTACGAGGCTATCATCATTGCCGATCACGGTAACGCTGATAACGCAATCAACCCTGATGGCACTCCAAACACAGCACACTCTCTCAATCCTGTACCATGTATCTATGTCACAAACAACAATTCTGCCACAATCAAGGACGGCAGACTGGCTGACGTGGCTCCAACGATTCTCCACATCATGGGACTGGAACAGCCTACTGACATGACAGGTGAGAACCTCATTACAGACTAAAGTCGCTATTCATAGATAAACATCATAAAAGGTTGCTCGTTTCACTACAAGCAACCTTTCTTTTTTTATATCCTGGCTTATCATTTCCACCCTCTGCGGTTACTTAGCTTCCGCATGTCCTAACTAAGTAACCGCGCGTCCTTACTTAGCAACCACACGCGGTAGCTAAGTAACTACACAAGTTTACTCAACAACTATATTTAATTTGACCTTAAAATATACAAATAAAAAAGCTGGTACATCTTCAACTGAAGAAATACCAGACTTTATTAACTAACTACTAATTTTTTACTAACTTAAAAAGTCGGAGCTGTCACAGCTGCGTATCTTTCTGTTGCAAAGGTACAAAGTTTTAGAAAAATTGGAGGGGTAAATTCGTCTCAATTGGGTGCATTTTTATTTCAAACTGCATTATTTAACAAATCACCCACTCCTCCTTTCCTTAATATTTGTCGATTTAATCGGCATTTTCTTCTTTGTTACTTTTTTATGTATTTCACTCCATTCAGCACATAAATGCCATTTGGAAGTTTGTCATATTCGTCTGCCTTGCATACATAAGCGCCCATTACCGTGTAGATATGGTCTGTCTTGAGCAACTGACGAGATGTTGCAACCTCTGGTATCTCCTCTATATGTGTGGAGATATATGTTTCGCCTGCTATGCCCGCATTCGGCTGTATCGCAACAGTCTTCTTTATGTCGGCATCAGCTGATGAAGTAGAAACCTGAAGGGTTATGCTGTTGCCATCAACGATATACTGGTGGCTTGCCACGCTGTAATAGGACAAAGAGCGATAGCTTACAGGAATATCGACTGTCTTCTCCTCACCGGGCTCGAGCTCCACGCGCTTGAAACCTACGAGGCGCTTGTTGAGTGTGCCGTAATTGGAATCGCCATTGAAGTTGGCATAAACCTGAATGACGTCTGCGCCCTTGCGATTGCCTGTGTTCTTTATCGTTACGCTCACATTGCCGTCGGCACTTGCGGAAGGAGTTGATGTAGCGACGGCATTGCTGTAGTCAAAGGTGGTGTAAGAAAGACCGTGACCGAACGGATACTGAGGTGTTCCCTTCTGAGCTTTCTTGGTTGCCTTACCATAATACATATAGGTATAGCCCCAATCGTCGATGTTATATTCCATCAAACCTTCACGCTTGAGTGGAGAATCGCTCGCACTTGGCAACTCACCAAGATCAGCATACCATGTAGAAGTGAGGTGACCAGAAGGATTGATATCACCAAATATAACGTCGCATATTGCCTGTCCCTGTGCCTGACCGCCATACCAAGCCTCCATAACAGCAGGAACATCCTTGATTGCGGTGAGGTCAAGTGATGAGCCTGACTCAAGCACTACGATAGTGTTCTTGTTTGCTGCATAGAGGGCGTTGATTACGGCTGCCTGATTGCCTGGCAGGGTGAGCACCCAACGGTCGTGACCCTCTGTACCTGTCTCGTGAGAGTCGGGCTTGCTCCAGTCTGTGCCGCCAAGGAAGATGACATAGTCAGCCTTCTTAGCAACTTCAACGGCACGCTCTATCATAGCGTCGGATGCTGTCTCGTTTACACCTGACGATGTGCTTACCATGTAGAGCGGACCTTGTGTCTCCTCTGCCGGGAGCACCGCTGGAGCTGTAGGATTGGTGAAGTTGAAATACTGATAGTTGCCTACGTAGCTGTTTGTGCCTGAGAACTTTACGTAGAGGTCGTGCTTACCCTTCACAACGTCTGGGTTGACGCTGGCTGTAACTGTTGCCCACTTTGTCCAGTTGCCAGTATTTACATTATCAACTGTCAGGAAAGGGGTGCCGTCCTTAGAGTCGAGAATGAAGCTTACACTTCCCAAGCCACTTTCTTTTGCACCGCATGACATCTCAAAGTTTGTGCAACCATACTCGCCGAAGTCCACATCTTTATATAAGAATATGTCGCCAGGGGCTGTATTCTCAAGGTTGCCAGCTCCCTTGTCGTTGTTTGATGCGCCACGCTTTGACACAACTGCCTCATCAAAAGGAACGGCAGCTATCTCGCCGGTACGTTTCTTCTCTACCACGAAGTTCATCTTCTTGGCAAAAGCCTGATATGGCGTGGTGGTGTAGGTAGGAGTGCCTGAATAGTCACCAAGCTGTATGGCATTAGCGTAGGGACCTACAAGTGCCACCTTTTTATCAGCAGAAATAGGCAGAAGATTACCTTCGTTCTTCATCAGTGTCATAGACTCCTGAGCTGCTTTGAGAGCAAGAGCCTGATTAGCCTCTGATTCTATGTCGGAAGCGCTTACGTTGTTCCATGGTATGCTTACATAATCTTCATCAAACTCGCCAAGGGCGAAGCGCGTCTCAAGTATGTCGATGAGAGCCTCGTCAACCTTGTCCTCCGTAAGGTTGACATATCCGAGTTCGTCAGCAGACTTGTATTCGCTTGACAGGGCATTGCGCAGTGCACGCTGCAACACGGCTGAGGAAGAATACTGCTCACAGTTGGAGTTAAGTCCGGCATTGATACACAGTGATGTGGCGCGTGCCTCCATCATCATCTCCTCGCTATTAGAGTTCTGATAAGGGTCTTTCCATTCAGCTGCGCCGGTGGCTATGCTTCCTGCGGTATAGTTGCCGAAATACAAGTGTTTGGTAGCACGGAACACATCAGAAACAGCTGCACAATCTGATGTTACATATCCGTTGAAGCCCCACTCCTTACGAAGTATATCGGTAAGAAGCATCTTGTTGCCAGAGCAAGGCAATCCGCCCTTACCGTCTGAATAGCCCTTGCCATCAGCATTAGTCTCGGTAATATCGGTAGAAATTGCATTATATGCAGCCATTATAGACTTCACACCTGCATCCTTTACACACATCTCAAATGCTGGCAGGTAATACTCACGCATGTTCTTCTCTGTTACGAAAGAAGTGGTGGAGTGACGACCCTTTTCGTAGTTGTTGGCAGCAAAGTGCTTGGCACAGGCAACAATCTTATAGTAAGGGTTGGTCTCATCCTGGGTTCCCTGAATACCCTTAATAAACTGAGTTGCCAGAGTACCACAGAGCAGTGGGTCTTCTCCATAGTTCTCCTCCTCTCGTCCCCAACGAGGGTCACGAGCCATATTGATAGTGGGCGACCAGACATTCAGTCCTATCTTCCAACCTTTCACCAGACTGTTACGCTGATTAGTTTTATACATATGGTACGCGCGAGCCTCTGTAGAGATGGCATCAGCACACTGATACACCAGCTCTGGGTCCCATGTGGCAGACATACCTTTAGACTCTGGGAAAGAAGTAGCATTGCCCATGCGAGCATAGCCGTGAATAGCCTCATTCCAATACTGATAGTGTGGAAGAATGGTAACACCATCGCGCTTCACTTCATCGGTAACGATGGAACCAAACTGACCCGCTTTCTCCTCCAAGGTAAGTTCTTTCACCAGGAGTGTTGCTCGCTCACGGAATGACAGCGAACGGTTGAGCCAAGGATACTTCTTAATGTCTTGAGCTGTCGCACCAACGCTCACAAAAGCTAAAAGGGTAATAAATAACTTTTTCATTTAGGAATAATAATATTGTTTGTTAGTTATGTTTCACTCTGCAAAAGTACATTAAAAAGAGCATTTGGAGGGAGGAAAATCGTTGCAATAGGGTGTAAAATCAATATCTTTTTGGTAACTTTGCAACAAAATTACCAACAATAATACAATTTTACCCCATCATGGACGTACAGATAGAAGCGAGTTGGAAGGATGCATTAAAGGAAGAGTTTGAGAAAGACTATTTCATCAAACTGACGGAATTTGTCCGTAATGAGTACAGGCAGCACACATGCTACCCACCAGGCAACGAAATATTCAATGCCTTCAACCTCTGTCCTCTCAGCAAGGTGAAGGTGGTGATACTCGGTCAAGACCCATATCACGGGGAAGGGCAGGCTGAGGGACTCTGCTTTTCTGTAAAGACTGGCATCGCCTTGCCACCTTCGCTCATCAATATCTTTAAGGAGGTAAAGGATGATATCGGTACCAGACCTCAAATCATAAAGGACTTGCAAGGTAAAGATATGTATGACGGTTCGTTGCGCAGATGGGCACAACAGGGTGTCTTCCTACTCAACACATGCCTAAGTGTCAGACAGCATGAGGCTTTTAGCCACTCACGTCAGGGATGGGAATCATTTACCGATGCCGTAATAAAGATAATATCAGAAAAGCAAGAGCATGTTGCCTTCATGCTCTGGGGCGGACCGGCACGCACAAAGAAAAAAATAATAGACACCTCCAAGCATCTTGTTCTTGAAAGTGTCCATCCTTCTCCCCTATCCGCTAATCGTGGCGGATGGTTTGGTAATCATCATTTCTCACGTTGCAATGCCTGGCTACAGGAGAAAGGCTTAACTCCGATTGTCTGGTAATACCTAATTTAACGCCAGTTATCTTGTAATACCCTAATTTATCGCCAATCGTCTGGTAGATTCTCAGCAGCCTCACATAATGCCTGATACCACTCCTCTCCAAAACGGCGAATCAAGGGTTCCTTAAGGAATTTATAGATAGGCAACTTTAGTTCGTTACCTTTCTTCACGGCATCCTTACAGACATGCCATCTGTGGTAAGCCAAGGCTGTCAGTCCGTTGCTAAGGGTATCCTCACGAATGGGATAAAGGGCGCATGACATAGGTTTCTGCCACTTTATCTTTCCCTCTCTGAATGCCTTTTCGTAGGCGCACAAGCAACAATTTTCTACGGTTTCACCGTTAATTTCTATATCTTTGTAGCATGTGAAAACACAATCCTTGCCATTCACGATACTGGTAACGAGGTCACCCTCCTTATCCGTATAAGCTACACCTTGAGACTCCACTACAAGTTGGGCAGGCACAGACATCTCATGTCTTACAGCCTCCAGATTCTCCTCTATCTGTTCCAGTTCGTCAAGAGTGATTGGAGCACCAGCATCGCCCTCTATACAACATTCTCCCTTACACTTGGTAAGGTCGCAACAGAAATTCTCAGTAAGAATATCCGAAGAAACGAGTACGTTGTCTATCTGGATTATCATTAAGTTTATAATATCTGTAGCAAGTTCAGGAGAATCAGTTCTCTATACCATTACGGTATTCTGACGGACTCACACCCACATTCTCCTTGAAATACTTGCCGAAGAATGACTGTGAAGGGAAGTTCATCTCCTGAGCTATCTCACACATCTTCTTATTGGTGTGGCGCAACTGGTTACGCATCTCAGTAGTAACGAACTTGTCTATCCACTCGTTAGGAGTACGACGGCTGACAGAAGATATCACCTCACTAAGATATTTAGGCGTAATCTGCATTTCCTTTGCATACCACTGTACCTGACGCTGTTCGCGGAAGTTACGCTCAACAAGTTGTACAAAATTGACGAAGATGCGCTCACCCCTTGACTGTTTCTCCTCCTTACGAGGCTGGTTGAGCACACTATCAAAGGTGTTGCTGAAATCATAAATTAAAGCCAGAACATGCAGACGTATAACCTCTTTACGATAGCGATGCTTAGGCATAGCAATACGAGCAGCTATGGAGTTGAAATACCTGCGTGCTATGCTGATGTCATCATCCTGTACGTCGAACACAGGGTGGTTATGGCTAAGAAGGAAAAGGTCACTCATATAAACCACATCCTCAAGTATATCATGCAACATCTTGTATGATATAAAGAGGCCGAAACCGTTGAAATCATCGCTAAACATGATTTTGTCAACTACAGACTCATCGGTGACAATCATCACCGTCTTGCTGCTTGCAACGCGTTTCTTGCCATTCACCTCAAGTGTCACTATGCCATCAGTACAAATACCGATGAAGAGACACAAAGACATACGGCGAGCCTCTGTGAGAGGTTGTAAATTACGAAGTGACTCTATCAGGGCAATATCATCACCAACATGTGGCAGATGGTATTTTTTAACAATACCATCAATGGTAACCGGACTAATGTCTTTTTTTCTCATAATACAATTGATTTTAAAATTAACATTGTGTCTGGTTGTTGTTGGTAGATTTCTCGTTTAATTCGTTATTTTTGTTATGCGTCAATATTAGCGTATGTAGCATTCTCTTCGATGAAGACGCGTCGTGGTTCAACGTCGTCGCCCATAAGCATTGAAAATATCTCATCGGCATCGGCTGCATTCTGTATTGTAACCTGCTTAAGCAGACGAGTCTCTGGGTTCATAGTGGTATCCCACAGCTGCTCCGGGTTCATCTCACCCAGACCTTTGTAGCGCTGAGTGTGCAGACGGCTGTCATCAGCATCGCCGTTACAATATTTCTCGATAAACCTGATACGATCTTCCTCTGTGTAACAATACTCCTTGTTATTCTTGTAGGTACACAGATAGAGAGGTGGAGTAGCGATATAGAGGTGTCCCTCCTGGATCACCTTAGGCATGAAGCGGAAGAAGAGAGTCATGATGAGGGTGTCGATGTGAGAGCCATCGACATCGGCATCGGTCATGATGATAATCTTATCATAACGCAACTTGTCGATATTAGCCTCCTTAGAGTCCTCTCCATCTACGCCGAAGCGCACGCCGATAGCCTGAAGGATGATGTTTACTGACTCAGCCTCGAACACCTTGTGCCACTGAACCTTCTCCACGTTGAGAATCTTACCACGCAGAGGAAGGATAGCCTGGGTATGACGGTCACGACCCTGCTTAGCAGAACCACCAGCCGAGTCACCCTCGACCAGGAATATCTCCGTCTTCTTGGGGTCACGACTTGAGCAGTCAGCCAGCTTACCTGGCAGTCCGCCACCAGTCATAGGATTCTTACGCTGTACGCTCTCACGCGCCTTACGAGCTGCGATACGTGCCGTAGCAGCCAGTATTACCTTCTCACAGATGGTGTGAGCCTCTTTCGGATGCTCCTCGAGGTAATTGTTCATTGCCTCGCCTACAGCCTGCTGTACGGCACCATTCACCTCCTTGTTGCCAAGCTTGGTCTTTGTCTGTCCCTCAAACTGAGGCTCAGCCACCTTGACAGAGATGATAGCGGTCAGTCCCTCGCGAAAGTCGTCAGGAGCGACCTCAATCTTCGCCTTATCCATCTGCTTGCGCAACTGATCGTCCTCGTCAGCATACTTCTTCAGCGAACGGGCAAGAGCGATACGGAAACCAGTAAGGTGAGTACCACCCTCGATGGTGTTGATATTATTAACGTAAGAGTGGATATTCTCCGAATAGTCGTTATTGTAGAGCAGAGCTATCTCAATAGGAATGCCTGCCTTCTCAGTCTTCAAGCATATAGGGTCACCAATAATAGAAGTACGGTGGCGGTCAACGTAGCGCACAAACTCCTTCAGTCCCTCCTTAGCGTGGAACACCTCAGGCTGGCGCAGATTACCCTCCTCGTTAGGACGCAAATCGGTCAGCGTGATAGTAATACCTGCATTAAGGAATGCGAGTTCGCGCATACGACGAGCCACGATGTCATACTTATACACAGTCTCAGTGAAGATAGTAGCATCAGGCCAGAACTGCTGACGAGTACCACGCTTGTCGGTCTCGCCCACTATCTTTACAGGGTAGAGAGGCTTACCCATCTCATATTCCTGCTGGTAGATCTTACCGTCGCGGAACACCTGGGAGAGCATGTGAGAAGAAAGAGCGTTAACACAGCTCACACCCACACCGTGCAGACCACCTGATACCTTATAAGAACCCTTATCAAACTTACCACCAGCATGGAGCACCGTCATAACCACCTCGAGGGCAGACTTATGCAGTTTCGGATGCTCGTCAACAGGGATGCCACGACCATTATCCTCTACGGTTATAGAGTTGTCGGCATTGATTACCACCTGAATGTCGGTACAGTAACCAGCCATAGCCTCATCGATAGAGTTATCCACGGTCTCGTTTACGAGGTGGTGCAATCCCTTCTCTGAGATATCACCGATATACATGGCTGGACGCTTACGTACTGCTTCAAGTCCTTCCAGCACCTGAATGTTTTTACCAGTGTAGTTTGTTTCTTTGTTCTGAATTTCTTCCATTAGATTAGTGACATTGTTTTTATTCCTTGCAAAGTTAACAAAAAAATATGATATAGCCAAATAAAAAAGGCATAAAAAAGGTTATAAAAAGGAATAAAAAAAGGTTGCTACCCCTCACGAGCTGCAACCCTTCAAAAAAAATTATTATGGAAACAATCTTGTGTTCTGTCTTTTGGTCCAGAGCTTAGCCAAGCTTCTGGATGTGAAGTGCGAGACTTGACTTGATGTTAGCTGCCTTATTCTTATGAATAACGTTGTTCTTTGCAAGCTTGTCAAGCATCTTCTGCACTTTTGGATAGAGGTTTACTGCCTCTTCCTTGTCTGTTGTAGCGCGAAGCTTACGAACTGCGTTACGCATAGTCTTCGCATAATACTTGTTGCTCTGAGTCCTTACCTTAGTCTGGCGGATTCTCTTTTCGCATGACTTGTGATTTGCCATTTTCTTTTTCTTTTGTTTTGTGCCAGCTTTCTTGCTGACGTTTTACATTAGCTTATGGGTCTTGCGCCACTACAGCTGCCCTGGGCGGAAACATCGGCTTTCGGCTCTCACGCCTCTTGCCCCATTCCCTTCGCCACCACGATGAACATCTCTGTCCGATGACGAATAATTATTGTTTTGTAGCGCGTAGGGGAGTCGGACCCCTCTTGCAAGAATGAAAATCTTGAGTACTAACCGATATACGAACGCGCCAAACCAGTTTGACTAAGAGACTGTAGCGGCGCTTTTTCAAAGGCACCATTCCTCTTAGCGGGTGCAAAGGTAGTCATTTTTTGTTACATGTGCAAATTTTCTCATGATATTTTTCTCAAAACGATTTATTTTTCATACTTTTGCATCATAAAATGGAGAGCAAGACTCGTGGCATAGTGCTCAGGACGGTGAAAATCAATGACAACAAGCTCATCGTCGATTTCCTTTCGAGAGAGGAGGGAAGACTGTCTGCCGTATGGAAAATCACTACTTCGAGAACCTCAAAAGTGCGCAGGCAATATTTTCAGCCTATGACCATACTGAATGTTAACCTCGAGCGCTCGCCTCGCCAACACATGTCGCGCATCAAGGAGGCCCAGATTGCTATACCTTATTCTTCTATCTCTCTTGACGGAGACAAGATGGCTATCACCTTCTTCCTGGCTGAGTTTATGAATTATGCCACTCGCAGCATGCATACCGATGCCTTGCTTTATGACTTTGTGGAGCAGAGTCTCACCTGGCTTGATGCGAGCAACAAGGGCATAGCCAACTTCCACCTTATGTTTATGGTCAGGATGTCGTTGTTCTTAGGGTTTCAGCCTGATATGTCAACCTACGAAGAGGGTGCCTTGTTCGACCTTCGCGAGGGTGTCTTCTGCACTACTGCCCCACTCCATTCCGACTTCCTGAATGCTGAGGATGCTAAGAAAATGCAGATTCTCATGCGTATGTCGCCATCCAACTTGCATCTCTTTCCCTTATCTCGCAATGAGCGCAATCGCATCATCGACATCACCCTGATGTATTATCGTCTTCACATTCCTCAGTTTGGCGAGATGAAGACCCTCGAAGTCCTCAGGGAACTCTAAACTCTATACTCTCAACCCTACACTCTTTTTATTTCTTTCACCACTTTTGCCGCTCCGCTGGTGAGATTGAGTGATTCTGGGTGTTGCTTGACGAACGACTCTATGTGTCTTACTCGTTTGCTCTCCAGTATCTCGTCAACGGCAATGAGTATGCCTGTCTCCTCCACATCGCCGAAGCCGTAGTTGATGGCTGTGCCAAAGAGTTTCATGGTTGGCGAGAGGTTCATATAGGCATTAACCAGTGGTGGGATATTGAAGCCTAAGGCTCTGATGCCTCCATTGAGTATGCGATAGTCTTCCTTGAAGTCTCGTCCGCAGAACACCTGAGCGAGTTCCTCTTCTGGTGTCTCCAGTTCCAACGGTTTCATCGGATATATCAGTCCTTCCTTATCGTCAAAATGCTTCTTGAGGAAGTAGAGTATAAGGTCTCTGCCAAAACGTATGTAGCTTGGGTACATCGTCATCTTGCCAAAGTAATACTTCATCTTGGGGTTGATGACGGTCAGAGCGCCCAGTCCGTCCCACAGGTTATCGAGTGCAAAGAGGCTCTTGGCTCCCATCTTGCTGCTCTGGTATTCAGGCGTAACAAACGAGCGACCCAGCTCTATGGTGTATGGGGCATACTCCTTGATAAACTTCTCTGAGAACTTAAACAGATGGCTTGTGGCGAGTTCTGGCTGACCATTCTCGTCGTAGGTCCACTCATCACCCATCAGATAGCGATAGCCACCTATTATCTCCTCCGACTCAGGATTCCACACTATGAGCTGCTTGTAGCAGTTCTCGCATGTGTCATACTCGTCCCAGTCAAGTTCCTTGCCTGTTCCGCCTCCAGCCATACGGAAGGTTATCTCGCGCAGACGACCTATCTCACGCATCAGGTTGGGTGAGTCGTGATACGTAAAGATGTATATCTCGTTGTTGCTCTTGTTGGTCATGCGCAACTTCTTCTCTGGAGTGAGTTCCGCCTTTATGAGCTCAAGGGGTACTGGTGCTATGATTTCTGCATCCATCTAAGTTCGGGTTATTATATTCTGTTACAGTTTATATACTAAGTCTTCCACATACTTTGCCCACTCCTGTGGCGACTTCGACCTGTCGAACGTCTGCCACGCTATGGGCTTGCCTATCTTAATCTTGAACGTCTTGCCCTCGTTCCTAAACATCTCGTCCACCAGATACAACATGGCAATGTTCACCTTCAGGTGCAGCATCTTGCATATGTTGGCTATGCGATAGAACCGCTCCGAGTTTCTGCCCTCAAAGTGTATAGGCACCACATCGCGGTGGGTCTTCACGCTCTTGGTTATGAAGGCTTTCTTCCAAGGCAGGTCGTGTATCTCGCCGTTTATCTTCCTTGAGCAGAGCCCTGCAGGGAACATCAGCATGTGCACATCCGACTCAAACACCTCATCCACCATCCTTGGCAGGTCTCTTGCCTGCTTCTTGCCTGCTATATTTACTGGTATGCAGAGCGGAGCCAGTCCTGGAAGGTTCATCAGCAGGTCGTTGACCAGATATTTGAAGTTCTCGCCATACTTATCGCCCAACACCGTTCCTATCGCTATACCGTCGATTCCACCCAGCGGATGGTTAGATACGAAGGTGAAGCGCATGCCGTCTGTGGCATCAGGCAGGTTCTCCCATCCATCCACCACTATCTCGTTGCCCAGATAGCGTAAGCCGTGCTTCAGCCAGGGAACACCTACCTCGTCACGAGACTCCCAAAGGAACTCATTTATTCTGTCTTCCCAGATAAGTTTCTTCAGCCAGTTCACCAGGAAGCGAGGCACATAGCGAGCCTTCTCGCCCAGCTTTGAGCGCAGAAGATTGTCTATGTCGATGGTCTTTTCTGTTACCTCAATCATTATTGCTCTTACGTACGTATATAAATAAGGTGTAAGGGTGAAAAGGAAATTTTGCACAAAATTACAAATATTTTTCCGAAAAAGAGCAATTTTATCCCAATATTTTTTCTTCCCCCCTACCTTTTTTATTAAATGCCCCCTATGGTCTTCTGTCAAACCCTGACCCTCAGCCCAACTCTATCACTTCCAAATCCTTAACCCCATCGCCATCTATCACGAAGCGCACCAACGTGCGAACTGGCTGCTGACCATACAGCCCTGCTGCTCCTGGGTTGATGTGGAGAATATGCAGCCTGTGGTCAAACATCACCTTGGTTATATGCGAATGGCCTGAGATAAAGAGTTTTGGGGGGGTATCGTATATCTGGCGCATTATCGAACGGTCATACCTGCCTGGGTAGCCTCCTATGTGCTTCATCAGCACATCCACCTCCTCACACTTGAAGCGCAACACCTCAGGAAACTCTCTCCTCACCACATCGCCGTCTATGTTGCCATAAACACCTCGCAGGGTGGCTATCTCCCTCAGCCTATCAGCTATCTCGATAGTACCGAAATCGCCCACATGCCATATCTCGTCACACCCTGTGAAATACTTCACATAGCGCTCATCCCAATGCGAGTGGGTATCTGAAAGCAAACCTATCTTTTTCATTCATGGCAAAGGTACAAAGAAAAATCCAAATAGCAAAACAAACCTCTCAAAAAAACAGTGATAACGCGTTACAGTTGCATACTGAACACACTGTTCCAAATTCCTCCCAGCTTTTTGGAACACATTGTTCAGGGGCTCCGGACACTGTGTCCAGGGGCTCCGGATTAAGTGTCCGGAGCCCCTGGACACTTTTCCTTGCTTGGCTTTCAAGTTAAGAACTCTATTAACCCCAAAAGAAAAAGGAAGCCTTTAAAGCTTCCTTTTCTTGCGTGATCCGCTTGGGGTTCGAACCCAAGACCCCCACATTAAAAGTGTGATGCTCTACCGACTGAGCTAGCGGATCTACCCTACTTCATTCTTGCTGATTTTAACCTCCACAAGGGAGGCACTCTGCAAAAATGCGGTGCAAAGGTACAAAAAAAAGAATAGATGGAGAAGCAAATTGTGAAAAGTTGTTGAAATGTTAGTGTTTTTTAACTTATATGCTTGCTGTTCGGAAAGTTTTTTGTACCTTTGGCGAAATATTTTTTTGTGACAACACATTATGATAGAAGGACCTATTACATTTGACCGTGCGATGCGAGGAGGCATAATCATTGCCCTCGTGGTGATAGTATGCCTGATACTCGACTACCTCAGCGCCGTACTGCTACCGTTTTTCATAGCATGGATTTTCGCTTACCTGCTTTACCCTCTGGTGCGATTCATAGAGCACAGGATGAAAATAAGGTGGCGTGCTGTGAGCATACTGATAGCCTTCTTCACCGTTATGCTGGTACTTGGTGGTGTGATATACCTCATCATCCCACCTATGATAGAGGAGTTTTCGCGCTTCACCACCCTTGTGACACAGTATCTGCATAATGCCACCCACATAAAGAATTTCCCTGAAACCGTACAATGGTGGGTAGAGCATAACAAGGATGACCTGACAAACTTCCTGAAGTCTGAGAACTTTGCCACCACCATGAAGGATACGATGCCTAAACTCTTCTCTGCCCTGAGCGAGGGAGTGACCATCTTGCTGAGTATCATCGCCTCATGTATCACCTTGCTCTATATGTTCTTCATCCTGATGGACTATGAGTACCTGACAGAAAACTGGATTCGCATATTCCCTAAGAGGCTCCGTCCTTTCTGGCAGGATCTGGCATCAGACCTCAAGGTGTCGCTCAACAACTACATTCGTGGACAGGGCCTGGTGGCATTCACTATGGGTGTGCTCTTCTGCATAGGATTCCTGATTATCGATTTCCCTATGGCTATAGGTCTGGGCATACTGATTGGTATACTCGATATGGTGCCTTACCTGCACACCACTGCCCTCATACCTACTGCCTTTCTGGCTGCGATGAAGGCATCAGAGACTGGTCAGAGCTACTGGATAGTCTTTGGCAGTGCCGTAATAGTGTTCTGTGTAGTACAGATTATTATCGATGGAATCGTCACTCCTAAGGTGATGAGCAGCAAGATGGGACTGAACCCTGCCGTACTTCTGCTCTCGCTCTCAGTATGGGGCGCTTTGCTCGGTTTCATCGGACTTATCATAGCCCTGCCTGCCACTACCGTGATTATTCTCTATTGGAAGAGATACATCACCAAAGAGGATGAGAATTCATAGTTCACAGTTCATAGTTCACAGTTCATAGTTCACAGTTCATAGACGTGCTATACCTGATACCAACGCCAGTAGGCAATATGGAGGATATGACCTTCAGAGCGGTGAGACTGCTCAAGGAGGCTGACCTGATACTCTGCGAGGACACTCGTACGAGTGGCATACTGCTGAAGCATTTCGACATAACAGACAAGAGGCTGATGTCTCATCATAAGTTTAATGAGCACACCACCACCCACAACATAGTGGAGCGACTGAAGAGTGGCGAGAATATCTGTCTGATTACTGATGCTGGCACTCCTGGCATCAGCGACCCAGGGTTCTATCTGGTGAGAGAGGCTGTGGAGGCTGGCATAGAGGTGCACACCTTGCCTGGGGCTACAGCATTCGTACCCGCCTTGGTAAGTAGCGGACTGCCATGCGACAAATTCTGCTTCGAGGGTTTCCTACCACAGAAGAAGGGCAGACAGACTCGCCTGCAAGAACTCTCGACTGAACCTCGCACCATGATTATCTACGAGTCGCCCAGACGCATAGTGAAGACTCTGGAACAGATGTGTGAAGCATTTGGCGAGGGACGCAAGATAAGTGCCTGTCGCGAGATTTCCAAGATACACGAGGAAAGCGTGAGGGGAACTATGCGCGAGGTACTCGACCACTTCATCGCCAACGAACCCCGAGGCGAGTTTGTGCTCATAGTGGAGGGATGCTCCACTCCAACTAAGGAAGCCAGCCACCCCAACCATGAGGAAGAGGAGGCTAAGCCCATGAGCAAATATCAGCGAAAACAAGCCAAACTTGCCAATAATTCCTAATTCCTAATTAAACAAATGGAACGCCTGCTTCACTATACTTGGAGACACAAGCTGTTGCCCTTGGGCAAGCTCACCACCACTGACAGCAGAATGGTGGAGGTGATAGACCCTGGGCTATACAACAATAGCGATGCAGGACCAGACTTCTTCAACGCCAAGGTGAAGGTTGACGGCATTTTGTGGGTGGGTAATGTGGAGATTCACATCAAGGCAAGCGACTGGTATCGTCATCATCACGACAAGGATTCTGCCTACGACAGCGTGATTCTGCATGTGGTGCAACAGGCCGATATGGAGGTAAAAACCAGTCAGGGCAAGACGCTCACCACTCTCGAACTGCCTGTGGCTGAGGGACTGAAACAAGACTACGAGGGACTTATCCACTCTGACAAATACCCTCCATGCTACAAGATAATACCCCGACTGCCCTCGCTCAAGGTGCACAGTTGGCTCAGTTCGCTACAGGTGGAGCGACTGCAACAGAAAACCTCGGCTATAGTGGAACGAGTGCAGAAGACCAAGGGCTCATGGGAGGCTGCTTACTTCGTAACCCTCTCGCGCAACTTTGGTTTCAGCATCAATGGCGATGCCTTTGAGACATGGGCTACGATGATGCCAATGAACGCTCTCGCCCACCATCGCGACAACCTCTTCCAGATTGAGAGCATCTTTATAGGCATGGCTGGCTTGCTCGACAAGGTTGATCCTAAATACACTCAAGAGTTTGCCTACCTGCAGAAGAAGTTCGGGCTGACCCCTATGGATGCTACCCTGTGGCGATACCTGCGAACCAGGCCACAGAACTTCCCTCATGTGCGCATTATGCAACTGGCACAGATGTATCACGAGCAACGAACTTCACTCAGCCAACTGCTCAACTGCAAAAACTCGAAGGAGATATCCACCTTATATAATATAAAGGGCGCGAAGCTCGACCTGCTTATCATCAACACAGTAGTGCCCACCGTCTTTGCCTATGGCAGGTATCACGCCAATGAGGAATACGAAGACAGGGCATTCGACCTGCTTGAGGCTATCAAGGTGGAAGACAACAATATCGTGCGAATGTGGCAGGAATGCGGACTTGACGCTCGTTCGGCTGGCGATTCGCAGGCTCTCATTCAACTCAAAAAGGAATATTGCGACAAGAAAAACTGCCTCCGTTGCCGCTTCGGCTACGAATTCCTCTCAGGCGAATATCGCAACGCCTTCTTCAGCGAAGATACCCCTTAAACTTTTGAACAAGCGAAGCACCTTGAACTTTTCAATTGTCAATTGTCAATTTTCAATTATCAACTAAATAAATGGTACTAAATTACATCTTTGTAGCATTCTTTCTGATTGCTTTCGTCATCGGACTTTTCAAACTCGTAGTGTTGGGTGACGTCGAGGTCTTCCCTGCTATGATGAACTCCACCTTTGACTCTTCAAAGACAGCATTCGAGATTTCACTCGGTCTTACTGGTGTACTCTCGCTCTGGCTTGGCATAATGAAGATAGGCGAGAGGGGCGGAGTGGTAAACTTCATAGCCCGACTGCTCTCACCTATTTTCAGCAAACTCTTTCCTGACATTCCTAAGGGACACCCCGTAACAGGCAGTATCTTCATGAATATTGCAGCCAACATGCTGGGACTGGATAATGCTGCTACCCCTCTGGGACTGAAGGCTATGGAGCAGATGCAGGAAATCAACAAGCAGAAGAATGAGGCTCTGAAAGCCCAAAACCCCTCAGTTGATGTGGAGCGCCTTAACGCTACTGCCACCAATCCTATGATTATGTTCCTGGTGCTCAACACCTCTGGTCTTACACTTATCCCAGTGAGCATCATGGTCTATCGAGCACAGATGGGGGCTGCTCAGCCTACTGACATCTTCATCCCTATTCTCATAGCCACCTTCTTTGCTACGCTGGCTGGCATCATCTTCACCTGCCTCTATCAGCGCATAAATATGTTCAATCGCACCATACTGCTCACCCTTGGTGGCATGTGTGCTGCTGTTGGCGCTATCATCTGGGGTTTCTCTCAGTTGGATAAGGAGACGATGGACTCTGTTTCCACCACTACAGCCAACATACTCCTGATGACAATAATCACTGGTTTCATCGTTGCTGCCGTACGTAAGAAGGAGAATGTCTATGATGCCTTCATCGAAGGTGCTAAGGAAGGTTTCCAAACTGCAGTAAGAATAATACCTTACCTCGTCGCTATTCTCGTTGGAATCGGTGTTTTTCGTGCTTCTGGTGCTATGGATGCCCTTACTAATGGCATCGCGTGGTGTGTGTCTGCCTGTGGTCTGAATGCCGACTTCGTAGCTGCTCTGCCTACTGCCCTTATGAAACCTCTCTCTGGTAGTGGGGCGCGAGGTATGATGGTCGATGCTATGACCACCTACGGAGCAGACTCTTTCGTAGGTCGTCTGGCTTGCATCTTCCAAGGCAGTACCGATACCACATTCTATATCCTCGCTGTTTACTTTGGCAGTGTGAGCATTCGCCACACCCGTCATGCTGTGGCTTGCGGCTTACTTGCTGACCTCGCTGGCATCATTTCTGCCATCGCCATTGCCTACCTTTTCTTCGGCTAATGCCTTAGAATCAAGGGAGGGTTCGTCTTTCGTAAACATTAGTGAGAATACCACTGACAGCGCCAGTACGCATATGATTACAGCAAGGCTTACTGGTGTTGTTACTTCTATGCCGTAGAGCCCGAGGAGCATCTTTATACCCACAAAGACAAGTATCACGCCCAGTCCGTACTTCAGCAACTTGAAGTATTGTGCCACTGCTGCCAAGGCGAAATAGAGAGCTCGCAGACCCAGAATGGCGAAAATATTACTCGTGAGCACTATGAAGGGGTCACGAGACACTGAGAACACAGCAGGAATAGAGTCCACGGCAAATGCCACATCAGTAGTCTCTATCACCAGCAAGGCAACAAACAATGGGGTGGCTATGCGTTTGCCATTCTCGATTACGAAGAATTTATCGCCTCTCAGTTCCTTGGTCACAGCCCATACTTTATCAAAACCTCTGACTATAAAATTCTTTGACAGGTCTGGGACCTCATCCTCATCGTGGAAGAACATCTTTGCACCAGTATATATAAGGAACAGACCAAACAGCCCGAGTACCCACTCAAATCTCTCCACGGCTGCTGCTCCAGCGAAGATAAAGATGCTTCTCAGCACAAGAGCACCGAATATTCCCCAAAACAGCACCTCATGCTGGTATTTCCTCTCTATGCCAAAGAATGAGAAGAGCATAAGGAATACGAACAGGTTGTCCATCGACAGCGACTTCTCTATCAGGTAACCAGCCAGAAACTCCATCGCCTTCTCCTGTCTGATAAGCGCTATCTCTTCTCCTGTCACGTGAGTCTCAACTGGGTATAGGTAGTATATACCCACACAAAACAATAGCGAAACAGCTATCCACACCACTGTCATGCGCATCGCCTCACCCACGTTCACCTCATGCTGACCCTTCCTGCCAAACATCTTCAGGTCAACAATCAGCATCAACAATACTGCTACATAGAATACTATCCACGCCCAAACGGGCATTCCCATTACAATCATTCTTACCTTATATTAAAAATTTGATATAGTTTTCTGGCGTAATCACATTAGCAGATGCCACAGAGTATGCTTCCATGAATGACTTAGGAAATGATAAATCTGCTTTCTTCGGATTCCACTTCATCTCAAAGGCTGTCATATAACCATCAGCCTCCTCCACGTAATCTATCTCTTGCTGGTTTTTGGTACGCCAGAAATATGTGTTACAATAGTGCTCGCTATAATGATTAAACTTCATACGCTCCGAAATAAAGTAATTCTCCCATAGAGCACCCACATCGTTACGCATGTCTAATGGCGCAAACTGCTGTATAACGGCATTTCTCACACCATTGTCATAGAAGTAAATCTTCTTGGCTTTCTTAAGCTCGTTGCGCAAGTTACGGCTCAGTCCGTTAAGACGGAATATGATGAAACACTTCTCCAAAAGGTCTATATACCTCTCCACCGTCTTGTTATCCGTACCTATTATCTGTGCCAATTCATTGTATGACACTTCCGACCCCACCTGAAAAGCCAAAGCACGGAGCAGTTTTACTAGTAAGTCTGGCTTGCGCAGGTTATCAGATGCAAGTATATCTTTATATAGATAGCTGTCCGTAAGCGTACGTAGTAGCATCTCTGGCTTATCTTGCTGGTTTAGTATGTCCGGATATGAGCCATAAATGAGTCTGGTCTCCAACAATTTCATCACATCGATATAGCCATTGGTCTTATATATCTCCTCTGTTGATATCGGAAACATCTGGTACTCATATTTCCTTCCCGTCAGTGGCTCATTCAGTCTGTTACGCAATTCAAAAGCTGACGAACCTGTTGCTATTACCTGCACATCAGGCATATTATCCACTATCAGCTTTATTGTCAAGCCTACATTATCTACCTTCTGAGCCTCATCTATTATAACAAGCCTGTTTCCACCTATCAGCGCTTTCACATCTTCAAGGTTACGGTTCGTTAGAGCCGATACCGTCTGCGGCTCGTCACAATTGAGGAACAGCACTCCGCCGTCTTGAACCTTTACTATCTCTTTCAACAGAGTGGTCTTACCCACCTGGCGAGCACCAAGCAATATTATTGCCTTGTGCTTAAAGCACCTGTCTATGATTATCTGTTGCAACGTTCTCTTAAACATACCGTTCATTCTATGTTTATGCGCTACAAAGGTAACAAATATTACTATTTCCACCAAACAAAAATCGAACTTTTTGGGATTATAAACCTAAAAAGTTGAGTATTTTTGGGATTATAAACCTAAAAAATCGAGCATTTTTAGGATTACGCTTCATTATAACACTCATTAAGAGTCTTTATTTTTCTTGACACTGGGCAAGTCTTAAACAAAAAGTCGTGGGTTTTCTTTGTTGTAATAAAAGAAATGAGTAATTTTGCATAACTTTTTCATAAGGTAAGACTATGGGTTCAATGAAATCTCTTGCCAAGGACACGGCAATCTACGGACTTAGCAGCATAGTGGGCAGATTCCTCAATTATCTGCTCGTGCCACTCTACACCCACGTGATAGCAGCCTCAAGCGGTGGCTATGGCGTGGTGACCAATCTGTATGCCTATGTGGCACTCATACTGGTAATCCTCACCTTTGGCATGGAGACCACCTTCTTCCGCTTTGCCAACAAGGAGGACGAGAATCCCCACCTGGTGTTCTCCACCTCCATGGCTGTGGTGGGTACGCTGAGTGCCGTTTTCCTCGCCATCATCTTTTTAGGCATAGACCCTATAGCCCGTGCTCTGCAGTATAGCAACCACAAGGAATACATACTGATGATGGCTACGGTGGTGGCGCTTGATGCGATACAGGCGATACCGTTCTCTTACCTCAGATATAAGAAGAACGCCATAAAGTTTGCTTCGCTCAAACTGCTGTTCATCATTCTCAACATTGGGCTTAACCTGCTCTACTTCGTGTTCCTCGGCAAGGATGATGTGTTCTATGTATTCTTCCTCAACCTCGTCTGCACTGGTTTCATCACCTTCTTCTTCATACCAGAGTTCTGGCATGAGCACGTGGCAGCACGACAGTATTGCAAGGATACTGGCACTCCTTTCCAGCTGGTGGATTTCTCGCTGCTCCGCCGTATGTTCACCTACTCATGGCCTATTTTGGTATTGGGCATAGCAGGCATACTCAACCAGACGGCAGACAAGATGATATTCCCACTCGTCTATCCTGACAAGACACAGGGTGTGGTGGAACTCGGCATCTATGGCGCCTGTGCCAAGATAGCCATGATTATGGCGATGATTACCCAGGCTTTCCGTTATGCCTACGAACCCATCGTCTTTGCTAAGGCTAAGGACAAGGACAAGAACGAGTATTATGCTCATGCCATGAAATTCTTCATCATCTTCACACTCTTTGCCTTCCTGTGCGTTATGGGCTATATGCCTATCCTTGAGCACATCCTCGGCAGCGAATACAGGGCTGGTCTGCAGGTGGTGCCTATCGTGATGGTGGCTGAGATTATGATGGGCATCTATTTCAACCTCTCTTTCTGGTATAAACTCATCGACAAAACTATATGGGGAGCATGGTTTAGTCTGGCTGGCTGCGTTACGCTTGTAGCCGTCAACATTCTCTTTATCCCTGAGTACAGCTACATGGCTTGTGCCTGGGGTGGAGTGGCAGGCTACGGCACTGCTATGCTCCTCTCTTATTTCGTAGGTCAGAAGAAATACCCTATCAACTACGACCTGAAGGGCATCTTCACATACGTCGTCGTCACCACCTGTTTCTATTACGCCATGGAACTCTCCACCCGTATGCCTTACGTATGGCTGCAGTTGCTGTGCAACACGCTCCTCATCCTGGCTTACCTCGTGATAGTGGTGAAGAACGATGTGCCGTTGAAGTCAATACCTGTAATTGGGAAAAGGTTTAGAGGTTAGAGTTTAAAGGTCAAAGGTTAAACCATAATGAAAAAAATACTGACTTTATCGTTAATTTCATTCTTCATTCTTCATTCTTCATTCTTCATTTCTCTTCACGCCGACGAGGGCATGTGGACACTCTACAACCTGCCCGATGCCGTTTATGAGCAGATGAAGACTGAGGGCTACCGTCTGCCTAAGTCGTCACTCTATGGCGGGCTGAGCAACTGTGTGGTAAACTTCTCTGGCTACTGCACAGGCGAGGTGGTTTCACCCATGGGACTGCTCATGACCAACCACCACTGTGGTTTCGAGGCTATCCGCTCCCACTCCACTGTGGAGCACGACTATATGCTTAACGGCTTTTATGCCGATTCTATCAGCAAGGAACTGAAAAACGACGATATGTTCGTAGCCTTCATGCGACAGCAGCGTGACATCACCCCCACCCTCGACTCCTTAGGCATCGACACCCTCGGCAACATAGAGAAAGAGGCACTCATCGACTCGCTCAACGAGGTGCTTACCAAAGAGGCAAAGAAGATTGACACCACTTACTACGTAGAGATAGATCCATTCTTCGAGGGCAATATGTATTATGCCACCACCTACCAGCGTTATAACGACATCCGTCTAGTCTATGCCCCACCTAAGTCGTTGGGCAAGTTTGGTGGCGAGACGGATAACTGGATGTGGCCCCGCCAGACGTGCGACATATCCGTCTTCCGCATCTATGTTGACCCTAAGACAGGCGGTCCTGCCGACTATTCCGAGCACAACGTGCCTATGGGCACCGACTCCACCTCTGTGGCTCAGGGCATCAAGCCTGCCTACCTGCCTGTCAGCATCGACGGCTATCGTGAGGGCGACTTCTCCATGACTATCGGCTATCCAGGCAGTACCGAGCGCTATCTGTCCAGTTACGGCGTAGAGGAGATGCGCAACGGACTGTTCTACCCCATGCAGCAGGTGCGAGGCATCAAGCAGGCAATCATGAAGCGCCACATGAGCCAGTCTGAGGCTGTGCGCATAAAGTATGACTCCAAGTATGCCAACAGTTCCAACTACTGGAAAAACTCCATCGGCATGATAAAATGTATTGATTCCATCGGCATAATCGACATAAAACGTAAGTATGAGGAACGCATACAACACTATGCCGACTCCATGAATATTCCGCTCGATTTCGAGAAACTGAAAAAATACTACAGAGACTGCTCTGCTGCCACCCGCGCCATGACCTATTTCAATGAGTCTTTTGGCAGGCGTAGCCAGAACGAACTCGCCATCCGTGCCATGAAGTATTACAATGGCATAGAGGTCAAGGGACCAAAAAACAAACCAAAGAAGCAGTATGTGGAGTTTGCTGACAACAGCGACTCATGGGATAAGGCTCTCGACAGTGAGGCACTCGCAGCACTGATACAGAACTACCGCAGTGAGATTGGCGACACAGCCTATCTGCCGTCTTTTTACCAGACCATCGACAGGCAGTTTGGTGGCGACTACACCCGCTATGTCAATGAGATGTATGACAACTCCATACTCATGAATAGTGGCACCCGTCTCAAGGTCAAGACCACAAAGAAGATGCAACGCGACCTGGGCATGCAGTTCGGTCTATCACTCATCGATGCCCTTGCCAACATACGCCTTTCCATAGACTCTATCAGCGACAGCATCGACGTGCAGGAACGATTGCTGTGCAAGGCAAAGGTGCGCATGGAGCAGGATATGCCCCACTACAGCGATGCCAACTTCACCATGCGCCTCTCCTACGGACAGATAGGCGGCTATCAGATCAACGGCTACGACTCTGGCTATTACACCACGGCACAGTCTATGGTGCAGAAGATGGAAAAAGCCGATTCCATCGAAGAATATTTCGCAGAACCTGTATTTAAGGAACTGCTTAGCAGTAAAGATTTCGGCATCTATACCGATAAGGTGTCAAAGACCCTTAACCTCTGCTTCCTTTCCAATAACGACATCACAGGCGGCAACTCAGGTTCACCAGTGATAGATGGTGATGGCAGGCTCATCGGTCTCGCCTTCGACGGCAACTGGGACAGCCTGTCTGCAGACATTTATTATGATGCCCCCCTCGCACGCTGCATCAATGTCGATATCCGTTACATCCTCTATATCATGAAGCACTGGGCAAAGGCAGACCGCCTGCTCCATGAAATGGGTGTAGAGTAGAGTAACCTACACCAGGTACAAGGTGACAAGGGACAAAGTACAAATAACGACAATCAGGAATAGATTATTCCGAGTTGCCTTTTTAATCTTTTCCCCCATGTAGTTTGAGTCCGCCGAGAAGGAAGAAGAGGATGATGCCGAATGCCATGCCTGCTATGGCATCAATGGCGTAGTGGGCATAGATATACACGGTGCTGAGACACAGGAATATGAAAGGAACGGCGAGCACTAAGAGCCAACGCCACATGCGCATTCTGACTACCATCACCATAACAAGGGTGGCGATGGCGACATGACTGGAGGGGAAGGCGGCGGTGGGTCGCTCACCTGTGTGGTGAGCCCACTCTACAAGGGAATAGAACAAACCCTTATCCCACCCTGGCGACCTGAGAGCCTCCATATTGTCGCGGAAATAATGACCTACATCTGGAAAATTGCCTGCGGCTATCTCATCCATACCCACTGCAAGATAGTAATATTGCGGTCCTGTGACTGGCATCAACAAGTAGATAACATAACAGATGTAGAAGCCAGCGAAAATCATGAAGGCTGAGCGCTCGAAGTTATGAAACTTAGTGAAGAAGACTATAACGAGGGTGACAACGAAGAAGAGGTAATAGGAGAAATAACCCATATACATAAGCTCTGACACCACTGGATTGCTGAACAGCTGCGAGAAGACAAGCGAAGGTTGGAAGCCAAACAACGCCTGCTCATAACCTGCAAAGATATGGTCGAAGCAGGGGAACTGATGGTTTATGGCGTAGGTATCGGGATACCACACCCCAAGCATGAACAGCAGGTAGACTATGCGAGCGCCGATGACTGCCTTGCAGGGCCACAGCAGATAGACCACCCACAGGGCGATGGTGCCTGAGACGAAATGCAGACGTTGCCACAGCAGGTCGGAAGGATTATCGAGGTTGGTCCACGTAAAGAAAATAATAAGTACGGTGAAGAGGGCATAAACGAAGGTGGCTACCTCTGGCGCCATAAACTGCCAGAAGCCCATGCCTAACGGTCCACCGCGCTTCAGCTTCTTCATCGGAGTGAAGTATTCTTTGAATGATTTGGACATTTTTATATGGAATAAATGGAACGATATGCACCTGCGGTGATACGATACGGAGCTTTCAGCTCCTACGATACGCTTTGCTACGATAACTGTGAACTGTGAATTATGAACTATGAACTAAACTGTGCGCCATCCTCCCCACTCCCTCACGTAGTTTCACTTGTGGCTGGTAGCCCAGTTCGGTCATTGCGGGGGTGATGTCGCATAGCCAGTTGCGTTGGGCGAGTATGTTATAATGATCGTTGTTAAGGGTGGAGAGTTTGCCTGTGAGGTGCATCACCATATCGCTGACTGCGCAGACTATGCGCAGGAGGCACAGAGGCAACGTGAAACGCAGAACGCGCTTCTTGCCTAAGGCTTGGATTATATAGTCACTAAAGGTGCGTGAGGTATAGACCTCGCCATCAGTGAGGAAGTAGGCTCTGCCGATGCTTTTTGCCGATTTCATCGAGAGGAATACTGCCTGCACCACGTCTGTGACATAGACAAAGGTGAGCACCTGTGGCGTAAAACCTGCTGCGATATCTATTCCTCGGCGAATGCTGTGGACCATAGTCATGTAGTCTTTCTCTCGCGGACCATACACCCCTGTAGGACGCAGGATGGTGAAAGGCAGGGTACAATGCTTGCGCAACCACTGCTCCGCAGCCAGTTTGCTCATACCATAGGAGGTGTTAGGCTGGGGAACGTCATTCTCTGTTATCGCCTCATAAGGCTGCTGTTCTCTCACTGCCCCCATTACGCTGAGTGAACTGATGAAGACGAAGCGCTTGAGTGTGGGATTGGTGGCGAGCAAAGCCTGAACGAGGTTCTTGGTGCCTTCGGTATTCACCTGATAGAAGGTGTCACGATGCAACACCTTGGTAGCACCTGCTGCATGAACAACGTAATCGAGATGCAGAGGAGCAAGTGCTTCACTCATCTGACTCACTGACGAGAGGTCGAGCAGCACCTTGTTGATTCGTGGGTCTTGGAGGTAGTCCAGACGGCTGGCAGAGCGCACTGTCGCCCATACCTCCATGCCTTGCCTCAGTGCCTCTTCCACAATGAAAGAGCCAATGAATCCTGTGGCACCTGTGATGAGAATACGTTCCATTAGGATGCAAAGGTAGCAAAAAAAGTATAAAGTATAAAGCAAAAAGTATAAAGTTTTACATTTTTGTTTGACATTTGTACATATTTTTCGTTCTTCATTCTTCATTCTTCATTTTTTTTATTACCTTTGCCAACAATATGACAGATGACTTCGACATACACGACGAACGCCTCAGTGCATCGGAAAAAGATTTTGAGAAGGCACTACGCCCTTTGCAGTTCAAGGATTTCAGCGGACAGCAGAGCGTGGTGGAGAATCTGGAGGTGTTTGTGGAAGCTGCAAAATATCGTGGTGAACCGCTTGACCACACCTTGTTGCACGGTCCTCCTGGACTGGGCAAGACAACGCTGAGCAATATCATTGCCAACGAACTGGGCGTAGGATTTAAGATTACGTCTGGTCCGATACTGGACAAACCTGGTGACCTGGCTGGTCTGCTGACCTCGCTCGAAACAAATGATGTGCTGTTTATTGACGAGATACACCGTCTGTCGCCCGTGGTGGAGGAATACCTCTATTCTGCTATGGAGGACTACCGCATAGACATTATGATAGACAAAGGTCCGTCGGCTCGCAGCATACAGATAGACCTCAACCCATTTACCCTGATAGGTGCAACGACACGCTCAGGACTTCTGACAGCCCCACTGCGTGCGCGTTTTGGCATCAATATGCACCTGGAATACTACGACCCTGCCACACTGTCGAAGATTATCCGTCGTTCGGCAGGACTGCTACAGGTGCCTATCAGCGATGCGGCATGTAACGAGATAGCCCGTCGTTCACGTGGTACGCCTCGTATAGCCAACGGACTGCTGAGACGAGTGCGTGACTTTGCCCAAGTGAAGGGTGATGGCAGCATAGACCTGAACATAGCCAAGGTGGCACTGGGTTCGCTGAGCATAGACAGCTACGGACTGGACGAGATAGACAACAAGATACTGCTGACCATAATAGACAAGTTCAGCGGAGGTCCTGTGGGCATCAGCACCATAGCCACAGCCATAGGCGAGGATGCTGGCACCGTGGAGGACGTTTACGAGCCTTACCTGATAATGGAAGGATTCCTGAAGCGCACCCCTCGCGGCAGAGTGGCTACCGACTTGGCATACAGCCATTTAGGCAGAAATGCATATTCTACTAACCGTAATAACCCATCTTTATTTGACTAATGAAAGTAGCAATTTTCCCTGGTACGTTTAATCCCTTTACTATTGGTCATGCCGATATAGTGGAAAGGGCACTAACCATCTTTGACAAGGTAGTTATCGGCATAGGTTATAACCCAGAAAAAGGCGACAGCAACATCTATCCGCGTCTGGCGCACATCAAGTCGCTATACGAGGACGACCCTCGTGTGGAGGCTGAGGCATACAACGACCTCACGGTGGAGTTTGCCCAGCGTCACGGTGCAGTAGCTATTGTGAAGGGCGTGCGCTCAGTGAAGGACTATGAATATGAGCGCGAGCAGGCAGACTTTAACCATGTGTTGGACGATGAAATAGAGACCATCATATTCTATGCCCGTCCAGAGTTGTCATCACTTACCAGCAACATCATTCGCACGCTGGAGCACTTCGGCAAGGATGTGTCACAGTATGTACCATAAATAAAATATGATTACCTACTCAACAGAGAACGTAAGTATGCCCAAAATACGGAAGCGTGATACCACCGCCTGGATAAGGCGAGTGGCGGCTACGTATGGGCGAAAGATAGGCGAAGTGGGATACCTGTTCTGCGACGACGAGAAGATACTCGAGGTAAACCGCGAATACCTACAGCATGATTACTACACGGATATCATCACATTCGACTACAACGAGGGCAAGCAGATAAACGGCGACCTGGTGATAAGCCTCGACACCGTAAAGAGCAATGCCCAACTGTTTAACAAACCCTACGAAGAAGAAATCTATCGCGTGATAATTCACGGCATACTGCACCTTTGCGGCATAAACGACAAAGGACCTGGAGAAAGGGAGATAATGGAGGCTGCAGAGAACGCTGCGCTAGCGATGAGGAATTGATAATTGATAATTGAACTCCGAGCTTTGCTCGCCTGAGCACCTACGGAGCGCAAGAATTGACAATTGACAATTGACAACTGATAGTTGAGAAATGAAATAAACTAAATAAGAACAATGCAAAAGATTGACAAACTTGACAAGAAGATTCTCTCGATTCTTGCTACCAATGCCCGTATAGCATTCAAGGACGTGGCTGAGATGTGTGGCGTTTCGCGCGCTGCCATCCATCAGCGTGTGGAGAGACTGAAGGAAGACGGTGTTATAACAGGCAGCGGATTCTCTGTTAACCCTAAGGCTGTGGGCTATGGCACATGTACATACGTGGGCATCAGTCTGGAGCGTGGCTCCATGTATAAGGATGTAGTGAAGAAACTGGTGGACATTCCTGAGATAGTGGAAAGCCACTTCACCACTGGTCCATACACCATGCTTGTCAAGGCATACGTGCGCGACAACGAACAGCTCATGCGCCTGCTCAACGACACCTTGCAGTCTATAGACGGCGTAGTATCTACCGAGACACTCATTTCGCTTGACCAGAGCATCAAGCGCGACGTACCAATACACTTGGAAGAAGAATGAAGCAATACTCTCTTGAAGCCTTGACAGAAGCAGCATACGCTGGATTCCCTGAGGCTAAGAAGAAACCCATTATCGCTATGACGGCTAATCATAGTGATATCGACGCCACTATTCGCGATGCATACTATAAGCAGGTTGTTGCGGCTGGTGGCGTACCTGTTATCATACCACCCGTGACAGACGACTCGGTGGTCATCAACACCCTGGAGCATATCGACGCCCTTATCCTTACTGGCGGAGGCGATTACAACCCGCTATGGTGTGGGGAGGAGCCATCAAGCAAACTGCACAACATCAATGCCGTGCGTGATAGTGCCGAACTGCTGCTAACGCGTCTGGCATTCAACCGTCAGATTCCTATGCTCGGAATATGTCGAGGTATGCAGACCCTTGCCATGGCTCTGGGAGGGCATGTAGAGCAGGATCATGCCTCAGGCATCAAGCACAGTCAGGATGCCGACCGCAATGAGGCAACACACTCGGTAAGCATCAGCAAAGGTTCCACCTTATATAATATATACGCACGCGAGGAACTTGCCGTAAACTCTTTCCATCATCAGGTGGTGGACAATACTGGCGCACTGTTCCGCACCATTGCCACAGCACCTGATGGTGCCATAGAGGCGATGGAGAGCACTGAACAGAAGAGTATATTGGGAGTGCAGTGGCACCCTGAATGGCTGGGCAAGGAAGGACTGCCGATATTCCAGTGGCTGGTGGAGAGAGCAAGAGAGTTCAGCAGTGCCAAGGCACTGCATCAGCGAATCATAACCATTGACACCCATTGCGACACACCGATGTTCTTTTATCAGGGAGTGAACTTCCTGAATCGCGACCCTCGCATAAAAGTGGATCTGCACAAGATGACAGAAGGGCATCAAGATGCTGTCACCATGGTATGCTACCTGCCACAGCCTACCACCGAGACCAACGGCGGACCAGCCTCACACATGGGAGAATCGTTTGCTGACTTGGTGCATTTCAACATCAATTCGCCAAAAGAATATACCGATTTCATCTTTGACACCATAGAGGGATTTGTAAACCAGCAACCAGATTATCTTGCCTTTGCACGCACTCCTGAGCAGATTAGCCTCAACAAACAGGCTGGCAAAAAGAGCATAGTGCTCGGCATTGAGAACGGTCTGGCTATAGAGAACGACATAGCCAATCTGGAGCATTTCGTGAAGCGCGGCATAACCTACATGACCCTATGTCACAACGGCGATAACGACATCTGCGATTCAGCCCGTGGCAACAACACCCACAACGGTGTGTCACAGTTTGGTGAACAGGTAATCAAGGAGATGAACCGCCTCGGCGTGATGGTTGACCTGAGCCACGCTGGCGAGAAGAGTTTCTATGACGCACTCGAAATCAGTCAGACACCGATAGTATGTTCGCACTCCAACTGCAGAGCGCTATGCGACCACCCTCGCAACCTTACCGACGACCAACTGAGAGCACTTGCCAAGGTAGGTGGCGTGGCTCACACCACATTCTACCCAGGTTTCCTCAAAGCCAGTGGTGAGGCAGACATCTTAGATGCAGTGAAGCACCTGGAACACGCCATAGACATCATGGGCATAGACTGTGTGGGCATAGGTACCGACTTCGACGGCGACGGCGGAGTGCCTGGCATGAACGATTCATCAGAGCTCATCAATTTCACTATTCAGCTGCTGCGTCGCAAGTATAGCGAGGCTGACATCCGCAAGATATGGGGTGGCAACTGGCTAAGGGTGATGAGTGAGGTACAGTCTTTTGGCAGATAAAATTCTTATCCTTATTTTGATAGTGAAACTCTTTTCTCCTTACATATTCCTGTGTGTAGCATTCTTGTCAATAGGCATATTCTCATGCCAAAACAAGAAACAGGCAACGGCAACAGAGGCTGAGCCAGAGCTCGTTGGTCCTGTGTTCAATGAAGACAGTGCCCTCACCTATTGTGTTGAGCAGTGCGCCTTTGGTCCCCGAACCATGAACAGCACCGCCCACGATGAGTGCGAGGCTTGGATAATAAGTAAGTTTAAGCAATATGGCTGTGAGGTGTCAACCCAGAAAGCCGACCTCAAGGGATGGGACGGCACACTGCTCCACTCCACCAACATCATAGCCCGACTGAATCCGCAAGCCCAGCAGCGCATAATCATCTGTGCACACTGGGACAGCAGACCATGGGCTGACAACGACCCTGACGAGGCTAACCACCGCAAACCTGTGATGGCGGCTAACGACGGCGCATCAGGCATCGGCGTGATGATTGAACTGGCGCGCATCATCAGTGCTAATGAACAACAGCCTAACTACGGCATCGACTTCGTATGCTTTGACGCAGAGGACTATGGCACACCCTCATGGAGTGGCAAGGAAGATGAAGACTCGTGGGCACTCGGCGCACAGTATTTTGCAAAAAAATATCAACTGTCAACTGTCAACAGTCAACTAAAACTCGGAATCCTCCTTGACATGGTAGGCGGGCAGGGTGCCAAGTTCTATCAGGAGGGTTTGTCTAAACACTATGCCCAAAGCATCGTTGACGATGTTTGGCAGGCAGCCAACGAAGCTGGTTACGGCAGCTATTTCCTCAACCAGACAGGCGGATATATCACTGATGACCACAAGCCACTCAACGAGGCTGGCATACCCACCATCGATATAATACCCTACTACCCCGACTGCGAAGCCAGCGCTTTCGGTCCTACATGGCACACCGTCAATGACGACATACACCACCTGGACAAGAACACCCTCAAAGCCGTGGGGCAGACGATTGTTCAGTACCTGTATACAATTGACAATTGACAATTGATAATTGACAATTGATAATTAATTCCTAATTTATAATTACTCATTCCTAATTGATTTCTCATCTCATCCTTTCTCAACTCGCCTTAGAGCAATACGGACTCTCTATCATCAAAACGCTATATGATGAAGAGGGTTCGGCAGAGGGCGTGCTGAAAAAGTTAGGCAAATCATTCACCAACGAAGAACAACGCGCCAAGGAAGAGATGGCATGGTGTGAACAGAATAACGTACGAATACTCACCATCAGCGATGCCGACTACCCCGACCGTCTGCGTCACTGCAATGATGCCCCGATGGTGCTCTTCGCCCGTGGCAAGGCAGACCTCAATGCTCCACACATAATCAGTATAGTAGGTACACGCAAGAGCACTCTCTACGGACATGACTGCATCAATAAGATAGTGAAGGACCTCACCCAGCTGTGTCCAGACATAGTAATCGTTAGCGGACTGGCTTATGGCATTGATATATGCGCCCATCGTGCAGCTCTCACTAATGGCCTATCAACAGTGGGCGTAGTGGCTCACGGACAAGACACCCTCTACCCCTCTGTGCATCGCAATGATGCCAACAAGATGTGTCTGGGCAACGGTGGTGTGGTGACAGAGTTTTTTCACGGCACACGCTCCCTCGCACCCTATTTTCTGCAACGCAACCGTATCATAGCAGGCATGAGCGATGCCGTTATCGTGGCAGAGAGTGCCGTTCATGGTGGTGGACTATACACAGCCCGTCTCGCACAAGACTATCATCGCGAGGTGTTCGCCATACCTGGTCCTATCAATGCCCCTGCCAGCGAGGGCACCAACAACCTCATTCGCGACAACAAAGCCACACTGATAACCTCAGCCCAAGACATACTCAACCTTATGCAGTGGCAACCAACAACCGATATCAGCAAGGCACGCAAACAGGGCATAGAGCGACAGATGTTCCTCAATCTCACCCCTGACGAGCAGAAAATAATAGACTGTCTCAAGCAGTCGGGCGACATGCAGACTAACATAATCGCCATGCAGACCGACATACCTATCGGCACCCTCAATGCCCTTCTATTCTCCCTTGAGATGAAAGGCACCGTAAAGCAACTCTCAGGCAACACCTACCATCTCTTATAGTTAAAAAAGATTAACCAAAAGCAATCTTTCAACTTTTCACCCTTGAACCCTTTGAACATTTAAACTTTTTTTGTACCTTTGCATTCGCAAATTGCGATAGGCACCATGAGTCTGCTTCGCAGACACTCATTATTTGCTTCATGCGAACACGTTTGTCACCCGCAAATCGGACTTGTAGCTCAGTTGGTTAGAGCAACAGACTCATAATCTGGAGGTCCCTGGTTCAAGCCCAGGCTGGTCCACATTGAAAATCAAGCACCTACAAAGGTTTTGTAGGTGCTTTTTCTTTTTATGGTGAACATGAGGTGAACATAGAACACCCGAAGTGACCTTTGGGTGACCTTCCGTTATTTAGTGTGATTACTTGGGAGTACATGAAATGTTTTCGCTATGATAAAAGCAGGAAGAAGAGAGCAAACGGCAGTTGAAAGACCTATTCGATCAGTTGGGATATACACTCTAAAACTAACAAATTCTTGCTAATTTTGCAAAAACTTGCAAGAATTGGCAAGAATTTAAAATATTATTTGTATCTTTGTAGCAGATTTTTTTTAATAGTGTATTATGATAGAACTGCCACCAAAGATTGATAGGAAAACGCTTGTTAATGCCTTGCTAAAAGGTATAGATTCCAATATCATGCCAGTCGTAGATAAAGTCAATGCTGACTATGAATATTGGGACAAAGCGAAATACAAGAAACTGCCAGAAGGTTTCACCCCACAGATGTTATGGACGAATGTCAAAGCATCACGCCTGCGGAGCACGATTCCTGTCTGGAATAAATATGGTATCAATCTGTGTGTCACCAGCCAGATGCAACGCTTATGTCATGAGTTCGATATGAAGTTCGGCAGTTTTTGGGAAGTGGAGGGCGACAGTCAATCAGCTGAAAAGAAATACTATCTATCGAGTTCTTTGATGGAAGAGGCTATCTATTCCAGTAAGATGGAAGGAGCCTCTACTACGAGAATCGCAGCCAAGGACATGCTGAGAAAGAAGAAGTCTCCACAGAACAAGTCTCAACAGATGATTGTCAACAACTATAATACCATCCAGTATATTGTTGAGCATAAGGAACAGCCATTGACAGAAGAATTGCTGCTTACTGTTCATCGGCTGATGACGGAAAAGACATTGGATAATCCTGAGGATGCAGGTCGTTTCAGAACTAATGACAATGTTGTCGTGGCTGATATGATAGAGGGCGATATCATTTATACCCCGCCTTCATTTCAGGAAATTCCAGAGTTTGTTGAATCTCTTTGCAATTTCTTCAACAACGACAATCCACGCACTTTTATCCATCCTATCATACGGGGCATCATTGTGCATTTTATGTTGGCATTCATGCATCCGTTTGTCGATGGAAACGGACGCACGGCACGTGCCTTGTTCTATTGGTATATGCTGAAAGAAGGCTACAAACTGACGGAGTACATGTCTATATCGAGGGTTATCGCAAAATCAAAGGCAAATTACGAAAAAGCTTTCCGTTATGTAGAGAATGACGGTAACGACATGGGCTATTTCGTTGCTTACAATCTTGGAGCATTGGAAAAATCCTTCCAGCAATTGCGTGATTATATCCAGCGAAAGCAACGTGAAAAGAGGGCAGCCAGTTCATTCATGATGGCTGGAAACATCAATCAGCGCCAAGCACTTATTCTTCAGCGGCTCAAGGAAGAACCTGACACCATCTTTACAGTAAAAGATGTGCAGGAACAGTTCTCCGTATCTTCTATGACAGCAAGAAAAGATTTGTCTGACTTGGTTAGACAGAACTATATGACAGAGATTGCACTAAATAGGGTGACTCGTGGTTACATAAAAATGCAGGAGGGATAAATGGCAGAATATAAACGTTTAGGCGACTATATCAGAGAGGTGAATGTTCGTAATCGGGAGTTGAAGGTTACGAACTTGCTGGGTGTGAGCATTGCGAAGGAGTTCATGCCTTCAATTGCTAATACCATCGGCACGGATATGTCCTCTTATAAGATTGTTGAACGAGGGCAGTTTGCATACGGTCCTGTCACTTCACGCAATGGCGATAAGGTTTCTATTGCTTTGCTTGATGGTTACGAAAATGCTATTATCTCTCAGGCTTATACTGTTTTTGAGGTTATAGACCACGAACAGCTATTGCCAGAGTATTTGATGATGTGGTTTCGTCGTCCAGAGTTTGACCGTTATGCCCGTTTCCATTCTCATGGTAGTGCTCGTGAGATTTTCGATTGGTATGAACTATGCGATGTCATGCTCCCTATACCCTCCATCACTCGCCAATGGGAAATCGTAGCAGAATACGAAACGCTGACCAACCGCATCCGTCTCAACAATCAAAGGATTCAGCATCTCGAAGCCACCGCCCAAGCCCTCTACCGCAAAACCTTCGTCGATAACATCGACAAAGAAAACCTCCCCGAAGGCTGGAGAATGGGAACGATTGGGGAATTTGGAGTGGTGATAACAGGAAAAACTCCTTCAAGTGATAATCCTGAAGATTTTGGAAATGATATGCCTTTTGTAACCCCAGGTGATTTTGGCAAATATCATAAGTTTGCAATAGGAGCGGAACGTGGGCTTTCTGAGATAGGTGTAAAACGACTAAAAGGAAAAGTCTTGCCCAAAGGTTCTGTGATAGTAACATGTATAGGCTCAGATATGGGTAAAGTCAGCATTGCTTCTGAAGAGTGTATCACTAATCAACAAATGAATTCTATCATTGTAAACCGTAGAGAA
>Ga0310691_10000535_pt1 | contig 69601 bp, 69 predicted proteins | sample 176DNAGHGlowgp2_FD_203887 | JGI IMG/M metagenome (GOLD analysis project Ga0310691, IMG submission 203887) | Sheep rumen microbial communities from Palmerston North, Manawatu-Wanganui, New Zealand - 1766 DNA GHGlow gp2 (v2) (version 2) | ecosystem: Host-associated > Mammals > Digestive system >...
ATTCAAAACTAATATTCATCATCTCAAATTTTTGATTTGAATATCCACCTTTCTCAACTCTACCTGTCTCAATTGTCTTAGGACCAAAACTAAAGGTTTCTGCATCTGATTTATAAGATGTCATTGATCTTGGCTTACAACTTATATCTTTAGCACATGAAGTCAATTCAAGATTACAATTAGTATAATTTGTTGTACAAGTAGAAGTTCCTTGTAAGTTATAATTATAATCATCATAATAAACCTTTTGACTATATAATGGGTGGAAAATACTTGAAATCTTTATTGGTTCATCTTCTCTATAGAATTTAAGTTCTATTTCTCCATTCTTTGCAATTGCTTCTTTAACTTCTCTTGATGTACCACTAACTTCATAAGTAGAGAATTTGAACTTACGAGCTTCAGTAAAATATCTTTCTAGCCAAATTCTCTCACCTGGCTTTACAATCAATCTATTACCTAATGACTTATTGTCAATAGTAATATCTACACCAAAAGTATAAGAGTAAGGATTGAAGATTTGAATTTGAAATTCTGAATTGTCTCCCATATAAACAATTCTTGAATATTCTGAATTTGAATATTCTTTTAAAAGGGATTTGTTAATAGCCACTTTGGCCAATACATCATTTGTACTTGCTACTTTCATAGTTTTAAATTAAATATATTTATCTAATCTCTTTAATATTTTTGAGTCTTTAGAAAATTAACTCTCAAAAGGTCATCTATGTACCTCAATACTAAAGATAATCTATGTATCATATCTTATATATTAAAATAAAAACAAATAAGAGAAGTATTTATAAAAAATACCTCCCTTTAACATTAATTAATAAAATGTGATTCTTTTTCTATTTTATTTTCTTTAATTCCATTTTTTATAAGATCTTCAACTTGTTCTTTATATTCTTCAGGAACTTTTTGATCCAACTTGGTTTCTTCTTTTTTATCTGATTCTCCTCTATCTCCTTTTGAATCTGACTCCTTAATTGTTTCTGTTGTGGAGAGTCCCACATTTGTTGTGGACATTCCTTGTTGTGAATTTTCTTCTTTCTTATCATTATATTCTTCCTTTTGTTGTAATGAATCATTGCTTCTATCGTTGAGAAGTGTTTTCTCGTTTTCCTTATTATCATTTTCTTTTATTTTTTCTAATTCTTCTAATTGTTTTTTTAGATTTTCAATCTCTTTATCTTTCTTTTGATTAGATTCTATCAATCCTTGATTTTCTATTTGAAGAATACTATGCTCATTAATTAAAGGATTCTCCTCATAATTTTTTACTTGTTTCTTTAATTCTTCTATTTCTTCATCTTTTTGTTTAATGATAGTATCAGATTCATTTAAGTTATTAAGTCTATCTTTTAATTGATTATTTATTTCGTCAATTATCTTATCTTTTTCTTTTAAAGAATTATTTAGTTCTTCAACTTCTTTTGAATTAATTTTTTCAACATCTTTATTAAACTCATCAAATTCTTCTTCAGTTACTTCTTGTTTATTTTCTAGTTCTTTTTTTTCTTCTTCTTTATCTGTCAAATAATTAGTAATCATAGATGTAAGTAATAATGCACACACAGGAAGTATAGCTCCAACTATATAGACAATTATTACAGTAGCTTGATCATCAGGAAGTGTAGTCCATATAAATATTGGTTCTTTAAAATATCTAAGATTCTCTACTGAATTTGTAATAATATATTTATAAGAACTATATACATTACCAATTACCTGAACTAATGTAAACATAGACATAAGTACCCATGGCATTATTCTAGATCTATCTTTTTTACTTGTCAATAAAGAAAAAAGAACTGCAGCTTGTCCAACTTCAAAAGCAAATGCTAATATAATACTCATCCAAGAATTATTAGCTAATCCAAAAAATGCACAAGCATGCCAAAAACTACTAAAAGCAACAATTAAATAAAGAATAGCAAAAAGGCCAATATAAATTGTTTGTTTATTAAATTTCATTTATTTAAATACATTTTTTTATAATATAGTTATAGAATTATATAAAAATAAAATGAGGAATTTTTATATTCCTCATTTATATTCAATATTCTCTTCATCAAGTTTAATTGTCAATCCCCATTTGTTTTTATCATTTGATTCACAATTTTTAAATATTGTTATCAAATCATTTTGTATATTATCTAAGTTTTCCGAATTCAAGTCAAATTCATCAAATTTTAAAATATACCTTAATTTTATTAATTTGACATAAGCAAATTCAATATCTTTATTATCTTTTACTTTATCATCATAATTAATGTCAAAATCAATAAAATGACCAGGATTTTGATATGATTTTATATATTTCTCATATTCAAATAATACATCAAAAAGATTAGAAATATTCTTTCCAAAGAAATCTCCTATATGACTTTCATCTCCAGGAAGATCTTTTAAATATAAATCTTGTAAGTATATTTGGAAATCATCTTCAGAATATATATCAGGGACTTTAAATATTAAATAATCTTTATTAGTATCAGATATTACTTTATATGGAACTACTAAATCTTTTACACGATAAGTATCTAATTCTTCTAATATATAATGTTTAAAAGATTTCATTATTTTATTTATTCTATTTTTCTTCTATTACTTGGACTCCTGAAGAATCATAAGGAAAACAACCTATTTCTTTCCATTTATGTTGCTTTGCATATACAAACCAATCAAACATATCTTTTTCATCAATATCGTCAAAATCATAAGTAATAGGATTATTATAATACTTATTGGAAATCAAATCTCTAGTTTCCTTATAATTTTTATCTTCTTTATTCTTAAATGCTTTACCTATAATAATACAAGGTTCATCATTATAATCAATTGCTGGAGTCTCTGGACCTTCTATTTCTTCAGGATCAAGTATTCTTGGTATTATTTTACTTGTTTTATTGATTTGAAGTTTCTCATTAACAAAACCGACTAAATCTTTCATTATTCATCATCAGTATTTTTCATTCAATGCTATAGCTCCTTCACTACCATATACATAACAATTTACTTCAGAATCATCTTTATGACATGCATAACAAAACCAATCAAACATATCTTGATCTTCAATCTCATTTAAATCATTATATATTCTATAACCTTCTTTCTTGATATATTCTTTAGTTTTTTTATGATTTTCATCATTCTCTTTTTGAAATGGCCAACCAATGATTATAACATCTTCATCAAAATAATCTTTACCAGGAGTTTCAGGTCCTATTACATCTTCAGGTTCAAGAAATTTTTCTTCTTTGATTTTTACATTCTTGTTTATCTTAAGTTTCTCAATAACAAATTCATCAAGATTTTTCATAATTTAATCATCATCATTATTTTGATTAATTCTTACATTATGCTCTTCAAGATATTGATCTTCTTCATTATATTTATCTTGCTTAGCTTCACCAACAATAGAAAGAATCTCATTGAATGCATCAAACAATTTCTTGTCACTTCTAATAAACTTTATAATCTTAAGCTTGATAGGAGTAATTGCTGATGGAACAATATTATATTTCTTTGCAAGTTCTTTTCCTTTTATTTGCTTATAGCCATTCAACCCAAATAATGAATAGAATATTTCAAGATCACGTTCTTTGAAATTATCATTTAACTTAGTATATACATAATTCCAAAGTTTCTCAAGGTCTTCACTATCAATACCTTTATATCCATTTTCACCAGTATCAATATAGTCAAATAATGTCTTTCCATTACCATCACTATCGTGACCTACTTTCTTTTCACCAGAAACTGAATAAGTCTTTGTATTAAATCCCTTTTCTTTACGCTCTTTAGTTTGTTGTGAAGCAGGTACACGTACAATATGTGACTTATGTTTGATTTCTTCACGAATAGCATTATCTATACAATAAGCTGCATATTGCTTGAATGAATATTTTACAACTTTCTCATCTTTCTCTGCTTCTACCCACTTACCATTCTCATCACGAACCTTACGTTTTCCAAAAGTATTCATTGCATAAGTAATTCCTTCATAGGCAACAGAAAGCAAGTCATCTGGGCCTAAGTTAGACTTTCCAATCCATTGATTTATAATCTTATGAATAAGTGGAGTATATTGCTCTACTACTTTCTTACGACCCTTTTCACTTACAAGGTCAAGAAGAATCTCATCCGGAGAAACTTTTTGATTGATAATATCATTAAATTGCTCTTTTGTTTGGAATACTGGAATCTCGATAAGCCGATCTGCTTGCTTTATCTTACCAATACATGAATAAAGCTCTTTCAAATCTTCTTCTTCAGGAATTCCATTATTATAGAATGCTGCTAATGCATTATCAGCTTCCATATCAGGATCTAAATCATGTAGATATGTCTTGTTGTTTACTATCAACCATTGTATAATAGCTTTAGTATCTGCAGACAAGAATTTACCAGCAATATCAAGATAACTATTCAAATCATCACTATTAATATAATTGATAGTGTCTTTTTGGATATTCAACTCTTCTCTCTTCCTTTTTCTTGCTTCATTAATTTGTGAAAATTTCTTCATATTATATGATATTTAATTATATGTATACAAACACTTTGATATATCTTTATATATCTACATCAATAAAATAGATTTTTTTCTAAAAAATTCAATATTTTTCAAAATTTTTTTGTATTTTTTAATTGAATAGGTTTTTTACTTAAATCTATTTTATAATATATCAAATATATTTATTAAAAATAAACTTGATGAAAATCATTAGAAAGATCTTTTCTAATTTATTGATTGGTAAGATATATAATTTCATAAGTAGTATTTTCTATTATATTAAAGATTATAACTTAATTTCTGAGACTTTATATAGTAGAGAATTCAAAAAAGTAATTATGAAATACCTTAAATGTGAATTAGATAAAGATTGGTTAGGTCGTTTATATGGGGTTATTAATCCAAATATTGACATTAATGGAAATTTAGATGTTACTTCGATGATTGTAGAACTTGATGATTATAATACAAATAATGAAGAACAAGTCAAGAATTGGATTTATACTCAAATGATGTTGATTAGCGAATTATTCAAAATTGAGAAATTATATAGCTATATTTCATTAGATTTGAAACATGTTGGACCTATCAATCATGATAATTATTTAATTATATTTGATATAACATCAAGAAAATATATGGCAAGTGCATTCAAGAAAATGTTATGGCATATATTATTCTATTGTATATTAGGATTTATAGCATTCTTAATATTTGTATAGAAATCAAAAAATATATATATTTAAATTTAATGGATCAATTAAAGAAACAAAAAGAATTAGCTGAATATAAGAAGCTAATTGATTCAAAGTCTTTAGAAGAAGTTTTAGAGATAGAAAAGGGAATTGTAAAAGAAGCAGATGAAATCAATGATAAGATTTCTAAATATCAATTTAAATTAGCTACTAAAGGATATAAAGATGCGGCTGAAGCAATTCGTTATTTCTTAGATAAGCAAACAATTACATGGCAATATACAGTAGGTATGATTACTATGTATGAATTCTGGAATCCAACACAAAATCCAAAGACAGTAGGATATCCAATGTTTGACGGAACTCTTCGTACTTTAGGAGAAATGAAGTTTACTGGATATGAAGAATGGAAACGAGTAATCAAGATTAATGATTTCTTCAAAGACATTAGACAAGAATATAGTGAATTGACAGAAGAGATTTGGGATAATGCTTCTAAACATAATGTAATATGTGATAGAATACAAATTCTGGATCCTGCTAAAGCAAATCAAAATGGCACCGCACCAGTAGCAGTACAAGGAGAATAATTAACTTATTTATTAACATATAGCCTGCTAATTATTAGTGGGCTTTAATTTTTTTAATTAATATGGAAGAACATAATTTAATACTTGATTTAAGAAGTCATTTTAATCCTAAAATTGGAACAAAGAAACTATCACAAAAGATATATGTTGTATATGAAGATATTGCTTATGAATATATAGTAGTTCCTAAATCAGTAAATATGGAATCTAATACCAATGATTATATATTCTTATCTGATTCACTAGGAACAACTATAACAGATATGGAATGTACATTTTATATTGACCATTATAGAGTGATAGATATAAAAGATGTTCCATTTGATGGAGTAATAGTTAATCAAAAAGTAATAGAGAAAATTATAGAGAAAGAAAAAATTGTAAAAGAATATTATAATATATATAGTTTTATATCATAATGAAAAACCAAATTGACTATAATATTGATTTTAATGTAGGAAAAGTTTCATTTATTAAATATGGTATTAAATATAATGTAAACAAGAATGAGAATAATGAGTCAGTTCAAAAACTAGCTATTGTAGGAAGTAGAAGTATTACTGATAGAAATTTTGTAAGAAGAATATTGAATTACTATAAATTCATATTTGGAAATCCAATAAAAGTCATATCAGGTGGTGCTAAAGGAATAGATACAATAGGAGAAGAATGGGCAAATAGTCTTGATATTGAAACACAAATATTCTTACCAGATTGGGACAAATATGGAAAATCTGCAGGATTTATTCGTAATGAAGATATTATAAAAAATTGTGATGTTTGTCTAGCTATTTGGGATGGTGAAAGTAATGGGACAAAAAATGATTTTGATCTTTGTGAAAAATACAATAAAGAATTATTAATATTCAATATGAAAGAATTTAATTCAGGAGCATTTTCTGGCTTTCATGATATAGTTTATTGTAAAGATAAAAATAATTCATCAGTGGGCACAGGACAACACCAGGAACAACATAAAAACAATAGATGGTTACCACAACCAGGAACAATAAAAATATAGTAAAATAAAATGTCTACTAAGCTTAAGAAATCTGAGCTTAAACCAAAATCAAAATTAGGAATAGATAAAACATTTAAAATATGTTGGAATTGTATGTTTTGGCGGCCAGAAACTGGTAGATGTCCATGGATTCCAGATAAATTCTCTAAAATAAAAACATCATATTCAAATTTTCCATATAATCATAATTGTATTAATTCAAGAATATTTAGATATAGATTAGATTATTTAGAAGAAGATTATGATAAATTTGTATATAAAGGAAGGTAGTACATAAATACTACCTTTTATTAATCAATCAAATTTTCTTGATATGCCCAATACTTGATATTATATTTATCTCTAATCCATGACCAATTAGAATATTCTTTATAAGTTATTTTACCATCAACAATTGGACCACAAGTTCTACCAATTGTATCTTTTAAAGTCATTAACTTATCTTTATTGGTACAACAAATAATTGGTTTATCAATATGGATTGGCTCATTAGAAGCATCAAACCAAGAAAAAGTAACTATCTTCATATTTTATTTAAATTAAGGTAATACTCCATTAGAATGAACTTGTACTCCAAGTCCTATTAAAGCTAAAGCTGAAAGAATAAGTAATATTGTAAGAATCAATAAAAATATATAATACAAACAAGATTTCATAATTTAATCGAATAAGTTTTCCCAAAATTCTTTGAACCAATTAATTTTCTTAGTTCTACAATTATATGTTTTGTTTCCATTACTAATGATAGAACCTTGATGTTTGCTTATTATACCACAATCAGTAGTAGCATTTCCAAAAATATGATGAGAACCAATATTACCAGTATCTGTCTTTACATTACCATTAATATTTCCTCTACACATTACATTACCAGTATCAGTATTTACATCTTTATATATATCACCAGAAATATTAATATTACCAGTATCTGTCTTTACATTACCTTCAACATTACCATTAATAGTAATATTTCCACTATCTGTCTTCAACTCTTTACAATTACCTTCAATATTGATTTCAATATTCTTTTCTTTAGAATCATTAAAATCTTCTGCAAGTTTTCCATTGAAATAAACTTTATTATTGATGACAGATACACTTACTCCATCTGGTGCAATATATTTTCTTCCATTAACATTTACTGTATTCATACTTCTCCTCTTAATTTAATTGTATTATATAATTCTTCTATATGATCAAATAACGTCTTATAGTATCTTCCATCAGTTGTTTTCCAAAACTCCTCTTTATCATATTCATATCTTGTTATATAATCATAAAGATTTTCTCCATTATTGCGATATAAGTCATAATAGAATTTAATATCATGAATAACCCAATAAATAGAATCAAATTTACCACTTTGTTGATCCCATCCTTCAGTATGGAAAAGTAATTTATGAAGAGCATTTCGATCTTTAGTGATATGACCTTGAATACCAAACTTCTTACAATTACGATTTTTCATAGGTTTATCCAATCCAAACTTTCTTTTATCTTTTAATGCTTTCATGGTTAAATCAATATTTCTCCACAACCATAACAATGAGAATAAGTATCATCATAAAGAATACAATATTGTCCTGGTGCTACCGTAATAGGATTATCTGCCTCAACAATCAAGTTTGTAAGATCTCCATTATGTAATAGTTTTCCATAATAAATATCTGGAGAATGCCTAATCTTAAATGATATATTACAAATTATAGTACTATCTCTCTCATTATAATCAAGTTTTTTATAATCATCAATAAGATTACGAGTCAACCAATTAATATTTCCTATAATAAAACTATTAGAATCTTGTCTATTCTTATCTTTAGATACAAATACTACATTCTTTACAATATCTTTACCAACAACATACCAAGGTCCTCCGGAAAGATTCAATCCCTTTCTTTGCCCAATAGTATGAAACCAATATCCATGATGATGACCTATACAATTACATGTATCAATATCTATTATCTCTCCATCTTTCTTTCCAAGATACTTTTCAATATAATCATTATAATTGATTTTACCTAAGAAACAAATACCTTGAGAATCTTTACGCTTAGCATTAATAAGATGATTCTCCTCAGCAATCTTACGAACCTCATCCTTCATAAGATTACCTACAGGAAATATAATCTTAGAAATAGGAACTTTCTTAGTATTGATATTTGCAATGAAATCTACTTGGTCTTTTACAGGATCTTTTGCAGGACAAATCCACCACTCAATATATTTATCCCAATCTTTCTTATGACCATCATCATCATGAAATATAACAGTAGCATCATTTAACATATCCTTATATCCAACACGTGTGGCATAATGTCCTGTAGCAATATAATCATACTTCCATCCAATCTTATCATAAAATGCTCCAAACTTGATCAATGTATTACACATAATATCAGGATTAGGAGTAAATCCTCTTTTAATAGTGTCCATTGTATAATTTACAACACCATCCCAATATTCTTTATGGAGATTAATAATATCAAACTTACAATTATATTTCTTAGCTACTGAAGAAGCCATTTCAATATCCTCTTCAGATGTACAACTATATGAATCCTTCTCATCAGGACCAATATGTATATAATAACAATCAGGCTTCTCCCCAACTTGACAAAGCATATGCAATGCAACTGAAGAATCAACACCACCTGAAAGTAATAAAGCTATCTTACTCATATATACTTATAACCATCTTTTACATTACTTATATAAACTCCTTTCCAAAAAGTTTCCCATTCAAGAGCAATCATTTTAGAAATAGTTACTTGATCTGTATTATCACTTATATTTTCATTGCATACTAAATATTCATTAGCGGTAATCAAATAAAAATGCTTTGATCTAATTAATTTCCAAATAGCTTTAAATTTATTCATAATCTATTATTTTTTATAAGGTAAAGTCATATCCCAATAATATTTCTCATTTGTAAATGGATCTATTGCATAGAGAAAATCAGGATTTTTTATAAACTTTTTTCCATTATAATATAGTTCATAGTATTTAACTGTTTCATCACAAGCATTATTTCTAAATATTCTAAGAAGAATACCATCAAAATTATTACTATTAAATAATTCTTTAGCTTTATTCTTCATTTCATCAATACCAGTATAGATTGCACCTATTTCTTGATAAAGATAATTGCCATTAACAATAGTATTGTCATTAACACCTTCAAAAACAAAATGAGAATTTGTATAAGCCATATTTTATATTTTATAATTACCTTTTAAATATAGAAAAAATCCTAAGAAATTCAATTCTTAGGATTAAAAAAGATAAACTTTTTTAGTATGGTGTTTTACAGATTCTGCCTTTAAAAATCTGGATCTCTATATTCATCAGCTTTACCGATATGAATAGAGCAAGTGTCCCACATATCTTTTCCACTAGGCATCCATCGTCCATTCTTACGATAAGTATAAATATGAAGAAAACCATGAGAATTTCCATAAGAAGGATCATAATCTTTCCAAGTCTTCATTAAATCAATTCTTGACTGTGGAAGCATATCTACTCCATTCTCATTGGTTGTAAACTCATTAAAATAATCATCTACATAAGCAACCTTAATTTTCTTAGAAGAAAGAACTTCAACTACAACCATCGCATATCTATCAGTTCCACAATACATTGTAGCACCCATACCAGGTACAATATTCTCAGTTAAAGACTTAGAGCAGTTCATTACTTCATTAACTTCATTGTAGTGAATTACATTTCTCATATTCTATATATTTTTAAATTACATAAATAATATAGTAAATTTTGAATAAAATTCAAATTTATAAGATTAATTCTTCTACAATTTCTCCATATTCTTTCTCATATTTATTTTTACATTCTTTACATTTAGCTCTAGCTTCTCTTATTACTAGAACACAATTATCCCAACATCTATCAGAATATTTACTCCATTCATATTGTCTCCAACATTGATTTCTATAATTCCATTCATCATAAAACCAAACTTGATAAGACATTATTCCTCCACCCTTAAAAGGATTTTCTAATCTATATCCAGATATTTTATCATTATCATAATAAATTGGTTTAATATCTAAATCAAGTTCATTAGCTAAACGTTTGCAATATTCTTCACATGACAACAAATTATAGTCATTCCATGTAGAACAATCAACAAAATAATGATCAATTTTCTTTTTGACAATTTTAAATTTCATATATACATAATAATATTCTTAGTTTGTCCAATAATCTTATCTATTAAGTATTTTCTTTAATGACTCTGTACATATCATATCAGGATATAAAAACTCAAATGAGAAATGTTTTCCTGTATTCATCATTAATTGTGATTCAAATGCATACCAATTTCTAACTTCATCTTTATTTGGATATTCATCACTATTCATTCTACGATTATATTCATCAATTAATTCTTTTGATGTATTAAATTCTGGTTTCATATATTAAATCTTATTTATAGTCTTTCAAAATATTTTTCCCAGCTATATTCATAAAAGTGTTGTTCATTATTGTTAGCATCATTAACAGTAAACCAAACAATATCATTCATTCTGTTTTCATTTAAGACATATCTATATCCTTCATAGAATTTTCCTCTATCAGGAGTCTTAATACATTTTACTTCAATTCTTTGTAACATAATAATTAATCTTTATCAAGCATTTTACTTACTTTACTATTCATTATTATAATTCTTTTTTACTATTTTGATAGGTGTATTCCACCAAGTCTTTAAAGATTTTATAATATTTGTATTATTAAGTTTCTTTGTAATAAATTCAGTTAGAAAATATAAAACTAACATCAATACAGTAAGCCAACTTAATATACTATATAATATAGTTCTTAATAAATAAGTTCCATTAGTCATTGTAAGTCCATACTCATCATAGATATCTTGAGCTGATTCTTCTTTATCTTTAAACATCATAAAGAAAGAAATAGCAAATCCAATAAGATATATTATTATAAACCAAATTGTATTATTAATCATCGAAATCTTCTCTTAAATGTTTATTACAATCTATATCTATATTCCAGTTTTCTAATTCAGTTGAGATATTATTTGTTGAAATATACCATAAAAACCAAGCAAACTGAATGTCAAATACAAATTTTTTTCTATTACTATTCAATGTATTAATCCAATTTATATTTAATGAAGGAAGAATACAAAAACTCTCAATTAATTTACCTACTTTAATTTTCATAATTTACCAATAATATTCATTACTTAATTCTTCACGAAGTTCTAATAGTTCATTAAGTGCACCTTTTACTCTAGAATATTCATCTGAGTTCAAATTACTAGCACATCTTGTATAATGAGCTAATTCTCTATTATATTTATCAATTAATTTCTCTATACGATTATCTAATTCATCAAAAATATGTTTCTTAAATATATTTTCACTACAATCAATATATTCTAAGTCATCCATTGACTTAGCTGTTGCATGATAACTATATCCATAAGAGAATATAATCATCTCATTAGTCTCAGTATTGATAGCATAATCTGGTTTATTCTCACTATCATAATATACTACATAATCAGTACTTTTTTCAAGTTGTTCTACAAATTCTTCTATTTTCATTTCAAAATTGAAATCTAATAAATTGGAAAATTAAAATCAAAATTCAATAAATCAGAAATATCTGTATTCTTATTTTTTATAATTTCTCTTCTTAATTTAACATTTTCTTTTCTTAGCTTGGCTAATTTCATATCAGTTTTTACTATATCCAAATATACTTGACCAATACGTTTTCCATTTTCGTCTTTTCTATTAATTGCTTTTAATCGTTCAGAACGAGTTGCAACAACCCAAGGAAATACATGTTTGGTTTTTTCTTCTTCAGTTAAATAAAATCTAATTAAATCATAATATCTATCTAAAAAAATAAAAAATCTACGAGGGTGTGGATGATTGCCAAAGCCTTTCTTTAAACGCTCTTCATTAGACCAACTATTAAACTCTTTGATATGTTCAAGATAAAGCTCATTATTTAACTTTGGATATTTTTGCCTAATATGTGGATAAATATGATTTTTCTTCTTATATATTTTCATAATTAATCTTCATTAAATTGTTTATGCTAATTAACTTTTGATTTTTCAGAAATTTTAAAATCCATATTTTATTTATTTAATTAATACTTTATAAAAATAGAAAAAGCTTAGAAAAATTCAATTTTCTAAGCTTCTTTTTTATATTTTAACTATTTAAACTCTTTCAAATACAGGACGAGTATTACACTTAATTAAATTGCCTTTCTTATTGACTATAAATGCTTCTTTTCCTTCTTGTACTTCAAATTCTTTAATCTTTACTCTAATATGATCTCCCGGCTTATAATCTAAAATATCTATTGAATCAACAGGCATCAAACCAGTAATATATTTACCATCTAATTCAACAAATGCTCCTGTCTTCTTACTAGAATTAATAATACCAGTTACAGTACCATCATAGACAATACTTTCAATATTTACATTCTTGCCACTATCTGCAAGTTTTTGCTTGAGAATTGTCTCATTATAAATATTATAAAGATTATTATTACCTTCATTTTGAAGAACTAACTTACGAGATCCTACTAATGATTTTTCAATTAGCTTATTACTTCCATATCCAATAGTCTTAAAGTCAACAAACTTTTGAGGAATAATATCTACATCTTGTCCTATCCACTTTTCGAAATCATGCTCAATATTCAATACAATATGTGAACCAGGAATAAATACTGAATGTGTATAATTTCTACCTGTAAGATTATTCAATTCATCAATATCAGTATGACAAATATAACCACCTTTTACTAATTCATCAATATGAACATGAATTGATTGTTGGCGTTCAATATTCTTCATAATCTTATTTGCCCAGATCTTATAATATCCTTGAACTACTGAAACAATATAACGATTATCACGTTTCTCACGAACTTCAAATGCTAACCTATTATCATGAGTAGCTAAATAAGCTTGTATTGTATCATAACAAGTTGTAAAATTCTCATTAGAATATAATTCCTCTTTGACACCAGGAATTGTAAATGTCATATTTGTCTTATTGAAAGTCTCTACATTTCCAACATATACATGGCCAAGCTCTATATTTACAATATTATTTACAATAGAAGAATTCTTAGTCTCATTACTTATTTCTTCTCCATAATAAACTGCAAATGCTTTGGCAATACTCATATGTCCATAAGCTTTCTTAATGTACTTGATTCTTTCTCGATCATTCTTAAATCCACTAAAGATATCTCCCTCGATATCTGCATACTTAAGTAATTTTGTTGTATTTTTACTATCCATTAATTTTTAATTTTTAAGGGTTAATAACTAAAAAATTATTTAACTAAGTTTATATATTTAGATTAATATTCCTTAGTTATAAATATTAATCTTTATATATTAAAATAGATTTTTGTAATAAATAAATTCAACAATTAAAAACTTTTTCACAAAAAACTCTTTGACAATTATAATTATGATTTATTGGCTTCTCACAATTGCATTTGTTATTATTACAATTATTTTCTTTTAAATATTTTTCATTTGATATATATCTTTCATAACTATTTATCATTTCTAAAATAGCTATTTTTATTTTATAATCTTTCCAAATTTTATCACATTGACGCATATCTGTACAATAAGTTAATCTTATACAAGTTGGTTTCATAACACAATCTTTACAAATATCCATATTATTTTCTTCAAATTTAGATATATGTTTTAATAACTCTATATCAAGATTTATAGGATTATCAATATGACCTAATAATCTTCCTTCAAGAGTTCCTTGACAAAGACCTATTTCTCCAGTTGGAGTTATTAAAACACCTTGTCCATTATCAACTTGGCAATGAACATATCTTATTCCTTCATCAGTAAGTTTTGAATAAAATTTATTATCTAATAAAATTTGATCAATTTCTAATAAATGATTTACTAATTCTTCTTGATATTTTAAAGAAGATTCACAATTATATATTTTATTACTATATATTGATAAATAAGCTTTATCTGGATGATTTTTAAATTTTTTACAAAGATAAATTGCTAATTCTTTAATATCTTCTGCATTATTATTATCAACATTCATTCGAATATTAATATAAATATGCCGTTTTATTAATTCATCAATATTGTTGATAACCTTTTCAAAAGGATTTGGATCATCTTTATAAATATAATTTTTTGTTTTATTATATTTTTCATTAACACCATCAAGAGTTATTTGAATATTATTTACATGCCATTCATTTACTACTTTATCTAAATTTTTTTCATTAAATAAATATCCATTAGTAATTATTGATGATGTAAATTTTATTTTAAATGACTTTATACGACTACAAATAATATTTATTATATTTTCATTATATAAGGGCTCTCCTCCAAACCATAAAAGTTGTATAGAATCATTATTTATATTATGATTTTCAATAATATATTGGGCAACTTTTTCAGCTGTCTCTTCAGTCATATCTTGTTTTTTCTTAAGTTTATTTTCATAACAATATGGACATCTAGCATTACATTTTGTTGTAGTAAGAATAGTAAAGTGATTAAGATGATCTAAATACATATCTGTTATAGGTCTTTTTAATCTATTTCTAATTTCTTCTATCCAAAAATCTTCATCAAAATCTTTTGGTACAATAAAATAATTAGCAACTAGATAATCTGCATAATCGCATAGAATATCTGTAAAAATATTTTTATATTCATATGTTTTTAATTCTACAAAAGATCCAGTAAACATATTTAATATTAATATGGTTTCATCATCATATTGATAATTTAAAAGATATTTATTATGTCTATAATATCTTCCAGGACGTTTAATTTGTTTTCCTCCTAAAAGTTGAATTACTTGATCATTAGAATTATTAATTATTTTCATTATTTTTACTAAATTTATTTTTTAAATAGTTTTCATAAATAAACTTAAGTCCTAATTTATAGCTTTCAATACGCCAATCTTTTTTATAATCTGTACATGTACTAAAATCAAAACATCCAGAAAGAGAAGGACAATCTCCTAAAATTGGACATCCATCACAAAGTTCTTTAGTATTTATATAAGTTTTATACTTTAATATTTCTTTATCATTTTTTTCTAATGGATTATTAATATTCGAAAAGAAATTAGAATCAGGAAAATGCTCACAAAGGCCAAGATCTCCATCTATACCAATTAATACAGATTGTCCATTATCACACATACATTGATTATATTGTATATAACTTGTTGGAACTTTTGCTGGAGCATAACCTAAATTTGTAATTAATTTATCTAAGTCTTTTAACGAATTATATAATTTTATATTATCTTCTTCTGTTCTTGTAGAGTTTTCTTCAAAAATAGGATAAATATATAATGTTAATTTAGGATTATTACTACCAAATATATTATAAATTTCATTAATAAGTATTTTATGATTTTCTACATTATTATTATCAATATTCATTCTAATTTCAACTTTAATATTTTCCTTTAATAATAATTTAATACTATTAATTACTTTTTTATAAGGACTTAAAGAATTTTTATAAATATATCTTTTAGTATTATTATATACATCTTCTATACCATCTAATGTTATTTGAGCTTGTGTAAGATTCCAATATATTTTTGCTTTTTTTACTAATTGTTCATCAAAAAGATATCCATTAGTTGCTATTGTACTATAAAACATTTTATCATGTTCACGTAAATAATCACAAATAATATTAATTACTTTGGCATTATATAAAGGTTCTCCACCAAACCATCCTATATTTACTGGTCCAGGAGGAGAAAAATTTAAAATATAATCAGCTATTTTTTTAGCTGTCTCTTTTGACATATGTCTTTTTTTCTTTAAATTAAGCTCATAACAATATCCACATCTAGCATTACATTTTGTTGTTGTAATTATAGTAAATGAATTTGGATAGTTTAAATAAAGATCATCAAAAGGCTTTCTTAAATTATTTTTTACTTTTTCAAATGCTTCCCATTCATTAAAATCTAAATCAACTAAAAAATAATTTTTATATAAAAATTCATATTTAATAATATCATCTAATTTATCAAACTCATCATTTTCTATAAATACAATAGCTCTGGTAAGAGAATTTAAAATTACTAAACCATTATCTGTTTCATAACAAATCTTATTTTTAATTATTCTTTTTTGTTCACCTCGATTTACTCTTGGTAGTCCAAGAATATTTATTACATTAAAATCTGAATTTCTTATAATTTCCATAAATTTTTAATATTTAACTAATTAATAAGGAGCACAAAGATTATTTGACTCATAATCACAATCTCTATCACATTTAGCATTACATGTACAATCATTATTACAAGAACATGACCAATGTGAATTTCCATCACAACTACAATCTCTATTTACACAAGAACAAGATCCTCCTTTTGGACCATTACAACTACAAGTAAAGTTACCTCCATGACATACACAAAGACTATCACAATATTTACCATATACATCACAACTATGTTGAACATAACACCAACATCCTGCATTTGCTATGCTTCCACAATGTCCTTGACAGCTACAACCAGATACATTATTCCAACAACCACAATTTCCTTGACATCCACAATCACTACTACAATAAGAACCTGTATTATATGTTCTTATCACATGTCCTAAATCTGCAACACGAACTAATTGAGAATCTGAATTATAATATCCTGCATTTCTCATTATAGTACAGCCATACACATTTACTGCCCTATATTTTGTACATAATATATAATTATTACCACTAAATGATGATGATGTTCCTCCTATCCACCATGCTTTATATTCTGATGCTAATAATGCTGCCATATATTAAATAAGATTTATTGTATTTATTAAACTATAGATACATTAAACCTTAATATATTTATTATCCTTTTATTTCTAAATTAAAATAATCATTTAAATTCATATTATTTACATAAGCTAATGCAAATAATAATATCATTTGAGTAAATGTACCTATATTATTAAAATTATATTTAATAATAAATAACTTACCATCTTTATACTGGAAAATCTCTTTTAATAATGTATCTCCTATTTTATTATAGATTTTTTCATTAATCAATTCAATTTCTTCAGGAGTCAATAATTCTTTATCTTTATTTTCCAATAATTTAAGTCTAATTAATTCATTATAAGAAGCTAATCCTAAATCATTTAAATCAATATACATATTAATTATTATATCTAAATTTATTATAATGATTTATCTTATCTTGTAATTTATCAATTTCTTTTGTATATTCTCTAATATAATATTCACAGTAACAAGAAATATAATCTCTTAATGCTTCTTTATGAGTAAAATAAATATTTTCACCATCAAGACAAATAAGTCTATTATATGAAGTAGAATAACATTTATTTAAAAAAGTATGTTCTTCATTATTATCTAATATAACCGTTACATATTGACTATCATATTTTAATGTTTCTGATGTTCCAATTCCATGATTAGTCATATAATAATAAGAAGCTCCTTGAACAATTCCGGGATATAATAAATCTTTAATCTTGAATTCTTCTATTTTTCTTTCTAATGTAGGAGTTACAAATTGTTTGAATTCTCCATCATATTCAATAGTATTATTTAAAGTTAATTTATATATCGTATCTCCTGGTTTTAAAAGACTAAAATCTTTATAAACTCTTGACCATTGTCCATCTTTTTCAAAAACAAAATGTCTATTCATATTAAACAGCTTTTACTAATTTATCTGCTTCATCTGGCTTCTTTGGATTTCCTAATTGATCTAATGCTTTAATACAAATACCACTATCATTCCATTCATAATCAAAAAGCTTTTCTTTCATCTTTACTTGGCCTTTGATTATATTTGGAACTTCATCATAGTCAATCTTTACAATAATCACTTGACGCCCATCGTGAGTCATTACTGGTTTTTCATCATTAAGCCATTGATCATCAATATCTTGTCCTTTAGACTCATTTATAAATTCTTCAAGATTTCTCATATTAAATATTTCTTTATTTAAAAATATAATTTATTTTATATTCAATATGATATAATTCTTAAAAATATAATTTATTCTATATTCAATATAATATAATTCTTAATTACTTTTTGTTTATTGTATTCTTCTATAGATATTAAATTCATAGCTTGTTCTAATGTTGTACAAATATAAGAATCATTTGAAAATCGATATGTATTATAATCTACATTAAACCAATCATAACTTTCTATATATGAATGTTTTTTAGGATTATAAATATATTGACTGGCAAATTTATTACCACTTCCATATTTTCCTTTAAGATTTTCTTTACTTTTCCAATAAAAGAAAAGAACTTCTTCTTTCTTAAAGAATTTACAACTATCATTATATGGTCTTCTATCTGGTAAATAACTACAATATTTGATATAGTTGGGGAGTTCTTCTATTTTTAAGAAAAATATATTGTATAAAGCTCTATTTGCGATATAGAGATAATCTCCTTCTTTTAAATCATAAAAACTTTTATATCTTAATTTTGGCCAAAGAGGATGTTCAAAATCATATGCTGTAATTGTCTTTCCATCTTTTTGAATTTCTCCTCCTTTTATATCAGATAATTTTCCAAGGCATTTCTCCATAAATTATCCTCCTATTATTCTTTCAATATCTTCTTCGGTAGGACTATGTTTTCCAGTTGGTTTTTCTCCTATTCCAATATAAGGATAATCACACCACTCTATTTTCTCATCATTATTATCTTTATTCATAAATTTTATTTTGCAATTGATTTTACAACTTCACTAATCATCTTTCCATCAGAACGCTCAAAAGACTTCTTAACTCTACCAATAATTGGACCCATCTCTTTCATAGAAAATCCATTAGGATAATTTTCATTTAACCAATTGATAATATCTTCTTTTGTAGCTTCTTTAGGCAAGAACTCATTAATAATATCTAATTCATATTGTTCTTTCTTAAGAAGTTGTAACTCATTTTTCTTAGTATAAATATCAATATTTTGTTTATGGGACTTCACTAATTTTTCAAATATTTCTTTAGCAAAATCTTTAGGCATCATAGAAATACGTTCTTCCATTGATTGGTCAAATACTTCTACTTCAACTTCATTATCATTCTTGTCTTTTGCTTTTTCTTTATGGGTTGTAAGTTTATGCTCTGGATCTTTACTTTCTAATAAGAACTTAATTAATTTTTCATTCTTAGTAAATTCTTCCATAAACAAACTCTTTATAATCTTGAATAATTCAAGTTTTGTACTTAATTCAAAAAGTTGATTATTTTCTTCTTCAGTTACTTCTCTGTTTTTTGTACTTAACTTAAGAGGAATATATTTTGAATTTACCTCTTTGATTAACTCATTAATATTAATTACTTCTATCTTTTCCATTTTATATTTATTTTATTGGATTTGGTAAATATATATCTAAATCTCTATATTGTTTATATTTCTCAGAATAATACCAAGATAATATACACATCATCTTATAATAATTAATATAGTCTAAATCACCAAATTTTACTTCAGGATATTCTTCATTTTTTTCTTCTTCTAAAAAATTCTTGACTTCTTTTATTAATGTCTCTTTGTATTTGATATTCAATCTTAAACCATTAATAGGACTAATTTCAAATTTTTTAGAATATTTATTAATTAATTTTTTTAAAAATGATTTTTCATTCATTTTATATTAATTTTTCTATTAGTATGTATGAATATTCCTGGATCTGGACCATATAATTCTAATAATGATCCTCCTAAATCAGCATCATGAGATATTCTTTTTTCAAATATATAAGTTTTTCTACAACAAGTACATGACATTACTGCTTGTCTTATAAATCCTAATTTATCAATTATATTATCCCACCAAGGAATAATTTTTTCTTGAATATCAATAGAATTAAATTCTCTTAAAGATCCTGTAATAATGATTTGATTATAATTTTTTATATTGATATTTATAGGATATTCAGCTCCTTTTGGTAAATTCTTATTTAATACTTTAGAAATATGATATCTCCTAACTAATATATCTTTCTTAACTTGTTCTTTATTAGGATATGAAAAACTATGCCAATCACAAACAATAATTCCAGTTACTTCTGTCCATGTACTCATTTTAATCTTTAATTAAGTTCTTAATATATTCTTTAGTGCTTTCTAAGAAATTACATTTATCTGATAAACACCAAGAAAGATATTGCATATCAATTCCTTTTATAAAATCTACACTAATATCTTTATATTTTCCTAAACTAAAGCAAGGTCTTACTACTCCTTGAAATTCTTTCATAGTCAATACATTATCTTCTGTAATGATATTTTCTGGACCATAAGGTTTTTCTTTTTGTTGTGCATAGAAAATAGAATAAGTAGCTTTTACATCACTTAATGCATCATGAGCTTGAAGACCCGCTTCTTCCATTGTTTTTCCTTTGTATCTTGCATAAGTATCTCCTAATTGATTTCCATTACGACGTTTTTCTTCTAGATAAGCATCATAGCAATTGATTCCTAAAAACTCTTTGTCAATACCTACTTTAAATAATTCATTCTTCAAAAATGGAATATCAAAATTACAGCCATTATAAGATAGAATATCACAATCATCTATAAAATTTACTATTTGTTGTGCTACATCTTTAAAGAATGGCTTATCTAATAAGAATTTTGCTGTTATACCATGTTTAAAATATGCCTGAAGAGATATATTATAAGATCCTTGTGGTTGAATATATAAATTCAATGAGTCAATCATCTTATTTGTTTCTCTATCCATTTTGATAGCGGCAAATTGTATAATTGAATCTTTTGTCTTATCTAATCCGGTTGTTTCTAAGTCAAATACTACTAATGGTTTCATAATTATTAAATTTTTATATATACTACTTAATTTAAAATAGTTAAATAAGATATAAAATAAAATCCTAGAAAGGAAATATTCACCAATCTAGGATCTAATTTATATGAAATCTAATTTATATGAAAAGTAATTAAAGTTTATTTCAATACAAAATTCTTGAATTCCTCAATATACTTGTCTTTATTAAGATCAAACTCAATAGGATTCTCTGTTTCATCAGTAGTTCCATTAATTTGAGACTTTACATTATATTCAATCTCAGCATCTTGAACTTTATCCTTAAACTCTGAAATCAAATCATTAAGCTTCAAGTCAACAGTAGAAATATTCTTACTTGTCTTAGCCATTACAATCATATTAGAGATTGATGTTTCCTTCAAAGTATAACGAACATTGAATGTCTTTACTTGTTTTTCAACTTGATTAAATCTCTTGTCATTCTCATCATAAGTCTTTTGAAGTTGTTCCTTAAGTTTCTTTGTCTCTGAAATTTGAGCCATAATCAATGCACCAGATTCAAGATCCTCTTGTGAAAGACTATTTTTATTAGTAGCAAGTGCCTTTGCATCTCCTTCTAACTTTTGTGCTTGAAGATCTAGCTTATCCATCTCTTCTTTCAAATGACTCTTGTTCTTTGTCAAAAGTTGCTCTGATTCTACAAATTGCTCAATCTTACGACACTTATATTCTTTAAGGACGGCTTTAAGTTCTTCAGCAATAGTATCAACATCACGTTTCTTAGATGATCCAAGCAAATCTGCTAATCCATTGAATTTCTTGATAAGATCATTCTCTGATAAACCACTCAATGGAGAATTGTTCTTATTATCAGATGTTCTTTCATTCCACTTATTAATAATTGCAAATACTCCTGCAATAACTAATACTAAAACTACTGCGTAACCAATTAATGTAATCATTTTTCTTTTGTTTTAAATAAATTTAATTGTTGAATATTCTCTATAAAAAAACCAAATTCTGTTAAATTATTATCTTTGACTATTTCACAATATTCTTTCTTATATATTCCTTCTATAGATGCATTATATATAATATGATTTGTTAGAAAAATACTTGATAGATAAATAATAAAAGTCAATATAAATCCTTTATATTTTACAAAATTAATATAAACTAGAAATATAATAAATGTACTTAATAATATCCAAGAATAAATAAAATAATCATATCCTAATTTAAGTATACTACTATTTATCAATAAATAAGAAATAGACATAAACAAATTCATTATGATATTCTCTATAAAAGTATATTTAGTATTAATATACATAAATAATCTTTTAAACAAATCTAATATAGGATGTTCTTTCCAATTAGTGTTTTGAGTATTATAATAATCTTTAATGAATTTTCTATCTTTCTTTGACTCATTTTCAAGATTTTCTAGATTTCTTGAAACATAAGAAGAATATCTTATAGGATCATCAACAAACATATTATAAATTAATAATTAGGAGTATAACCTGTCAAATCATATACATGCTGCTTGCAATTCTTTGAAGCATGAATACACCCATCATAAAATCCATAGATTCCATCAAAAGTATTTTCAATAATTGCCAATACTTGATCATAGAACTTAGCGGCTTCTTTAAATGAATTCTCTTGTGCACGAGTTGATGCAATCTTCTTACCTAATTCAGCATCAAAATTATCTTCACCAGAGCATTTAGCTAAACCAGAAGTATTGAATACAATCATACCAAAACCATCTTCATCACTAAACTCATAATCAGCAATACCTGTATATTCATTAGTAAGATCTGTCAATAAATCTTCAAACTCTTTGTTATTAATCAATGTACTAATACCAGGAATCTTACTAAGGTCAATACCATAAGTTAAACCACACCATACACTTTGCTTATCAGGATTTACATTGAATACCTGATTCAAATAAACTACATTTGCTTTCATTTAAATTTTATTTTAATTGTTAATTACTAAATTCAATTTAATATAGATTATTAAGATAACTTAATTCAATTATTAAATTAACAATTGAATATATACTCCCTTCCATGGATTATCTCCTTTTTTACAAAGAAATAATCCATCTTTATTTTGTGAATTTATCCATTTTTTTATTTCATATCCTTGATCAAGAATTTTTTGTATTTGATTAGCAGCTTTACATAATTCTTGATTTTCTTTATAATTAGACATATATATTATTTATTTTTGTTTTTTATTAAATACTTTCTTCTATAATTTTCTTAGTTTGCTCTTTTAGTCTGTGTCGACGACGATGTGCTAATTCTATTCTTGATAAATGTGTTCTATCTGATCTATCATAAGCATCTCCAAATCTATCTTTATATTTAGAAGGACTTTGTAATCCAACACTATAAAATTCTTTTGAAAGATTACACTTTGATTTTTTCTTATTAGGATGTCTAGTGCATTCTATTCTAGAATTATCATTATTGTTATCAGTAGAATGTGAATAGTCATAGTCATAATCATTATCTGAAGAATAATTAATATCTCCATAAGCAAGATTATGTAAAGTATATCCATTAGGATAATTTACTATTCCTTTAGCTTTATTATATTTATACTTTGAATTATATGTTCGACTCATTTTAATCTTTAAATTTCATTTTTCCAATTATTATCATGACGAAAACTACGAGTAGCAACTTTTGCTCTAGACTTTGTCCAAGCGGTCTTCTTACCTTTTGAATTACGGGCATTAAAATCGGTACCCCACATTCCTGGTGCATACATTACAATTGACTTTCCAGATCTTTTCATATTTCTTTATTTTAAATTACATTTTTAATATAGAATTAATTTAAAAAAATTCAATTTTATTCGCATTATATTTATTGTCAATTTTATTTTTAATAAAAGTAATATAATAGTATTTTTTATGAATCGTAAAACAAATATATTTTATTCTGAAGGAGAAGATTCTAAGTTTTTGACTTTTGATAATTATTCAGAAGCATTGACCGGTGACATATTGGCAACTGATCAAAAGCTTTGGCCTTCAAGATTCTTATGCTTATATGTAAAAGCTTTAGATGGAGAAAATAATGAAATAAGAAACAATAATAAAAAAGACTTTATAGATAAATATCTAGTTCCATATTATGAGAATAAGCTAGCTTTCTTGAGAGATAATATAGAGAATTCAGAAGATTTGACTAATATAATGTCTTTAAATTATCTATTATCATTGATATATTTCTATGCTGGTAAGAAATCTGGAAAAGAATATAATTATGTGGTTGATGCAGAGAAAGACTTATTTGATGGAACTTATTATAATGAATTATTTACTGAAGATAATATAAGTCTTAATTATTTAAGTGATATAATAGAGCAAGACTATAATGGAACTTATGCTGATATCATTTGTACTATAACAACATCATTTAGATACAAGCCAACTATAACATTTAATGATACAGAAGATATAGATAATTATTATATTCCAAAATTCTATACTCAAAATACTTCTAAACTATATGGTTGGCAAAATGAGACAAATAATGGAATATTACCATATATATCTCAAAATGTATTATTAGATGGTATTTATTTTGACGAAGATGGAGATCATAATTCTTATTATACAAACTCAATAATAAATACATTAGATGTTGAAGAATATACAGGTGAAAACTTGAAGTTCAATATTGTCATACCATTATATAGTGTTGCAGATATAAATACTAATCATGTAAATACTAATGTAAATGACCAATTAACATTGGATGGAAATAATAATGTTCCTTTAGGAATATATTTTACAGGAAAGCCTATTGAGTTAGAATCATATAATGGAATGTTCAATACTAGTTGGAGCTTGTTGATAAGCATGCAATTCAAGACATTCCCTTATTCATTTGACATAACTCATAATTTTGATGATTCAGATGCTATTAAAGATGCTTATTTGACATTTGCAGAAATATTAGCTAAACAAAATGAGACAATAAAAGCATTTACACGAAACAATAATCAAATTATACAATTACAAAACAAGATTAATTTATTAGAGACAACAATAAACAATATGTCAACCGTACATAATGTAGATGATATTAACATGAATCTTCTTAAATTGAAGAAAAATATAAATGCCTCAATTTCAGAAGTAAAAGAACAAATAGAAGAATTAGCTAAAGTAGTTGATGCTAATAAGCTTAGATGGAGAGTTAAAAATAATTAAGAATAATAGATGGATAACAATAATACTATTAAAGAATATTATATTAAAATTTTAGATCTTTATAATAATTGTATAAATATTCTTACTGCACTTAATCAAAGTCTTACAACTAATTCACCAGAAGTTGTAATTAATATTGTTGACTCTGAAAATAATGTAGTAGAGCAAAAGATACCTTCTTATATATTTTTAGAAAACAAGATTAATGAAATCTCAAACTCAATTGATAATTTCTTCAATATACCGAAAAGTGGTGATGCTTGGTTTGAGAACAATTCAAATATGTATAAGTTCCATCTTATTAAGTCAAATTCTTCTCCTCAAATACCTATATTAGATAATACTTCAATTGTATCTTCATTTACAGAAAACAATTATTTCAAAGATTTTGTTACTCCAAAGATGTATTTGAAGATGAATATTGAAAATCTTACAAACAATATTGAGAAGATATTTGTCAAGAAATATATTTTCTATAATGTAAATCTTTTCAATATCATAAAGAACTCTAATATAAATACTAATGAAGAATATCTTACAATATTATATAGCTTTACTAAAGGTGTAGATTATAATGTATATGACTCTATAATTGATATGCCATTGAAGAAAGATACATATAATTCTAGATTTGAGATTGATGAGATTTCTTCATTAGAAAATGGTAATCCATATTATGATTTGAATAGTGATGGAAAAGAAGTCATTCATTATAAACTTAAGTTGAATACATTAGAATATCATAATCAAGAAGACTCATCTATTAATTTTATGCTTAAGATAGGTGATTATCTTGCTTTGAATGAATCTAGTTCTATATATTATTTAAAAGAAATCAATACAAAGACAAATGAGATAATTATTGAAGAGAAATTTGGACACTCCACTTTGCAAACTTTTGAAGAGAACTCAAATATGTTCTTTACATTATACAATAATAATTTTGAAAGTTATAATTATGTCCAAATACCATTAGAAGAAAATCAATATATTTCAATATTTATAGGTACAATATATAATAACATTAGAAGTACTTTGTCTAATGGAATCATTCTTGACTTGAAGAATATCAATATGGTTGATGAGAATGGTAATCAAATATTAGATTCGAATGGAAATCCAGTCAATTATATTGATTATTATAATACATATTGTAAGAATGTTGGAGATATTTTAACTGGTATTAGTGAATTAGCTAATCCTATGTTATCTGAATATAATTATAGTGTATTAGATAGTTTACAAAATGATTTAGGAATAAAAGAATTAGTCAATAATAGTATAAGTGAAGATATTCTTAAAGTTGTACCAATCAATAAACATCTTATAAATGATGCAACAAGTAATGAGATAATAGATCTTCATAATCAAAAAGCAGAATTGAATAACAAGCTTACTTCAATTAATGCAAATATTGATGATCTTTATAATACTCTTACAAATACCGATTGGACAAAAGAAGTATCTAATTCTCAATTGTCAATAAGAAAGAAACTTGAAGAGCATTATACAGAGCGTACTCAAATAACTACACAAATCAATAATGTTGTAGATAGCATTAATGCTAAAAGTATCATAAAATATGATAAAGATTTGAAATATCGTATTAGAGGTATATTAAATACTTCAACATTAGAAAATTATATAAACACATTAGAAAACAACAAGCTTTATATAATTGGTATTGATGTACAATATAAGTATAAGTCTAATTATAGTGCTACTACTTCTATGACATCAATAAACACTAATACTTTTACAGATTGGAATCAATATGATGTACATGATAAAGAAAGAGTTATAAAATTCATTAATAATATTGGTGGATATGAAATTATTTGGGATGAACCAGATAATGCAGCGAATATTATCAAATGGAACCAAGTAGATATACCAATCAATCAAAATGAAGAAGTAGTTGTAAGGGTAAGATATAAATATAATATTGGTCAACCATTCATTAATTTATATACACCTTGGAGTGATGAAACAACATTTGTATTTCCAGAAGAGTACAAAGATATGGTTCAATTGAGTGAAATCATGAATCAAAATGCTAATGATACAATCAATGCAACTTTCCAAAAGACTTTGATTAATGATGGATATTCAGAACATGTGAACAATAGATTCATATCTAATAATCAAGTATTCTATCATATGCCAGAGAACATATATTCTGGATTCAATACAAGTGAGAATAATCTTCTTTCACTTAAAGATAAATTATTAGAGATTACTCAAGATATAAACAAATATTCTACATTAATAAATGAATCATTGAACAAAAAATATAATGTATATCTTGAAGTTGATGGACAAACAATAGAGTTATTTGCTGGTGCTATCAATAGAATAAATATAAGTGACTCTAATATCGGAGATAAATTCATAAAGAAACATATGAATATTATTATCAAGAATAGTGGAGATAATATTGTAAAGTTATTCTCACAATTCCCGGGTAATTCTAATATTTCACTTATAGAAGATAATAGAAAAGCTTACTCTAAATTCATTGTAGATTATGAGCGTGTACCTATTCTTGCACAAGATCAAATGGAATATCAAGTATTAGGACAATGGATATACTTTAGACAAAACAACCCTTATACAAAAGAAGATATTTATTTCAATGATGATAACCAAAACTTGCAAGATATGTCTAATGTAAATAATGGATTGACATGGGAACAAAACTATAATGATTATATAAGAGAAGACAATAAACAAATATTATGGCCTTATAAGTCTCATGGATCTTCTAATATCAATATAAACAAGAGTATTTGGCAAGTATTATATTTTGAAGATGGTAAAGACCCAATTTATAAAGGTATTGCTGATAAGATAAATTCATTATCAGATATTGACTATACAAATTGGACATTAGATAATTATAAGTATGTGAATGTACAAGAAGGATCAAACATATATCTTATGAGATTTGAGGATATTAAGTATTTCAACACTGATATTAATAAAATTGTATATTTATCTGAAAATGACAATATAACAGATTTTTCTAATAATGGTGAAAAATATCTCAATAATAGTATGATTGACTATAATGGAGCATTCTTATATCCAGATATTCACCATAAGAATAATTTAATCATAACTAATACAGATATTGATCCAAACAACTATATGACAATTGAAGTTGGTAAAGAACTAATGATACCAATAACATTAGAATATTGCTTAGGAAACACTACAAACAATATAAGTAATCCTAAGACAAAAATCAAGAAATCATTATACTTTGACTTGAAAGACTCAACTTATAATGATCCTGTAAATTATCTTATAGAGATAACAATAAACAATAATTATATTTCAAATAACAATATTGACCAACAATCAATATTAGTACCTACTGGAGAATAAAAAAATAATAATTAAGAAATGAATACTCATTTACAAAGCTTAAACAACTCATATGTATTTGCTTATATTATAAACTATAGACCATTACAACAATTGACAGATACTGGTACAATGACAATTGTTGATAATTCTGAAAGTACTATAAATTTATTTCCAAGTGAATATGGATTTTTTATAGATAATATATTCATTGCTGGTGGTTATGGATTTAGAACTAATGAAGAATTAAGAAATACAATGAGTGTTATTAGTAATTTTGATAACTTTAAAGAAGAACTTCATAATACTCTTGAGAATTTATCATCTAAGAAAACATTATTTTCTTTTAAAGGTACAACAATTTCTTCAATAAATGGTGAAGTACAAAATCAAAACATATTATCTCCAGAATATAATACTTATAATTTTATAACTTCATACAAATATCTAAAGCTTACTGGTGAAAATGTAGAAGATTCAATGGATTATAGATATACTTTATCAATGAATCTTCAAGAAGATATAAGATATATTGATGATATATCTATTTCAAACAATAATCAAGATGAAGCTGATTCAATTGAGATAAATGCAAACAATTCTGTAAATATAGATAAATTCAATATAAGATTAGATATACTTCAAAATACTTCTAATAATATCATAAAATATAATAGTGATATCAAACTTTATCTATATAGCAAGATAGGAGAAAACTACAAACAACAAGAAATTGAATTGACAAATACTCAAAATACTACTAAATATATTGAGTTTGAAAAACCTGAAAATAGTTTTACTGATGATCTAATATTAGAACTAAGAAAACCAGGAGAAAATCCCGGAGATGAAAATATCATATATTCTTATAGTATTCCAAATCTATTGAAATGGGAAGACAAGTTTGTGATATTCCCAACTAATGATGAAAATATAGATGAAATGTATAATGTATATAATTTTAGAGATACTAATACTGATTTATCAGATCCAGAATGCTATAATATATATTTAACATTAATATCAAATAATTTCGTAGAAGAGAAATACATTAGTTTGAATAATAATGACATTATAGAACTTGAGTTTAGCTCTAATACTCCATCTTATGATTACATAATATTTAGAAATAATTATAGCAATATTGAATTCTACTTCAATGGCTTACAATCTAAGAATTGGGAAGTAAAGAGAATACAACGAGCTGATGAACATTATTTTTATATTTGGCAATCACCACAAAAGTATGTAGGACACCACACTTGGAAAATAAAAATTAATCTTTAATATAAATGGCATTACAAGATTATAAAAGCAATATAATAAAACAAATATATGGAAATGATATACTTAATAATTCTCAAACTACTAATACAGAAATAGAGAATTATTATAAGTATAATTCTAATTTCAATAATTGTGTAGAGTTTCCTGATTTATTGAGTATTGTTGCTTCTTATCATGGATTCACTCCTTATCCTTTGACTGTAGCAAGAACAGAATCATTGAATGAAGAGAATATTTCTAAGATTGGTTTACCTATAACAATTGTAAATAGCCATCTTGCATATTTCAAGTTAATGAATGAAAAGGATATTGATTGGGAAAATGCTTATTTGAGATATAGTGGTAATTATCAAACATGTAATCCAGAAAAACCAATAGAATATAAAGAGATAATTGCTGAATTAGATGAAAACAATGAGATGCAATTGATAAAGAATGATAAAGATACTGGAGAACAATTCTTATTCAAAAGAGGACTTTGTTCATATATTAACAATTCTTATGAGTTATTAAATATAATAGATTATCTTCTTTTACGTATACAAGCATTATGGTATATGATAGGAGTAATAAAAGATCAAAATATAAACATATCGATGTATAAAGATTTTGAAAATCAAAATAATGATGAACCTTAATTATGAATGAATATAAAGCACATGAGATTATAAAAGAATTATATTATCCAGAAACTTCTTTTGGTAATGAAGAAGAACTATTGAATAAATATGCTTCACCAGAAGAAGGTATAGGAAAACCTATTGAATTACCAGATAGAATAACTAATGTAAATGGTAATCATATATATAAGCTTTTATCAGCAAAAGACATCAATTTCAATAATGTATATCTACCAAACTCTGTTGTACCTGAAAACAATTGGGGTTCTTTTGACAAAGGTCGTAGATGGCCATCAGGCTATCCAATATACATTAATGATGTATATGAATTGATGAATGTTGTTGATTATCTTTTATGTGCTACTGAAGACTTATGGTCAGAAATTCATAAACTACAAAATGAAGGTACTACAGTATCAAGTATCTGGTTTATCAACAATCTTAATCAACCAATCAATGAGATTAATAAGATTAACTCTAACCAATTTGTAAATAAAGGTTCTAACTATAGTGTATTATTGAATCCAAGAGAATTCTATACTACATTGCCATTAGGTACTATGTCTAATTTTGGTATTGCCACTCAATTCTTTGATGATGATCATGAGAATTTCCCTATTATAAGAAGAGTAATTCAACCAAACAACAAAAGAAATGGTATTCAAGGATATATTGAAGAAAAAGACACTAACAATTATTATGTTCATCAAAATGAGAACATAAATGGACAAATAACAATAATATATGGTTATAAAGTAGGTAATGAGTTGAGATTCTATCCTATGTTTGATATTGATAATTTCTTCAAAAGTGCTAAATATGACATTAATACTTTTGATGAATTAGTTGACTTGCAAAACATGAAACTTAAAGGTAATCTATATTTTAGAAGAACTAATGGATTAAATAATACTACAGTATTTGAGAAACTTCATATAGATTTTCTTTATAAAGATTGTGAGACAGTAGGATATCCTTATATATTGTATTATATTGATGGTGAAGGAAAAAGACAAATAGTATATATACATACAGAAGTTGGTCAAGGTAATAGAACAGTAAGTGAAATATCTACACAATTGAAAAAATACAAAGAATATATCAATAATTTCTATGATGTTGACAATATAAATCCGCCAACCGGAAATTTGAATATATTTGGTGAAGAGCTTGAAGTATATTCAATAAATGAGACACAACAATATCCATATCTTTATAAACAAAGTGATACATCTAGAATACAATTCTTTGTACAAACACCTAACTCTTCTAACTTTAGTTTGATGCAAAACACTTTACCAATACAATACTTTAAAAGCTCTAATGAGTTGTTTGCAAATATAAAGATTGAAAAAGATAATCCTATACAATTAAGTAAAGACAAAGAACAAGATAGTGGATTGCTATATTGTCCAGAAAGATATAATATACCAGATAATTCAAACATAAATATCAACATAACTGGTAAATATGTTAATTATGATGCAAGAATTGATTATGATGATGAATATATAGACATATTATTACCAAGTGATGGTGAAGGTATTTATGTTCAAACAGATGAAGAAGCACAAGAATATTATTTCTATAATGGATTAGATAATTATGGCAAAAGAATATTCACACAATTTAGAAATGCTAATGAGCTTAATAGTTTTATAAGTTCAGATAATCCTAATGCCATAAATATCAATGATATAGACAATATCAAATGTGCACATGTATACAAGAAAAATACTGAACCTTATAAGATATCTTATAATTATGTAACTAATTCATTAATCAATCAAATAACAGATTATGAGATAGTAAAAAATGAAGTATCTAAACTTGGATTAGAGACTTCATTGACAAATAATGTGAACTCATATACATTATCATTCAATCATACATTACCAGAAGAGATAGAACAAATAAAATTTGATTTGAAACTAGAAGTTGAAGAGACTTCTAAAGCACAATTTGCTGAATTGAAATTACCAATAAGCTTGAATAAGATTCATCAACCATGCATACAATTTGTTAGTCGTGACTTGTTGAATATAGAAATAAATGATTATGATAAATATCTTGCTTATACTTTTGGTGATAGACAAGGTGGTGGTTTGATTCCTTATATATATACTAATAAGATATTACCTAATGGAGCTACTAATGCTTTCTTACACCAATACTATGGTAATGCAAAGACTAATCAAAATACTATTCAAGGAGAAGATGATAATGATAAATCAAACAATTTCAAAGAATTATTCACTTATATTCTTGATCGTAAGTACAATAATTTTGAAATAAAAGATCGTCATGATAATTTAATTAGAACTGATATTTTAAATGGTATAGATACACAAAAAGAAATACATTCTCAAGACTTACAAAATATCCAATCTATAGAAAACACATTTGATGAAGCATTCACTTATGATAATACAGTAACTGGAATGAGAAAACTAAATATTAGTTATCATCCAGATAATTCATTAATAAACTTAATTGGTGGTGGATTATTTGGCAATTATCTTGGTGCTAATTCAGATAAGAAAGCTATTGCTTATTTTGATGGAGTAGTTTATGATGATGCTAGTGGAGAAAAATATATACAATATGATAATATATTCACAATAAATGGATTAGGATTCAACTATAGATTACATGGAGGAGATTCATATATATATGTAAATAAAGAAGGTGTATGGGAAACTGGTAGTACACATGTAAATAACAATGATTTACCATTTAACAATCAATATGATTTGTTAAGTAATCCTTGTTCTAATAATGAGCATAATCTTATCAAGTTCTTAGAAGTAGGATTATCAGATCGTGATTCAAATGAAGATGAACATGGTAATCAAATTCATGATGACTTAGTAGCTCAAGGAACAGATTTTGATGAAGAAGACAATTTGATAAAGCTAATAGATACTGATGTACTTGATATATGCTCTACTTCATATTTAGCTATAGTACAAAGAGATTATTATAGATTATCAGGAAGAATTCCTGTAAATGTTGATCTTAAATCAAATAACAATTTAGATGCATTTACTATAACATATAATGTACCAATAACATATATGAATATAAAAGGTACAACATTCTATCCTAATAAAGAGATGTTACCTAATGGAGAAGTATATGATTTGACTGATGATACAGATTTACAAAAGTATTCTCAATATATAGAATTTTGGAATAGTAGTAATGGTGGTGATAATGATAGTAAATATAAGCCAATTACATTAACATTAAAATTACATGAGAATCTAAATAATAATATTCCATTCTTTAGAGAATCAAATACTGCAAAACTTAAGTTTGATATCAAGAGAATAGACCCAACAAAAGTAAGTACATCACCTGATTCTGTATATAAGCCAACCGGTGCTAACAATATAAATTTGGCAATCAATGAAAGATATTATCTATCTGATTTGATTAAAGTAGCTAAACCAATGGAAATATTAGGATCAATTGGTAGTTATCCTATATTAAATGAAGATACTGGAGTATATGATATTTATGAATACTTTGGATGTGGAAATCAATCAGAATATCCTACATCTATATTCTTGAATCCAGATAAAGGAAAATATGAATATGGTATATCAAAATGCGCTAATTTGAATAAGATACACTTTAGTATAGCTAATATGTCAATTAATGGTACTGATTATAATAATCTAGAGGTTAATTATCCAAGTGTAATAGATTTTAATTTCTTGTATTATTTTGATACTGGTCAATTCTTGACATTATTGAATGGTGATTTAGAACCATTGATAGCAGAAAATAATGATATTAAATTGATGTTGTCAAATGGTACTATTTATGGAAGCAAGAACTATACTAATAATACATTAAGTGCTGGTCCTCAAATACAAATCAAGTTTATATCAAGAACAAAACCAGATAAACGAATAAATCAAGTAATAAGAGTATTTGATCAAAGCCAAGATCATTCATATGATGAGTCTAATTTAAGCAGAGGTATTATAACAAATGATGGAAGTCCATACTTTACATATATAAGATTAGTTAATGGTAATGAAGAAGAATTACATCTTAGACATTATCAATTCCATTCAGTAAATGAAAATGTAGAATTATTAGAAATACCTGATATTAGCTTATTAAATAAGATATATATTTATAATGATCAATATCATACAATGAACTGTTTAGCTGAATATAATAATGAAAGTGGAAACTTCACTGAAGGAGTCAATGGAGGAAATTATCATCAATATTATAATATCATAAGAGCAGCATTTATAGATCCTGATTGTAAAATTTATGAAAAACTTAATTAATGTTAGATTATAAAATACTTGAACTCAAACCAAATATAGAGATTAATAATGAGATTGGAATAGATTTATTGTCTAAGTCATTAGATTTAGATAAAGATATGACTGGTCAATTTGTTGAAGTAAATGAATACTATGTAGCAAGACCGGACTTGATTTCATTGGCTATATATGGAGATGACAAGTATGCAGATATTATTTGTAAAGTTAATGGAATATCAAATCCTTTTGAATTGAATGAAGGACAATTGATATTCTTGCCAACTTATGAATCTATAAACTATATAACAATAACAGAAAATCAAAATAAGAAAACAGAAGTATTTGGAACAGATGATGAAACAAAGATAGCAACAGACAATCAAATCGGTGCACAAAAAAGAAAAGATGAAAGACGTTCTCCAAGCCAACAATTAATAGGAGACAAAAACTATATTATAGACAAGTCATTAGGAGTAGTATTCTATTAAAATTAAAGATATATAGAGATGGAAGATAATAAGACAGAAATAATCAAAACACCATATAATCCAATTGATCCTGTTGTTGTGTTTGACCCAACATTTTTCAAAAGAGTAGTTGTAAAGGAACTTGAAGATGTAAAAAACAATAATCCATTATCATCTAATCAAAAAAATGCTTTAAAAGATGATGCAATTAATATTCCAGTTGTAAAAATAAACAATGTATTATTGAATGACCATCAATTTGATTCATTGATAATTGACTATGATAATTTCTTACCTACTATACATATATCGGTTAAAGATGAAGAGAATTTCATTAAGATATGTGATACACCAGGATTAGATAATTTCATTGAAGTGATAATAACTTCAGAAGTCAATGGATATTACAAGAAAATATCTTTAGTATTCTATATAACAGACTATAAGATTTTTGACGAATATATATCTTATGATGGAATATACAAGATGCAAGAATTGAATAGCAATATATTCAAACAAATAGGTGACAAGAAACTATCTACTTATGAGATGTTAGAATCAATTGCTAAAGAAACAAAGCTTGGATTTGCAGCAACAGATGATTGTAAAGATATTAAAGATGAACAATATAGATTAGTACAATCTAAATCATATAAAGACTATATAAAAGAACAATTAGAGATTTCTGGAGTGGATGAAAAATCAATATTTGATTCATGGGTAGATATATTTGGATATATAGTATTAGTGAATGTATATCGAGCAATGAATGAGAAAATTGACCCAGAGCAATTAACTATTTATTCGATGGTAGGAATTCACTCTGAGATAGATTCCATTCCTGATGTGTCCCCTACATTGCTACAGCGTACTTTGACAAACAATAAGATAAATGAATCTGATTATAACTTATTATTTGAGAAATATGAGAATGAAGTTGACAATAACAAGATATATGAAGATGGCGCATTGAATCAAGGTTGGTATATGACATCTCCTGGAAAAGACAATACAATCTCCAATGAAGAATTACAAATAATCGAGAATAGTCTTGATGGAATGCAAGGATTAGAAAACTATGAATATAAGAAAGTTCAATTTCTTGGAATAGAGTTTGAAGACACTTCAGTATTATTCAAAAAGAAAATAAATAAAAGATATTTTGACAAGATTAGAACAAGAAGATTAAAAGTAGAATTGAACAATTATAATCTTGGATTAGAAAGAGGAACATTAGTAAATGTATTATTCAAAGAATATGATAATACAGTCATAAAGACAATAACTAAGACAGAAGATATAGAAGATGATGCAGAAGGTATAGTAAATCCTTTCTCTAGTGGAATGTACTATATAGATGGAATGAAATTTACTTACAAGACAGAAGATCATAAAATAGTACAATATCTTTATTTGATAAAACGTGATGGAACAACAAATCCTTTAAATACATCAATGGAGCCAACAGCTATAAGAAATGAATAATATAAATAATACTATAAAGATATTTGATAATAACTTGCCTATTATATTCTCAGATTTCTTGAATGACAATATAATAAAGATACACAAAGAACTTTATGAAGATGCATTAAAGAAATTTGAGAAAGATAGAAAAAAAGAAGTACCACAATTTACATTAGATGATTTTAAGATTATTGAAATAAAGAATGAATCAAATTATCTAAAGCCTTCTCAAATAATATTATTTAATATAAAGAAATTTGAGAAAGAAAAAGTTGATTTGACTCCTTATTGGAATACTAATTATTCAAATTCTTATGAAGCTCCTTATATATTTGATGATTTATTGATTGATGAAGAAAATAAAAAGCATATTGAAATAGAAGATATTGACTATATAAATGGTAAAATAAAGTTTAGAAATAAATTCACTAATAAGACATTTGTTATTGATAAAAGTAAGATAGACTTTAATATCACATATAAGAACAAACTAGAAAATACATTTGGAGATCTATTTAGAAATGTCAAAGAAAAATAAAAAAAATAATATTGGTGCTTTTGAAGTACCAGAAATAGAAAATCCTTATCCAGAAAATTCAGTTAACTCAAATAATAGTGATCAATTAAGAGAAGCAGTCAATGAAGAGCTTAGAAAAGAAACTCAAGAAAATATGACTGATGAAGAAAAAAGAACTGAAAATTTAAAATTTAATTTTAATTCTCTTAATTATAAAGATGATTTTAATGATTCTGTTAGTCATACTGATAATACTTTAGATTTTCTTCTTCCTCAATATGGTGTACAAGACTTTATCAATGAGCGTGCAAATTGGCAAAAAGGTGTTCATAATCTTACTGGGGAACCTGGTTGGTTTTATTTTAAGATATTCTTCAATTTTACAGATATAAAAGGTTTGTTTGGTGGATTATTTGATGATACTATACCTAATACATCTGCTATTCGCTATCTCTATGGTATTCGTGATTTCTATAAATATGATAAGATATATGATAGAATATTAGCATTAGCTAGATTTGCTTATACTTTATCTTATATAAATAGTGTAACTCCTTGGTTCTTTATAGGTATTAATGGATTAAACAAGCTTAATAGAATACAAACTACTGAATTTGGAAAATCCGAGTCTATAGATTTATTATGTAATACAGAAAGTATTGATATGCGTCTTAATACATTATTAGATATGTATAAGTATGCTTGTTATGATGAGATTAATTGTAAAGAGATAATACCAGCTAACCTTCGTAAGTTTGATATGTCAATAGTCATTATGAATGTACCTATCAAATATTTTCAAACAGGTATGCTAGTTAGTGGACAAGACTCTACAATGTCACAAGTTGGTAAGAATGGTAGTACATTATTGAATAAAGCAATTTCTGGAATAAATAAAGTAACAAGCTTCATGAATGGCTCATCAGGAGATTTCTTTGATTATAAGACTGTTGGTGGTAAAGATAATAGCTTAGAGAATAGATTATCATTTCAAATGTATACTTTAAAGAATTGTGAAATTGATCCTATATCATTTGAGAACTATACACCTAATTCAATGAATAATTCACAATTCTCAAAGTTTGGAAACTCTGCTATTAAGATTAATTATGATAGAAGCTATAAGCATACTTTTAATGAATGGAATCAAATGATGTTTGGAAGTGATGGAATTTATTATGATGGAGGAATATCACAATTAGGACAAAATAAAGGAAACTTATTAAAAGCATTTGTTGATAGTAAAAAAGATGATTATAATGCTTCCCCAGAAACAATCAATGCCCAAGCTAAACGTATATCAGCTATTAAGAAATCAATATATAATTCATTCTTTAATAAAGATACTGATACTTATAAAGCATTGATAGATTTTTCAGAATCTGTTATAGAAGATAGCTTGATTAATAATACAGATCCAGAATTCTTAGGAAATATTGGAATGAACTATAATGAAAATGATTATGAAGATATGTGGAATAAAACAAAAGATAAAGTAAATAATTTCTTTACAAAACCATTTAAATTCTAATTACACAAATAAAGGAGGCTTAAGCCTCCTATTTTTATTATTATTTTTTACTTAGTAGAATCTCGAATCTTCATTAGAAGCCCTCCATCCGTTTGTGGCGACGATTAGGGTTGTTTCGCCTTCACCCATAAGCCCAGTCTCGAGAAAATATTTAAGTTAATTCGGACGATCTCTTGCCATAGTCGTGGACTTTATTAATGTGAATTTAAACCATATTGGAAAACTTTTCACAAGGCGTTACTATACCTTTAGTTAGTTTTTATTTGATTTATATATAATTTAAATTAATTTAATCCGGTCGATCTCTTGATTTTATCATTGTTTCAAATTATTTTAAGAATTATTATAAAATTATCAATATTATTCAAGATTATAAATCTACAGGCGGTGGCTTATTTCTCTTATTCATAATTCCACATTTAGAAGATCTTCTCAAAATAACCAGAACGAATATGCCCGTAGACAAGCTGAACACTGGTATGCATATAGTTAGCGAGATCCTTTACAGATGGAAACTCCTGACCTACCTTGAAGTTGTACTTGTTCATTACATGCTTGTGAGTGTTAGCAGTAATACGAACTCCATTGTCCTTCTTTCGATAAGTACGAGTTGAATTGACCTTTACAACTGGAGCAGGATTCTCAAGCTGTGCCTTAGCCATGTGATAAGCCTCCTTCTGTGAAACTCCCTTCTCCTTACGAATCTTATTTGCCAACTTAAACAAATCTGACTGATTGTAGTTCTTAACTGTCTTGTTCATAATTTTTATTTTTTAATGTTTAACTTAATTAATTACAATTACAATATAGAACATTCTTTAAAAAATTCAAAAAATAATTAAAAAATTTTAGAAAAAATTAGAGGAAGATTCAAATATCTTCCTCTAATTTATTATTCATAAATAGTTTGTTGTGTAATTGTTACAGATAATTCTTGAGAAGCTTCTTCAAAATGTTTAGATTTAGGTATTTTGATTATCAATAAAGCAGTACCAACTTTATAGACTATTAATGTTCCTTTAGGAGTTATATTTATTGTAGAAGGATCTCTTGATATAATAATAGGTTCAACTCCTTCATCATTATTAATATGCTCTATAATTGGTCTTGGGAATACTTCTGTACCAGTAACAACGGTTCTAGTCAAAGATAATGTACCATTTAATCCACTTACACCATTTACTTTCAATATAGGATCTCTAAGTATAATAGAATCTATTGGTTCTTTTTCATAAAGCTCTACTTTGAATTTTGATTCATCTCTTGCAAAGTTTGGAGTAGATATAGATATTACTTTAACCCATTTAGTAATACAGTTAATAGGTATTTGCTTTGGTGTAGCATTAGGTTGAAGTTCTCCTGTATTTAGATCATAACTACTTAATTCATAAATAAAATTACCTTCATCATCTATTGCATCAAAGTTTACAGAACTTGCAGATGTCCAATCAATATTAGCAGGAACTTTGATATTACCAACTTCATCAAGCTCAATTATAGGAGTAGCTGAAACTGTTGGTGCTGTACCTCCAGTTCCTGATGTAGTTTGAATTGGCTCTGTATCATATATCTCAAATACTAACTTATGAGTTGGATCATTGTTTGTACAAGTTATTTCAGGACCTTTGATTGTTTGTTCTTCATTAGAAGCAATTATCTTAATTACTGGAGGGAATATAGCTAATACAGGATCTGGCTTGATATTTATCTCAAGATTATAGAAACAACTACCTTCCATAAAGTTAGTAGTCTCTTTTGATGTCAATAATACATTCAATACATATCTTCCAGAAAGACTAGTATATTTTATTCTACCATATTTATCTAATATAAAGATTGGTTTAAGTTCAGAATTATTAATTTGAACTATATAAGTACTAGTTTTAGGATTTTGCTGGAATGGATAATATGTATTTGGATTCATAAGAGTATTTTCTTGTTTAAATACGGCCCATTGTTTTGCTTCTGTATTATAAGTATGAATATCAATATTATAATGAGATATTTCTCCTTCTAAGCTATCACAATAATGTTCATTATTATTATTTTCCCAGAATGTATATTCATCTGTATTATCTTGATAACCATTAGAAGAATATCCATCATCAATCTTAAAGATATTCTCTCCATGGCAAACTCTACCAGCTAGATGAGCCATTAGATAATATCCAATCTCATCTTCATCTGTATTATTAGTTCTTACATGAGGTAATTGGAATGTATCTTGATAATCTGGTAACATTTCGATGAATATATCTTGATCTACAGATATATTTGTTTGGTATTTTGGTAATATCTTTATATTATAGAATAAAGCATTTTCATAGAAATGTTCTGTTGAAGAGAAATGAATCATGACATTGATTACTCTATTACATAATAATGAACTTATCTTTAAATTACCATAACTATCAATAAATACACATCCATTAACTGTTTCTGTAGTAGCTACATTAAATAAATCGCTTAATTCAGTAAATGTGTTACTTTGATATCTAGTTCCATTACCTGTAATATTATCTGGTACTAATACTGGAGAAGAATCATATATCAATTCTCCGGTTGTTTGATTTATATTCAAATCTCCGGTAGGATCACCTGATGGATTTCTTTGAGCTAATTTTAACTCTTTAAGATATTTATCATATCCTTTAGTTACCATATAATATTGATATTGATTATTATATGTTGATGATGATACATATCCATTTATCATATCTGTGATCTTTATAGGATTTCTTAGCCATATTGGTCTTCTAAACTCATTTCTATAAGTTGTAGCATACCATGTTCCATTATAGTTATCAGCAATTTCTCCACCATCATATATATAATAATTGATTTGTAATTCAGGATCAGTATTTGTATGTCTGAATTTTGGTGCTTCAAAAGTTATTATTTCTTCATTACCATTAGCTAAATTATTAGGATTAGTTCTTATAATAAATAAGTTATCATCCATTTCAACTTGATTAATGTTCTTTTGATTTATTGATTGTGCCGTATCATTTCCAGTTCCTGTTGTAGTAGTTGTACCTGAACTGCTTTGATCATCAGACAAGTTTCCACCATTAACAGTATTTGCATCATCAATATTCTTTATCAATACATTATATACATGATATTGTGCTTGGTAATTATCTGTTTCTGGACTATATACCAAAACATTTATTACATGATCATAAAGGCCATTTTGTATAGTCAAGTTTCCACCTTCATCAATAGATACTTTGTATTTATTTTCTATAGGATTTCCTTTTTGATTTCCTTGATCATCTACTTGAATTAATTGTTTAGTTATTTCTAATTCTTTTTTGAAATCTGATCTATATATAGGTCTATTTGGGTCATAAGCTGAATTTACATAATATAATAAATCATTTGGAGTTGATGGATTAATAACTGACCCAGAATTCATTAAAATATTAGATATTTTAATATGTAATATTTGACCATCAAAATCATTTGGATAGAATACTACATCTTTACTTATTCCATCTTCATCAGTATTACAAGCATAATATTCTCCAGATATTTTAATTCCTACATTTGAAACATAAGTTCCCCATAAATTTTTTGGACAGAATTGCCAAAGTACATAATCATTAGGATTTTGATCACTTGTTGGTTGAAATGTAAGTTTATATTCTTCTGGTGAACCCATATTATTTTCTAATACAGTTGGTCCGCCACTTAAAGTTCCAATAACTTCGGCAATTTTATATTTTCTAGTAGAATTATCATATTCACATAATAAGAATTTTACTTTTCCGGCTGCAATATTTATTGGATTACCTGTATTATTCATTACAAGTAATCTCATTTCTAATACAGTTGAATTATATGTAATAGGTACAGTTTCTTCTTCTTCTATATATAAATTTTCTTCTAAATATAATTCTTCTTCTGACTCTTCACCAGGGTAATCATAATAAATATAAACATATGAAGAATTAGTCAAACAACTTATTATAGCTAAATTTGTTGTTGCAGCTAGATTTGGTAAATTTGAAAATACATCCCAATCTAACATACCAGTATGACTATCATTAGTATCTCCAAAATAAACATCGGTATTTGTTTGAATCCATCTATTTATCATTTTATTAGAATAACAAGGTAACCAAGTAACTTCAGGATGAGTTTCAGGATCTAAATTATCATGAGTTAATTTTTCATCTTTATATGCATGATATCCATATTCAATTGGTGTTCTCCATAGAATACCAGATGGCTTACCAGCAATACTACTTCCAAGAGAGTTTGATATATCACTTGTAAAAAATCCTAAATAATCTACATTTTCATTTCCATCGGTTCCATATACTGGTGAATAACTCATCATTACTTTAATAATACAACGATTTTCATCAACACTAATTTGTACATTATTTGTATCAAGATATCCTTGTTCATCTTTATATTCAAATAATTGAATAGATTGTTGTCCAACACCTGAGCTAACACTATATGGTACACCTTGACTTTTACTTAATGGACTCAATAAATTACGATTACCGGCAGCAGGTAAATTAAAATAATCAGTTGTTAATATTCCAGTAAAATGTGTCCCAACTTGGGTTCCTAAACCATTTCTTTGTTCAAATGTATATATTTCTGCTCTATCATCAAAATTACTGTCAGGTAAATAATATTTAATATCAAATCTTGTACTATCAACTTCAAATCTATGATTAGTATCATTTTGATAAAATATATCAGGATATATTAAATAAATACTACTTCTTGGACGTAATTGTTCTAAGGTTCCTATATATCCTAAATCAACACTACCACTACCATTTTCTGAATCAGTTAAATATAATGAATATTTTATTGTTGATGGATCTTCATCATCTCCTCCACTAGGACTTGGATTAAGTTCTTCACCAGGTCGTTGAGAAAGCTCATAATATCCTAATGTGAATAATGCACGAATTTCATCATCATTAAGATATTGTGGATTATCTGCAGGTCCGCCATCTCTAATCCAGAATGATAATGTAGTATCTGGATCACTATTATCCCATGTCAATTCAGGACAACCAAACACATTCTCAACTAAAGAAGTGTCCATTTCATATAGATACTTATTGTATTTAGTATCTAATCTGATATTCTTTCTATCTTCTATAATTAATTGATAACATGTCTCTCCTGCTGTAAAATGTTCAGTCTCGCTAGAATTTATAGTAATAATAACAGTACCAGGCAAATATACCATTACATCACCTTGTGCATTTACATCTGCAATGTTTGGCCAGTTTGATCTAAATGTATATTCTACTTCTGGATCTGTATTATTACTTGTGAATGTTGTTCTAAATAATTGGTATCTAGTATCATTAATATCATAATTATTACGAACCATCAAATCATCTAATGAAAGATCATTTTTTGGTTTCTTTACCAAAAAACCATCACCTTGATAAAAATCACTTGAAGAATAATTTTCATCTAGAAAATCAGTACTAAGTCTAATTGCTTGAATTTTAGTACCAGATGATATTAAGCAACCATAAGTCTCAAAATATTCGCCATATACTGGATATTCTTCTGATAAATGTTCATCAATATAACCCGGACCCACAGGATTCTTATAGAATTTATTAATATCATCTTTAAGTCTCTTTTCTAAAGCTTTAGGAAAAATATAATAAGATGGTGTACTACTACCTGGTTTATAGACAACATCACAATTCAATCTTACATAAGCAGATCCTCTTTCATATCCACTTCCATCTTCTTTTGGTTTTAATAAATCATATATAATATTCTCACTATCAAATAATGGAATATTATTATTATTTTCATCTTTTGAATGATATTTAGCTTTAGCTTGTATTAAATTTACTAGACTATTAAATTTTCCTTTATCACTATCATATTCATGGTTATCTTGATCTTTCCATGATCCACTAGGAGCTTTAAATAAAGTTTTACCATCTTTAAAAGTAGTTATATAATCAATACGGTCGATTACATAGTTATGAATATGACCATTTTTACCTACATCACTATGATGGAATAATCCAGTATTAAGTGGATATGCAGCTAAAAGTTCATTAAATTTCTTTGAATCATATTCTCCAACAAAGTGAGATATTTCTTTATGTTCATTATCTAATTCATTATCAAATATTCTATATACTTGTTTATTTTGAGATTCATCTAATCTTATAGTATAAGTTGCTTGAGGAGTTTGAAGAATAGTCTTTGTCTTCTTAGGAGGATCAATAATAGATAATCCATAGTTTATTCTTGCAGAACGATATTTCTCAGTCTCTCTTAATTTGATAGTTACTTTGATTTTTCCAATATCAAATATAAGTATATCTCCAATTTCAATAGAATTCTTGACATACATATATTGTTCAAGAGTCATATTAGAATTATATCCACTATTATCACTTAATTCATGATATTTAGTTATATCAAACTTAAATGGAGATTTTAAATGCTTATTATACATAGCCTCAGTAGCTTCTCCAATACTATTATCCGAAGAAACATATTTAAATCTAGCATTAATATCTTCTTCAGTAATTATATTTGGAGTAGGACTCTTGAATATTTGGAAAGCATTTAATGGATTTTCTGTAGTATCACTTATTATTGAAGTATTCTTACGTTCTATCTCAAATTCATTCTCATTCAATTCTAATGTAGGAATATTCTTTTTCTTTACAACTAAATTGAATGATACCGGTGGTGTTACTTCAAATATATCATCAGCTTCAGGATATTCTGCTGTTATTAAAGATTCTCCAATAGATAAAATACGTAATTTTAATTTTAATTTATATCCATTTTCAAATGCTTCATCAAAATTAACAATAGGCTCACCTGATTCATTACTTACATATTTAGTAAGTGGTTCTTCATAACCAGTTAATGGATTATATTTAAAATATACTAATTCTGCAACATCAGGATTACCAGAAGTATATTTAATATGTTTATATACATTATTATCTAAATTTTCTGGTAAATATAATGTAGGCATATCTACAATTTGTATTGGGCCATATTCATCTTCATAGTCTTCAAAATATGAATTATTGCTTGTATGTTTTCCATAGTTTATTGGAATTCTTATATTACCTTCATCATCATATGGGTCATCAATACTATATGGATCTTTATCAATTGTAGTTCCTTGTGGATTATATTCTTCTTGATTATTTCCATCAGAACCTTCACTAGAAGTATATTTTAATTGATATACATCTATATGGTATTGAGTATTATTTGGATCATTTTCAAAATTGAAATATACTTTTATATATTTAGGTAAATTAGAAGTATTTGATTGAATCTTTGCTTTTATCAACCAATTATATTGTGCATTATTATTTGCACTAATATCATTTACACCACTAATCATTGTACCACTTGTAGTAGCATCACCAAATGTCTCTTCTTGAATAGCAATAGAACTAATTTGAAGATTACCTAAATCCTCTGATACATTTTTGATTTGTCCAATAACAATATATGTATTATGAGATCCTCCATAATTCAAAGGATTTTGACTATTATATATAGATTGTACTGTAAATTCTCCTGTTGGATTGCTTGGATTATCTGGATTATCAGGATTAGCAGGTTGATCACCAGAGCCACTTCCTCCAGAGATGCTAACATTTAAAGTATAGTAAATTGTCTTGTTATTATATTGATCATTACCATTAAATATTGCACTAATTGATGTATGACCATTACCAATAACATTGACTTCACCAGTATTACTATTTACTGTAGCTACACTAGTATCTGATGATGAAAATGTTAAAGGAAGATTATAAGTATTAGTCAATTTTGGACCTGTAGTCAATGTACCAGCAGTATCTGCAAGAGCTGTATTAGTAGAAAATGACAGTTCATTTCCTAAATCAGTTTTTGTTGATGGATTTATTGGATCATCTCCTCCTCCAGGATTATTTTGACTTTCAACTATTAAAGTACAAGTAGCATCTTTATAATTATATTGATTATTGCCATTAAATATCGCAGTAATTGTTGTTTGTCCAATACTATAAGTAGTAATTATTCCTGTAGTACTATCAATAGTAGCTACACTAGAATTAGATGAACTATATACTACAGGAAGATTTTCAGTATTTATTAAATATGTATTAGAATCAGATATTACTCCAATAGTTGTTGTTCTATAAGTAGGATATCCAAAAGTAAATTTATAAGTTGGTAAATCCTCAGGAGTATTTCCACCTTGTCCACTTATATTAGCAGTAATTTTATAGCTTGTTTCTTTAGCTGCATAAGTAGTATCTCCAGCAAACTTAGCTATAATATTAGCTTCACCTCCATCAAGAATTCTAACTTCACCACTCCATGGATCAACATCAGCAACACTATAATTTGATGACCTATATTTAATATTTGTAAGATTATAATTATTAATTAATATAGGAGTATTTGATAAAGTTCCTGTTGATGATACTGTAATAGACTCTGGAGAAAACTTGAATGCACTATCTGGTATTTCTACATTACCAGTGCTAGTTCCTTCAATACTTTCATCAGGAACAGAACTATCATATCCTCCACTAGAAGTACCAGTATTTCCAGCTCCATCAGAATCAAATTTTTGACATACTTTTATAGTACTAACATTATCATTATTATATCCAAATACAATATCTAAAAATACTTCTCGTCCAGGAGATGTTGGATCACCATTTTTTAGCACATTATTTGCATATACAGTATATGATTTTCCATCAGGCTCAGAATGTTCAATAAATCTAAAATCATCTTTAGATACAAACATTGATGATCCTTGACTTACCCATATTTTATTTACTCTAGGAGTAAGACCATCTGCTTTACTAGTAACTAAATTAATAGAGCCAACAATTTTATTTTTGGCTGCATCACATTCAAAAGCATCACTCCAAGAATGAGTTTTTGAAGTATTTTGATAATATCCATTAGCATTAGACTTCTCTATACTAGTTTCTGGGTACCCTAATTTACTAGTATCTATACCAGAACCAGTTCCATATTGGCCTTGTCCAGATCCAAATACTATACCTTTAGTAGTAGTTTCTTCATTATCTTCTTCATTAATAGATATATCTAATATTCTTGACTCAATAGTATTGTCAATATCATCAACTAATGATAATTCTGAATAATTACCATAATTCCATTTTAATAGTAATGTTTGAAGATATAGAAGTCCATCAAATTTAGAAGCTATTACTCCATCTGTCACTTCTATATTATCATTTTTAGTTATTTGCAATATTCTAGCAGTATTATTAGAGTTTACCCAATAATATAAATTATCTTTATCTTGTAATTGATTGTTTTTATAATAGCCTGTATTCTTTAAAATAACTTCACAATCATCTTTAATAAGCTTAATAGAATTTCCTAATGATTGACTTCTAACATTAGTTGATTGACTTGTATAAAGTCCATAAGGATATATATCCCATAATCCTGTTATTGATTGAATTTGGGATAATGAGTCAAATGTAAAATAATTTTCATTATAGTCTTTTATATTTAATTTATTAGCATCATCTGATTTGAGAAGATAAGTGTTATATCCTTTAAAGAATTCAAAGCTTTTCCACTCAAGATCTAAGAATACTTCACAACTTAATTTTACAAAATCATTATCTTTATCAATAATATCTTTACAAATTATATAATCAATATATTCTTTAGAATTTTCATTTTCTATGAATTTATAATTATTAAGACTTATTAATCTAAATTTGGTAAATAGATTAGATACATTATCAAATTCTAATACTCCATTTTGGTTTGTTTTTACAGTATCTATAAATATCCATTCATAATTATTAAATTCTAAACTACCTTCTAAAGTGAATTTTAATCCACTTTGTAATTTAGAATCATTATTAATTAATTTAATCCATACTTTTCTATTATTTTTGTTGACATTTACTTCTTTTTTAGAAAAACCAAGATTTTCACTAGATTCATCATTAGAAGAATCTCCACTAGTATTAGTAGATTCTTCTTCATTATTACTTGAATCATTTAACCAATCTGATGGCCATCCTATAATATATGAATATATTGGGCTTGCATTTTCTTGTGTTTCCTTATTCAAATAACTATCATAATTCCAATAAGATGAAGCATATAAATAAGGAACCGTTTTATTATCTCCTGATATTACAATTCGATTAGGAAAGAATTTATTTTGATATTCTTTATGATCTTCAATAGTCTCATTCAAATAAACTGTAAATGTATTATCTGGAACTTCAAACTTCATTGGAAGAAGCTTTTTGAATTGATATTCTTGAGTTATTATAATAGGTTCATTATTAATAGAATTTTCATTTTCATCTTTAGTTTGACCTATTTGATAAGTATTATAATAAAAATAACTATTTTTATCATATGCAACTTGAGCAGTTATTTTTATTCTATCTTTATTTTTTAGATACTTAGAATTTAAAGTCAATGTACCTGTAGAAGAATTGAATAACTTTACTGCATCTTTGTCAATAGGATAATCTTCTTTACCAGTTAAATCATAATTATAAAGATAATTTGGGCTAAATGCATAAGTTTTAGACTCTTCAAAATAATGATAAGGAATATTTTCAACTTTATAGTCAATAAATCTATTATCAGCAAATCTTACAATAACATTTTTTGGATTTACTTTATTATTTTCATCAAATTCTTCGGTACAATCTAATAATTGAATACCTAAATATTTATCATTTCCTTTATCATTATCAGAACTAGGCTCAATATAAGAAACTTTTGGTAAATTCCAATAATTATCTCTATCTATAAAATGTAAATTAGTAGGATAAAGTACTTTTAATAAGAAATATGTATTATCAATATGATAGTTTAAGTTTTCATAGAAAGTTGTCTTTATTTTAGATAATCCAACATTATCAATATGAATATTACCATCAGCATCAACTTCAGATACAGTATTAGAAGGCCATTCGCTTAAGTTATCAGTATATGAAGTCAAATTCTCATAACTATATGCACAAACTAATGGCTCTATATTACCTTCATTACCATGATATTTATATTTTGTATTATTATTTGCAAAATAAGATAAAGGATTATCGGTAATTTCATAATAATTAATTAATTGTTGTATATCATTATAATAATTACTATGATTTGTAAATAATACATTTTTATGACTAGTAACATCATTTCTATTTATTTCATTTCGATAATCTTTATATACTACACTATCATATATAGATGAAGAAATAATATTTTCTCCGGTTTGTAATACATATTCTTTAATATTTTTTTCTCTATATTCTTTTTTAGCCATTTTATATTGATAATTATTTGTTTAGATTATTTAAAATGTATTAACCAAATCAGGGCCTTGAAGATTTGGTACAAAGTTGAATCCTAAATTATGTTTGAATATATTAATATCTGATGTTTGTTGTTGCTTCTTCCATTTATATTTAATATAAAGTTCTGGTGAATATGAAGCATAATCAATTTTTAATGTAACATTATCATTTATATTATCATACCATTGATTTATATAATTAATTTCAAAGATATAATATTTATGTAATATACCTTTACTATCTTTATATGTATTTGCATTTACATCATATCCTAAAGTTGATAATTCATTTGGATTAATACAATTTTGTGAAGAAGCAACAATGTTGATATTCTTTAATGTTGTTATACCTGTTTCTTCATCAGTTACATTTACATCTAATGACCATTCAATAGAACAAGAAGCCAAGTCTATTACATTATCAATTAAATCTTCTTGAATACCTACATAGAATCTTGAATTAGAATAATCTGAAGCAACTTCTTGTAACATTGAATTACTTCCTCCAGATATTGATTCATTTATTATAAATTGACTTGTTGTAACAAATTGATCTAAATGTCTACCATAATTCAAATTAAAGATTTTTATATGATCGGCAAAGAATCTACCATAATCTAATTTAAGATTTACATAACAATTTGGTCCTTGTGCATTATATACTGTAAAATTATAATTCAATTTCTTTGTTGTTATTGAATGTTCTCTTGTATTATTTGAATTTTGGAACATGAATTTATCAAGTTCGATAAATGATAATATTTGTAATGATTTTGAATGGTTTGTGACAACTGATGGTTTTGGATATACCATTGAATGATATTGTGCATGTTGAGGTAAAGATATACTTTCATCATAATGTACAATTATTTCATTTCCATTACCATCAATATATTCACCACTACTATTCTTTGCATTAGTTATAGCATTATAAATTGTATATTCTTTTTGATTATTGTCAGCACCACCATTAGTAATGAAAATATTATCAACATAATTACAATTGAATACTAATAAGAATCCTACTTTATTGTTATAATTGACTTCATCTGTTCCTAAAATATTAGTTGTATCATAATCATCTGATGGTGATCCATCTGCTAATGAATTTGAATCTATTAAACTATTGAATATCTTATAAATGAAATTATAATTTCCTTCTGGTAATGTTATTTCAGTTATATTATCAGTTCTATCAATATTAACATTAGATCTATCTTCGGTTGTATTCAATGATGCCGAATTAATAGAATATTTTCCATTAACTTTATTTACATGATATATAGATACACCATTTGCATTGTCTAATATTAGATAATTATTTTCTTTATAGATATTTGTCAATATATAATTAACAGTAAATGTATCTTCATAAGTATAGGCTCTTTCACCATTTATTGTATATCTTAATACATATTTATATAATGAGCTTATTCCAGATAATTTAGATATTATTCCGGTTTTATCATCAACACTTATCAAGCTATTTTTCCAATTTTCATAAATATCATTTTCTTCCATAGTTTTTTCTAAACTAACTCTAATATTACTATAATTAGACTCAATAAGCTCATTAATATTCTTGTTAACTAATAATATTGAATCATCTGTATTGTTTATATTATTAGATGGAACATACATTATCTCAACAATATAATCAATATCATCAAAATATCTATATGAATTTGAAAAATTGAAATCAAATGTCTTATCATATCTAAGTTGATTAAGATTAATTGTTGTTGATTCAATCTTGAATGGTTTGAATAATTCATTAGAGTTCTTGTCAAATACATTATTTTGGTTGAAATAGAACATCAAATCTCTATTACCTTCTAATGATTGAGGTTGAAACTTGATAATATATTGATTATCTAAGAATACTTTATTTTGTAAATTATAGTTAGGATAGAAAACTATTGTAAAATCTAATGAGTGCTTATAAAGCTTTATCTCTTTAGTAGATTGAGAAGCTTCTGTAACTCTTGTTGTGTTATCTATCAATATAATTTCTTTAATTGGATAATCATTATTATTTATATCAATATCTACACTTTCAGAAACGCTATTTAATGAATTATATTGTAATGTATATTTTTGAGTAATTACAAAACCATATGATGGGTCAATTGGCAATACACTAATTTTATCTGTTGGATAATAATTAGTGGTAGTTTTATCTACTAACCAACCTTTAATACTATCAATTATCAATGGATATATGTTTTCACGAATCTTATTTCCTACATATTCATATATATGATTTAAGAATGAATCTGATAAATATAATACACCATTTTTGTCTACATTAATAAATGTGTCTATTGGATAAGATGAATTAGTTCTATTAGATATAGCTTCAGCAACTTTAGCTACACCTAAATTATTAAAAGAACAATAAGAAAGATAATTTGTATCTACTGATAATTCTTTATTTGTATTTTCTTTAATAGATTTACCATCAATATGTAACATTAAAGATCCATTAAATGGATTCTTTTTATCAGGATCTGGATCTTGATATGTATATAATCCATTTGTCATATTAATAGCATATGTTAATTGAAGACAATTACCATTATAGTCAGTTGCAAATATTGAGGCCATATTTAAGTCATTACCATTTTCTCCTTCAGGTACATTAATTAATATCATATTCTTTGGTAATAACTTTTTACTTTCTGCCTCATTAATATCAGATACAGTTTTAGCATTCATTAATGTAATACCAAAGTCTTGGCCATACATATTAATTACATCATTTAATTTAGACATATATTATTATCCAATAGTATATTTATTTTGATCAATTATTTGTTCATTCTTATCTTGTATATTAATGTTATATTCTGATTGTTTTATAATAGAAGTATTTTCTATTTCTGTATTAGGATTTATGATAGGATAATAAGATTCAACTTTTATTTGTAAATTCATATTCTTTATATTAGGATCTGTAGAATCAAAATCAATCTTATTTACATTTATTTGATTAGAAACCGGAAATTCAATAGAGCATTGTATTTTTTGTCCTAAATATGTTATCATATAATATTTTTGAAAAACTAACATATCTAATATTTCTTGTAACAATATTATACTTTCATTGAATGTTCCTAATACATAATGAAGTGTCATATTCAATTCAATTGGAAGTCTTCTAATTTCTGCATTATATCCTTTATATTCATTTGTAATTGATGATTTTCTTTCATATATTCCTCTGACAAATGGATTAGTTAATTCTTCTAATGGAATATTGACATCATTGATTTCAACTACACAACGAGGCAAGTGCATATATATCTTATCTTCTCCTGTGGTTTCTGACCATTTGAATTCATAGCCATCAGATTCAATATATAAATATGCACTACCAGTATTAAGAATAAAATGATTGATTATTTCATCATACATGAAAATATGATGATTAAGCCAATTTAAACATCCTTTAATAAGAATAGAAAAAAATCTTTCATCTCGATAAGTCAAGTCATCAAATTTCTTGATATTCCATGGTCTTATCCATCTATCTTCTTCTTTATTATAAATCTTATCCATAAACATTAATCTATCTCTTATATAAAAATAACTTTTATATTAAAAACTTTGAGATAGATATTATCTAATTTTTATAGATAATCTACATAATCTTCTATAATCTTTATTATAATCATTTAAAGATTCATCTTTATCTTTATAATAAATATATATATTATTATTTACATTAGAATATTTATTTACATTAAATGATAATTGATAAAGATCTTTTGATTTCTTTATTAATTTAATATGTGATAATGAAATAGAATTATCTTCATAATTGAAATTAAAATCTGTATAAATTGGAGTTCTATTAGAATTATTCAATTTTATATTCAAAGTTATAGGGCCATTAGTAATATATTCTAATGACTCACAATTTATTTCTTCATCAAATTGTAGATAATATCCTTTACCAATTAAAATAGAATAGTCTGGTAACTTGAATAATGATATAGATCTATGTAAAGTTTTTCCACCGGTACTTACATAATCTCCATTTTCATTTACTTTCAATAATCCTACTTCATTTTTAATAGATACCTTTGCATTTACATCACTAAAGTCTATTGAATATAAATATAATCTATTATTTTCTATATATAATGTTGAAGAATCTAATTCTTTTTTATCACCACTACTAAATTCTTTCTTTTCAATATAGCTTATATATGGGTAGAATCCATAAAAATAGAAAAATGCTAATTCACAAAGACATGGAACATAACAATCTCCCTTTCTTAATCCATTTCCATGAATATTATAAGTATTATTGAAAGCATATTTTATATAATTTTTATATATACTTTTTGTATTATAAAATTTATTTATATTATTGATACCACTACTATTTTTCCATGAATCTAATACATTATTTGTTTCAAAATTTTTATATAATACTTTATCACTGGATATGTTTTCATTGATTATCAAATCAATTCTCGAAATATTTTGAATAGCATTTCCAGTTCCACCTCCATTATATTGGTTATTACATCTAATATTAGCTAATGAATCATCTTTAAGAATATCATTACTTATTCTATTGATAATATAATTGTCTTCATTGTCAAAATATTTCATGAATATTGGTTTATCTGACAATCGTTTATTATTAATCATGCTTATGCCAACTAATTGTCCAATTTTATCATAATTGAATCCAACACTATAGTCATGATATAATAATTGATGTGGTTGTAAGTTTTCATAATTTCGGTTAATAAATAAATCTAAATTACAATTGATTTTAGAATTTAAATTTAATTTAGTATCATTATATTCAAATATTATCTTAAATGGAATACAACCTGGTTTGTTTTGAATATCTTTTAAATAATCATATAACTCATCATTCAATATTTCAAAATAACAAATATAATTGACTTCTCCATATATATTATTAGTATTCTCATCAAAGTTAGTTATTTCATTATTTAAAATATATGATTTATCTTTATTTTCTTTAATAAATCTATTTGATAATACTTTATAATCTAATGATGTATTATTCATATACATATGAGATTCATCATTATCAGGATATTGATAATCAAAAGATATACCTAAATATTTAGGATCAAATGGATTAAAATCATATATATTACCAGAAGAATAATTATATATGATATTTATTTTTATCTTAAAATATTTTTGATAATAATCAATATACATATAATTATCTTTCATTTTTATATTATTCTTTGTTTCATCAAAATAATATAATTCATGATCTTTATTAATATTACAAGAATATATTTGGTCATATAATTGATATTCTTTAAAATCATCAATAATCTTTTCTAAATTATAAGAACATTGATTAATTACATTTTCCATTATCTCTACATTTTCATTTATGTTATCAATAATGTTTGCTGCAAAATATGAAAGTGATAATTTATTATTTGATATTATCAATGACTCTTCATCGACTTTAAATAATCCACAAGAATTATTATTTGCCAATTTGAATTCATTATGATTAGAAGTCAATTGTTTATCTTTATCAATAATAGTTGTTTGATCAACATTAGTTTGGATTTCATTATCAATTATTGTCAAAGCACTATTCTTATTATTGATATTCATTGTCAAAGGAATAATATCACTTTCATTATTTATGAATAAAATGTTATTATATTGATAAGAACTTTTATCAATATTTTTATCATAATACATTTTATCATCTAACATTGAAACAACTAATAAATTATTATCTATATGTTTTTTGATATCTTCAGAAGAAAGATCATTAATATATGATAAATCAAAATTTATTGTTGATAATTCAACATTATATGAATAATAACTTAATGTATCATTTTTAATATTATAATAACTTATTTGATCTATATTCATAAATAATATTTAGATATTTATAGTGATATTAGGTATTTTCATTATTGCTTTATTGTATAATTGATAAAGATATAATGTTGTTGGTTGATAATTAGATTTATTATATTCTATATCATCAAAATTTTGTGTATAAAGTTCTTTGAAATTATCTAATGATATTTGTTTAGAATTAACATTATTAACTAATAATTTCATAAAATATTCAGTAATAAAACAAGTTGGATAATTATTCCAAATACTATAATATTTCTTCTTGAATGTTTGGTTATTATTCATACTAAAATTATATCCATAGAATAAATATGAAGAACCATTATTATTAAAACAAATATTAGTATTCTTCATTATAAAATCTATATTGCTATTAACTATAAAAGCATTAGGTTCAGTATAATTATAAGTTGATAAGAAATAATATATATCTTGATTTGAATTATTTATTGGTTTTACATTATGTGTGCAATAAGCAATATCTCTGTCATCATAAAGAACTTTTATATTCTTTGGATTATATCTGCAATTTACAGTTTGTATGATATAGTTATATTTTATTTCATTACCATTCCTTATATATTTAATCTTATTTTTCTTTATTTGTGGAAGATTAATTTTTGAATTTAATATAATTCCTAATTTTTTAAATAACTTCTCATCTATTATCTTGTTTGAATATACAAATGTATTGTTTGTCATTTGATAATTATCATCATATACAATATTATTTGCAATATTTGACTTTATTACAAATTTATTGTAATTATTTGTATCATCAGAATAAATATATGAATATAATTTATTCGAATTTACAATCTCTAAACAATTATTAGCATTTATATAATTTTCAAAATTTGTATTTTGAGATATATTAGATACATCAATAATATCTTCATTATTTAATAGTTCAAATTCAATATCCTTTATTTTATTGATATCAAATTCAGTATGATAATTCAAATATTTGTTTTCTATATAACTTAAAATTTCAATTTGCTCTAAATCTTTACAATATATAATATAAGAATTATCTTCATTCAAATTAATATATTGTTTATATGATTTATCAATCAAACCATTCTCAAAATAATAATTATCAATATATTTTATTTCAGTTTTTGGAAAATATAATGTACTTTCTTTTTGATAAGATATTGATTGATTAATAGATTTGTTAATTGCATCATATTCCGTTGAATTATTCAATTCATCAAATTTTTCTTTGAATTCATCAATTGTATTATCTTTTGTTGCATTTATATAATTAAAATAAGATAATGAATTATGCAAGCTATTTATCTTTTGATAAAGATTCTTTATCTTATATTTATAATTGATAGTGTTTTCAATATAAGACATATCTATACTTAATGTACCATTATTAATCTTTAAATATTGATTATCAATATAAGATATTCCAAAACAATCATTAGAAGTAATTGGTATACTATTTGTATCAAAGAAAAGCTTATTGTTTATTTCTTTAATAGTTTTATTATCAATATTCATTCTAATTACATGATTATCGCTATCATAATATAAGCCATTACCTTCTTTAAAATGATAAGTCAATTGTTTTATACCAGATTCAGTATTATAGAAAACAATATAGCTATTTGAATAACTTAAAACATTATCATTACTTAAGTTAGATATTATTAATGAATTTCCTTGTAATATATAATCTGATCGATAATATGAATAATTAAAATTAAATTTATTCTTTATTTTATATGTTGTTTGGAAATTATTAACTTTATTTATTTCATTTAATTCTAAATATGGAGATATATTAACACTATCAGGTAATGTTTTTGTATTATAATCTAATTTTACTAAATTAGCATTATAATTTAAGATATATGAATTATCTGAGGCTATTATTGAATAGTCTTTACATATATTATTTAAATCTGTATTCTTATTTAATATTGTATTTGCCATATATCCTATCTAATTACAATTATATTTCCAAATAATGGTATTGAATAATTATATATTTGTATATTTATAATTTGACCTTCATTATCAATAGAAATCTGATATCTATTTATAAAATTATCTACATCAGAACTATCTATATTAATATTACTTAGTTTTAATAAATTTAATCTATATAAAATATTAGTAATATTTGTTATTCTATTTTTTGGGTCATTATAATAGTTTTTATAAATTTTATAATGTATTAATTTATATTTATTAATAATACTAGTTTTTAATGTTATAATATAATTATCATGTCTAGAAGGCTTATATAATTTACATTCTTTTGATTTGATATTGATTATTTTATTTCCTTGACAAAGTATTTTTGATTCATCATTAAAATAAAGTTGAATATCATCATCTCTGGAATTATATATATAAAGATAATCTTCAAATATTGAATAATTATTAATAATAGATGTATCATTTACAAAAAACATTTTATTCTGTCCAGTTTGAATACCATAAATATTATTTATATTAAATTTATATGGTATATATAATAATTGTTTCATTCCATATATATTCATTCCATAATGAGAATAAGTAAGATCAGGATTAATATCATTAATTGGTAAATCTTCTCCTTGGATTTTTATAATATCTGTATTTGTAGAGTTTAATATTCCATCTTCATCATAATTAGTAAATGTTTTGCAATAGATTTCAACATTAGCTTTATTAGAATCTGTTTCACTATTTGCTTTATAATTTTCTATAGAAAAATTAAAATATGTATAATTTGTATTATTTTTTGATGGACTTATCATTAATCCATAACTGTTTTCTTTAGTAAACCAATCAATAATATCATATCCTTCAGAATAATTATGATAAATATAATGATTCAAATAAGAATAATTATTAACTAAATAACTAAATTTTATTTGATATTCTTCATTACTATCTTTGAAAAAATCTGTTTCACTATTTAGTTTACTATTAATTTCCATTAACTCATCATAAGATGAATTCTCTATTAATTCAGTAGGTACATAATCAATATCTATGAATTTTTTCTTTGATGGTAATGGATATTTTAATGGATAATAATTATTGTATTTGAATCTAAAATCAATTGGATTATTATATATATTTTGATATATTTTCAATTCAAATAAATTAAAATATACTTTTTTAGAATATATTACTTGATTATCTTCATCTTCTCCACTATTAATCAAATATATCTTGATTTCTTGATTATGTATGTACTTATAATTATATTTCAATCTTTTCTTGAATTTATATATAATAGTATCATTTAATTTTATATAAGGATCAAGAGTCTCAACTATTTCATTATTACCAAATTTAATAAGTACTTTTATTTTCTTGAATATTAAATCAATACTGAATGTTTTATCTAATTGATTAGTATTATCATTATATTGTGAGAATTCTGGTATGAAAATATAAAATTCACAATCATAATAGTCATTTTCTCTATATGTTGGTAATAAAGGAAATGAATAAGTATTATCAGAATAGTATATTGGATATTTTATGATATTATCATCTTTTAATTCTAATATACTTTCGTTATTTTTATAATCTTGTACATAAAGATATACTTCACTTACTGAATTACCAGCTAATGTACATTCAACTAAATCTACTGGAAGACTACTAAAATCTTTATAATGTGAAGAATCTATTTGTACATTATCACGGTTTTTGAATTTTACATTATTATCATTAGAATCAATACAATAATTGTTTCCATTATAATAAAAATACAAATAATAATTATTATTCATATTTACTATTGGTTCACATGGAACATATTTACTATTAGATTTGATTTTTACAAATAAATTGCTTGCGGGAGAATTCCATGTATTATCTGTAAAATTCAAATGATTATGTTCATCTACAATTATATAGGTTGATTTAACTGTATTTATCAAATTATATTGGATTTGAGTCTTTTTCTCAAAGAATGAATAAGATGATGTGTTTTCAAGATTATCTAGAAAATCATTTTGACAATAATATATATATGTCATTACATCGAATATCTCTGAATCATCAGATATTTGAGCTTTATGTCCTATATATAATGTTTTACTAGATTCTATATATTCTTCTTTGAATTCAAAATCATTTCTATCATATTTATATAATGGAATGCTTTGATATGGTGTATCTATTAAATCATAGCTAATCTTTCCATAAGAATTATCAAAATACCATACTTTATTTGTATTTTCTAATGTATATTTAGAGTTTGATATATTTTTCTCATTATACAAAGTTGAAGATACATACTTACCATCTATTGATATTTCAGTACCACCATATTTCTTAATGATGTTGTTAAGATAACTTATGTTTTCCATTATTATACCAACTTCACCAATACCACCTAAATAGAATCCATTTGGCATCTTCATAGGTGTGATATTATCTTTATAGTTTTTCAATATTTCTGTATTAGACTTACCATTGAAATCTGATGTTGCAAATTGATTGTTTGAATAATCACTATTAAGTGTTTTGTCAATATTCAATGGATTTGGTATAATATTTGAAAGTGTATTCATTATTTCTTTATATTATTTTATATTAATAGATCTTAAGTTTGACCATTCAATAGTCCTATTAATTAATTTTCCAGTTTTCTTCAAACTTATATTCAAAGTATTTTCATTAATGTCTTGTATGTTGAATATTGTTATTTGATTAATATTTGTTAAATCAAATATTTGTATATTCTCATCTAATTCTAACCAATTGTTCTTGTTTATAAATCTATATTTTCCTATAGTAGAATTTCCAGTACCATTACGTATCATTAGATAACAATAATATATACTATTTACAAAATAGCATTTAGATCTCCTTATATTTCCTAAATTAATCTTGATTCCTCCAGGTTTTATATAATATTTATTGTCTTCAGTTCTTAGATAATAATTGAAATCTAAAAGATATCCATAAGAATTTACATATTTGTCATAATAGTTATTAGATAATATTGTAGCATTAATATTGAAATCCAATAATGATTTGTTTAGATATATATTTGATCTTATTGGTATTATATTCTCTAAACTAAATTCAAATGAATAATATTCTTTATTAAGATGTACAATCTTGAATGAGTCTTGGTATTCATTTACAGGAATTATTCCTAATTGTATTGGTTCTTTATCAAGATATTCACTAGATGCATAAGCAATTATTTTTATATATCCATATTTTACTATTGATTGATATTTGTCAAATACATATTCTAATCCTTCATTCGAATCATAAGTCAAATATATGTTTTCACTAGTATTGTTAAATGAATCTCCTAATTGAACTATAAGAAAAGCATAATTACGATCACAAATATCTTTGTCAATAATTAATTTATAAGTATATATCAATTCTCCTTCAAGTTTAGTAGTAGATAATGCAAAAGTTCTATTCTCTTTGAATTCTGTATTAACATTATTAGTTTCATATAAATCATCTGTATTTACAGTTTTCTTATAGAATAAACAATCTTCAGTTGGTTGATTATCTTCTTCTTTAAGATTTTGACTTTCTAATATCTTATAATCAATATTTGTTGAATTATCATTATTGAATTTTATAGATGATTGTGTTTCATTATTTTTATTGATTTGATATTGATTAGATATATTCTCTAAATTAGATGATGTATCACCATTATATATTTTGATTTTTGAATTGTAGTTTGTATTACCATTTCCAGATAATATGTTATTCAATTGCTTTACTAATAGTATTGAATGTTTACAAGTCTTTATTGATTTTGAAATCTCAAATCTTTTGTTTTCATTTGAATATTTTAATTCTAATAAATAATATCCAGTGAATCCATCACTAAATTCTATTTCTATTATTGAATAAATATTTGATTGGTTTTCATCAGATTTGAAATTAATAGCTTCTGTTACAATACTATTTAAATTTATAGAATATAAGTCTTCTTGGTGAAATCCATCTGGATCAATATACCAAACAATATTATTTCTTAAGCTATATATATTTGCATAATAGTTTTCATTATAGTTAAATGGATTCTTGAAATTTTCTTTCCATTCTTTATTGTCTGTAGCAATAAATCCATAACTATTTCTTATGATCTTTGATTTAGAAGAAATAGAATTCAAATTATCTTCAAATACAGGAACATGGCTAAATAACTTCTTTACATAAATATTGTTATTGTTTCTTGCAAATATTGATTTTGTATTATTGAAATTCAAAGGCATAAATCTTGCTGATCCATCACTAAGCATATTACTACCTATGACACAAATCATAAATGGAGTATTGTCTTCTTCATTTTTTGTATATCTTCCATTTTTGTCAATATATATAATATCTCCTATATTGAATACATCTATATCATGATCAAGCTTAATAGCAATGTTACTGAAGTCAGATGATAATCTATTGAATTTGTCATAATAGTCTTGAATCTCATATAATGACATCAAAAATCCATTAGATATTTTTGCAATACCATTTTGAATGTTTATTGTTCCACTATTATTCAAATCATTTTCATAGAAAAGTTGGTCTTGTCCTTTTATGACACCTTTATTAATATTATTATAAGCACAAGTTAATTCATTATCATCTATATATATTTGATGATTCTCATTTTCTTTTATTGTCTTGTTGTCAATATTAAGCTTGATATTGAAATCATCAATATATAATCCATTTCCTTCAATTACATTATATGTGAGTTGTTGAAGATTTGATTCATTGTCTATATAATAAAGCTCATAGCTTATACCATCATATTGATTATAATCTTTATAAAAACTATAACTATAAGATGATACAAGAAGATAATTAGGCTTCAAGAAAGACTTTGTGATTTCTTGTACAGCTTTTATATTATCTACATATATGATTCCTTCATCTGATTTCAATATGTTACTATTATATTGAAGCATTTATTATACTCTAAATCTTTTATATAAAAATAAATTTAATAATATACTTCACTTTATTGGATTTAATATATTTTTAATAAAATAATTGATAATGATAGAATGAAAGCATATTATAGCAATATCAATAAATTCAATGAAGAAATTGAAGATTTTGTAATAGCTAAGAATAAAATAGAGAAACCTCTAATAGAGAATGAGAAAATAGAGAAGAAAATGACAATATCAGAATTCATTGATTATGTTGATCTCAAAAATAATGTATATTGTGCAAGTGACAAAGATAAATCTGTGATACCATTTGAAATTATAAAACCAAATGATGATGAAATAGTTATTGTATATTCAAGTACAGCTAAAGATGATATTGATAATGAATTTAAAAAAGATTTACAAAAAATAGAATTTGATTTATCAAGATTGAACAAGATATCACAATTAGACATATTGAATGGAACTATTGATTTAAGCGCTATAAACTATTTCATTCTTAATGGAGATTTTTATAATTAAAATTGCACACTGAACCCATTAAACTATTAATATGATAAATTATATTAAAAAATAGTTTAATGGGTTCAGTGTGCAAATATATTATATTCTGAGCAATCTAAAGTCTTATCTCATCTAATGGCTCTGGTTCATAAAATCTTTCTAATTCTCCACGTCCATCATATTCAATTTGACCATTCTTTAATCTTATTGGAATTCCTTCCGAAGCAACAATCTTCATCTTGATAATATTAAAGTTATTGTTTATTGGTTTGATATTATCATATTCTTTATGTTTCTTTAATATTTCATTAATCTTTGTAAGATATTCTTTAGAACTTACTTTCTTGATGACATATCTAAAATATTCTTGTCCATAGTAATATTCTTTAATATTCTCACCAAATCTATTTCTACAATATTCATCTATCTTGTCAAAACTATCTGAAATTATATAAGTCTCATGACGATATCCATATCCCATCCAATCTGTTTGTCCATAGTTAGAATATACAATATACATATTATTCAATAAGCCTAAATAATCTTCTTCAGTCCTTATTGGATTTCCCGTTTTATATTTTTGATAGTTGTCATGATACTTGTTTATTTGCTCAATTCTACTAATTGTCTCTTCATCATTATTCTTTTTAGACTTAAATTGAGAATAATCTCTTGCTTCTAGTCCTAATACATCAAATTCATCCATAATTACATTTGTTTTTAATAATCTATCCAATAATATATTCTTGTTTGAGGCCAGTTTTCAAATATAGCATATAATGTATCATATATAAAATTATATTCATTATGTATAGCTATCAATAGATAAAAGTCTTCAATCCATACATCATCTTCCATATATGCTATATCATCAGCTTCTTCATCTTCATCAGCTTCTTCTTTATATACATTATTTGTCAAAAGGCAATCAAGCTTCTTGTTTATTTTCTTGAAATTCTTAAGGTTATATAGATTCTCTACATGATGCTTGAATTCAGCTTCTTTCTTATTTATAAAAGCTTCCCAATCATCAAGACTTATACAATAAGCATTTTCAGGTATAATCTTCTTCACATCTTCAGATACATCATCTGGCACTCTTTTATGCAACTCATTATCAGTCCCATATCCAAATACTCCATCACGAATCCTTAATGAAGCTTCTTCTACATAGTTTTGCCAATATTCTCCAATTTTCTTTGACTCAATGTCATCATCTTTTTCATAGTCAAAATGCTTATTCTTAATTGTAATATATGGTAAGATTTGCCACTTATCATTATATTTGACTTCAATAACTCTTAATACTACACTTCCCATAATTTAATCCCACCAATCATCTGAATAATTTTCTAATATTTTATAATATAAGTATCTTGCTTTATATTTATAGTACTCATCAGGAAAATTCTCATATATATCTGTTGCCATACATTCATGACTATTAGTATCTATTCCTCTATATGGAAATCTTTCTTTATTCTTTAAATTATATGGAATCTTCATAATGACTTTTTTGCTTTTCATGTCATAATCCCAATATTCTCTAATATCAAGCATAATCTCAATAAGTCCAATACATATTCTTTGATATCTATTTATCTCATTAAGCTTGTTTTCTGAACAATAGCATCTATTATTAAAATATTCTTGACTTTTCTTTAGCCAATAATATTGTGTCTTAATCATAAAGTCTTTATCCCAAGGATAGCAATGAAAACAACAATACCAAACAAATTTCCAATGAGACTTATATTTTGCACAAGTCAATATCCAATGCCTTATATCTCCTTTAACTTTCTTAGGCCAATCCCAGATATACCAAACAATATCATCAAAAATATCTTTAATCTTCATCTTCAACTAATTTAAATTCTATTTCATTATCTTCAAAAAAGAATAGCTTCTCATTAAGTCTATCACAAGTACCAAATATATCTTCTATTGACAAATATTTATCTTTATCTATATAAGTAGTCTTGTCTACTCTAAATATTGGATATTTTTCTTTATAAGTTGTACGAGTCAAAGACTTTTTCCAAATATTATGTAAAGCTTCATTATCATTTGCATATCTTAGACATATAGAAAGATAATCTTGAATATATCTTAATATATATTCATCTAATTTAATATTCAATGGAATTTCATGATATTTATTTGTCTTTCTATCAAATATCTTACAATGTTTATATCCATAGTCTTCTCCTTCTATTTGTATTGTCATTTCTTTAAGATATACTATATTATCTACATAATTGAATACAATATCAACCATACAATTATGATTATCAAAGAATATCATAATATCTCTGGTAAAATATAATATTGCTTTATTATCTTCAATTGGTTGTATATGACCAACATTTTTATAGAAATATTCAATATTATTATCTTCTAAAATATCTGTAATAGACTTTACAAATTGCTCTAATTCCATATATTAAAATCCAATTTTATTTTGTGGCTTCTTAGAGAAATCATTTTCTTCATCAATATTATATATATCAGCAAGAGTCATAGCTTTATTCACTTCTTTACCTAATAACTTAGATGCTTTTTCTTTGTCAAGTTCTTTAAATTCATATTTTAATGAAAGACGTCCTTTACGAAGTAATGCTTCATCAATCTTATTCAAAGCTGTATTGAATGTACAAATAAACTTGATTTTCAATACATCGCTGATAATACCATCAGTAAGATTAAGTAATATAGAAATGACAGGATTAGCATAATGCTCTCTAGTCAATAATGCTTTTTCACAATCTTCAAGAATAAATACTGTATCGCAATTATCCAAGAAATAACTCATAAGTTTTTCTGGAGATGCACTTGCTAATAATGCGCCATCAATAAATACAAATTCCTTCATTGGATATTTACTGATAAGATTCTTTAATACAGATGATTTTCCTGTACCTGGCTTCCCATAGAAAAGCATTAAAGAAGATTTACCTTCACTTTCTATAATATTACAAATTTTTTCATATACAGGTTTAAAATCATCATTATAATTTTTATCAATATCAATATCTATTGGTGTATAGTCATAATAAGAAGTATATACCGAATTTGTTGCATCAATAGCAGCAATACCAAAATCAATATTATTCTTTAACTCATACTTCTCAATATATTTCTTTATTTCTTCAAATGCTATATCAATATTATCTGTAAATATCTCTTCATAAAAACTTGAAGAATCAGTTGAATCAGATAATGTCAAAGATATAAGAAAATGACAAATATCTGTGGATGTCTCAAAATCAGATATTACATTTGTTTTTGTGATTTCTCCACAATAAAGATATTCATGTTGAGAATAACAAAAGAAATATTGATCTTTAGGTAATTTTGTCTTGATAAGATTCTCAACTATTTTTCTAGTATCAATCTTTGTCTTAAGGCTAAACTTTAGACTGTCAAAAGCTTCATAATAAGGCTTATATACTAATTTTTCATTTTCATCAAAATATATTCTATAACATTTTGATAATTCTCCAAACATATTGATGAACATTGCTCCTAAATAGTCATCAGTATGTGGATTGAAAGTCTTAAATACACTATATATATTTTCTAAATTCATTCAATAATATTATTTATTTATTATACTTTATTAATAATACTTAATATTTAATTATTTTCTAGCATTTCTTTTGCATATTTTAATGTGACTTTGAATTCTTTTTTATCATCACTTGGTAAATTGAACATTGCTTTTGTCATAATATCTTCCATAATACCACGAAGGCCTCTTGCTCCTACTCCTCTCTCAATGGCTTTATCTGCAATATATTCATATACTTTCTTTTCAAACTTAAGGTCAATTCCATCTATTTCAAAAAGTTTCTTATATTGTTTTACAATAGCATTCTTAGGCTCGGTGATAATTCTAATCAAGTCATCTCTATTAAGCTCATTAGTATATGTAATAACAGGAAGACGACCAAGTATCTCTGGAATAAGGCCAAATTTCTTGATATCTTGTACAGTTACTAAAGAAAGAGATGACTCTTGATAATTACTTCTATTATTTGTGGCTTTAAACCCTACAGCATGTTTATTAAGTCTTTGATCAATACGACGTTCAATTCCATCAAAAGCGCCACCGCAAATAAATAGAATATTCTTAGTATCTACTTGTATCAATGCTTGATCTGGATGTTTTCTACCGCCTTTAGGTGCAACTCCAACAATACTACCTTCAAGAAGCTTAAGTAATCCTTGTTGTACGCCTTCTCCGCTTACATCTCTTGTTATTGATGGATTATCTCCTTTACGTGCAATCTTATCTATCTCATCAATAAAGATAATTCCTCTTTCAGCTTTCTCTACATCATAGTCTGCTGCTTGAAGAAGACGAGTAATAATGCTTTCAACATCTTCACCAACATATCCTGCCTCAGTAAGCACTGTAGCATCAGCTATACAGAAAGGTACATCAAGAAGTTTAGCAATAGTACGAGCAAGCATCGTTTTTCCACTACCAGTTGGACCAAGAACGAGGCAATTAGACTTCTCAATTTCTACATCATTATCAATATTTGCAGCATTGATTCTTTTATAATGATTATATACTGCTACAGAAATTCTCTCTTTAGCAATATCTTGTCCAATGATATATTGATCTAAAAACTCTTTAATTTCTTTAGGTTTTTTCATTCCTCCTATTGACTCTTTATATATTGGCTTCTTATTCTCATTTATAAGTTTATATGCTTGACTTGCACATTCTTCACATATATTTCCAAATACTCCATTAATCAATAAGTTAGTATCATTTTCTGATCTACCACAAAAACTACATCTCTTCATTAATATATCATTGCTTTAAATTTATAATCATAACCTCTATCTTCAATTAATGATGTAAGTAATGGTCTTTCTTTATATCCTTGACAAGACTTTACTCCAAAATAATCTACAATATATTCTCCACATATTGGACGATCTTGATCTAATGTCAAAAGAAAATTTACTAAATCTCTTACAGTATTTATATTTTTTTCTAATATCATAAAAATTATTTTTAAATATAAGGTTATAAATACATTAATAAAATAGAATAAACATGAAAAAATTCAATTTATTAATTAAGCTAATATTTGTTTTGATTCTTTGTATTACTCCAATAAGTTGTCATCATTTAAATAATATAGAAAACCAAACAATAGAAATTTCATCAAATGATAATCAAACTTATGGAATGAGTATGTATAATGCATTTGAAAGAGAGTTTACAAGAATACAATTTGACTCAATATGCAAAGTGGATAGAATTTCTAATGACTTAAATAAATGGTATATATTTTCTTCTAGGGATGGAGAGAATGGACTTCCTTTTAATGAATATATGTATATTAAATATGATAATATAAGTGAAAGTATATATCGTTTGATAAAAATAGATAATAATACTTATAAGATAACCAAGAGAA
>Ga0310691_10000537_pt1 | contig 69357 bp, 51 predicted proteins | sample 176DNAGHGlowgp2_FD_203887 | JGI IMG/M metagenome (GOLD analysis project Ga0310691, IMG submission 203887) | Sheep rumen microbial communities from Palmerston North, Manawatu-Wanganui, New Zealand - 1766 DNA GHGlow gp2 (v2) (version 2) | ecosystem: Host-associated > Mammals > Digestive system >...
TATTTTCCGCTCCGGGGCGCACCGAGATAGGCGGCAACCACACCGACCACCAGCACGGCTGCGTGCTCGCGGCAGCGATAGACCTCGACGTCATCGCCCTCGTCGACTTCACCAACGACGGCTTTATTCGCGTATATTCCGAGAGTCACGAGCCCTGCGAGGTAGACCTCTCCGACCTCGCAATGCGCGAGTCCGAGCGCGGCACCTCCAATGCACTGATACGCGGCATTGCGGCGCAGTTCGCGGACATGGGCGTAGAAACAGGCGGCTTCACGGCGTATACGACCTCCGATGTGCTCAGCGGCAGCGGACTTTCATCGTCCGCGGCGTTCGAGAACCTCATCGGCACTATCATCGATCTCGGCTATAACGGCGGCAGGGTCGGAGCCGTGGAGACAGCGAAAATAGGACAGTTCGCCGAAACGCAGTATTTCGGCAAGGCAAGCGGTCTCATGGACCAGACCGTCAGCGCAGTGGGAGGCTTCGTCGCGATAGACTTCGCCGACCCGTCCGCTCCTGCGGTGACTCCCGTGCGCTTTGACTTCAAAGGCGCGGGCTACAGCCTGTGCATAACCGACACCAAGGGCAGCCACGCCGACCTTGTGGACGAATATTCGGCTATCCCCGCGGAGATGAAGTCCGTTGCCGCGTTCTTCGGAGCGGACTGTCTGCGCGATGTGGATGAGGACGAGTTCTACGCGCGCCTCCCCGAGCTGAGAGGCAGATGCTCAGATAGGGCTATACTCCGCACCGCGCACTTCTTCGCAGAGAGCGAGCGTGCGGTACTCGAGGCTGAGGCTCTCGCGGGAGGCGACCTCGAGGAGTTCTTCCGCCTTGTCAACGAGTCGGGGACATCGTCGGCGGAGCTGCTGCAAAATCTTGTTCCCGCAGGCATGACCGACAGGCAGGAGCTGCCGCTCGCGATAATGCTGAGCAAGCGTGCGCTCGGCAGCTGCGGAGCGGTGAGAGTCCACGGAGGCGGCTTCGCGGGGACGATACAGGCGTTCGTGCCGACCTACCTCGCGGAGAGCTACGCCGCGGAAATGGACAGGGTGTTCGGGCTCGGAGCGTGCCGCATACTCTCTATCCGACCCGTCGGCGGGACTGAGATTGTGCTTTAGAGCTCAGATTGCAGGGGTGACTATCGGACGTCCGCAGATATACAGGGATTTGCGGACTGCCAAAGGCAGCCCCTACATTGGTATTTACGTAGGGGCGAGTTCCGCTCGCCCGTAATTCTTTAACTATTTGCAGGCGCACGAAACGCCGCCCTGCAAAATACACCAGCAAAGGACGTGAAAAAATGGACGACAAGGACATAATTCGGCTGATACCCAAACGCAAAAAGAGCTTCTGGAGGCTCATATTCAGCCGAGCCTTCCTCATACTTGCACTGCTCATCGTGCAGATAGGCATACTCGTCTCCATTTATTTCCTCTTCACCGAGTATCTCCCGCAGGCAAAAGTCCTGCTCGTGCTGTTCTCGGTGCTGATGGTGTTCTACCTCTTCAACTGTGAAATGGACTCCGCCGCCAAGCTGACGTGGCTCGTGCTTATCACGCTTTTCCCCGTCCCTGGGTCGATACTGCTGTTCTTCACCAAGCAGGACATCGGTCACATCAGGGTCAAGAAGCTCGTCATCAATACGATAGCGCAGTCCAAGGATATGCTTCCCCTGCACAGCGAGGTGCTCGCGGACGAAGAGCTCGCAAGCTCGGGCACGGACTCGCTCTTCCGCTACATCAACCGCACGGGCTGCTTCCCGATATACCGCAACTCCGACGCGGCTTATTTCCCTGTCGGTGAGAAGAAGTTCGAGGCTCTCCTCGCGGAGCTTGAAAAAGCCGAGCGCTTCATCTTTATGGAGTATTTCATCATCGACGAGGGCTATATGTGGGGACGAGTTCTCGATATCCTTGCCCGCAAGGCAAAGCAGGGCGTGGAAGTGCGCGTGATGTATGACGGGATGTGCGAGATGTCGACCCTCACCTATGACTACACCGAGCGCCTCGCAAAACTCGGTATCAAGGCAAAAGCCTTTGCCCCGATACTGCCTTTCCTGTCGACATACTACAACTACCGCGACCACCGCAAGATACTTGTCATAGACGGCAAGGTCGGTTTCACGGGCGGAGTAAATATGGCTGACGAGTACATCAACAGGCGCGAGAGATTCGGTCACTGGAAGGACTGCGCGGTCATGCTCCGCGGCGAGGCAGTCCGCACATTCACGCTGATGTTTTTGCAGATGTGGAACGTCGGCGAGACCGAGCCTCAGTGGGACGAGTGGCTGAGCGCTCCGTACGGCGAGGATAGCACGAACTGCGGCTTTGTGCTCCCGTTCGGCGACTGCCCGCTCGACGACGAAAAAGTCGGTGAGACGGTGTACATGGACATACTCAACCGAGCGACCCGCTACGTCCACATCATGACGCCCTACCTCATTCTCGACGGCGAAATGGAGTACGCGATACGCTTTGCTGCTGAGCGAGGCATCGACGTGAAGATAATCCTCCCGGGGATACCCGACAAGAAGGGCGCATATGCGCTCGCAAAGACGCACTATGCGGGGCTGACGAAGTCGGGCGTGAAGATATACGAGTACGCCCCCGGATTCGTACACTCGAAGATGTTCGTGTGCGACGGCGAGAAGGCTGTGGTCGGGACGATAAACCTCGATTACCGCAGTCTCTACCACCATTTCGAGTGCGCGGCGTATATGTACAAAACGCCGTGTATCCCCGATATAGAGGCTGATTTTCAGGACACGCTGACGAAATGCCGCGAGGTCACTCCCGAGACGATAAAGCATGAGAAGCTGTTCTACAAGGTCGCGGGAGAGCTGCTGAAGCTGGTAGCTCCGCTGTTCTGATGCGCGGAGGTATCTAACGCCCCGAACAGACTACCGCGCGAAACCAAAAGTTTCGCTCAAGCCTTTTCAAAGGCTTGCAGAGTCCAGAGGCGGCGCCTCTGGTCGCCGTTCACAGCTTTTAAAGAACGGCGAAATAAACCGAAGGCGCTCCGCAAGGGGTGAATCCGAAAACGATTCAGCGAATCGTTTTCGGAGAGGGGACGCCCTGCAAGTGAGGGCGTCCCTTTGTTCCGTTTCGTGTTTGTATGCCCGCGGAATTATTCCGCGCACGGTTACAATGCCGTTTGTATTTTTGCGGGTCGATGTGGGCATCGCCCCCTACACATTTTTCATTTATTGCGAGTATTTTGGTCAGGCACGGACGCCCAAAGGGCGCCCCTACAATAATTGACCGTTGGGCGGATAGCAGTATAGCTGCGAAAGCCAAATCAAAGATTTGGTACGCAGCTTAACATCCGCCCTTACTTTTCACTTGTTTACTCAACCTGTAGTTGAAAAATATAAAGATACAATCGCTTGAAATCAACTCATCGATGTGATATAATGCAATTAAAGGACGAACAATTAGAGTAAATTGTAAACGTTTACGCAATTCACCCACAATTTCACAAAAGGGAGGACGCTCTCAAAATGAAGTTGAACTTTAACGAAAATCTCGTCAGGTACAGGAAACGTGCAGGACTCACACAACAGCAGCTCGCGCAGAAGCTATCCATTACTCCGCAGGCTGTCTCGAAGTGGGAGAAGGGCAGCTATCCCGACTGCGAGCTTCTGCCGAAGCTCTCGCAGATACTGGACGTCTCCCTCGACGTCCTGTTCGGGCTGAAGGACGAGGACGGAAAAATAAGCCTTAATACAGCCGTTATCGAAGAAGTAGGCAAGCTCGATGAAGCAGAAAAGGGCAAGCGCGCTATGGAGCTCATATATACCCTCTTATGTGCGTTCAGAACGGGACCAAGTCCCGAGCACGCGAGCCTTCCCGAGAGCTTCACGCGTGAGACCTACGCTCAGGTACGCACGGACAACGCGCTCGCCATCGCGCGTCTGAATCCCGATATGCAGTACGCCTGCTTCATGCGTATCCCCGAGGACGGAATAAACAGCTATTTTTCCATTGAACCTCGTCTGCTCGAGCTGTTCTCGCTGCTGTCGGACGAAAACGCAATGAAGGTGATATCCTACGCCGAGACCCTCAGCAGGAACAATATCCTCACAAAGGAGTGTATCTCGAAGGAGCTCGATATGCCGCAGGAGACGGTGTCTGTCATAGTTGACCGCTGCGAAAAGCTCGGCATCATGTGGCAGCTGACAGCCAACACGGGCGGCGAGACCTTCCCGATATACGGCTATGTGCACAACGTTCCGCTCGTCGGCATACTCACCCTCGCGAAGTCGCTCGTCAACTACATCTCCTTCCCCGAGCCCGACATCGACTCATGGACGAGAGCCCCTTTCAGACATAAAGCACAGGACACTGAAAACTCAGAAGAATAGAAAACATGAACTCAGGCACATATAAAAAATAAAAACGGAGGAACAGAAACATGATAAAGAAAAGCTTTGCGGCTCTGCTCGCAGGTATATGCACAGTTGCATCCGCTTCGTCTCTGCCTGTGGCGACAGGCTCTGCCAAGGACAGCTACGCGATGAACGTAACAGTCAAGCTCGACGGCACCAAGAAAGAGATAAGCCCCTACATCTACGGCGTGAACGAGTACGCCAACTCGAGCAACCTCAAGACCCTCAAGGTAAACAACGTCCGTCAGGGCGGAAACCGCTTCAGCGGCTACAACTGGGAGACCAACTACTCCAGCGCGGGCGAGGACTGGATAAACAGCAATGACGACCACTACGGCAAGCCCTCTAACGGTCCCGCGAACGCCGCATCAACCTTCTCCAAGACCTGCGCGAAGTACAATATCCCCTACAAGATGACTACCCTCCAGATGTGCGGATATGCCGCCGCTGACATGAAGGGCACTGTCAAGGAGGACGAGGTCGCTCCGTCTGCACGCTGGAACAAGGTTGAGTTCCGCAAGGACGGCGAGCTCTCGCTCGAGCCCGACCTCACCGACGACAAGGTTTACATGGACGAGTACGTGAACTACCTCGTCAAGACCTTCGGCGACGCCACAACAAAGACTGGCTTCCAGGGCTACTCCCTCGACAACGAGCCCGCCCTCTGGAACGACACCCACCCGAGAATGCACCCCAAGGAGATGACCAACAACGAGCTCGTTTCCAAGTCGATAGAGCTCGCAAAGGTAGTCAAGGAGCTCGACCCCAAGGCTGAGGTGTTCGGACCCGCATTCTGGGGTATGCTCCCCTGCATACAGGCTGGCGAGAGCGGCAACGGCTTCACTGACCCCGAGTGGCAGGCTGTCAAGGGCGACTACGACTGGTACCTCGACTTCTACCTCAAGCAGATGGCTGACGCTGAAAAGGAGAGCGGCACACGCCTCCTCGACGTAATCGACGTACACTACTACTCGCAGGGACTCAACAGCGACGACGATATCCTTCAGGCGGCAAGAAGCCTCTACGACGACACCTACGTTGAGAACAGCTGGCTTCAGCCCGCATTCAGCAAGTTCTTCCCGTTCATTCCCGCTATAAAGAAGTCCATCGACAAGTACTACCCCGGCACAAAGATAGCTATAACCGAGTACAACGTCGGCAACATCTCCAAGGAGAAGGACACAGGCAAGGACGTCAGAACAGGTATCGCAGAGGCTGAGGTGCTCGGATGCTTCGCTGACAACGACGTTTACTTCGCTACATACTGGGGAACTATCCCCGAGTGCCCGTTCGTGGAGTCCGCTATCAACCTCTACACCAACTACGACGGCAAGGGCGCCGCTTTCGGCGACACTCTCGTCGAGACTGCCACTGAGGACGTCTCCAAGTCCTACGCATATGCCGCTATCAACGGCAAGGACGACTCCAAGGTGACTGTAGTCCTCGGCAACAAGAACAAGACTCAGTCCGAGAAGGCTACTATCGAGCTCACAGGCGCGGCAAGCACTTACAAGAGCGCTACAGTTTACGCTGTAACTCAGGACCACAGCGACATCAGAGTCGTAAGCATAGACAACGAGGTCAAGGACAACAAGGTAACGGTCGAGCTCCCCGCTCTCTCGTTCGCACAGGTAGTCCTCTCCGACAAGGCGAGCGACGCTGAGATATACGTTGCTCCCGACCTCGAGACAAAGAAGATAGAGTACAAGTTCGACGAGCTCGAGCTCTCGCAGAACGGCTTCCCGATGATTCCCATTGAGGACAAGGAGCACATCAAGTCCATAATCATCAACTGCACGGCAAGCTGCTCAACAGGCGCAAGCTGGTACTGCGGCGGCGGCGGACTCTGCTTCAACAAGCTCAAGTCCCTCGACGGCACAAAGACCTACGGCTGGGGCAACAAGTCCTACAGCTACAGCGGCTCGGGCGACGTTGAGGTAGAAATGGACAGCACGTTCACTATCCCCGACCCCGACAAGGCTGACGCTTCCCTCGAGGTAGAGGCTGACTACGACGATACATTCATCGAGTTCCAGGACTGGTGGAAAGCTTCCGCTAACGACGGCAAGGGCGGCGACGTTTCCGTAACGTACAACACTATCACCGTCGTTTACGAGTACGACCACACAGGCGAGCAGCCCACAAGCTCCACAACATCTACAGCTACAACTACAGGCACGACTACTGCAACGACCTCCGCAACGACTTCAACAGCTGCGGCTTCCACATCTGCTGCTGAGTCCACCTCTGCTACAGGCAGCACTGTCGCAGTTACGCTCCTCGGCGACGCCAACCTCGACAAGAAGGTTACAGTTGCTGACGCAGTAGCTATCCTTCAGGCTATCGCAAACAAGGACAAGTTCGCGCTCTCGGCACAGGGCGCAGCGAACGCTGACTGCTACAACACAGGCGACGGAGTTACGGCAAACGACGCTCTCGCAATCCAGAAGCTCGATGCAAAGGCAATTGACAAGCTGCCCGAGCTCTCCAAATAATTTCCAGAAAAGAGCACCCCAATAGGGGTGTTCTTTTTTGCTGCCGCGCGGAGGTATCTAACGCCCCGAACAGACTGCCGCGCAAAACCGAAAGTTTCGCTCAAGCCTTTTCAAACAAGGGCGCTGCCCTTGACCCGCCAGAGACTCTGTCTCTGGACTCTGCTGGGACGCTGTCCCAGACCCTGCAGGGGTACATAGCTGAACAGCCCGTCCCCTCTGTCAGCTTCGCTGACATCTCCCCACACTGTGGGGAGTCACCCCTGACCCCATATTTCGCGCCATAATTTCCTCAAAACGGTAGCAATCTCCGCGCGGTATACTATGCCTTTTTTATTTCAAAGCCAGCCGTCGAAGGACGGCGAAGAAGAGGCAAAAGTCGGCAAATGGGGGTAGGAGAGGAAGGGGAGCGCGAGGGGGAACGTAGGCAGGGGGAAAGTGCCGACTTTTGTTCCAGTTTTTTTCTTTCCCCCGACCGAAGTTCCCCCTCGCACATTCGCGAACAGCAAAGGATTTCAATAAAATGGGAAATGAGGCGAAAACGTCGGTTACAAAAGTGGGCGCTCGGAAAGCGCCCCTACAGATATTCCGTTTATTGCGTGTATTTCGGTAAGTTGCGGACGCCCAAAGGGCGCCCCTACAGAATGACACCGTTGGCGTTTGGGGATTTGGCGGGCGCCCCTACAGCTATAGTTAATTTTACACAAAGGCGGTGTGAAATGCAGTCCGCGTTTTTATACTCCGTCATATTTACCAACGGTTTTCCGAACGTATGTGCGCATATCCTTTGTCATTGTTGGCAGATTGCACAAATCGCTGTGTTAAAACTTGTCCGCATTGTACTCAGCTTGCAATTTTTCTTTCATTTTTGCAAAAAATGCTTGCAGTTTTTTGTATAATGTGATAGAATATAGTGATACTTGAAATTGACTATACAGACTTTTTAGCACTTTTATAAAGGAGAAAGCTATGGCAAAGATAAAAGCTGCCGTTATTTTTGGCGGTACAGCTCAGGAGCATGAGCTGTCCCTCGCCTCTGCCGCAGAGGTAATACGCAATATCCCCGCTGACAAGTACGACGTTACCTGCATCGGCATAACCAAAAAAGGCCGCTGGCTCTTCTTCCCCGGGGACGTGGAGGAAATAGCCGACGGAAGCTGGGAGATGAACCCCGATAACGCCTCCGCGATACTCTCGCCCGACCCGCTCCACCGCGGTATCATCGTCCTCGAGGACGGCGACGCCACTGTCCGCAGGATAGACGTGGTATTTCCCGTATTGCAGGGCAAGCGCGGCGCGGACGGTACGATACAGGCTCTGCTCGATATGTCGGGCATCCCCTACGTGGGAAGCGGTCACCTCGCCGCAGCCTCGTGCATGGACAAATCCCACACTCATATGATGCTCGACGACTACGGCATCCCCACCGCCGACTGGAAGCTCATCACTCAGCGCGATATCAACTGCATAGACAAGCGCTGCGAGGAGATAGCCGCTTCGCTCGGCTTCCCCGTGGTGATAAAGCCCGCAAACAGCGGATGCAGCGCAGGCACTACCCTCGCCCGCGATATGGACGAGCTCAACGCCGCTGTCAAGGTCGCATTCTCGAACGATAACAAGGTGCTCGCGGAGAGATACGTGAAGGCACGCAGGATAGAAGTCGCAGTATTCGGCTATGATTCGCCGTTTGCCTCAAACGTCGGAGAGATAACCTCCGTCGGCAGGAACTACGACCCCACAGAGGTCAGAAAAAGCTCGGGTGACGACTTCGCTATCCCCGCAGACCTCCCCGCTGAGCTCGCCGCACAGATTCGCGACACGGCTGTCAGAACTTTCAAGGCGCTCGGCTGCAAGGGACTCGCGAGAGTGGACTTCCTCCTCGACGAGAGCGGCAGCCTCCTGCTCAACAAGGTCGTTACATCTCCTGGGCTCAGACAAAACAGCGTTTTCCCGAGACTCATGAAGGAGTTCGGAATAGATATGCCCGAGCTCGTGGATATGCTCCTCGAGCAGGCACTGGAAAACTCGGAAAGGGCGTACTGATGAAGAAAAACGTTCTCATCTCGCTGACGAGCATCCAGTGGCAGGACGACGAAAAAAACGAGACAGAGCTCCTCACGCACGCGTCGCTCTCCAAGGCGGGCTCGCAGGATGTGATATCCTACGAGGACACCTCCGCTACGGGATTCGAGGGCTCGGTCACTACGATAACGGTCGACGGCAGCAGCTCCGCCTCGATAATAAGGCAGGGAACTGCGAACTCGGTGCTCTCGCTCGAGATAGGACGCAAGCACTACTGCCAGTACGGCACGCCGTTCGGAGATATGCGCATCGGCGTCTACACCCACGCGATAGACAACACTATCGAGAAGGACGGGCGGTTGTATCTCAAATACACGCTCGATTTAAATTCGTCCTACCTCTCGGACAACGAGATAATAATGAATATAAAGAATTACAGCTGACCAGAGGCTCTGCCTCTGGACTCTGCAAGGGCTCTGCCCTTGACCTGCCAAAGGCTCTGCCTTTGGAATCCGCAAGGGCTCTGCCCTTGACCCGCCAAAGGCTCTGCCTTTGGAATCCGCTGGGGCGCCGCCCCAGACCCCGCAGGGGTACACAGTACCCCTGACCCCGTATTTCGCGCCATAATGCCTTCAAATCGGAAGCAATCTCCGCGCGGCATATAAATACGAATTTTCACTGTAGGGGCGCATTCCGTGCGCCCGCATACAGACGACTTCATTTCAGGCGAGCGGAACTCGCCCCTACAGCATTCAAAAAAATCGCCGCAGGCGATACATATAATCAAGCATTACCAATCAAAAAGGAAGGATACACCAATGTCAGACCTCATCAGAACTGCGTCGCTGGAGCTCAGGGAGCTCATCAACAACGCGCTGGGAAGACTCGTCGCGGAGGGTACCGCCCCTGCCGAGCCGCTCCCCGCATTCGTCATCGAGATACCCGCGGACAAGTCCCACGGCGACTTCGCCGCAAACACCGCTATGGTGTGCGCGAGGGCGTTCAAGATGCCGCCCCGCAAGATTGCCGAGCTCATCATCGAGAAGATTGACCTCGGCGGCTCCGTCTTCGAGAGAGCCGAGATCGCGGGTCCTGGCTTCATGAACTTCTTCCTCAGCAGGAAGTGGTTCGCGGACACCGTCGCCAACGTGCTCGCGGAAAAGGACAGCTACGGTCGCACCAACTACGGCAACGGCAAGCGCGTCCTCGTTGAGTTCGTATCGGCGAACCCGACAGGTCCCATGCATATCGGAAACGCACGCGGCGGCGCTATCGGAGACTGCCTCGCAAGCGTGCTCGACTGGGCGGGCTTCCACGCTGAGCGCGAGTTCTACGTGAACGACGCGGGCAACCAGATAGAGAAGTTCGGCAAGTCGCTCTCGCTCAGGTATATGCACATCTGCTCCGAGAAGGGTCAGGAGGTGCTCGCGAAAGCCGCTGACACCGAGGAGGTCTGCCGCCTTATCTACGGCGAGGATGGAAGCTCCGAGGACTTCCCGATGCCCGAGGACGTCTACCTCGGACAGGATATCATCGAGCACGCCAAGAACTACTACGACCTGCACGGAAGCTCCCTCGCGGACGTATCCGAGGAGGAGCGCCGCAAGGCTCTCGTAGACTACGCCCTCCCGATAAATATCGCGGGGCTCGAGCGCGACCTCAAAAAGTACCGCATCGTCTACGACAACTGGTTCCGCGAGAGCACTGTCCACGCCAAGAATGAGACAAAGCTCGTCGTTGACAAGCTCATGGAGGCTGGCAAGGCTTACGAGCAGGACGGCGCGATATGGTTCAGGGCGACCGACTACGGCATGGACAAGGACTTCGTCCTCAAGAGAAGCAACGGTCTCTATACTTATATAGTACCCGATATCGCCTACCACTACGACAAGCTCGTGACGAGAAACTTCGACAAGGCGATAAACGTCCTCGGAGCCGACCACCACGGCTACGTCCCGAGACTGAAGGCGGCGCTGAACGCCCTAGGAGTTGACGAGACAAAGCTCGACGTCGTGCTCATGCAGATGGTTCGCCTCGTGAGAAAGGGCGAAACGGTCAAGCTCTCCAAGAGAAGCGGCAAGGCTATCACGCTTGTCACGCTCCTCGACGAGATTCCGATAGACGCCGCAAGGTTCTACTTCAACCTCCGCGAAGCAAACTCGCAGTTCGAGTTCGACCTCGACCTCGCTGTTGAGAAGTCCTCGCAGAACCCCGTCTTCTACGTGCAGTACGCCCACGCGAGGATTTGCAGTATGCTCCGCAACCTCGAGGCTGAGGGCATCGCTATCCCCGAGAGCGCGGACTTCACGCTCCTCACCGACCCGCGCGAGATAGAGCTGATACGCCATATAGCGTCGCTCCCGCACGAGATAGAGCTCGCGGCTAAGGCATACGACCCCGCGAAGCTGACGAAGTACGCGATAGACCTCGCGACGCTGTTCCACCGCTTCTACGACGCGTGCAGTGTCAAGAACGCAGGCTCGGACGAGCTCATGAACGCGCGTATCCTGCTTAGCATAGCAGTAAGGCAGACGCTCCGCAACGTGCTGACTATCCTGAAGATAGAACAGCCCGAGAAGATGTAAAAGTTACTTTTTGGTAACAGGATAATACAACTCGTTAAGCATTTTTCACAATGCTGACACATAAAACTTGTTCATATTTCAGGCTTTTAATAGAAAATTGACAGTTTGTTCACAGAATGTTCATCTCTATATGTTACAATCTGTAATATATTCAGGCTGTACGATGATCTTTAAAAGCAGAAAAATCATAAATTAAAAGAAGGGTGCAAATTATGTCAAACAGATTATTTCAGGGCTTAGTTCATCAGATGCGCGATACTATCGACGCAACCATCGGCGTTGTCGACGAGACAGCCACCATCATCGCCTGCAGTGACCTCACACGCGTAGGCACTACTAATGAGTTCGTTTCCCTCGACCTCAGCGATTCACACGATATCTTCATCCGCGACGGCTTCACCTACAAGCCCTTCGGCTCCCGTGTTAAGCCCGACTATGCGGTATTCGTAGAGGGCGTTGACGACGCCGCCGCAAAGTATGCGTCCATTCTCGCTATCACGCTCTCCAATATCAAGCAGTACTACGACGAGAAGTACGACCGCAACAACTTCATCAAGAACGTTATCCTCGACAATGTCCTCCCCGGAGACATCGTCATCAAGGCAAGAGAGCTCCACTTCAACGCCGAGATAAGCCGCGCTGTTTTCCTCATCAGGATAGTTTCTGCGAACGACATCTCCGCGTATGACGTTATCCAGAACCTCTTCCCCGACAAGAACAAGGACTTCGTCTTCAACATCACAGAGTCCGATATCATCCTCGTAAAGGAGCTCAAGAGCACCGTCGACTCCAAGGACCTCGAGAAGCTCGCTCGCTCTATCGCGGACACGCTCAGCAGTGAGTTCTATACCCGCGTAAACGTTGGTATCGGTACTGCCGTTGTCGGCGTAAAGGACCTCGCACGCTCGTTCAAGGAGGCTCAGATGGCTCTCGAAGTCGGCAAGGTATTCGACACCGACAAGGTAATCGTAAGCTACGACAACCTCGGTATCGCTCGCCTTATCTACCACCTCCCGACCACTCTCTGCGAGACATTCCTCCACGAGGTGTTCAAGGTGGGCTCTATCGACTCGCTCGACCACGAGACTCTCTTCACGATACAGAAGTTCTTCGAGAACAACCTCAACGTTTCCGAGACCTCGAGAAAACTCTTCGTACACAGAAATACTCTCGTGTACAGACTTGAAAAGATAAAGAAGCTGACAGGTCTTGACCTCCGTGAGTTCGACCACGCTATCATCTTCAAGATCGCGCTCATGGTCAAGAAGTACCTCTCGGCTAACCCTGTTAAGTTCTGATGCAGGGGCGGATATCATCCGCCCGACAATTACACGCATATTCACGGAACGCCGAGGGTGACTCCCCGCAGTGCGGGGAGATGTCAGCGAAGCTGACAGAGGGGACGGACGCCAGTTAGGCGGCGTTCCCTACACAATACCATCGTAGGGGCGCATTACAGCAAAGCTGCATATAGCATCACAATCCAAATCAAAGATTTGGTGTGCTGCTTATCCGTGCGCCCGCGAAAGAAAATGAACACTAATAAACGGGCGAGCGGAACTCGCCCCTACAAAACAAAAACATACGCAAGGGCGGATAGTATCCGCCCCTACACGTTGTTGCAGCCATTTTTATTGTATGGCACGGACGCCCGAAGGGCGCCCCTACAAAAATTATCGCCGCAAGGCGATACCAATAGCTAAAGGCTAATGGCTAAAGGCTAATAGTTTCAAACAGACACATGAACAATAAGGAAGGTGTAACCTTTGGTAGAGCTTCAGAACGTGTCCGTGACCTATTCCAGCGGCGTTGACGCACTGAACAACGTCAGTCTGAAAATAAACGACGGCGACTTCGCATTTGTCGTTGGCTCATCGGGCGCGGGAAAAAGTACCATGATAAAGCTTCTCCTCAAGGAGATAGACGCTACGAGCGGAGTTGTCACCGTAAACGGCTACAATCTCGGCAAGCTCAAAAAGAGGAAGATACCCGAATTCCGCCGCACTCTCGGCTTCGTATTCCAGGACTTCCGCCTCATACCGTCAATGACCGTGTACGAGAACATCGCTTTCGTGCTCCGAGTTATCGACGCTCCGCTGAAATATATCAGAAAGAGAGTCCCCTACGTTATCAGCCTTGTGGGACTCCACTCCAAGACCAACTCATACCCCGACGAGCTCTCGGGCGGCGAGAAGCAGAGAGTTGCTATCGCGCGCGCACTCGTCAACGACCCCCAGCTCATCATCGCGGACGAGCCTACGGGTAATATCGACCCCGAGCTCTCCTACGAGATAGTCGAGCTCCTGAAGAGCATCAACGACCAGGGAACTACCATTCTCATGGTAACTCACGAGCACGACCTCGTTCGCCACTTCGGCGGACGTATCATCAACATCACGGGCGGCGAGATAGTCTTCGACGAGGTCATCTCGGGCGTGGACGAGGTTCTCCCCGAGGAGGAGCTCGCTCAGGCTATGGCGGAGGCGTCCGCTGTGAGCAATACGGGCAATATCGTGCTCCCCGACCAGAGGATAATGACTCCCGACGGCGGGTATGTCGGTGCTGACGGAAACGGAGGTGCCGAACAATGAAAATAAGCGGCTTCAAATACCTTGCAAATCAGGGTATCGAAAACATATGGAAAAATAAAATGATGGCTTTCGCGACCTTCTGCGTACTGCTCATCTCGCTCCTGCTCGTCGGAGGCTCGGCGCTGTTCTACTACAACATGAACTCGATGATACTCGGTCTCGGCAACCAGAACGAGATAGCGGTATACCTCGACCCCGCCACCGAGACCCTGCGCGTTCAGCAGATACAGGCTCAGCTCGAGAATATGGACAACGTCGGAAGCGTTGAGTATATCTCCAAGGAGGAAGCCTACAACCGTATGCAGAACCAGATTCAGCAGGGCAAGGCTATCTTCGACTACATAGACGGCTACGACTTCATGCCCGACGGCTTCAAGGTCACCGTCGTCAACAACGACCACATCGAGGACACCACCTACGATATCGGCAGGATAGAGGAAGTCCAGAGCGCAAGCTCGTCCCCGCAGGTAGCAGAGTTCCTCCGCGAGCTGAGAAAGGTCGTTTCGGTCATTGCAATAGCGGTCATCGTGGCGCTGTCCGTGGTATCCATGATAATGATATCCAACACAACAAAGGCGAGCGTTTTCGCGCGCCGTGAGGAGATTCAGATAATGAAATACGTCGGCGCGACCAACGCCTTCATCAGGCTCCCCTTCTTCGTTGAGGGCATGGTGACGGGCTTCTTCGCGGGAGCAGGCGCCTTCTTCATCACTATGGCAGTGTACCGCTCGATATTCCGCATACTCATGGAGCAGGGCACGCTCATGCGCGCGTTCGGCGTCGGAAGCATTATCCCCTTCGAGAATATACAGCTCATCGTAGCGCTTGCGTATCTCGTGGTAGGCTCCGTAGTCGGCGCTCTCGGAAGCGTTGTCAGCACACGCCGTCATATCGACGTTTAAACGAACTTTTTTGTAGGGGGCGCTTTCCGAGCGCCCGCATACAGACGACTTCATTTCGGGCGAGCGGAACTCGCCCCTACATACAATGCGTATCAACGGATATTCCGTAGGGGCGCCCTTTGGGCATCCGTGAGCTAAAGAAAAACTTGCGGAACGCCGAGGGTGACTCCCCGCAGTGCGGGGAGATGTCAGCGAAGCTGACAGAGGGGACGGGCGCCAGTTAGGCGGCGTTCCCTACAATATGATATCCAACGACCATTACATATCCGCGAATCACGTACCGAGGTACGTGGTCGGCGGACGTGCAATACGTCAGAAAACCGAAAATACGGGACGCCGTGAACGCCGTCCCCTACATAAAAATACGAAAGGGAGTAAGTTCATCAGTTATGAAGAACCTCACAGTAACAAAGAAAATACTCGCGTTCCTGTGCTGTACGGCTGTATCGGTCAGCGCTGTAGCTGCCTACCCGATTGTGACCGACAACTGTCAGGACGCCTCCGCAAAGACTATACAGGAGATTCAGGAGGAGCGCAAGGCTAACAACGAGAAAATCGCCGCGCTTCAGGGCGAGATAGACAGTCTCGAGGGCGACAAGAACAACGAGAAAGCCTATCAGGACAGCCTCAACAAGCAGATAGGCTGCATTCAGGACAACATCAACCTCCTCAATCAGGAGCTCGACGTCATAGCTACTGACATCAACGCCACTCAGGGCAACATCGTCCTCCTCGACGAGGATATCACCGCTCAGCAGCAGGAGATAGACACCAATATCGAGCTCTTCAAGCAGCGTCTCTGCGCAATGTATATCAGCAGCAACGAGTCGTCAGCGTCCGTTATACTCGGCTCTGACAGCTTCTACGACGTCATGTCGCGCGTGCAGATGATAAACCGCATCGCCGAGTACGACGACGAGCTCATCGAGAATATCCTCGGCGAGATAGACAGGCTCGAGCAGTCCAAGAGCGAAATGGAGACCGAAAAGCTCTCCCTCGAGATGAAGCTCGAGGAGCAGGAGGTCCGCAAGAAGGAAAAGGCTGACGAGATAGCTGCACTCAATACACAGCTCATGAAGACGCAGTCCGAGATAGACCGCCTCGCCCTTGCTCAGCAGGACCTCGAACGCAAAAAAGAGGACATCGAAAAGGACAACGCCGAACTCGCGGCTGAGCAGGCTGAGATAGAGGCTGAGATAGCCCGTCAGGCGGCAGAGGCTCAGAGGCTCGAAAACGAGAGGCTTCGTGCTCTCCAGCAGCAGAGCGGCGGCTATGTGAGCAATTACAGCGGCCCGATGAGCTTCGAGGTCAACGCAGGTGCGGCAGGTCTCGGCTGGCCTGTACCGGGTCACAGCGGCATTTCCAGCTACTACGGCTACCGCTGGGGCACGCTCCACGGCGGCATTGACATCAGCGACGGCGGCATTATGGGAGCTCCCGTAGTTGCTGCGCGCGCGGGAACTGTAACAAGAATGAACAACTCGTGCAGCCATAACTACGGCAAGAGCGGCAGCTGCGGCTGCGGAGGCGGCTACGGCAACTACGTCGCTATCTCCCACGACGGCACGTACTCCACCCTCTACGGACACCTCACGTCCGCCTGCGTATCGGTCGGCGACTACGTAGAGCAGGGACAGGTCATCGGCTACGTCGGCTCTACAGGCTGGTCTACAGGCGAGCACCTCCACTTCGAGGTATACGTCAACGGCGTCCGTCAGGACCCGATGGGATACGTCAGCCCGTAACGCTCTGAAATGAATCGTAGGGGCAGCGTCCCGCCGCCCGCAAGGAAATACCGAAAATGTGATGATTCGGGCGAGCGGAACTCGCCACTACACACAATGCGTATCAACGGATATTCCGTAGGGGCGCTTTCCGAGCGCCCGCAAAAGAAAACGAAGCTCATATTCGGGCGAGCGGAACGCCGAGGGCGGCGTTCCCTACGCAAACACCTTTATCAGACATTTTGTAGGGGCCGCCTTTGGCGGTCCGATAGTTTCGCGTATGCCTGCGGACGCCCGAAGGGCGCCCCTACACAAACACCTTTATCGGACATTTTGTAGGGGCCGCCTTTGGCGGTCCGATAGTTTCGCGTATGCCTGCGGACGCCCGAATGGCGCCCCTACACAAACACCTTTATCGGACATTTATTAGGGAACGCCGCCTTCGGCGTTCCTTTTCGATGTTCAAATCCACAAAGAAAGTGATAACCTATGAATAAAAAGATAAGCCTTGGTCTCGCGCTCAGCCTTATCGCGGTCTCAATGGCGGTGACGTTCATTCTCACGTCTTTCTTCTCGCTCCAGAGCTTCAACAAGAAGGTCGTCGACGTCACCGAAAAATCGAAGAAGTACACCTCGCTCCAGACCCTCGACGGCTACATCCGCGAGAACTACTACGGCGACATTGACGAGAGCAAGCTCAGCGACGGGCTCATGAAGGGCTATGTTTCGGGCATCGGCGACAAGTACAGCCGCTACCTCACCGCCGCGGAGTACCTCACCGAGAAGAACGAGAACTCGGGCGAGCTCGTCGGTCTCGGACTCACTCTCGCCGAGGACGCGAGCGGCTATATGCGCATCTCCGAGATTATGGAGGACTCACCCGCCTTTGATTCGGGACTGACGGGTGGCGACATCATCACTGCCATAGACGGGCTCGACGTCAAGGAGGCAGGCTTCAGCGAGGCTATGGACGCCATGCGCGGCACCGAGGGCTCACCCGTCACGCTGACCGTCCGCCGCGATGGCAAGGAGCAGGAATACTCGTTCGTGCGCCGCTCCATCGAGGTCAAGACCGTCAAGGCAGAAATGCTCGGCAGTCAGATAGGCTACATCAAGATAACGGGCTTCAAGGAAAACACCCCTCAGCAGTTCATAGACGCGCTCGAGAGGCTGACTACAAACGGCGCTAAATCGCTGATATTCGACCTCCGTGACAACAACGGCGGACTCATCACCGCGCTTCAGGATTGCGTTGACCCGCTCCTGCCCGAGGGCGTCATCGCAGAGGCGGAGTACAAGGACGGTCACACCGAGACTATCGTCTACTCGGACGAGTCCGAGCTCGACCTGCCTATGGTCACTATCGTCAACTCGGGAACTGCCAGTGCCGCGGAGCTGTTTGCGGCTTCACTGCGCGATTTCGGCAAGGCTCCCGTGGTGGGTTCGCAGACCTACGGCAAGGGCGTTATGCAGGAGACAAACGAAATGGACAACGGCGGCGCGGTCATTCTCACGGTGGCACGCTACAGAACGACCGTCTCCGAATGCTACGACGGCATCGGTCTCACGCCCGATTATCAAGTCGAGAACGAGGACGAAAAGGTCGACGCTCAGTACAACAAAGCTGTGGAGATTCTTCTTGCAAGTGAATAATCCTCACAAGGACGGAGCTTTTCCGTCCTTTTTTGTTTTTGTAGGGGCTGATGCCTATATAAGCCCGCAAATAATGCAAAGACAAACACGGGGCGATGTTGGCATCGCTCCCTACATCACGTTCGGCAAATTATTCTGTGAGATGCGGACGCCCGAAGGGCGCCCCTACAAAAAGAAATGCCCCTCTATAAGGGGGCGGAAAAAGGCATTTTTGCAATGGAAAACCGTTGATTATTGAAAAAATTTAAAAGATTTTTCGTTACTATTTACTAACATTGTACAAAATACAGTTAAATAAATAAAATATATCTCCTCCCCCTTTTCAACAGTGGCAGATTGTGGTATAATCATTATGTGTATTTATAAGATAAGATAAAAAGTCTGCTATAGCACGGCAGACCCTAAGTTATATTGGAGGGTATCAACATGAAAGAAAAAGAGCTTTATCGCGTATGGTGCGAGAATGCCACTGCCGACCCCGACCTCGCCGCAGAGCTTGCGGAGATAAAGGACGACGAGGAAGCGATAAATGACAGGTTCTACCGCGACCTCGAATTCGGTACGGGCGGTCTGCGCGGTGTCATCGGCGCAGGTACCAACCGCATGAACATATACACCGTAAAGCGCGCTACTCAGGGCTTTGCGGACTACCTCAACCAGGAGTACAAGAACCCCAGCGTCGCTATCTCCTTCGACAGCCGCATCAAGAGCGATGTCTTCTCGAAGGCGGCGGCAGAGGTGCTCGCGGCTAACGGCATCAAGGTGCATATCTACAGCGAGCTCATGCCTACTCCCTGCCTGTCATGGGCAGTGCGCGCGCTCAAGTGTCAGGGCGGCATCATGGTCACTGCGAGCCACAACCCCGCCAAGTACAACGGCTACAAGGTTTACGGCGAGGACGGCTGTCAGATAACTCTGCGCGGCGCTGAGATAATCCTCGAGAAGATAAACTCCCTCGACATCTTCAAGGACGTCAAGTCCTCGGACTTCGACGAGGAGCTCAAAAAGGGCAACATCAGCTACATCGGTCAGGACGTCATTGAGGCTTTCTATCAGCGCGTCCTCGCCGAGGGCATCAACACCGACCTCTGCGCTTCGAGCGGCTTGAAGGTCGTATATACGCCTCTCAACGGCACAGGCAACAAGCCCGTCCGCGAGGTGCTCAAACGCATCGGCATCACTGACGTGACCGTTGTCAAGGAGCAGGAGAATCCCGACGGAAACTTCCCGACCTGTCCCTACCCGAACCCCGAGATTCGTGAGGCTCTCGAGGTAGGTCTGAGATACTGCAAGGAGGTCAAGCCCGACCTTCTCCTCGCAACTGACCCCGACTGCGACCGCGTCGGCATCGCTGTCCCCGACGGCGACGACTACGCTCTGTTCAGCGGCAACGAGGTAGGAGCTCTGCTCCTCGAGTACATATGCAGTCAGCGCAAGGCTAAGGGCACTATGCCCGCGAACCCAGTCGCTGTCAAGACCATTGTCACTACCGACATCGTCGCTTCTATCTGCAAGGAGTACGGCGTCGAGATGATAGACGTGCTCACAGGCTTCAAGTTCATCGGCGAGCAGATTGGCTTCCTCGAGGCTAAGGGCGAGGAAAACCGCTATATCTTCGGCTTTGAGGAGAGCTACGGCTACCTCTCGGGCGGATATGTCCGCGATAAGGACGCTGTTGACGCTTCCATGCTCATCTGCGAAATGGCGGCTTACTACCGCACCAAGGGCATCACGCTCCTTCAGGCGCGCGAGAATATGTACAAGAAGTACGGTATGTTCTACCAGACCCTCTACAGCTTCACTTTCGAGGGCGAGAGCGGCATGAGGAAAATGGACGAGATTATGACTACGCTCCGCAACACGCCTCCCACGGAGATTGCGGGACTCAAAGTTGTCAAGTTCGAGGACTACAAGACCTCCGTCCGCAAGGATATCCTCACGGGCGCAGAGAGCGAGATAACCCTCCCGAAGTCGAACGTGCTCGCGTTCTACCTCGAGGGCGGCTCGAAGGCTATCGTTCGTCCCTCGGGCACGGAGCCCAAGATAAAGACCTACCTCACCGCCAAACAGCCCGACCTCGCGTCGGCTCAGGCGCTCGAGAAGAAGCTCTGCGAGGACTTCTCACGCAACTTCAAGTAATAGCAAAGGCGGACGCAAGTCCGCCTTTTTAATTGAGAATGGAGAATGAATGTAGGGGCGAGTTCCGCTCGCCCGCTGATATGCCTGTAATTGTCGAACGCCCGAAGGACGCCCCTACAGATATTCCGTTTATCGCGTGTGTTTCGGTAAGTTGCGGGCGCTCGGATAAGCAGCGCACCAAATCTTTGATTTGGATTGCGATGCTATATGCAGCTTTGCTGTAATGCGCCCCTACAAAACGAAGCCGTTGGCATTCGGGGATTTGCGGACGTCCAAAGGGCGCCCCTACAGATACTCCGTTTATCGCGTGTGTTTCGGTAAGTTGCGGGCGGCGAAACGCCGCCCCTACAATATGTTGCCGCAGACAATGCGTAAGGCACGGGCGCTCGGATAAGCAGCGCACCAAATCTTTGATTTGGATTGCAATGCTATATGCAGCTTTGCTGTAATGCGCCCCCTACAAAACGAAGCCGTTGGCATTCGGGGATTTGCGGACGCCCGAAGGGCGCCCCTACAGTTTCAAATTAAAACAAAAAAATAAATCTGTGCAGGCTTGACAGGTGCGTGAGTCTATGATATAATTAATTACTGTAATGTATATTGGCACTACTGTCTAAAGGAACTGATGGGCTGCACGATTATACAGAAATAATCCATGGAGGTGAAAATCGTGAAAGAGGGAATCCATCCTACAATGTACAAGACCACAATTACCTGCCACTGCGGTAACGTGATCGAGACAATGTCCACAAAGGAGAACATCAAGGTTGAAATCTGCTCTAAGTGCCATCCGTTCTACACAGGCAAGCAGAAGCTTGTTGACACAGGCGGACGCGTTGACAGATTCAAGAAGCGTTTCAATCTCGATAAGTAATCCAAGAGCCGCTCAAACGAGCGGCTTTTTCCATAAGATGCAAGCTGTAGGGGCGAGTTCCGTTCGCTCTCTTGCGGACGCCCGAAGGGCGCCCCTACAATAAACGAAATACGCGGAGGTGCAATATGAACTATCTGACCATAGCCGAGCCCGCCGAAGCCTCGTTCGTGGAGAAAAAGTCCGAATTTATCGGGTATATCGCTCCCGTGAAGAATGGCGACGAGGCTGTCGAATTCATCAATAAGATAAAGTCCATGCACCGCAAGGCGCGCCACAACGTCTACGCGTACATCGTGCGGCAGGACAACATCTCCCGCTACTCGGACGACGGCGAGCCGCAGGGCACTGCGGGAGTCCCCGTCCTCGACGTCCTGCAAAAGCGCGGGCTGACGGACGTATGCGTCGTGGTGACCCGCTACTTCGGAGGCATTCTCCTCGGCGGAGGAGGTCTCGTGCGCGCGTACTCCCATGCGGCGGCGCTCGCCTGTGACGCGGCACAGCTCATGGATATGCGGCTCTGCCACAGACTGCGTATCACCGCGGATTACGGTATGTACGGCAAGATAAGCTACATCCTTCCGAGCTTCGACACGATGACCGAGAGCTCCGACTTCGGCACTGACGTCGCGCTGGAGATACTGGTGCTGTCGGAGAAGCTCGACGCTTTGACTACGGAGCTGACCGAGGTCACGAACGGAGCCGCTAAAATTGAGGATTTGGGCGAGCTGTACGGTGATTTTTCGTCCGTGATAAAAAATTCCTGAAATTTTAAAGGGATTTTCACGTTTCTGGAGTATAAGTATTATAAAGACTAATTATGTAGGGGCGAGTTCCGCTCGCCCGCCAGTTTGTCGGTATTTATCGGGCGCTCAGATAAGCAGCGCACCAAATCTTTGATTTGGATTGCGATGCTATATGCAGCTTTGCTGTAATGCGCCCCTACAGGTTCGTTTGAAATATCTCGCCCGCGGATTCTTTGCATAATTGCGGAACGCCGAGGGCGGCGTTCCCTACACGGATAAAAGCGACCGCAACCTATGGTAGGGGCGGATATTATCCGCCCACAAACGGCAAGCTCTCAGCACCAAAGGGGTGATAGAATGACTGTAAGAGAACAGTACGAGATAACAGAAGTCGGTATACTGAGCAAATTCGCGTGTACGAGCGTGAATGAGGAGATGATACGCCGCGAGCGCCACGAGGACAAGTGCCCGTTCCGCACCGAGTTCCAGCGCGACCGTGACCGCATAATCCACTGCAACACCTTCCGCAGACTGAAGCGTAAAACGCAGGTGTTCCTGTCTCCCGTCGGAGACCACTACCGCACACGCCTCACGCACACGCTCGAGGTCTCGCAGATAGCGCGTACCATTGCGCGCGGTATGCGGCTAAATGAAGACCTCACGGAGGCGATAGCGCTCGGTCACGACCTCGGACACTCCCCGTTCGGACACTGCGGAGAGCGCATACTCGACGAGATATGCCCCCACGGCTTCAAGCACTACGAGCAGAGCGTGCGCGTGGTGGAGTCGCTCGAGAAAAAGGGCGCAGGACTCAACCTCACCTACGCCGTGCGCGACGGCATACTCTGCCACACGAACAGGGTCGCCGCGACAAAGGAGGGCAATATCGTCCGTCTCGCGGACACTATCGCCTACATCAACCACGATATCGAGGACTCCGTCCGCGCAGGCATCCTCGACCCGAACGACCTGCCGAACGACTGCGTGCGGGTACTCGGCAACACCAAGACAAAGCGCATCACCACGCTCATCGCCTCGGTCATCGAGCACGGAGCGTATGAGATAGACTTCGCGCCGCAGATTCGCAAGGCGCACGACGACCTCAAAGCCTTCATGTTCCGCAAGGTGTACACCAATCCCGCCGCAAAGCAGGAGGAGGAAAAGGCTGTACAGCTCATATCCAAGCTGTACGAGTACTTCATCGCGAACATAAACAAGCTCCCCGAGGAGTACCGCGTCATAGCGAAAAAGACCGACCCAGACAGGGCTGTCTGCGACTACATCTCGGGCATGAGCGACAGCTACGCGGTAGACCTCTACACCGAGCTGTTCGTCCCCAAGTTCTGGAAGTGACCCGCATGGTTAAAAACGACGAATTCCTCTACAGGCTGAGGGAGGCGAACCCGATAGAGACGGTCATGGGCGAGTATGTCACCCTCATCCGCCGCGGACGCAACTACGTCTGCAACTGCCCTTTCCACTCGGAGAAGACCCCCTCGTGTACCATTTTTCTCGACAGAGACCCGCATTTCTACTGCTTCGGCTGTGGGGCGGGCGGAGACGTCATCACCTTCATCATGAAGGTCGAAAACCTCGACTTCATGGACGCTGTCAGGTTCCTCGCGGAGCGAAGCGGCATGGAAGTCCCCGAGAAGAACGACCGCAACAGCCTCTCCGCTCAGCGCAGGACTCGCATCTACGAGATGAACCGCCTCGCCGCCAACTTCTTCTACGCAAACCTCATCAAGGGCGAAAACAAGGCGGGTCTGCAATACTTCTACAAGCGAAAGCTCACTCCCGCGACGATAAAGAAGTACGGGCTCGGCTTCGCGTCGGACTCCTTCTACGAGCTGACGAATATGCTCCGCTCAAAGGGCTACTCCGAGGACGAGATAGTCGACGCGTGGCTCGGCGGACGCTCGCAGAAAACGAACAAGATTTACGATATCTTCCGCAACCGCGTGATGTTCCCGATAGTTGACCTCCGCGGCAATATAATAGGCTTCGGCGGGCGCGTCCTCGACGACAGCAAGCCGAAATACCTCAACACGGGCGCTACCCCAGTCTTTGACAAGGGAAGCAACCTCTTTTCGATGAACTTCGCAAAGAACGCCGACCAGAAACGACTCATCCTCTGTGAGGGATATATGGACGTCATCGCCGTGAATCAGGCGGGCTTCGAGAATGTCGTGGCTACGCTCGGAACGGCTATAACGCCCAATCAGGCGCGTCTGATAAGCCACTACTGCGACGAGGTCGTCATCGCGTACGACAGCGACGGAGCGGGTCAGAACGCCACCCAGAAAGCGATAAACCACTTCTCGGACGTGGGTCTGCGCACGCGTATCCTCCACATGGACGGCGCCAAAGACCCTGACGAGTATATCAAGAAGTTCGGAGCTCAGCGCTTCCGCAACCTCATCGAAGGCTCCGACGACGCCAACAACTTCATGCTCGACCGCTGTGAGGAGGGGCTCGACCTCGACTCCGAGAGCGGCAAGGTGGAGCTGTTAAAGCGCGTATCACGGGTGCTCGCGGGCATAGAGTCGCCGCTCGAGCGCGAGGTGTACATTTCCCGCACGGCTAAGAAGTGCGACATCTCCGCGGAGGTGCTCAAAAGCCACATCAACGAGATGATACGCATAAAAAAGGCGGGAAAGAAAAAGGAAGAATGGCGCAATATCAAGGCAAAAGCCGCCTACGTGAGAGACGACGTCAACCCCGAAGCCGTGCAGTTCCGCAGGGAGGCTAAGGCGGAGGAGACGATAATCAGCTACCTGCTCAGACGTCCCGAGGACGCCGAGAAGATAGGCGCGGCGGCTCCGCCCGAGATATTCGTCACCGCGTTCAATAAGCGCGTGTATTCGGCTCTGCTTCGGGCTATCCGTGAGAGCGAGCACTTCACGCTCTCGCTCATTGCGGACGAGTTCACACCGCAGGAAATGGGCAGGATAAGCGGCATTGTCGCCGCGAACCGCGAGTTTGGCATAACCGAGAAGGCGATGCTCGACTGCGCCGAGTCGCTCAGACAGCACCGCTCCCCTGCGGGTACGGACGGGAATATTTCCGACGACGACCTGCGCGATTTGTTCAGCAAGAAGCGGCATTGAACTGCGCGGAGATTGCTTCCGCCTTTAACAAAGTTGGACGCGAAACCGAAAGTTTCGCTCAAGCCTTTTCAAAGGCTTGCGGGTCGAGGGCAGAGCCCCGCGGGGTTCGGGGCAGAGCTCCGACGGGTTCCAAGGGCAGAGCCCTTGGTCGCCGTCTATGGCGGCGAAACATTCGCATTTAATTGTAATCTGCCCTTCGCAAACAATCCAGTGAATTGTTTGCGAACGCGACATCTGCCGTTTACGTTGGCGCGGGCGAGCGGAACTCGCCCCTACACAATACGTATCAACAAGCAAATCCCGCACACGGGCGAGCGGAACTCGCCCCTACACAAAACGTATAACAGAAACTCCGTAGGGGCGCCCTTCGGGCGTCCGCGGGTACGCGTCATATTGACGGACCGCCAAAGGCGGCCCCTACAATAGCATACAAATCTTCACATAAAGCAAAATTCAGGAGGAATCATAATGGATTCAAAAAAGAACACCATTGACTCGCTCATAGAGCAGGGTCAGGCAAACGGAAAGCTCACCACAAAGGAAATCACCGACGCTCTCGAGGAGCTCGACTTCGACGTCGACCAGATAAACAGCTTCTACGACAGATGCGAGGCGCTCAACATCGAGATCGTCGAGGACATGAACGTCGATACAGACCTGAAAATAGGCATGGATTCGTCCATAACCGACGACCTCGAGATGGCACTCTCCACCGAGGGCATCGCTATCGACGACCCCGTCAAAATTTACCTCAAGGAAATAGGACGCGTGCCGCTCCTCACCACCGAGGAGGAGATAGAGCTCGCCCAGCGTATGGCTAAGGGCGACAAGTACGCGAAAAAGCGCCTTTCCGAGGCTAACCTCCGTCTCGTTGTCAGCATCGCGAAGAAGTACGTCGGCAGAGGTATGCAGTTCCTCGACCTCATTCAGGAGGGCAACCTCGGTCTTATCAAGGCGGTCGAAAAGTTCGACTACACCAAGGGCTTCAAGTTCTCGACCTACGCGACATGGTGGATTCGTCAGGCTATCACCCGTGCTATCGCCGACCAGGCGCGTACTATCCGCATCCCCGTACATATGGTCGAAACTATCACCAAGGTCAAGAAGGTCTCCAGCCAGCTCCTCCACGAGAACGGTCACGACCCCAGCCCCGAGGAGATAGCCGAGAAGCTCAATATGCCCGTGGACAAGGTCCGCGAGATAATGCGCGTCGCTCAGGACCCCGTCTCGCTCGAGACTCCTATCGGCGAGGAGGAGGACAGCCACCTCGGCGACTTCATCCCCGACGACGACGCTCCCGCTCCTGCGGAGGCTGCCTCGCACACACTGCTGAAGGAACAGCTCAATGAGGTGCTCAACACCCTCACAGACAGGGAGGCTAAGGTGCTCAAGCTCCGCTTCGGTCTCGAGGACGGCAAGGCTCGCACCCTCGAGGAGGTAGGTCAGCGCTTCGACGTAACTCGTGAGCGTATCCGCCAGATAGAGGCAAAGGCTCTGCGTAAGCTCCGCCACCCCAGCCGAAGCAAGAAAGTAAAGGATTTCCTCGATTAATGGATAATAACAATAAGCAGGGTCGGGACTACGGTCTCGACCTTATGCGCGTACTGATGACCGTTTTCGTCGTCGGCATTCACGTACTGCAAAGGGGTGGTATGCTCGGCGTCTGTCGCGACTCCTACCCGAGGAGAGGCTTTGTTGCCATAGGACTGTTTTTTGCGGTGACCTGTGCCGTCAACGGCTTTGCGCTGATATCGGGCTATGTCGGGATAAGCGCGAAATACAGGTTCTCACGCATACTGTGGCTGTATTTCACCGTCTCGTTCTACAATGTGCTGATACCTGCGGTGTTCCGCTTCCGATACGGCTACGTCATCGACGATACGGTAAAGCTCCGTGCGCTGTTCCCGTTCGCATATGAGGCAAACTGGTACTTCACGGCATACCTCGGTATGTTCCTGCTGATACCGTTCCTGAACGCCGCCGTAAAGCATCTCGACCGCAAACAATGTATCGCCGCCTTTTCCGCTCTGGCAATTTTCTTCTCGCTGATACCGACTGTGCTGTATATGTTCTTCGACGAGGGCTTCGACAAGAACGTATTCAAGCTCTCATCAGGCTACAGCGCGCTGTGGCTGTCGGTGCTCTACCTCGTGGGAGCGGCAGTCCGCGAGCATGACCTGTTCAGCAGGGTGCCGCGCTGGAGCGGACTTGTCTGCTATCTTGTGACGACCTGCCTCGGAGCGGTGCTAACCGCTCTCGGCTACTACCGCGCAGAAATACCGATAGAGCCGCTCTCGAATTACATCTCGCCGCTCGTCATCATACAGGCGCTCTCGCTCCTGATATTCCTACGCGGGATGAAGCTGCCGAAAATCGCCTGCAAGGTCATAGGCTTCTTCTCGCCGCACTCGTTCAGTATCTACATCATCCACACTCAGGACGCAGTATGGACGATTTGGCTCGCGGGACGCTACGCCGAGCGTACTCAGACTACGTTCACGGCTATGCTCCCCGTGATGTTCGTATTCTATACGCTGTCGCTGTACGGCTTGTGCCTCATCGCGGATATGCCCCTGCACTACGGGATAAAGCTGTTCCGCAGCGCAGTCGGCAGGCTGAGAGCACGAAAAACGGACGCTTCATAATAAGCGTTCAGGCTCCCGATATACTTCGGGAGCTTTTTTGCTTCCCGAACATCAGAGCGCTTGTCTTAATAAATCGTGAATATTTCCCCGCGGCTGTTGCAAAATCTTTTGGATTATGTTATAATAATAATGACATATTATCGTTTTTTTCTATACCAATACGGTGTGCTGCTCACCATGAAAGCAGCTCCGCGGATATGCGGGTAAAAGGAGCGTTTATGAGTATTTTCGACCTTTCAAAAAAACCTCCTGAGCTTAGTCACGACTGGGAAGTATTCCAGCAGTTCGTCGGCAATATCGGCGCCTTCACCTACATCGCCAAGGAGAAGTCCGCCTACTTCGACGAGTCTGCGTGCCGTATGCTCGCCTGTACGAGTACTAAGCTCAATGAATTCGAGTTCTTCAACCTCCTCGAGAAGATATCCAAGTCCCCCGTCGAGGGTCAGAAGCACATCTACCGCTTTACGAACAACAATACCACCAAATACATCAAGATGAACATCTACGAGAGCAGCGACGAGTGGCTCGGCTTCGTGCAGGACTTCTCACGCCAGTTCTCGGAAAACAGCGACAGCAGCAGCTTCATCGAGTATGACCCCGTTATGCGTCTGCCGTCGTATCCGTCGTTCTCGCAGAAGATAAAGAAGCTCCTGCCCGACGTCAAGAACTGCTGTCTCGCGACGCTCTACCTCAACGGCATCGAGAAGCTCGGCTCGTTCCTGACTGTAGACAGCACAAACAGCTGTATCGCCTCGGTAGCAGAGACCCTCAAGAGCTTCTCGGGCGAGAACATCATCATCGGAGCAAAGTCCAACTACGAGATATTCGCATTCTTCATGAACTGCGACAAAATGCAGATATACAATGTCCTCAACAGCATGGACGAGGCGGTGCAGAACTGCATACTCACCGACGACTTCGGCGAGATAATCGACATCTCCGACAAGAGCCGCCTCAGCCTTTCTATCGGCTGTTCGTCATATCCCGACGAGGCGTCCGACTTCAATATGCTCGTCAACTACTCAGAGTTCGCGCTGTATGAGGCGCGCGCAGACCGCAGACACGTCATCAACTGGTTCTCGGAGGAGAACTACGTCCGCGAGAAGGACTCCTACAAGAACGCTCAGCTCCTGACTCGTATCGTCATGGAGAACACGCTCATGTACTACGTTCAGCCTATCGTCGAGACGACTACGGGCGAGATAGTAGCGTATGAGGCTCTCATGCGAACCGTCGGCGACATCAAAATGGAGCCGAAGCAGATACTCTCTATCGCCTCGGGACAGAATAACCTCTACGCGATAGAAAAGCTCACCTTCTTCAATACTATGCGCCTCCTGAGTGAGAATCAGCAGGTATTCGCCAACAAGAAGCTCTTCATCAACTCGATGTCGGAGTGCCTCCTCACCGAGGAGGACTTCAACGAGCTCTACCTCACGTTCGGCGAGCTCCTCGAGAAGGTCGTCATCGAAATAGTCGAGGACAGCGACGCTACTCCCGAGGGTATCGAGACCCTCCGCAAGCGGCTCGCCTTCACGCACTCTCAGCTCGCTATCGACGACTACGGCACGGGCTATTCCAACTCCACCAACCTGCTCAAGTACAAGCCCGACTACGTCAAGATAGACCGCTCGCTCATCGCGGATATCCACAACGACCTCAAGAAGCAGCAGCTCGTTACGCAGATAATCGAGTTCTGCCGCGATAATCAGCTCCAGTCGCTCGCCGAGGGAGTCGAGACCGCGCAGGAGCTCAAGACTGTGATACGCCTCGGAATCGACCTCGTACAGGGCTACTACACGTCCAAGCCGAAGCCGCTCTTCCTCGACAGCATAGCCAAGGACGTCAAGGACGAGATAATCAAGACCAACCTCGAGACCCGTCCCAACGGCACGCGCAAGATTTACACCGCAAGAAACGACACGGAGATTGACCTCCTCAAGCTCGCGCTCGAGAAGTACACCGATATCCACATCTACCAGAGCAAGCTCACTATCGTCGGCGACCCCGACAAGCAGGTCAAGATGAATATAGCTGTCATGGACAACCACAGCTGCGAGCTCACGCTCAAAAACGTCAATATGGTCAGCGGCAACAGCAAGCCGACCATTGCCGTCGGCGAGTACGCACGGCTCGTGCTCATCGCCTCCAAGACCAATAAGCTCGGTTATTCAGGCATTTACGTGCCTATGGGCTCGCAGTTCGAGCTGACGGGCAAGGGCTCGCTCACTATCGACTGCTACGCCTCCGCGGGCATCGGAATCGGCAACGACTACGACCACGGCTACGGCGATATCACCGTCGATATGCAGGGCACGCTCGAGATAATCTGCAACGGCATGGAGACCGTCTGCATAGGCGGCGGCTACAACGACGACGAGTCCGAGATAAAGCTCGTCTCGGGCAAGACGAAGCTCTATATGTACAGTCAGAACGGTCTCGCGATAGGAAGCTACAACGGCGACGCAAATGTCGAGATAGACGAGAAGTGCGACCTCGATATCACCGTCTCGGGCATCAAGGTCACTGGTATAGGCAGCTGCCGCGGCATAGCTACGGTATCCTGTGCGGCTGATATCAACATCTCATGCACGGGAGCTCAGGCGGTCGGCATAGGCTCGCTCGAGGAGGGCGAGGGCAGTATCCTCATCAGGAAGGGGCGCGTCAACATCAAGATGCGCTCGGCTAAGCACTCGTGTATCGGCGCGATAGACGGCGACGTCAACACCAAGATAATGAACGCCGAAATTATCATCGACTCCGAGGGCGACTTCGCCACGGGTATAGGCGACCCTCAGGGCAGCGGCAACGTCTTCATCATGGACTCCGCCGTAACGATGAATATGCTCTGCGGCAACCCGAACGACATCTGCTCGGGCAGCGGCGACGTTCAGATACAGAACTCGACTATCAATTCCGTGGTCAATAACCGCAAGGTCCAGCACGGGTCGAACTGAGCTGTCAGAGCTCAGACTGTAGTGGCGAGTTCCGCTCGCCCGCCAAACTGTCAGCAATAATCGGGCGCACGGATAAGCAGCACACCAAATCTTTGATTTGGATTGTGATGCTATATGCAGCTTTGCTGTAATGCGCCCATACATGGCAACTTTGTAGGGGCCGCCTTTAGCGGTCCGAAAGCAATCAATAAATGCGGACGCCCGAAGGGCGCCCCTACACGGTGAATGTGTAGGGGCTGATACCTACATCAGCCCGCAAATAATGCAAAGACAAACGCGGGGCGATGTGGTCATCGCCCCCTACAACAGCAAAAATGCAGGGAATGCCGCACTCGGCGTCCCACAAAAACATAACAGAAAGTAAGGTAAATCAAATTATGAAGCTTGGTATGGTAGGTCTGCCCAACGTGGGCAAAAGCACCCTTTTCAACGCACTGACTAACGCAGGCGCGGAGTCCGCAAACTATCCGTTCTGCACTATCGAGAAAAACGTCGGCATCGTTTCCGTCCCCGACGAGAGACTCGATAAGCTCGCGGAGATGTACGAGCCCGACAAGTTCACGCCCGCTACGCTCGAATTCGTCGACATCGCAGGTCTCGTTAAGGGCGCTTCCAAGGGAGAGGGTCTCGGCAACAAGTTCCTCGCCGATATCCGCGAGGTGGACGCTATCGTCCACGTTGTACGCTGCTTCGAGGACGGCAACATCGTCCACGTCGACGGCAGCATCAATCCCCTCCGTGACATCGAGACTATCAACCTCGAGCTCATTTTCTCAGATATCGAAATGGTCGACAGACGTATCGACCGCGCTATGAAGGCTGCAAAGGGCGATAAGAAGTACCTCGCCGAGGTCGACTTCCTCAAGCGCCTCAAGGCTCACCTCGAGGAGGGCAAGTCCGCACGCGGCTTCGACTTCACCGACGAGGAGCGCGAGCTCATCAAGTCGACTCCCCTGCTCTCGGCAAAGCCTGTAATTTACGCGGCTAACCTCAGCGAGGACGACTTCGTCAACAACATCGAAACAAACGAGAACTATCAGCAGGTGCGCAAGCTCGCCGAGGAGGAGCACTCCGCGGTTCTGCCGATATGCGCGCAGACCGAGGCTGAGATAGCCGAAATGGACGACGAGGACAAGAAGATGTTCCTCGCGGAGCTCGGGCTCGAGGTGTCGGGTCTGAACCGCATCATCAAGGAGGGCTACGCTCTGCTCGGTCTTATCTCCTACCTCACCGCAGGCAAGCCCGAAGTCCGCGCGTGGACTATCAAGAAGGGCACAAAGGCTCCGCAGGCGGCTGGCAAGATACATACCGACTTCGAGAAGGGCTTCATTCGCGCGGAGGTCATCTCGTTCGACGACCTCATGGCGTGCGGCTCTATGGCGGCGGCAAAGGAAAAGGGACTTGTCCGACTCGAGGGTAAGGAGTACGTGATGCAGGACGGCGATATCGTATTGTTCAGATTCAACGTTTGATAAAGTAGGGGCGGATATTAGGCTGCTCCCCTTAACGGAAAAAGCGGGATACCGAGCCGTAAACTTACGGCTCATATTTAGTAACCTGCGAATCCGCCAGAGGGGGCTCCCCTTATCCACCCACCATACGTATAACTCCGCACATCAAAAAAGCTGACCTTTCGGTCAGCTTTTTTTTGTTTCTCAGTCCCAGGTGGGAGTGCCTCCTGTGGAAGCTATCGAGTAGTACACGAGTATGCGCGAGGCGTCCTTCGCGTCGATGAGCTTGTCGCCGTTGACGTTCGCCGCCTTCTTCTGCGCCTCGGAGAGGTCTCCCTCGGCGCCTGTCGACATCTTCGAGTAGTACACCAGTACCTTCGAGGCGTCCTTTGCGTCGACCTTGCCGTCCACGTTGACGTCGCCGAGCGTGAACGCATTGAGGTGATACGCTACTGTGACAACGCCCTCAGCGTCGGTAGCGTCCCAGTCATTGTCGGAGATGACATCGTCGACCGTGAACGTGTATTTGAGCTCCTTAAAGCTGTCGGGATTATCGTTGCCGTCGGGAACGGTGAACTCCGCAGTAAACGGCTTCACGCCCGCACCTGTGGGGGTGACTGTGAGGAGGTAGTTGCGGTAGTCGTCCTCGGTATTGTCCCTGCCCTCGATATCAAAGGTAGCGGTTGTGTTCTCGGCGAGCTCCTTCACGTAGTACGGCTCAGCCTTGCCCTCGGGAGAATCGAAGGTGATGCTCACGTTCGCGCTCATGCCTGCGGGGAGAGCTACGGTCACACTGCCGTTGACGTCGTTCTTGTTGAAGTGCGGGAAAACGGGCTCCTCTGCCGCGAAAGCGTTCACGGCGGGCATTACAGCCAGTACTGCGGCTGTAAGGGAGGCTGAAAGCAGTTTTTTCTTTATCATGGTCACTGTTCCTTTCTGATGAGTTTATCTGCGGGTACCTCGACCGAGACGGCGTGACCGTCACCGCACTGAGTGAACACCTCAATGCTGTCGAACTCTTTATCCGCGGGGATATATGCCGTGAAGCCGTTTCCGCAGTCGGAGTACTCGCTCGCGCGGAAGGCTTCATAAGTTGTGCCGTTCACTGTCAGGTACACGCCAGCGTCGTCACCGCTGAAGAAGCTCTCGGGGAGGGCTCCCGTCAGGAGGGTATACGCGCCGTTCTGACCGATATATACGGGTATCTGCGACCAGTCTATGATGGGGCAGTTCTCCTTTTTGCTGAACTCTCCGAAATACTTTGACGGAGTGAAGAACGCCGTCCCCTCTCCGACCTCGGGAGCGGGCATGAGCGGCGCTGTCTGAGCCAGCCGCGGAAGGTTTCGCTCCGCGAGCTCGACTATCACCGTGTCGAACCTCTCAAGTATAGCCTCGTCGAAGCGGTAGGGCGTGATGCGCGAGAATTCGGCGCTTGCGAACATCTCCGCCATATACGGCAGAAGCGCCTCGCCGAAGGAGTCGCGGTACATGAGCAGGCTCCCCTCTCCGCCCTCGCAGAGCGTGTCTATCGTGATGTCGTCGAGCGCCTTGAAGCGTCCCTGATACTCATAGGTGAAGCTGTAGTCGCTGTTGACCTGTGTGTCCTTTGCGTCCTCGGAGGGATATATCATCGCCGCGAGGTCTCCGAGGCGCCCGTTCGGCTCGACCGTCCAGTTGTCCGCGGGACAAGCCTCCCTGTCGAGAGCGCTCATTATCGCGGAATGTCCCGCATACGCGCCGAGGTTGTTCCAGTGGGTGTCGGTCGCGTGGTAGAGCGGTATGCTCGAGCCCGTATCCGCGAGAGCCGCCCTCATGTCGAGGCAGAAGCTCTCCCCCGCAAGCCCCGCCATGATGAGCTCATAGTTGTCGGGAGCGTCCGCGGGAACGTAGTTATACGGCATATGCTCGGGACATATCGAGCTCTTGTTCGGAGCGGAGAAGAAGAGGAAGCGCTTGCCGTTCTGCTCACAGCAGTCATTGACGAGCCGCAGGTCGCGGCAGATACCGCTGACCTGACGCGGGCTCAGCGTATTGATGTTGAGGTAGTCGTCAGCTGTAGGCGCGTAGTACAGCCAGCCGTCCGTGCCGTCGATGACGTCGGTATTCGGCGAGGTCGCAGTCAGCGCCGTCTTGATGCGTCCGTCGGCGGTGACGAGCTGCTGACGGAAGGCGAAGTGCTCGGAGAAGTAGTCCCCGAGGTCTGAAAGATAGTTTATGTTGAAGTCGCCCTCAGCCGTTTTCAGCTTCGGGAGCTCCGAAAGAGCGCGGTTTTCCTTGGATTCGCCGCCCTTCACGAACGGCATGAGCACCGTCGGGACGAGGCACAATCCTATGAAAGCGCCCGAATAAAGCCTGTAAAGTGTGTTCTTTTTCATCGCGGCACCTCCTCAGAATCTGAAATAGATGAACGGGTTGTAGGAAGCCGACGAGAGCGTCACTGCGCAGAGCAGGAACAACACCGCCGTCACCGCGTATGAGCAGACCTCGCACACGCCCGCGTGCTTTGAGCCCTGCGCCCGCTTCGCTATCGCGGGTATCACGGGAGCGGAGAATACCACCGCCGCCGCAAGCATTATCAGGTACATCGGCGTGAGCTGTGACATGAACATCGCCCATCTGACGTCGCCGCCCGCAGGTACGAACATATGCCCTATGAAGCGGCACGCTGTCGGGAGGTCGTCCGCGCGGAAGAATACGAATGCGAGTATCGTCACCGCGACTGCGTAGATGTGTCTGAACGGTCTGAGCCACTTGTCGGGCTTGAGAATCTTGTAGGACTCCAGCATCATGAAGCCGCCGTTTATCAGTCCCCACACGATGAAGTTGAGGCTCGCGCCGTGCCAAAGTCCCGTGCAGAAGAAAACCGCCAGCTTGTTGAACGCGGTGCGGAGCTCGCCCTTGCGGTTGCCGCCGAGCGGTATGTACAGGTACTCCTTGAACCATGTTGACACGCTGATGTGCCACCTGCGCCAGAATTCCTGCATGGACTGAGAGATGTAGGGGTAGTTGAAGTTCTCGCGGAACTTAAAGCCGAACATTGCTCCGAGACCTATCGCCATGTCGCTGTAGCCGCTGAAGTCGAAGTATATCTGGAAAAGGTAGGATACGGCTCCGAGCCATGCGAGCGGAACCGAGAGCTCGTCCGTGCCGAGCCCGTATACGTAGTCCGCCGCGAGAGCCATAGTGTTCGCGATGAGGAGCTTCTTGGAGAGTCCCGTGATGAAGCGGCGTATGCCGCGCGCGGTCTGCTCGGGAGTGCCCCTGCGGTTGTCTATCTGGTCGGCAATGTCGTAATACTTGACGATAGGACCTGCGATAAGCTGCGGGAAGAACGTGATGTACAGCGCGAGCTTGTACGGGTTCTTCTGGATGTAGCGAGGGTCCTTGTAGGAGTCGATAACGTAGGACATCGCCTGAAAGGTGTAGAACGAAATGCCTATAGGCAGCGCGATGTGCGGTACGGGAAGCTTCACAAAGGGAAGCATATTCAGCGTCTCCGCCGAAAAGCCCGCATACTTGAATATGCCGAGCATTACGAGGTTAGCAGCAACGGCGGCTGCAAGAGCCGCCCTTCGCGCTTTGTTCTCTTTTTTCATCGCGAGACCGAACAGGTAGTTCATGATGATGGATATTATCATCAGCACGACTGCCTTCGGCTCGCCGTATGCGTAGAACGCGATGCTGAATATCAGCAGCAGCACGTTCTTCGCGGTCATTGTGGGTATCACGCGGTAGAGTATGTATACCGCCGTGAGGAATACGAACAGGAATACGGGACTGCTGAATACCAAAACAGCTCCCCCTTAGAATCCCGAATAGAACTCGAACGAAGAAACGGTGTCGCCGCTGTAGGAGAAGGTCAGCTCCTTGCTTCCATTGCTGTAGAACGAGCCGTCGCCGCCGTATGCAGCAATGACGTCGCTGCGCGAGCTGCCGACTGTTATGCCGTTGTCGGTGGAGTAGCTGCTGCTCTTTACAACGATATCATAGATGTACTCGCTGCCGTCATCAAGAACGTATGAGATAACGTCAACTCCGCTGTACTGGTATGTTATCTGAGCAGCACCGTTCGGGATACAGCCCTTGACAGGGTCAGACTTGTAATTGGGAGTGCCGAGAGCCGAGATAGCCGATGTGCTGAGGAGGTCGCCGTAGCCGAACGAATAAGCTGAATTCGCAGCAGGTGCGGGAGCCTCGGTCGGAGCCTCGGTAGGCTTCTCGGTCGGCTCAATTGTGGGAGTATCGTCCTCGTCCTTTGTAGCGGTGGTGGTCTCGGTGTCCTTGTCCTCGCCGTCAGCATCGGTAGTGGTCGAGCCTGTGCCCGATACCACTACTGCCGTAGCCGTAGTCTTTGTCGTAGTCGCAGTACCCGTGCCTGTGCCCTTGGTAGTTGTCTGCTCGCCCGAAGCTACTGTTACCTTGGGGAGAGCGACGGACACTGAGTCCTGCTCCACGTCCTTGCCGCACGAAACGGCAGCCATTGTACTGATGAGTGCTATCGCAGCGATAGCGATGATTTCCTTTTTCATATTTATCCTCCGGAATTATTTATAGCTTGTTATAACGTAGGCTGTTATCGTATAGCCCTTGCCTGTCGTGTAGTTGTTCACGTCATTGGGCTGATTCGGCTTTTTCAGGTAGTCTTCCGTCCTGCCGCTGAATCCGTTGCAGGTGTCGTAGTTGAGCCACTGACCGTTCACGAGAACCTGATTCCAGTAGTGCTCGCTGGTGTAAGCGCCCGTACCGTAAACAATACGCGTCTGATATCCAGCCTGCTTGAAGAGGATATCGGTGATAGCCGCAAAGTAGTAGCATACCACGTAGCGGTTGTCCATGGAGTAGTTCGCGAAGTAGGACCAGCCTATCTTCTGTACGTCCTCGAAGGACCTCGTAGCCTCCATGTACTTGTAGGCGTTGTTGCCGCGGACGTAGTTGTAGATAGCCTGCGGCGAGTTGCTTCCGATGCTCTTGAGGATGTTCTTGGCTCTTATCTGTGACTCGACGAGCGGAGCGGCTGAGCCGTCGTTGAGGAGGTTGAGGTCATCAATGACCATGTTCCTTGCCATAGCTCCCGACTCGAGGAAGTAGTACTTCTTGTCGTTGTACTCCAGCCAGCCCGTATGCATAGTGCCGTCAGCGTCGAAGTAGTACCAGTTGTCGTCTATCTTCTGCATACCGAACTGCATCGTGCCGTCCTCGCCGAAGTAGTACTTCTTGCCGTCGACGATGAGGCGTCCCGTAACGAACTGTCCTGTCTCGGAGCTGAAGCAGTACTTCTTGCCGTCTATCTCGGTTATGCCCGAAGCCATAACGCCGTCAGCGCCGAAGTAATACTTTGCGCCGTCTATCGTCTCCCACGTCGACTTTGCCATTTTGCCGTCAGAGCCGAAATAGTATTTCTTTCCGTCTATTTTGAGACGTCCCGTCTTCATGGCGGCGTCGGTCTCGTCGAAGTAGTAGGAATCGCCCTTGTAGGTTATGAGACCCGTCGCGCGCTTGCCGTCAGGTCCGAAGTAGTAGGTCTTGCCGTCGAGCTCGATGATGCCCTTGAACATCTTGAAGTCGTCGCCGAAGTAGTAGAAGTCGCCGCTGACCTTCTGTCTGCCGTTTATCGCGATGCCCTTCTCGTCGTGGTAGTAGGTGTCGCCGTCAACGGTCGTGAGTCCGAGCTCCTCCGCGAGAACGCCGTCCTCATCGAAGACGTAGTTCTTGCCGTCTATCGTGCAGAGACCCTTTGCGAAGGTCGAGTCCTCGTAGAAGTAATACTTCTTGCCCGAGATGAGCTGTCTGCCTGTGAGCATAACGCCGTCACTGCCGAACATATGAGGCGTGTTGCCTATCGTGACGGCACCAGTCATCATGCCGTCCTCGGGAGAGATGAAGTAGAACTTGTCGTCTATCTTTGATAGCCCCTCGGCAGCCTTGCCAGTCTCGGGGTAGTAGTAGTAGGACTTGTCGCCTATCTTCTGCCAGCCCGTGAGCTCCTTGCCGTCCTCGCCGAACAAGTAAGGAACGCCCTCTATGGTGAGCTCACCCGTTGCGAGAGTGCCGTCCTCCTTGGTGTAGAAGAAGCTGTCGCCCTCCTTGAAGAAGCCCTTCTCAGCTATGAGAACGCCCATATCGGAGAAGCGGTACTGCTTGCCGTCCTTATCGGTGAACAGTCCCGTGACCTTGCCGTCCTCCTTGGTTATGTAGTACTTTCTGCCGCAGTATTCCAGCCAGCCGTACACAGGCTTGCCCGTATCGGGAGCGTAGTAGAGTCGCTTGCCGCCGACCGTGCGCCAGCCCGTCTTGAGCACGCCGTTCTTGGAGAAGATGTACTTCTCGCCGTCTATCTCCTGCGTGCCTGTGAGGAAGGAGCCGTCAGCCTTGTAGTAGGTTATCCTGCCTGTTGTGTCGATGTGCCAGCCCTCTATCGAAGGTGTGACAGCGCTCGTAGTCGCGGGAGCAGTGCTCGTAGCGGGAGCGGCAGTCGTGGAGGCAGCCGCAGTTGTCGTAGTTGCCTGAGCAGTCGTAGTTGTCGCGGGAGCAACAGTAGTGGTCGAAGCCGCCGCCGTAGTCGTTGACGCAGAGGCAGCAGCCGTCGTTGCGGGGGCAGTAGAGATAGGGTCTCCCTCAGCTGCGTGTGCTGCTGCGGGAGCTGCAGCGAGGATAGTAACTGCCGCAGCAAAAGCGCAGATCAGCGTTTTGTTGTGTTTTTTCATAATTTCTCTCCTTTGGCTCAGAGAGCCTGCCGCTTTTGTCGGAAGCGGCGACCGTGATAAGTCCATATATGATTATATCAGTATACTCGCCCAAAGTCAAAGAAACAGGACAAAATTTGCAAATATTTTGCATCTGCGCGGCTTCTCCGACCGAACATGGCTATACATTATTATTATACAATGGCTGAATGCAAATGTCAATGGGAGATACAGGCAAAACGGCAGCATTGAGAAATGTTTGTCAAAGTTGCGGCAAAAACGGCGGCAATGCTCCGAATGGTTTGACCGAAACGCCCTGTCTATGCGCAGAGCCGCATAAATAAAAAAGGGACAGGTCAAGCCTGTCCCTTGCGTGTCATATCAGCTTCAGCAGCTCGTCGCGGACGCCGTCGAGGCGCTCGTCTGTGAGACCGAAGTCCATTTTCTTGTACGACCATGCAGCTCTGCCGATGCCGTGCTTCTCGTAGACGGAATTGATAGTCCTGTACCACTTTATCGTGTCCTCCGCGGGAACAACGTCGATAACGCCGTACTCGCCGCAGTAGAGGTCAGCGCCGTTCTCGTTCGCCTTAGCTATAGCCGTGGAGAAGAGCTGCTCGAAGTACTCGGCAGTGCAGCCGCTGTCCTCGAACGCCATGCGCTCCTCGGGGACGATGTCGGTCGTCCAGTATGCGCCCTGATGCGTGAATTTGAGCGGCTCGTAGCAGTGCATATTGTACACGATGTTGCTGTCATATGGCGCGTCGAGGAACTGCACCGTATCCGCAGCGTTGTTATGGTAGCTTCCGACGAAGATGAGCGTGTCGGGAGCGAACTTCCTTATCCTCGGTATGCAGCGGCGTACAATGGCGTTCCATGTGTCTATGTAGGACTGGTCAGTGACCTCGTTGAGCAGCTCGAACGCGATAGTCTTGGGAGAATTGCCGTATCTGCGCGCAATCTCCTCCCAGAGCACGATGAAGCGCTCCTGATACTTCTCGCTGTCGAAGAAGCCGTTCTCGTCCTCGCCGTAGTAGTCGAACGAGAAGCCCGCGGTCTTGTGGAGGTCAAGCAGCAGGTTCAGCCCGTACTTGCGGCACATCTCGACCGCGAATTCGATGTACGCGAAGCCCTCTTCTATGAATTCTCCGCAGCCGCGCTCGATGATATTGTAGTCGAACGGGATACGGACGTGGTCGATGCCCCATTTAGAAACGGCAGCGAAGTCCGCCTCGGTAATGAAGCTGTCGAGGTGTTCCTTTGAGTAGCTGCACTGTGAGAGCCAGCCGCCGAAATTGATTCCCTTGTAAAAGCCTTTATCCTTCAGCATAAGCGGTACCTCCGTAGTCATTTTTATTTATTATAGCAGTTTTATTACCAGAATGATACCACTTTTTTGATATAATTAGTATTTTTTTGCTCCGACGTGTCACGCCTGCGGGACGGTGTCATTCGGATGCAAATACGCTGTTCTTGATAGTCTCGTAGTTGCTGTCGAAGTCGACGATGAGAGCGTCGCCGCTCGAGGTGCTCTCGCCGTAGTACGTACCCTCCGCGGGCACCTGCATGGGCGAGCGCTCGAACCTCAGCCACAGCGGCGCGCGGAGCGACAGGAAGTACAGCTTTGCGGTGTCCATATTCGTCGTAACATCTGGCAGTACCTTGGTCGAGAGGTTTTTGAGCATGATAGGATTGAAGGTCTTGAGCTTGTCCATGACGAGGTCGACCACGCGGCGCTGACGCTCGGTGCGCTCGAAGTCGGCGTTGCCGATGTGGCGTATACGCGCATATGCGAGTGCCTGCTTGCCGACGAGATGCACCTTTTTGCCGCCGCTTTTCAGCAGGTCTGCTCCCCTGTCGTCGCCCATTATCTCGTTGACCTCGGCTTGCAGGATAGTGTTTATCTCCTCAGCCTCGGCGTCGGAGAGGTCGACGTCGATACCGCCGACGGAGTCGACGATGCTCGCGAACGACAGGAAGTTTATCGAAACGTAGTCGTCTATCCTCACGCCGAAGTTGTGCTCTATCGTGTCCATGAGGAGCTCGGGACCGCCGTAGGCATACGCGGCATTGAGTTTATCCCAGCCGTAGCCAGGTATCTCGACGTAGCAGTCGCGCATGAACGAGGTCGTGCATATCTTCTTCGTGGAGCTGTTGACCGAGACGAGCATCATCGTGTCGGAGCGTCCGCGCTCGTCGAGGGAACGCCCGTCTGTACCGATGAGGAGCACGCTCGTGACATAGCTGCGGGAGATAGCTCCCGAGGTGCGCTCGCGGCTCTGTGTGGGGACGTAGTCGAGCTTGCGTATGAGGCTGAGCGAGGTGCATGAGTACATCACGAACAGTGTGAGCACCACTGACATCACGAAGTAGAACAGGCGCTTGAACAGCCTGCCGATGAATGAGCCGCCGCGCTTTTTCTTCTTTTTCTGTTTCTTCGGCTTGGGAGCGGGACGTCGCATCTGCGGCGGCGGAGGAGGCGGTGTCTGCTGATAATACTGCTCCTGCGGCTGCTGCTGATACGGCTGCTGGTAGGGCTGACCCTGCGGCGGCTGCTGATATGGCTGCTGGTAGGGCTGACCCTGCGGCTGCTGCTGATACGGCTGCTGGTAGGGCTGACCCTGCGGCTGTTGTTGATATGGCTGCTGGTAAGGCTGACCCTGCGGCGGCTGCTGATACGGCTGCTGGTAGTACTGCTCCTGCGGCTGCTGCTGATATGGTTGCTGGTAGGGCTGACCCTGCGGCTGCTGCTGATATGGCTGCTGGTAGGGCTGACCCTGCGGCTGTTGCTGATACGGCTGCTGGTAGGGCTGACCCTGCGGCTGCTGCTGATACGGCTGCTGATAGTACTGCTCCTGCGGCTGCTGCTGATACGGCTGCTGGTAGGGCTGACCCTGCGGCTGTTGATAGCGCTCGCGGTACTGCTGACGCGCCTCGGGAGGTATCACCGTCGTGCGCGTGTTTTCGTTGTCTTCGTTGTGGACAGGTCGTCCGTTTCTGTATTTCTCGGACATGATGTCGCTCCTTTTGCGGTATGATTCGGGCGCACATCACAGTGCGCCCTTGATGTATCTGTTTACAGCTTCTTGCGGTTCACCGCGAGATACGTCAGTCCCGTAACGATGAGGTTGTATATCACCATTGCGGTCGCGGACATATACATATAGTCAAACTCGAACGCCTTCGACAGTATCAGCATCATGCACAGCACAAAGCCGAGCAGTATCGACGCGGTCTGGAAAATCAGTCCGAGCGTAGCGGACGAATGAACTATCTTGATGCCGAGTATGAGCTGTGCGAACGACGAGAAGCGACCCGTACAAGCCATGGAAGCGCTCATGCGGACAACGTGCTTGGTCTCGGCGTCGAAGTCCTCGTACAGCTTCTTCGGGATAACGCGTATCATATCCTTGGGGATATTGTAGTACGAGGCTATCGAATCCTGCGTGATGAAGTGGTCTGTGCTCTTGACGATGAGGCATATCTTCTTCTTGATAAGCTTCTCCGACCATTTCCTTATATTCCTGTCGGGGACGATGTCCACCACGAACAGCGCCGCAAGGTTGCCTGAAATGGAGAGGTAAAGCGGCTCATGCCCCTTCGAGACCTCGCCCTCCTGCGACTTTGTGGGGAGCCCCTCAATGTTGTGGGACTCCATGAGCTCGCGGCTGCCGAGGAGAATGCGTCGGTTGTTTATCCAGCCGCACAGTCCCGTATCCTCCGCGGAGAAGTTCTCTATCGGGTAGAGCAGGGTCTCCCTGCCCGAGATAACATCGGCGAAGAGCTGCTGGAGCACGCTTCCCGAGTAGTGCGTGAGGCTTGCCGCGTCGAGCAGCGCCTCGTCTATCTTTGTATTGGAAAAGACCTTGATGCCGCCCAGTCTGACGGTATTCTCGGGGAAGAGCAGGCTGCTCTCCACGAGTAGGGAGTTCGCATCGTAGAGGTCGTCGACGCTCTGGTATCCGAGCAGCACGCCCTTGTTGCGGAGGGTTGTGTTCGAGATGTTGTCGAGCGGTATATTCGCCACGAAGGGCAGCGATATGCACGAGCTCGAACAAATGAGCATACTGAATATGGAGAAGCCGAATGCGAGCGAGTCCGCAGTGAACAGTGAGCCCGTCCTGAAGAAGGTCAGGAACACGGTCACTATCGCGGAGAACGCGAGGCACAGCGGCACAGCCTTGCGGCAGAACGCGTCCGTGATGTCTGCGGAGTAGGAATAGCGCAGGAAGTCCGTGAGGAAGTCGGTCTTGCGCATAGCGGCGAGTATCGGGAAATCACCGAGCGTGCCGCGCGTGAGGCGCTCTGCGCGCTCCTCGTCGCGGACGTACACGACTGCGTGGCGGTCAAAGCTCTGCGACACGAACTTGAAGTTGCGGTGCGCGCGCCTGATGATGAGCAGCTTGCCTATCGAGTTCATCAGCATCGCGAGTATCGCGACGGGCATATAAATATGTATCGTCTCCTCCCGCGCCATATCCTGCCGCAGAAAAGCGGTCAGCAGGGCGATGAGGCAGGAGAGCGAGGTCACTGCCGTCAGCGAGTCGCTGTCGGGCTTGAGAGTGAAGAGGTTCTTCACGCCCTTTGTGATTACGGGCAGCGAGTAGAACATCGCGACGAGCCCGAGCAGAAGATGCGCGAGCAGGAACGTCCTGATGTGGTTGATGCTCAGGAAGCTGACTATCGGGAAGCCGAAGCGGCTGCAAAGCGTGATATACAGGCTCAGGAACGCCGTCATCGCGAGCACGGTCGTCCTCGTGGAGATGATAGTTTTCAGCTCGTATATGTCGCGTCCGACGTCCTGAACATCGCCGTAGTAGTTGAAGTCGACAATGCGCTTGGTGCGCTCGGCTTTCGCCTTCATGCGGGACACCTCCTCGGCGTCCTGCGTGATATGCACATCGAGCTGCGAGGCGTCTATCTCCTGCGTCTCGCTGAGGTTGAGACTCGTCACCTCGGCTCTCGGCGCGGGGACAACGGGCTTTGCAGCCTCGACCGCGTCAGGCGAGGGAACAATATCGGTCACGTACTTCTTGCCCTCGGGAGACTCGAATTCGTCGAGTATCTCGCGGCGTGTGCGCTTTTTCTTCTTGAATTCGGGCGGAGTGTACATATACTCGCCCTCGGGCGACTCCTTGGAGTAGGTATAGCCCGTCTTGTTTTTGCGGCTGCGCTTTTTCTTACGCCCCTGACGCTCGACCTCTCGCGCGCGGGTGGAGTCAGCCATGCGCCTTATCAGCGGAGTGCCGTTCGCAGTCGGAGCGCTGTCGTCCGCGGCGTAGGAGTTGACGGGAGCCTCGGTCTTAACGTCCTCGAGACCGTCGCTGCCCGCAAAGCCTGTCCTCTTGCGGGAAATAGTCTCGGGCTTGTACTCGTCCGCGGAGGGCTGCCTCTCGGCGGGCTCGTCGAACAGCTCGCGCCTCTCGTGCGAGACCTTGGTCGGCTTGGGCGCGGGAGTCTCCTTCACGGGGTCGGGCAGAGTGGAGTTGATGACCTTCTGCGCGTCGACCCTCTCCACATGAGGAGCGTCCGTCTGCTCAGTATCGGGCGAGTATTCGTCAAGTATATTTTCAAGTGATATCTTGTTATCTGCCATAATGTCCTCCTTATGCTTTGGAGCCGCGCTGACGGAGCACCTCATACATGAAGATACCCGCAGCGACAGAGGCATTGAGCGAATTTATCCTGCCGAGCATAGGCAGCTTTACCATGAAATCGCATTTTTTCTGAATGAGCTTGCTGATGCCGAAGCCCTCCGAGCCGATGACAAGTCCGCAGCTGCCCGTGAAGTCGGTGGCAGTGTAGTCCGAGCCCGAGGCATCGGTGCCGTATATCCACACTCCGCGCTCCTTGAGCTCGTCAATGGCGGCGGCGAGGTTGGACACTCTCGCCACGGGGACGTAGCTCGCCGCGCCCGCCGATGTCTTGAACACGGTGGCGTTGAGTCCCGCGCTCCTGCGCTTGGGGATTATCACGCCGTCAGCTCCCGAAGTCTCGGCAGTACGGATTATCGCACCGAGGTTGTGGGGGTCCTCTATCTCGTCGCAGATGATGATGAACGGCTTTGTGCCCTTTTTCTCGGAGACAGCGAGGATATCGTCAATGGTGACGTACTCCGCGCACGCTCCTACGGCGACGACTCCCTGATGAGAGGCTCCGCCCGAGAGCTTGGTGAGCTTGGCGTCGAGGGCGTCCTTGACAACAACGCCGTTTTCCTTTGCGAGGCGGCGGATGAGATTAAGGCTTCCTCCGCTGCCGCATATGTATATCGTATCGAGGTTAGCGCCCGATTTAAGGGCTTCCGTAACGGGATTGCGTCCGCAGATGACCTCCGCGGAGCTCTCCTCGGTAAATTTTTCTTTTTCCATATATCTTTTTATCGGGCGGCGGGCGCCCACTCCTTTTGTTCTTCCGACCGCATAGTCGGTCACTTTACATTATAACATTTGGGCGGTCAAATTACAAGACATCATATGTAAAAATTCTGTGCAGGGGGCAGAAAATTTTCTGTATATTTTTGCCGCGCGTTAAAAAACGCCTCCCCGAATCGTTTGCGGCGTCATTCTGTAGGGGGCGACCGTTCATAATCGTGAGATTTCATGTTCGCAAACAATTCACTGGATTGTTTGCGAAGGGTGGTTTTTGATTTGATGATAATGTTTCGCCGCCATAGACGGCGACTAAGGGCTTTGCCCTTAGAACCCACCAAGGGCTCTGCCCTTGGAACCTGCGGGGCGCTGCCCTCGACCCGCAAGCCTTTGAAAAGGCTTGAGCGAAACTTTCGGATTTGTACCCGCAAGTGATTCAAAACGGCAGTTCGTGGCACACAACAAAAAAGGCTGACCTTTCGGTCAGCCTTCTGTAGGGATATTCGTTACTGTTTTGTATCGGACTCCGCAATGCCCTTGAGCCCTGCTGCGAGCCCTGCAAGACCCTGTATCTCGCTCGGAATGATTATCTTTGTAGCCTTGCCGTCCGCAGCCTTTGCGAATGCCTCGAGCGACTTGAGCTGTATTACCTTCTCGTTCGGCGACGCGTTATTCAGCTTTACAAGGCTGTCAGCGACTGCCTGCTGTACGAGCTCGATAGCCTGCGCCTCACCAGTAGCCTCGAGCACCTTCTGCTCTCTTACGGCGTCTGCGCGGAGTATCATAGCCTGCTTCTCAGCCTCAGCCTCAAGTATCTGAGCTTCCTTCTTAGCCTGCGCGCGGAGTATCTGCGACTCCTTTTCACCCTCGGCAACGAGTATCTGCGACTTCTTGTCACCCTCTGCCTGGAGTATCTTCTCACGGCGCTCACGCTCAGCCTTCATCTGCTTCTCCATGGCGTCCTGAATCTCACGCGGAGGAATGATGTTCTTGAGCTCAACGCGCTCTACCTTTATTCCCCAGCGGTCTGTAGCCTGGTCGAGGATAGCGGTGATGTTGGTGTTGATAGTATCACGCGATGTGAGGGTCGAGTCGAGCTCGAGCTCACCGATGATGTTACGGAGCGTTGTAGCCGAGAGGTTCTCGATAGCGGCGAGAGGTCTCTCAACGCCGTAGATGTACTGCTTTGCGTTTGTGACCTTGTAGAATACGACTGTATCTATCTGCATCGTAACGTTATCCTTTGTGATAACGGGCTGAGGCTTGAAGTCAACGACCTTTTCTTTCAGCGATACCTTGCCTGCGATGCGGTCGATGAACGGGAAGAGGAAGTGAATGCCTGTTTCCCACTCACACTTGAAGGAGCCGAAGCGTTCGATAACGAAAACGTGAGCCTGCGGCACGATCCTGAAGCACCTGATGAACATAAAGAATAGGAAAATGATGACCAGTAATACGATGATGCCGAAGGCACCGAAGATAGAGCCTGAGTTGAAATCCATAATGAGTTCCTCCTGTTAATCCTTTGGTTTTACTGTGAGCTTTGCGCCGTTCACGGCGGTGACTGTCACGACTGTGTCGCCTGGTATGACCGCATCGTCGGCTGAGACTGCGCTCCAGTCGACGCCGCCTACCCTGACGCGTCCTGTACCGTTATCGGCGTTTATCTCTTCGATGACCCTTGCGGTACGCCCTATCTCGAGCTCGGAATTCGTAGGTATGTAGCCCTTTTTCTTCCTTTTTCTGATGATGTAAGGCATCGTCAGTGCGAGGAAGAGTGCCGATGAGCCGATAAAGATACCGACCTGACCGATAATGGGTATATCGAAGAAGAAGACGAGTATCATCGTCACGAGGGCACCTGCGGCGAACCATACAGACACAAGCTGAACCGTAGCGACCTCAGCGATGACGAAAGCTATAACGAGTATAGCCCAGATAATAACGTCCATGAAATTCCCCCTTTCGCGGACATTTCATCCCTACGCCTTATATTGTATCATATTTTTCTCCGCATTGCAATATGTTTTTTATTAATAATTTCGCAAAATGAACAAAAATCAACAAAAAGCTAATATTCGGCTCTCAGCGGTCAAAAAGCGCGTTGCTTGACAGCTGAGTTTTCAACAATCGCCTGTTACGGAATTTGATTTTTGTTCATATTTGGACTTGCACGCGCGCGGATAATCCCGCGTGTATCCTGACTCCGAACGGCGAGGGAGTGAGGACGTCCCGCAAGAGCCGCCGCAAAATAAACGCCAAAAGTGAAAATTCGTCCACTGATATCAGATAATGTGGGTTTACAATTTATTCATATTATGTATTATTAATAGTGAGGAATTGGATCAGTTAAAACTGAAAAAAGGATTATCGGAGGAATTCATAATGAAGATCAAAGAAAAAATCTCACGCCTGCTGTCGGGCGCAGTGAGCGGCGCGGTGCTGCTCTCGGGAATGACAGTTTTCGGCGGCAGTTCGCCGTCCATCGAGGCGGAGGCGGCTTCCGCCTGCACCGTCAACACAAACAAGACCTACCAGATAATACGCGGCTTCGGAGGCATGAACCACCCCGAGTGGCAGGGCTATGACCTGACAAATGACCAGATACAGACCGCGTTCGGTACGGGAGCAAATCAGCTCGGACTGACAGTGCTCCGTATCTACGTCAACGAGGACTCGAGCGCGTGGTCGCATGCGATACCGACCGCAAAGGGCGCGCAGTCGCTCGGAGCGACCGTATTCGCAACTCCGTGGAATCCGCCCGCAAGTATGCGCTCCAACGGCGGCGGCGGCCATACGAGCGGCAGATACGTCCTCTCAAACGGCAAGGAGGCTGACTACGCGAAGCACCTCAACAACTTCGTCAAGTACGTTGAGGGACAGGGCGTCAACCTCTACTCCGTATCCGTTCAGAACGAGCCCGACTGGTCGAGCGAGTGGACGTTCTGGACTCCCGACCGCGCGGCGAGCTTCATCGCCAACTACGGCAAGGCGGTCAAGGACGGCACAAAGGCAAAGCTGATGTCGCCCGAGACCTTCCAGTACGGCAACGAGAGCAGCGGCTACGGAAAGACCTACTATAAAAAGATAATACAGAATCAGGCGGCTATGGCGAACTGCGACCTCTTCGGCACGCACTTCTACGGCACTCAGCGCAGTCAGATGGACTACCCGACGGTCGAGAACTCGGGCAAGGAGATATGGATGACCGAGGTCTACGTTCCGAACTCAAATGCAAACTCGGCAAACAACTGGCCAGAGGCGATTAAGGTCGCGGAGAATATCCATAATGGCTTGGTTGTCGGCAACATGAGCGCTTACGTGTGGTGGTACATCAGACGAAGCTACAGCCTCATCGGTCAGAACGACGGCAAACCCACCAAGCGCGGCTACATGATGGCGCAGTATTCCAAGTATATCCGCCCCGGTGACTACCGCATCGACTGCACCGAACAGCCCGACAGCAACCTCTATGTTTCGGCTTACAAGCACAGCGACACTCAGATTGAGATAGTTGCAGTCAACAACGGCTCGTCCGAGAAGTCGCAGCAGTTCAATATCAGCGGCAGAAATATCACCAACGTTGACCGCTACCGCACGTCCGCGAACGAGAACCTCGCGCAGACAAAGGGTCTGAGCGCAAGCGGCTCGTCGTTTACGTGTCAGCTTCCCGCAAACAGCGTATCTACGTTCGTTGTGACGCTCGGCAGCGACGGTCAGGGACTCCCCACAGACCCGAATCCGCCCGTACAGACCGACCCGATAACTCCCGACGCGAACGGCTACTACTACCATGACACGTTCGAGAACGGCAGCGATTCGTGGGAAGCAAGAGGCGATGCGACCGTCTCCACAGGCGGCACAGCCTACGCGGGCAGCAAGGCTCTCACAGTCTCGGGCAGAACAAAGGCTTGGCACGGCGCCATGAAAACTCTCGACTCCGCGACCTTCAAGGGCGGTCAGAGCTACAGCTTCAGCGTTGCGGCGAGCGGCTCGGGCAATATGATGCTGTCGCTCCAGTACACCGATAATTCGGGCGAAACCAAGTACGACCACATCGCGAGCGGGCAGTCCGACGGCGGATACGTTCAGCTTGCGAATACGAATTATACGCTCCCCGAGGGCTCGGGCTACATCCTCTACATCGAGACGGAGGAGGGCACAGGCGACCTCAGCATCGACGAGGCTATCGTCGCTAAGGCAGGCACGCAGATAGACGGTCCCAAGCCCGTTACAACGACTACAACAACTACCACCACGACCACTACGACAACTACGACAACTACCACGACTACGACTGAGATTCCGACGACCACTGCTGAGGCTGTCACGACCACAACAGAGGCTCAGCCGACAACAACGACAACGACCGCTCCGCCCGTCACTGTCAGCTACGGCGACGTGAACAAGGACAGCAAGGTCACGGTCGCAGACGCAGTCGCTATCCTCCAGTATATCGCCAACAAGGACAAGTTCAGCCTCGACGCGCAGGCTCTCGACAACGCTGACGTCTACATGAGAGGCGACGGAGTCACTGCGCGTGACGCGCTCGCGATACAGCAGCTCGACGCAGGCATAGTAAACAAGCTCCCCGTAAGCTACAGCGACAACTACGAGGAAACGACCACCACAACTACGACTACCACTACAACAACGACCACCACAACTACTACGACTACCACCACGAATACAGCTCCTGCACCCACTATCAATACCAAGACCGAGTCGTTCGAGTCGGGCGTCGGCAGCTGGGAGGCAAGAGGCGACGCCTCCGTCTCCATTGAGAGCAGCCACTTCTACTCGGGCAGCAAGTCCGTCAAGGTTTCGGGCAGAAGCAAGGCTTGGAACGGCGTCGGATACACCCTCGGCAGCGACTTCTCCGCAGGCGGCACATACAGCTTCTCGGCGGCAGTAATGCAGCCCACCGACTCCGCGCAGGAGATGAAGCTCCAGCTCCAGTACAAGGACGCTTCGGGCGAGACGAGCTACGCCAACATAGCGACTGCCTCCGTCAGCGGCAAGACATGGACAAAGCTCGAGAACACAGCCTACACTATCCCCGAGGGCGCGACAGACCTCATCTTCTACATCGAGACTTCTGACGGAACGTTCGACTTCTACGTTGACGAGGTGCAGTTCGCGGCAGAGGGTACGCAGTCCTCAGTTACGACGGGCGGCGGCACGGTCGGCGAGATAAAGGCTCCCGCCGCAAGCGGTCAGCTCGATATCTCGTGGATAGACGCGAGCAAGCCCATGGTGGCTATCAGCTTCGATGACGGCACAAGAGACGCCAACAACGAGAAAAAGATAATGGACGCCCTCATCAAGAACGGCTTCCACGCTACGTTCTTCTACGTCGGCAACTGGATTACCTCGCAGGGCGAGGACGTCATCAGATACGGCTATCAGAACGGCATGGAAATCGCCAACCACACTACAACTCACCCATACCTCACGCAGAAGTCAGCCTCCGAGATACGCAGCGAGTTCGACACCACTGACAAGAAGCTCAAGAGCATCATCGGAGCCGAGCCCTCAAAGCTGATGAGACTTCCCTATCTCCAGTCCAACGCCACAGTACAGCAGACGCTCAGCGACGTGCCGCTCATCAGCTGTGCGATAGATACGGGCGACTGGAACGGCGCTACAAAGGAACAGATAGTCAGCAAGCTCACGACAGCCATGAACAACGGCAGCCTCAGGAATGCTATCGTTCTTGCTCACGAGAACTACGCCTCAACATCGGCGGCTATGGAGGAATTCCTCCCCGTGCTCAAGGCTAACGGCTGGCAGGTAGTGACCATTTCCGAGATGTACGCCGTGAACGGCAAGCAGCTCACAGGCGGACAGATACACAAGGGCTGCTGAGCAGAAAATTCTGCGGCAGTACCCGCGAATATCACGATAACAGAAATCCCTGCTATAGCTATCTATAGCAGGGACTTTTATTTATTGAATGTGTTTTGCGTGAGCAGATATCCGCCGCGGTTACAGCTCCGCCGCCGCCATGAGGAACGGCGCGATACCCTTTGCGTCGTTCTCGACGACGCGCTCGCTGAGGTAATACTCCGCCGAGCCGTCGCGGTTCTCAGTACCTCCGAGCCCGCCCATGAGGCAGATATTCCGCAGCACGGGCACCTCCCCGTCGTAGGAGATATACCGCTCAGTGACCGCCGTGAGCGCGCGTCTGCCGTCCTCGGCAGCGCCAGCGGACGCCGCTCCGAGCCTGTACGCCTTCATCGCCGCATACGCGAACAGCAGCGTGCCGCTCGTCTCGGGGTAGTTGCCGCCGAGCTCTGGGCGCGTGGGAAGCTGCAAGAGCATACCGTCCGCCGTCAGGCACGCCCGCAGCGCGTCTGTCAGCTCCGCGAGCATAGTCGCGCACTCGACATCGCGCGTTATCTCGTATATATCGGCAAGTCCCGCGCAGAGCCAGCCGTTCGCGCGGAGCCATATATTCGGCGACAGCCCTGTCCCGCTGTCCGACCAGCAGGTATCGCGGCTCTCGCTGTAGCCATGGTAGTACAGCCCTGTCTCCCCGTCGCGCATGAGGGAGCGGATATTGCGGAGCTGCACGAGTACGTCCGCGATGCAGGACTCCTCTCCCCTCGCCTGTCCGTAAGCCGCGAGGAACGGCAGCGCCATATACGCGCCGTCGAGCCATATCTGCCGCGGATATATCGCCTTGTGCCAGAAGCTGCCGCAGGTGAGGCGAGGCTGCTCGGCGAGCTGCTCCCGCAGGAGCTCCGCCGCCCTTATATAGCGCGCGTCGCCCGTTTTACCGTACAGGGCGAGGAGGTTCCGACCGCCGCAGATGCTGTCGAGGTTGTAGTCGGAGCGCTCGACCGTGGGGATATCCCCCTCGGGAGTAACGTAGCTGTTGACGAAGCGTATCGCGTAGTCCCACAGCTCGGGGCGCTCGTCCGCGAACATCAGCAGCGCGCGTATGATACAGCTGTCCATGTAGTTCCAGCGCGGCTCCTTGCGGAAGATGAAGTTCTCCCTGTTCCACTTCGGGCGCAGCGGCTCGGAGGTGAGAATGAGCCTGTCTATATAGTCGCGGGCGACCTGCCCTGTCCTTGTAATATCTGTCATCCCGACAAGCCTCCTGCGGTGATACCGCTGATAAATTTTTTCTGAGCAATGGCGAATACCGCCACCGAGGGTATGAGTCCGAGCACGGACATCGCTATCACCTTGCGCTGCTCGTAGCCGTCGCCCGTACTGTCCGCGGAGAGTCGCAGTATCAGCGAGAGCGGGTACTTCTCCACGGAGCTTATCATTATGAGCGGCGTGAGGAAGTCGTTCATCGTCCACAAGAAGGTGAACACGGTTATCGACACGATGACGGGGCGAATGCACGGCACGAGTATATACACGAGCAGCCGCAGACTGCCGCAGCCGTCAATGCGCGCCGCCTCGTCGAATTCGCTGGGAACTCCGCGCATGAACTGCACGAGCATGAACACGAAGGCTCCCTCCGCCGCAAAGAGTGCGGGCAAGGTGAGCGGGACGTAGGTGTCGTGCAGACCGAGCCTGCTCCACATGAGGTAGAGCGGCATGACCGTGACGATAGCGGGCATGAACATCGAGCCCATGAGCAGTCCGAAAAACAGCCGTTTCAGCGGGAAGTCGAACCGCGCGAAGCCGTATGCCACCAGCACCGACGACACCACCGCGAGTACCGTTTTCGGCACGATGATGAGGAAGGTGTTGACGAAGTAGTGACCCATCGTGTGCGGAGTGACCGTCCGCCACGCGCGCGCGTACACCGAGAGGTCGAGGCTCTGCGGGACGAACCACGCCGACGAGAATATCTCGTCGTTCGACTTGAAGCTCGCTCCGATGAGCCACAGGAGCGGGTATATCATCACAACAGCGGCGGCGGTCAGCAGGATATAGAGGGGGAGCTTTTTCATTCGTCCGCCTCCCTTCTCCTGCGTGTGACTGCGAACAGAACGAGCACTATCGCGGTCACGAGCACGAAAAATGCCCATGATACGGCGTTTGCGTAGCCGACGTTGTGGTAGCGGAACATCTCGTCGTAGATGAGCATACCTATCGTGTAGGTGGACTTCATCGGTCCGCCGCCCGTTATCATGTACGGAGCGCTGAACTCCTGCATCGCGGCAATGGTCTGCAACACGAGGTTGAGGAACAGCACGCGTCCGAGCAGGGGCAGTGTTATGCGGAAAAAGGCGCGCACGCGTCCGCAGCCGTCGACTCTTGCGGCGTCGTAATACTCCGCGGGAATGTCCCGAAGCGCGTTGAGGAAGAGTATCATCGCGGAGCCGAACTCCCACAGGCGCAGAAGCACGATTATCGCCATAGCAGAGCCGCTGCCGCCGTACCAGCCGACGGGCGGCAGTCCGACGAGCCCCATGAGCTGGTCGGCGAGCCCTCCCGACGTGAACAGGAACTGCCACATTATCACCACAGCGAGGTTCGAGCCGAGTATCGACGGCACGTAGAATATCGTGCGGTAAACGCCTATCCCGCGTATCTCTGCATTGAGCAGCACCGCAGCGAGCAGCGATACCGCGAGCTTCAGCGGGACAAGTATCAGCGTGTATTTCAGCGTAGTCCACACAGCTCCGCGGAGCTCACTGCTCGCGAGCATATCCGTGAAGTTGTCCGCGCCGATGAATCGGGACGCGCGTATGCCGTCGCTGTCGGTGAGACCGAGCACGAACGACGCCGCGAACGGGTACAGCGTGAACAGCACAAAGCCGACAATGAACGGCATTATCAGCAGCAGACCCGTATATCTCCCGACGCCTACGGGATTGCAGCAGCTTCGTTTCTTCATTTTCTGACCTTCCTCAGGTATTCCTCCGCAGAGGTGTACAGCTCCTTTGCCGCCTGCGCGGTGTCAGCCTTGCCGTAGGAGACCTTCTCTATCGCGGTATTGCACAGCTCCTTCATGCGCGGGAGCTCCATATACGGGCTTATCGTCACCGTGTCGAGCTCCGAGAGCAGCTCGTCGCTGTCGCGTGCGAGACCGTTGAGCAGTCCTCCCGCCTCGAGAGCCTCCTCCGCCCGATGTGACGCGGGTATGCCTCGCGTAGTCCCGAGCACAGCCGCACATTCGGAGTCGCTGAGCATGAAGTCCATGAACGCGGCAGCCTCGTCGGGGTAGTCGGTGTCCTTGGCTATGGCGTACAGCACCGACGGCTTTATCATCCAGCCGCCCGATTCTCCGCCGTCTCCGCGCAGGAAGGCTCCTGCCTGCAATGTGCCCTCGGGCAGCACCATGTCGTACTTGCCGACAGAGCTCCCCCACTCGAGCACGCCGCCGACCCGTCCGTCAATGAACGACGGCGACTGATACAGCGCGGCATTGCCGTCCTCGTCGATGCGCTCGCGGACTGTACGGATAACGCGGCTGTCCTCGAGCTCCTTGTAGAAATCGAGAGCCGCGCGTATGTCGTCCTCCGTGAAGCCGAGCTCGCCGTCCATAGTGACGAACTGCCTGCCCGTGTCCTGCTGGACGCGCACCACCGCGAGATACCACGCCGTCCCGCCCGACTGTATGTCGAGGTCGAGCGGACAGCAGCCCTTCTCGCTCATCTTCTCGCCGAGCGCGAGCAGCTCCGACCACGTCTCGGGATAGGAAACGCCGCATTTTCGGAAGGTGTCGGAGTTGTAGAACAGCCCGCGCCCGCTGACCGATACGGTCACAGCGTTGAGCTTGCCGTTCATGCGTCCGAACGAGAGCACCTCGTCGTCGAACGCGGAGAGGTCGAGGCGGTCGGTGAGCAGACCGAGGTCGTAGAAGCCGCCGCCGTCGGGCGAGAGCGACACGAGCCAGTCGTAGTTTATCTGCATGACGTCGGGAGCTGTCCCGCCGCTTATCTGCGAGCTGACCTTTTCCGTCCAGCCGTCCCAGCCGCCGTATTCGGGCGTTATGGTGATGTCGGGGTGCTTCTGCTCCCACAGCTTTATCGCCGCGAGAGTGGCTTCGTGACGGTCGTCTCCGCCCCACCACGAGAATCGGAGCGTACACTTGTCGAGACTGCCGTCGGGAGGCGTGTACTTCGCGGAGCTCGCGCTCCCGCACGCCGAGAGAGCTGCTATGCAGCCTAATGCTGCAAGGAATACAAAAATTTTTTTCATAGTCCAGCTCCTAAAGAATATAATGATATACATATTATACAATAAAATCGGGAAATAATCAAGAGCTTTGCGGAATTCAGAGCTCAGAAAAGAACCGTCAGCCGTCAGCTTTTTTGCCGCGCGGAGGTATCTGGCGCAAAATGATATCTGAACTATCAATCGGTTCGTCTGAATTAACCAATTTACGACAAACAGAACAAAAAATATTGATTTTTTCATCAGTATATGTTATAATAGTTACGTATAAAGATTATTGTGCATAAAGGGAGGTGAAGTCTGTGGAACGATGTCCCCAGCTCATCGGCGTGTGCCTCTCAACCATTCAGGACGAGGACCGCTTCAATTTCATAAAATCTCTCAATAAGTACGCTGTTGCGAGCGGATACAGACTGCTCATATTCAACGCCTGCACCGACCTCTACGAGGACAACAACTCCAACTACAAGGGCGAGGGCGCGGTCTACAAGCTCATACCATACAAGAAACTCGCAGCTATCGTCGTAATGTCCAACTTCATATATGACAAGATAGTCGTCAATAACATCGTTGATGAAGCACAGAGGAACAACGTCCCCGTCATCTCCATTGACAAGGAGATCGAGGGCTGTATCAATATGTCGTTCTCCTACGCGGATACCTTCGAGCGGATAGTCCGCCACGTCATCGAGTCCCACGGCGCACGCACGCTCTATATGATAGCAGGTCTCAAGGGCAATGAATTCTCCGACGACAGGATAGCTGCGTTCAGACGCGCGCTCGAGTCCAACGGCATCGAATTCGACGAGGATAACGTCGGCTACGGCAACTTCTGGGAGGCGCCCACTACCGACCTCCTCAACCAGTGGTTCGTCACCGAGCACCGCGCCGTCCCCGACGCCATAATCTGCGCCAACGACTCAATGGCTGTCGTGGCGAGCAACTATATACAGCGCCTCGGCTTCAATGTCCCCGAGGACTGCATAATCACAGGCTTTGACGGCACTATGCAGGCGGAGTACCACCTCCCCCACCTCACCACCTGCCGCCAGAACTACGACGAAATGGGACGCCGCCTCACAGACGCAGTGATGCGCCTCGGCAGAGGCGAAGAATGCGACGGCGGCACCGTCGACTTCAATATCAGACTGTCGCAGTCGTGCGGCTGCGAGAAAATGGACAAGCACAACGTCAATGACTCCATGCGCGCCATTCTCGAGCGCTTCAAGCAGTCTGCCTACAGACAGCAGCTGATGTGTGATATCCAGTCCTCTGTCTCGAAGGCGGACAGCATCACGGAGCTCCCGCAGCTCCTCATGAACAAGTTCCAGTTCAGCACAGCCGTGTTCGCACTGAATACCGATGTGCTCACGCCGCCTGATTTCGGCGAGCACCGCAACTGGAAAACGCCATTCAGCGAGAAGATAGACGTGCTCTGTCAGCGCTACCACTGGATAGAACAGCCTCCCTGCACTATCAGGCTGGAGGAGCTTCTCCCCGACTACCCGACCATAACCAAGCGCCCCGAGCCCATTATCATGTGCTGTCTGCACTTCCTCGGGCTCGTGCTCGGATACTGCGCGTTCCAGCCGCGCATAGACTTCGATGAATACGAGAAGATGCATACCCTCATGAACGCCATGAACTCCTCGTTCGGCACGTTCCACGGCAAGATGCATACTCAGTACATAAACCAGCAGCTTCTCACGCTCAATGAGGAGCTCCTCACGTCGTCACTGCACGACTTCATGACGGGTCTGTTCAACCGCCGCGGCTTCTACTCGGAGACGAAAAAGCTGCTCACAGCGGGCAATCAGCCGTCAGACCCGCAGATAGCGTTCATATACGCCGACCTCGACGGGCTCAAGCACATCAACGACAGCTTCGGTCACAACGAGGGCGATATCGCGATAACTACGCTCGGACACGCACTGCTCATCAGCTCTGTCCGCGGAGAGATATGCGCCCGCTTCGGCGGAGACGAGTTCTGCGTATCGGTGCTCGTGCCGCGAGCTGACGCCGAAAGCTACTGCGAACGCTTCAAAAGAAATTTCACCAACTACCTCGGCAACTTCAACAACAGCTCGGGCAAGCCGTATAAGGTCGAGGCAAGCATAGGCTTCTACCTCCACGACGTGAGCCCCGACCTCGACCTTGAGGAGCTCGCCAACACTGCCGACAAGCTCATGTATGAGGAAAAAATAGCCCACAGGAAGAACAGAATTGAACAATAAAGCAAAGCGTAAAAGAAAGCTCATCATATTCTCGGTGATAGCCGCTGTAGTGCTTATCCTCGACGCATGGGGCTTCTCGATGAAGCCCGTGTACTACGAGGTCAGCTCCGACAAGGTCGGCGAGCCAATACGTATCGTGTTTGTCTCCGACCTGCACAACAGCTTCTACGGCGGGCACGACCAGTCCCGCATATGGGACGCCATAGAAGCCGCCGAGCCCGATATCGTGCTGTTCGGCGGAGATATGATAGACAGCCGCGCAAAGGGTACGAAAAATGCCCTCACGCTGATGAGGCTCGCGGCGGAGAAGTACCCGTGCGCATATGCCTCGGGCAACCACGAGCAGAGACGCTCCGACAAGGAGGAGTTCTTCTCTGCGGTCACGGAGCTCGGCATACCCGTCCTGCACGGAGAATACACCGATATAACGGTGAACGGGCAGAAGGTGCGCGTACATGGCATAGTCAACGTCGGCACATTCGACGGGAACGGTTCTCAAATCGGAAGGTGCTATGAGGCGATAGCTCCCGACGCGTATAATATTCTCCTCGCGCACGAGCCGCAGGAGCTCCGTGATATCACCTTTGAGAGCGCTAATCACGGCGGAAAGAGCTTTGACCTCGTGCTGTCGGGACACGCTCACGGCGGTCAGTGGAGACTGCCGTACATACTCGAGCAGGGGCTGTACGCTCCCGACCAAGGGCTGTTTCCCGACTTCACCTCGGGACAGCGAACTGAATACGGCACGACTCAGATAGTCAGCCGCGGACTCGCGCGAAATCTCAATATGATAGTCATTGCGAGAATATTCAACCGCCCCGAACTCTCCATTATCGACATCGTTTAGCAAGGGCGTGATAAAAAAGATATCACGCCCTCTAAAAATGCAGTATCGCCTTTCGGCGATATTTTTTATGTCCGCACATCTGACGCCATGATTCTTATTCATAAAAAAAGCCGTAAAGAAGTCAAAGCTTCTTTACGGCTTATTTGCCTGTTTACAGCCATTCCACCGTTCCGGGCGGCTTGGAGGTTATATCATAGACTACGCGGTTTACGTGCTCGACCTCGTTGCATATGCGGTTCGAGACGCGTGCGAGGACGTCGTAGGGGATACGCGCCCAGTCAGCGGTCATGAAGTCGTCGGTGGTGACGGCACGGATAGCGATGAGGTGGTCGTATGTACGGTGGTCGCCCATGACTCCGACAGTGCGGACGTCGGGGAGCACTGCGAAGAACTGCTTGAGCTCGCTCTCTATGCCGCTCTTGGCTATCTCGTCGCGGAAGACTGCGTCAGCCTCCTGCAATACCTTTATCTTGTCCTCGGTTATCTCGCCGAGTATGCGGACGCCGAGACCCGGTCCCGGGAACGGCTGTCTCCACACGAGCTCGCGCGGTATGCCGAGCTTCTCGCCTACTGCGCGTACCTCGTCCTTGAAGAGGTCGGCGAGCGGCTCTATAGTGCCCGCGAACTTGATATCGTCGGGCATTTTTACCATGTTGTGGTGAGTCTTGATGACGGCGGTGCTTCCCTGACCCGCCTTATTGCCCTTGCCCGATTCTATGCGGTCGGGGTAGATAGTGCCCTGCGCGAAGAAGCCCTCGGCTCCCTGCTCGCGAATCTTGTTCCAGAACACGTTGTAGAACTCGGTGCCGATTATCTTGCGCTTCTGCTCGGGGTCAGTGACGCCCTTGAGCGCCGCAAGGAACTGCTCCTTGCAGTTGACGCGGACGAAGTTCATATCAAAGAGGCGGGTGAAGGTCTCCTCGACGAAGTCGCCCTCGTCCTTTCTCATCAAGCCTTGGTCAACGAACACGCAGGTGAGCTGCTTGCCGACTGCGCGTGAGAGAAGTCCCGCGGCAACGGAGGAGTCAACTCCGCCCGAAAGACCGAGAATGACCTTCTTGTCACCGATCTGCTCGCGGAGCTTCGCGACAGTGGACTCGATGAAGTCGTCCATTACCCAGTCGCCCGTGAAGCCGCAGACCTCATAGAGGAAGTTGTGGAGTATCTGCTTGCCGAACTCGCTGTGAGTTACCTCGGGGTGGAACTGCACGGCGTAGAGCTTCTTCTCGGGACATTCAAACGCTGCGCAGGGGCAGTCCGCAGAGGTCGCCTTAACAGTGAAGCCCTCGGGGAGCTTGCTGACGAAGTCGGTGTGGCTCATCCACACGACGCTCTTCTCGGGCACGCCGCCGAACAGCTTGCCGCCTGTCTGTGTTATCTCTATCTTGCCGTATTCGCTCTTCTCGCAGCTCTCAACAGTGCCGCCGAGCGTATATGCCATGAGCTGGCAGCCGTAGCAGATGCCGAGTATCGGTATGCCGAGGCTGAATATCTCCGCCGATATATGGGGCGAGGTCTCGTCGTAGACGCTGTTGGGACCGCCCGTGAAGATGATACCGTCGGGAGCAAGCTCTCGAATTTTCTCAATGGGGGTGGTGTAGCTGAGTATCTCGCAGTATACGCCGCACTCACGCACTCTGCGCGCGATGAGCTGGTTGTACTGTCCGCCGAAATCCAGCACGATGCAAAGTCGGTTAGCCATAGATTTCCTCCTTATTTCCGCATTAAGGGTTGAATCCCCTGAATCGGGGTACATTTTAATTATGCCATTTTTTTCGTATTTTTGCAAGGGGTTTCCGCAAATTTGTCAGTATATATAAATTTTATCTCATTATGGAGAACTCAGAGCTCAGAACTCAGGAAAGCAAAACAGGCGGATAAGGGGAGCCCCCTCTGGCGGAACGTGGCATAAAATTACCGAGCCCATACTATCAGGCTCGGTAACCTACTTTTTCCGCTAAGGGAAGCTGACTAAAGGGGAGCCCCTTTGTCCGCCTGCATATATCAGAATCTGAAATCGCGCTCGCCGTTCCTTATCTTATCGAGATATTCGAGCGCCTTCTCGCGGCGCTTCGGGTCGGGAACGTTCTGTATCTCGCGGTCGATGAGAGCCTCGCCGACCTTTCTTGTCTCGGGAGAAGCGTAGTCCTGCAAATACTCCTGTAACGTAAGGAGCGCGTTCGGGTGACAGCAGTTCTGTATCTGTCCCACCTTGCACAGTGCCATGAAGCGGTCGCCTGTACGTCCCTCACGGTAGCACGCGGTGCAGAACGACGGGATATAGCCCATATCCATGAGCCACTTCACTACCTCGTCGAGCGTGCGCTGGTCGGAGACGTCGAACTGCTCGGTATCGTGAGGTCTCTCCTCGGAGGAGTAGCCCGCATAGCCGCCGACGGACGTTCTCGAGCCGCCCGATATCTGCGATACGCCGAGCTTCATGACCTTCTCGCGGCAGGTCTCGTTCTCGCGGGTGGATATTATCATGCCCGTGTACGGTACTGCAATGCGTATGCAGGCTATTATCTTTGCGAATGTGTCGTCGTCGATGCCGTTGTCGAACACGCTGGGGTCGATGTCGGAAGCGCGCTTTACTCGCGGAACGCTGATAGTATGCGGTCCTACGCCGTGTACAGCCTCGAGGTGCTCGGCGTGCATGAGCAGTCCCGCGAACTCGTACTTGTACAGGTCGAGTCCGAAGAGGACGCCGAGTCCGACGTCGTCGATACCGCCGTCCATAGCTCTGTCCATAGCCTCGGTGTGGTATGCGTAGTTGTGCTTGGGTCCTGCGGGGTGGAGCCTCTCGTAGCTCTCGCGGTGGTAGGTCTCCTGGAAGAGGATGTATGTGCCTATGCCCGCCTCCTTGAGCTTGCGGTAGTTCTCAACGGTGGTAGCCGCGATGTTGACGTTCACGCGGCGGATAGCTCCGTTTTTGTGCTTTATCGAGTAAATCGTCTTGATACATTCGAGGATGTACTCTATCGGGTTGTTGACGGGGTCCTCGCCCGACTCTATAGCAAGGCGCTTGTGACCCATATCCTGCAATGCGATGACCTCGTCGCGGACCTCGTCCTGCGTGAGCTTCTTGCGGGGAATTTCCTTGTTCTGCATATGGTAGGGACAGTAAACGCACTTGTTCACGCAGTAATTCGAGAGATACAGCGGCGCGAACATAACGATTCTGTCGCCGTAGAAAGCCTGCTTTATCTCCTGAGCGAGCGCGTATATCTTCTCGGTCATCTCGGGAATATCGCACGCGAGAAGTACGCTTGCCTCGCGGTGGGAGAGTCCCGCGCACTCGACTCCCCTGCCCGTTTTCTTCGGGCGAGCCTTCTCGAGTATCTCCTCGATGAGAGTCCTGTTGTGCTTGTTCTGCTCCGCGTACTCGAGGGTCTCGAGTATTTCCTCGTGGTTGATGAATTCGTCTGCCTTTAACGATTTTACGTTGTACATATATTTTCCTCCTGTTTTTATTTTGCCTTGCAGGTCATTTGTGTAACTTTTATGCGGAATACCGCTGTGTGTGCGAGCATTCCCGAGTCGTAGCTCCAGTCACTGCGCCCCGTCTGATGCTTCATCAGGCAATTCAGCGCCGCTTCCTTCTCGTCAGCGTCACCGACGAGCGATAGCTGCCCCGTCCCGATGACGCTCTGAAACTGCGCCGAATGGTCGCAGGCTTTATCGCCATCGATGAGACGGTATCCTCCGTCTATCTCGAAGCCCACCTTCGGCGAGCATTTTGCAAGCTCGAACTTTCTGCCCGCCATTGCACCGTGAAAGTAGAATCCGCACTCGTCTCCGCGGTGTACATAGCCGTAATTCACGGGGACGATGTAGACCTCGCCGTCGTCGCAGAAGCCTACGCGCATTATCTTCTCACGCGAAATGAAGGCATCGATCGCGGCGATATCGGTTATTTCCCTGTCCTTTCTTCTCATGGTGCACCTCATTTCTTCGAGACAGCAGCTTTCACGGAAACTCCGTTTATCTGCCCCAGCCTGCCCGTCAGACTGCTTATCCTGTCGGGCGTTGCGTCGAGAGCGACCGATATCAGCGATATCCCGCGCTCCTTGTAGGGCAGTCCCATGCGCCCGATGATGATGTCGTTGTATTCGTGCAGCACGTTGTTGACCTCTACCGCCGCCGACTGCTCGTCGATGACGATAGCCGCGACCGCTATGCGTTTTTCTTCCATTGTTTCGCCCCTTTCCGTTTCGGAACGCCGAGGGCGGCGTTCCATACATCGGACAACCGTCAATTTTGCGGTATTGTGCGGGCGGATAATATCCGCCCCTACAGTCCGCGTTCTTTCAATTCCGATACGAGCTTTATGTACATATCCGTCACGTCGGGGAAGACCTCCCCAGTGTCGATATTGCGGACTCCGCACCTCATACGCCGCAGGTCAGCCTCGTCGCAGTGCGACATCCCGCGCCGCTTAGTGCCCGTGAACGTGCCGCGGTGCTCGCCGTGCGTGACCTCGGGCGGCGTGAGGAAGCCGTCGCTCTGTCCGTTGAGCAGCTTCACGCCGATGTACGGCACCGTCATGATGATGTCGCTCAGCGGCGAGCTCATCAGGAACGCGCAGCTTCGGTAGTACACCCGCGCGTCGTCGGGATTTTCGGCGTTGAAGCGCCGCATATAGCCAGTTGTCAGCTGCTCGAAGCAGCGGTAGGTGTCGGGCTTTTTGTCTCCGCCGAGGAGCTTGAAAAAGTCCGTGCCGACTCCGACGAGCTTCATTATCGGCTTGAACTTCATCAGCCAGTCCATTGCCGCAGAGCCGTTGTGCGGCGTGGATATCGTCGTCAGAGAGGCTATGTGACCGCCCATTTTCAGCGTCGAGATGAGGTAGCGCGTCTCCATGCCGCCCTTTGAGTGGGCGATGACGTTGACCTTTTCCGCGCCCGTCTCCGCGAGCAGACGCCTCAGCCGTGCCGCGAGGAGCTCCGCGTTGCGCTCTATCGAGGCGTTTGCCTCCTGACCGCCGAAGTACACCTCCGCGCCGTGTTTCCGCAGAGCCTTGGGGATACGTCCCCAGTAGCAGATAGGCTCGTCACGGAAGCCCATGCCGTGTACGAGCAGTATCGGGTATTTTGTCCTGCAATCCATAGTTCACCAAAAAAGCCCGCTCGGAGAATGAGCGGGCAGAAACAGCTATTTTGCGATATTAGCCGCTCTCCGATAACAGAGCCGTGAGCCCTGCTGCCCGAAAACAAACAGTTGTGGAAGTCCGACCTCGGAATAAATCCCGCTGTCCGACACCTTTATTATAGCATATTGATAATTCTATGTCAAACAAATTTGTTAGCACGTACTAAAAAGATTTTTCTTGTTTTCTATTGACTTTTTCAATCAAAAAAGGTATAATAAAGTCATAATTGTATAACAATTACCCACAAATTATCAGAAAGGTGTTGAATCAACATGGGAAAATTTGTAATCAAGGAATCAGGTAAGGGCTTCAGTTTCAGCCTGAAGGCAGGCAACGGCGAGATAGTTGCTACGGGCAGCAAGATATTCAACGATATCGACAGCGCTAAGGCTGTTATCGCTGACGTGACCGCTTCCGCTCCCAAGGCTGTTATCGAGGACCAGACCGCCGAGGGCTTCAAGGAAGAAAAGGGCGCTAAGTTCGAGCTTTATTCCGACAAGGCAGGCGAGTTCCGCTTCCGCCTCAAGAACAAGGCAGGCGATATCCTCGCTGTAAGCGAGGGCTATGTCAAGAAGGACAGCGCCAAGAACGGTATTGAGAGCGTTCGCAAGAATGCCGCGGATTCTCCCGTTGTTGAGGCTGAGGCATAAGCACTTCTCTTGTTATAACTAAGAAAGCCGACCTGTTGGGGTCGGCTTTTTTGCTTATATCGAGCTTTTCTCGTAGTCCCTGCCGCAGGCGTCTATCGCCTCGGCTGAGCCTACAACGCAGCGGCGTCCGAGCTCTGACAGCGGCTCTGCTGCGCGGAGTAGGTCGTCGGACGTGAGCGCGAGCATACGGCGACGGGTATCGCGGCGGCTCTCCTCGGTGATACCGCGGAAGTAGAGCTCGTCGGCGGTGCTGCCGTAGACGGCGTCGGACATCAGCGGCTCCTTCTGCGCGATGCTGCTGATGATGTAGGAGCTGATGTCGGGCTTTTCGGCGCAGTAGCTCCGCAGGAAGTCCGCCGAGCCCTCATATGCGGTCATGGCTCCCGCGGGAGACGGGTCGCGGTAGGAATAGAACGCCGCCTCGCCCATATTGTTCACGCCGAAGCCCGTTCCGTAGGCTCCGCCCTTGACGCGCACCTCGGTGTAGAGGTACTCGTAGGAGAGCACGGTCGAAAGCACACCGTACAACGCCTTATCGGTCTCGTAGGTCGGGAGCGCGGCGCCCGAGTAGGACACTCCCGAGGGGATGATGATGCCCTGCTTTTCGGGTACGTCGAGACTGAACGCAGCAGCCGTACACGCGGGAGCCTCGCCCTCGGGAAGCATAGCCGCGAGCGTCCCGAGCGGGAGCTCTCCCGCGGAGACAACGCCCGCCGTGAGCCTCGACTTGCAGAACAGCTTCGCCGCGATAGCCCTGAACTCGGAGATAAGCCCCGCGAGCTCGTCGTCGGAGGGCTTTGCTGCCGCATGGAGCGTCCTGTACGCCTCATAGCCGCAGAGCAGCTCCGTCATCGCCGCCTCGGCAGACATACCGCTCCGTGCGCGGCGCATGGCTATGCGGTGACCGTTGGCGATGATGTCCTGCTTCATGTCCTCGTCGCACTGGAGCAGCAGCTCGCGTATCTGCTCGGGGCTGTCGTAGTCGGTCTCGGTGAGCAGCTCGCCGATGAGCGCGAGCGCCTTCTCGGCTTTGTGGTCGAGGAAGCTCGCCTTGACGGTGAGGCAGGGCGTGCATTTCTCGGGGCAGCCCTCCTTCGCGAAGGCTGCGGCGTTTATGTCGAGCTTGCCGAGCGTGCCCGTGATGCGCTGCTGGAGCTCCGCGCCCGAGCAGCTGACAGTCGGGAGCTCGGAAATAAGGTCGGTCATTATGCCGAGCACTTCAAGCTCACGCTTGGTGAAGTCAGCCGCCGCGAAGTAGAGATTCAGCGTGGAAACGCCTGTATTGCGTGCAGGGTGACGCAGCACCGTGAAGCCGTGCTCCTCTCCCCTCTCGGTCTTGAATTCGAGCGGGAGCTCGCTGACCTCCGAGAGCGGCAGTATCGGCAGAGTGGCTATATTCTCGGGCGTATCGGGAGCCTCCTGCCACTCGTCGAGCCTGCGGTTGAGCTCGATGAGCTGTGCCTTCTCCTGCGCGGACATAGCCGCTACCTCAGCCTTTACGCGCTCCTGCTCAGCCTTTTTCTGCTCGTCGCCGTAGGTGCGCGAGGGCAGCATATACAGCGTAGCCATGCCGCTCTCGTCGAGGAGCCACTCCGCGAGGAGCTTCTCGTAGTAGTCGGTGTCGAGCTGACGGCGGAGGAAATCGAAGTCGGCGTCGCAGTCGAGGTACATCAGCGGGTCGCCGCCGTAGAGCCACGAACTCAGGCAGATAATGCCGCGGATAAGTCCCTTCGGCTCCTGTTTGTCCTTGACGCGGAATTCATAGCGGTCGATAGCCGCCGCAAGAGCAGCCCTGCCTATGCCGTCCTTAACGAGCTTTTCTGCCGTCTCGCGGACTGTTTTCAGCAGTGCAGTCGCGCTCTCCATATCGGTGTTGTATATTTTCAGCGCGCCGAACGGCTGAGCGATGCCGTCCTCGACAGTGAGCGTAACATCGAGGCAGAGCCCCGTGTCGAGCAGAGCGCGCTTGAGCGGAGATTCGTTCGACTCAGCAAGAGCGTTGCCGAGCACAACGAGCGCGGTCATCTTTTCGTGCTCATCCCACGAGCCGACCACCTTGCCGAGGACAATGTGCGTGTGAGCCTTTTCCTCCTCCTCGGGAGCTATCTCGTAATAGCAGGTCTTTTCCGCAGAGGCAACGGGCTCCTGCATAGGTATCTCTATGACCTCGTCGCTCCTCTCATACTCGGAGAGGTAGCTGTCGATGAGCGAGAGCACGGGCTCGATATTGATATCGCCGTCGAGGTATATGTACGAATTCGACGGGTGATAGTGGCGCTTGTACATAGCGACGAACTGCTCATATGTGAGGTCGGGGATAGCCGCTGGCTTGCCGCCCGACTCGAAGCCGTAGCAGGTATCGGGGTAGAGCATGGTCATCAGCTCCTCCTCTATACGGCTGTATATCGAGGATTCGACACCCTTCATCTCGTTGAATACCACGCCCTTGTAGAGCGGCTCTTCCTCCTCGGAGCGCCATTCAGTGTGGTGTCCCTCCTGATAGAATGCCTCTGGCTTTGAGCATATCATCGGCTTGAACACGGCGTCGAGGTAGACCTCGGTGAGGTTCATGAAGTCGCGGTCGTTGCGGCTCGAAATGGGGTACATCGTCTTGTCGGGGAAGGTCATCGCGTTGAGGAAGGTCTGCATCGAGCTCTTCAGCATATACATGAACGGGTCTTTGACAGGGTATTTCTCCGAGCCGCAGAGGACGGAGTGCTCGATGATGTGGAATACGCCCGTATCGTCGGTCGGCGGGGTCTTGAAGTTGACCGAGAAGACCTTGTTCTCGTCGCCGTTGTCGAGCCACACGAGACGCGCGCCTGTCTTGACGTGGGTCATCTCGATGAGGTCGCCCGCTGTACTGCCCGCAGGACGGATACGGTCGACGGTAAATCCGTGGATATTGTCGTTTATCTTCATATGTAAGCTCCTTTTAAGATTAAATGTAATATTATTGTACCATATTTTGCTGAAAATAGCAAGCTCGCTCACAAGGGCTCTGCCTTTGGAATCCGCTGGAACTCTGTCCCAGACCCTGCAAAGGAGCATAGCCCCTTTGAACCCAACTTCGTTGCCGCTCGCAAGCTCGCTCACTCTGTACAAATGGCTCAGTCTGCTTTCGGCGGGAAACAACTATATCATTATACGGCGGGCGGATAATATCCGCTCCAGCATTTGTGGCAAAAAAATTTTCAAATGGGTATTGACAAACGCATACGGTTGTGTTAAACTGTACATAGACAGGTATATACAGATATATACACTCATATACAGTATAAACAGGAGCGCTTCATGAAAATTATTATCAAAAACAGCTCTACTCTGCCGATTTACGAGCAGATAGAGGAACAGATCAAATCACAGATACTCGCGGGAAAGGTCACGGAGGACGAACAGCTCCCCTCGATACGCCAGCTCGCGCGGGACCTGAAAATCAGCGTCATCACGACGACGCGCGTCTACAACGACCTCGTCAGCGAGGGCTTCATCGTGTCGGTCGCAGGCAAGGGCTACTTTGTCGCGCCGCGCAATAACGAGCTCCTGCGCGAGCGTATGCTCTGCGAGATGGAGGAGGCTATAGAGCTGGTCGTAACCAACGGACGCAACGCGGGGCTCTCCGACGAGGAGATAATCGCCGCAGTAAAACGATTTATGGAGGAATAAGCTATGGAGAACATTCTTGATATCAAGGGACTGAACAAGGCATACGAGGGCTTTGCGCTAAAGGACGTGACTTTCTCGCTCCCCAAGGGCTATATCATGGGCTTTGTCGGACAGAACGGCTCGGGCAAGACTACGACTATCCGCTCTATCCTCAACATGGCTAACATCGACAGCGGAAAAATAAGCATTTTCGGTCTTGACAGCGTGGAGAACGCCGTCGAGATAAAGGAGAGGCTCGGCGTCGTGTTCGACAGCCTCTACCTCGCGAACCACCTCAACATCAAGCAGATAGACAAGCAGCTCGCGCCGTTCTACAAGGACTGGAGCAGCGAGGAGTTCTTCCGCAGGATAAAGGCGTTCGGGCTCCCCGACAACAAAAAGGTCGGCGACTTCTCCAAGGGCATGAAGATGAAGCTCATGGTGGCGGTCGCGCTCTCGCACAAGGCGGAGCTGATGATACTCGACGAGCCTACGAGCGGTCTCGACCCCGTAGCGCGCGACGAGCTCCTCGACATACTCTCCGAGTACATCTCCGACGACAGCAGGAGCGTCCTGTTCTCGACGCATATCACCTCCGATGTGGAACGTATCGCGGACTACATAACCGTCCTCCACGGCGGCAAGGTGTGGTTCACGGGCACCAAGGACGAGCTCCACGAGAAGTACCTCGTGCTGCGCGGCGCGGAGGAGGACATCTCCTCGTCGCTGAGGGAGAAGTGCATAGGCTTCCACGGCTACAGGAACGGCTTCGACGCGCTCATCTCCGCCGACCTGCTCGACGAGATACCGCCCGAGCTCGAGACCGAAAAGGCGAGCATCGACGAGATACTCGTCTACATCGCAAAGGAGGACAGCCATGAAAAACGTTCTGAAAATGATGAGGTTTGATTACTCGATAACCAAAGGAATAGGCGGAAAATACGCATTTTACTTCGCGATAATCTTCACGGTGATGTGTCTGATAGGCTTTTTCCCTGCGGCACTCGGCTTTGTAGTTACACCGTTCGCACTGTACGCGCCGCTCGAGACTGTCCGCAAGGGCGACTTTATGAAGATATACGGACTTCTGCCCATGGAGCGCAGGTACGTCACAAAGGCGCTGTTCGCGGAGATAGCCTACCCGCAGATAATAGGCGGCATAGCCTGCGAGCTGCTCCTGCTCGTGACAGGAGCGATAGGCAAGGCGCACCTGTACCCTGCATTCCTGCAGGAGAAGCTATATGGCGACAACACGCAGCAGCTCATATCCACCCTCGGCATGAAATACAGCGACCTGTTCGTGCTTGCGGCACTCGCAACGGCGCTGATAACCATAATCGTGCTCTTCTTCTACATGATACTGGAGATAAAGGGCGAGACCGTGGCGCTGGTGTGCTGTATGCCGTTC